>Ga0209341_10004577_pt1 | contig 12706 bp, 11 predicted proteins | sample RifCSP13_2_FD_184020 | JGI IMG/M metagenome (GOLD analysis project Ga0209341, IMG submission 184020) | Soil microbial communities from Rifle, Colorado - Rifle CSP2_sed 13_2 (SPAdes) (version 2) | ecosystem: Environmental > Terrestrial > Deep subsurface > Rock core/Sediment | place: Rifle...
GACGCCGGGAGCGTCGCGAAAGCGCGCGGCCCCGGTCGCGAGGGCGTCGTCCGCCTCGAACTCGACCATCGGCCACACGACGACGCCGAGTGCGGCCACGGCGCGCTCGGCCGGGTGGAACTGCGCCAGCAGGTCTCGTTCGATGCCGTCGCCGGTCTTGTAGCCGGCAAAGAGCTGGTTTCGGAACGACTCGATCACGTGGTCGAAGCCGCACGCGACGTGGGTGACGCCCGGCTCGCGGAGGAGCGCGATGAGCGTCGAGAGGATGCCGCGCAGCGCCCCCACGGGCCGGCCCTGGGCGTCGTGCGCCGGGGGGACGCCGTAGAACGCCCGGAACAGCTCGTAGGTGCCGTCGACGAGGTGGACCTTCACATCCGGGAGCGGCGCACGGCGTAGAGCAGCGTGGCGGCGGCGAGCGTCGCCCCCAGCACGGCGAGCTCCCGGCCCGTCGCGTGGGCCAGGATCCACAGGATCACGGCCATGGCGGCGATCGGGATGATCCGCTCGCCCGGCAGCCGCAGCCCGGCCGCGGAGGCGGCCGCCGGGCGCGAGACGAAGCGCAGCGCCGCCGCGCAGCCGAGGAAGTAGAGGGACAGCACCCCGACGTTCGAGAGCAGCGCCAGGTGCGTGAAGGTGTTCGTGGCCGCGACCACGGACACCAGCACTGCATGAGTCACGATCGCCACGTGCGGGGTGTGGAAGCGCGGGTGCACGGAGGCGAACAGCCGTGGCAGCAGCGCGTCGCGGCCAAAGGCGAAGATCGAGCGCGGCGAGGCCAGCATGTCGCCGCTCAGGTAGCCGAACATCGAGACCATGCCGCCGAGCAGCACCAGCAGCCGACCCCCGTCGCCGAGCACCTTCCCGGCCGCGGCCGCGAGCGGGGCGCTCGCCTCCTGCTGCAGCTCGCCGCCGAGGACGCCCTGGGCCACCGCCTGGATCGCGAGGTAGAGCAGCGTCGTCATCCCCAGGGCCAGCCCGATGGCGCGCGGCACCGTGCGCTCCGGCTCGCGCACCTCTCCGCTCGGCACGAGCGCCACCTCGATGCCCGCGAAGGCGAAGATGAGCAACAGCACCGTGCTGCCGAGCGCCTCGCCGGCGGGCCAGCCGGGCCACGCGAGGTGGCGCAGGTCGATGGAGAAGACGCCCACGCCGATCAGCAGCGCGAGCGGCAGCAGCTTGGCGATCGTGATTCCTTCCACGAGCCGCGCGCCCGGCTTGACTCCGCGCAGGTTCACGAACGCGAGCAGCGCCAGCGTGGCGAGGATGACGGCGAGACGTGGAGCCCCCGCCGCCACCACCGGGAGCAGCAGGCCCACCTGGTCGGCGAAGGCGCTCATCAGGCCCGCGGCCGTGAGCCACAGCACCAGCCACTGCACCACGCCCGCCATGACGCCGACGAAGGGGCCGAACGCGACCTCGACGTAGGCGTAGATCCCGCCCGTGAGCGAGACGCGGCTGCCCGCGAGGGCGAACGACGTCACGACGAGCGCCATGGCCACCGCGCAGATCAGGTACGCCGCGGGCGCCGCGGCGCCCAGGTTGGCCGCGACCGCCGCGGGCAGCACGAAGATGCCCGCGCCGACCGTCACGTTCACGATGCTGGCGGTGAGCTGGCGGACGCCGATGGCGCGGACGAGCTGCGGCTCGGCGTGTGCGTCGCCTCTCGCGGGTTCCGGGCTCCCCTGCATCGGCGCAATCTGCCGCACGTCCGCCCGCGACGCAAGCGCGGCCCCGGGATCAGGGCAAGAGCGCGCGCAGCCAGCGGCCCCAGATGGGCACGAGCAGGGCTTTCAGGAACCAGTCGGCCAGGATCCCGCTGAGCACCGCCATGACGTAGGCGCCACGGCCTCTGGCTTTCAGGCGGCCGCGTGCCGCGGGGAAGACCCGCGCGAAGAACGGCTCCGCGAGGAGCACGCCCAGCGTGGCGAAGGCCGCGACGCGCGCAATCGCCCACGGCGACCAGCCCAGCAGAGCCACGCCCCAGGCGGGCGTTCCCGCCTTCGCGAGCGCGGCGACGTAGAACGACATCTGGTTCATCAGCAGGGCGCCCATCAGGATCGCCCCGGCGCTCACGGTCAGCAGGCCGATCGCGACGAACGCCGCGAGGTGCAACAAGTGCTGCGGCAGGAACAGGCGCGGGCTGCCCTCCCGGCCCAGTCCCGTCCGGATCCAACGGAACATCTCTTCCTTGTACTCGGGTCCGTTGACGACCAGCGGCCCGAGCGGCTCGGGCCACCACACGAACGCGAGCGTGCCGACGATGGCCAGCGCCGCGGCCCACCACAGCATGGCCCGCACCGCACCGCCGCGCTCTCCCTTGCGCAGCCGGTGGACGAGCACGATGTAGGCCGGCAGCGCGTTCAGCAGCGGCAGCAGCCACGGCTGACACAGCCCGAGGCCGATCGGGTATGAGACGAGCGTGGCGAGAAGCATGATCGCGAGGTCGTTTCTCACTGGAGCTGCTCCTGGACGGCCCGCTCGAGACAGCCGCGCTCGCTCGAGCCGGGCCCGAAGGGATCGGGGTGGCGCTTCTCGGGCCAGGGACATCCCTTCGCGTGCGCCACGACCGCGTCGGCGAGCCGGCTCACCATCCCGGTGGCGAGCGCCGCGGCGCCGCGGCAGTGGGCGCAGTAGCCGTGGCCGGACATGAAGCCCGCGACGTCGTGGAGGTCGTGCAGGTCGCGCGGGCGCGCAGTCCCCGCCTCGAAACCGCGCAGGATGCGGGCGAGGCTCGCGGCACCCACGGCGCACGGCGGGCACTGTCCGCAGCTCTCCCGCTCGTAGAACGAGGCCACCGAGACCGCCACGGCCATCGGACAGGCCGAGGCGCCGACGACGAGCACGGCGCCGGTGCCAAGGGCCGTGCCCTTCTGCCGCAGCGCGTCGGGGTCGAGCGGCGTGTCGAGGTCGGCAGGCTGCAGCGGGGGGGCGCCCGGGCCGGCCGGAAACACGAGCCCGATCTCCTCGGTCGCGCCGCCCGCGTGCTCGTCGATCACGGCGCCGAGCGGGGTGCCGAGCCTCACCTCGCGCACGCCCGGTCGGCGCACGTCGCCCCAGAGTGTCACGAGCGTCGTCTCCGACCCGCGAGAGCCCTCGGGCTCGGCGAGCGCCCGGGGCACCCGCGCGAGCGTCTCGACGTTCTGGACGAGCGTTGGCCGGCCCTCGTAGCCGACGGCGAAAGGCAGCGGCGGCTTCGGCCGCGGCCAGGGCTTGCGGCCTTCGAGCGATTCGATGAGCGCCGTCTCCTCACCCGTGATGTAGCCGTCGTCCCCGCGCCGGATCCGCACCTCGAGCGAGCCGAGCGAGGCCCTGGCGAGCGCCGCCTCGAGCGCCTTCGCGGGTGCGTCGAAGGACGCCTTCAGGAACACTACCGCCTCGCTCGTGCCTACCGCGCGCGCCGCGAGTTGCAGCCCCTCGATCACGTCGTCCGGCCGGCGCAGCATCACGAAACGGTCCTTGAACGAGCCGGGCTCGCCCTCGGCGCCGTTGGCGATCACGAGCGGCCGCCCGCCCTCCGCGCGCACCGCTCTCCACTTCCGCGCGGCATTGAACCAACCGCCTCCGCGCCCGCGCAGACCGGATCGGTCCAGGCGCTCGACGAGCGCTTCCGGGGTGGACTCGAGCAGTGTCGGCATCAAGGTGGCTCCCTAGGGCGGGGAGCATTATGCCCCGGGCCCACGGCAGCCCCGGGTGTCCGGGGAGGGGCGGCGCCCCCCGGCTTGGAGAAAGCTGGCCTTTTCGCGCACCTCCGAGGGCCGGGATTGGAGGGTGACGGACAACGGACTTGAGGAACAACGGAGAACGGCAACGAACAACGGCAACGAACAAGGGCAAGACGGGCTGGACTGAGCTTGAGGGGGGGCATCCCGCCCCCCCCTAACCCCTGGGGAGTAACTTCACAAAAAAGTTCAGATGGGCTAGGATGGGGTATTCAAGGGAGTCGAAGGGCATGATCACGCTGACCGCCACGGCCGCTGCCAAGGTGAAGGGGATCCTGGAGCAGGAGAAGGAGAGCCTTCCGCAGGGCGGGCTCCGGATTTACGTGCAGGGGGGCGGCTGCTCCGGCTTCCAGTACGGGATGGTGCTCGACGAGGTCGCCGAAGACGACCAGGTGATCGAAGCCGAAGGCGTGAAGGTCATCGTGGACCCGATGAGCCTTCGGCACCTCGAGGGCGCCGAGGTCGACTACAAGGAAGACCTGATGGGCGGCGGGTTCGCAATCAAGAATCCGAACGCCAAGTCCACCTGCGGCTGCGGCCACTCGTTCCAGACCGCCGAGGGCGAAGGCAGCGGCGGCCACCAGCACTGAGCTGGGCCGGAACCGACTTTCTCGTTCGGACCCGCGTCTCAAGGGTCGGACGGGCCAATAAGGAGGTTCCATGAACGGTAGGATCGCCCTCATCACGGGCGCGGCTGCGGCTCTCGTCGCATCACTCAGTCTCGGGCCGGGCGACGCGCGTACCTTCGCCGGGGACGACGACCAGAAGATCGAGAAGCGGGTCGTGGTGCGTCATGCGGGCGGCGGACGCCTGGGCGTGACGATCGGCGACACGACGGGAGACGCCCGCGGAGCCGCTGTCCGCTCGGTCGCTGAGGAGAGCGCGGCCGAGAAGGCCGGCATCAAGCAAGGCGACGTCGTCGTTCGCTTCGACGGCGAGCCGGTGCGCAGCGCGAGCCATCTCTCGCGGCTCGTCGCCGAAACGCCCGCCGGCCGCGCGGTCGCGATCGAGGTGACGCGCGGCGGAACCACCCAGAAGCTCACCGCCACGCTCGCCGAAGGTGGCCAGGGGATGCGAGTGCTCATGCCGGACTGGGAGGCCATGGTTCCGCATCCCCCGGCGGCTCCCCACCCGCCCCTGCCGCCTTCGGCGCCCCGCGCGCCGATGGCCTGGAGCTTCAGGGGCGACGACGGCCGCGATTTCGCCTTCAAGATGTTGAGCGGCGGCCCGCGCAAGCTGGGCATCGAGTACATGGAGCTCGGCGAGCAGCTCGCCTCCTACTTCAAGCTGGCGGGCAAGTCGGGTGTGCTCGTGACGTCGGTCGACGCGGACGGGCCCGCCGCCAAGGCCGGCCTCAAGGCCGGCGACGCGATCGTCAAGCTGGGCAGCGACAGCATCGCCGACGGCGACGACCTGCGCGACGCCCTGTCCGAGGCCGAGGGCGGCAGCGAGGTCGCGATCACCGTGCAGCGCGACGGCCACCCGGTCGAGCTCAAGGTCACGCTCGCCAAGCCCGAGCAGCGTCGCAAGCACCGCGAAGCGCGGGGCGTCAGCCTGTAGCCGGGTTCGCTCCGCCGGCTCCCGCGTCCGCCTCTCGGGCGCGGGGGCCGCTCGCGTCTTCGAGCTCCAGCACCAGCAGCGTGCCTCCGGTCACGAGCGCCGGGCCGAGCAGCAGGTTGGCGAGCGGGACGATGAAGCCGAGCATCCCCGCGAGACCGAAGCCCTGGGTCTCGACCCGCCACTCACGGTGCCAGCGCCGCTTGTCGGCGAAGCTCATGCCACGGCGCGAGAGCGCCGGGTCGGTCATCTGCAGCGCGACGGCCCGGGCGCCCCACATCAGCGCGAGCAGCGGCCCCACGAGCGGGATGAAGCCCAGCAGGAACAGCACCGGCGCGGCCGCCAGGAAGTAGAGCGCCCCGCGCAGCGACTGACCCACCTCGAACACCAGCCCTGGCGAGGCGTCCTCGGCCAGGCCGCGCGCCCGCGCCTCGACGCGGCGCGAGAGCTGCTCGAGCAGGGGCGAGGCCAGCGCGAGTGCCAGCCCCAGCCCGAGGAACGCCCCCGCTCCGACCGTCGCGATCCACAACAGCACGCTCGTCGGCAGCGCGATCCACTCGGGATAGCGCCCCGGCTCGGGCAGCATCGCCGCCAGCACGCGCGGCGCTAGCAGCAGCCCTCCGAGCGCGAAGATCGCGACCAGCACGCCCGCGAGTATCGCGGGCAGCGCCGCGAGCGGCCACAGCCGCGGGTGGCGCAGCAGGAACGCGAAGCCCGCGGGCACGTGCCAGGCCCCGGCCGCGGCGCGTCGCAGCAGGCCGGGCCGTGCCTCCGCCGGGTCGCTCGTCCCGTGGTCCATGGCAACGGCCAGACTAGCAGAGCCACCGCCGCCTTGACAGCCTCGCTCGCGTGCGTGGCAGAATGCCGGCGCATGAACGAGTGCCTCGCCGTCATCCTCGGGGGCGGCCGCGGGACGCGCCTGTTTCCCTTGACGCACCAGCGCTCGAAGCCTGCCGTGCCGATCGGAGGCAAGTACCGGCTGATCGACATCCCGATCAGCAACTGCCTCAACTCGAACCTGCGCCGCATCTTCGTGGTGACGCAGTACAACTCCGAGAGCCTCAACAAACACCTGTCGATGACGTACAAGTTCGACGTGTTCAGCTCGGCGTTCGTGACGGTGCTCGCGGCCGAGCAGACCGAGGACAGCCCGGAGTGGTTCCAGGGCACCGCCGACGCCGTGCGCCAGAGCACGCGCCACCTCGACAGCCACCGCAGCCGCGAGGTGCTGATCCTGTCGGGCGACCAGCTCTACCAGATGGACTACCGCAAGATGCTCGACACCCACCGGCGCCACGTGGCCGACGCGACGGTGGCGGTGCTGCCGGTGACCGCGGAGCAGACGGCGGGCTACGGAATCCTGAAGGTCAACCGCCAGGGCCGCATCGTCCACTTCGAGGAGAAGCCGAAGCCCGAGCGCTTGCCGGAGCTCGAGTCCGATATCCCCGGCCACGGCAAGGGCTTTCTCGCCTCGATGGGCATCTACATGTTCTCGCGCGAGGCGCTCGAGCGGGCGGCCTCGGATCGTGCGCTCGTGGACTTCGGGCGCCACGTGATCCCCAAGGCGATCGGCGAGCAGCGCGTGCAGGCGCACTTCTTCCGCGGCTACTGGGAGGACGTCGGGACGATCGGCTCCTACTACGAAGCCAACCTGCAGCTGTGCGACCCGATGCCGCCCTTCGACTTCTACGACGCGGGCCGTCCCGTCTACACCAACCCACGTTTCCTGCCCGCGACCAAGATCGAGGGCTGCGCGCTCAAGAGCGCTCTCGTCTCGGAGGGCGGCATCCTGATGGGGGCGGAGATCGAGCGCTCGGTGATCGGGATCCGCAGTCGCATCGGGCAGGGCACGCGCATCCGCCACAGCCTGATCCTGGGCGCCGACTACTACGAGAGCCTGGAGGAGATCGACCGCGCCCAGGCCAAGGGGCTGCCGCCCGTCGGGATCGGCCAGGACGCGGTGATCGAGCGCGCGATCATCGACAAGAACGCCCGCGTCGGCCGGGGCGTCCGCATCGTCCACGCCGAGGGCGCCTCGGAGAAGGACGGCCCCGGCTACTACATCCGCGACGGGATCGTGATCGTGCCGAAGGGCGGTGTGATCCCCGACGGCGCCGTGATCTAGCTCTCGCGGACCGCGTCGATTTTTCGGTCGCGCTCGCTCGCGATCCGCTCGCGGTCGCGCCTGTAGTCCTGCTCGAGCCGGTCGAGCGCGTCCAGGTCGCCTGCCTTCTGCCGATCCGACTGGTGCAGGATCTCCCGCTCGGCGAGCTTCGCCTCGTACACCCGGCGCAGCTCCGCGATCCTCTGCTTCTGCTCGTCGCTCAAGACGCGCTGCGTGACACCGTCCGCGCGGTCCTTCTGCTTCAGCCGTTCGAGGATCAGCTCGTACGCGGATTTCGGGGCTTCTTCGTCGGACAAGGGCTTCTGCCTCCCGTGAGGCGAGTCTAATCGCAAGCCGCCTGCGATAGCATGAGACGTTGCTCATCGCACGCCTCGTCGCACTCGGATGCCTGCTCGGCTGGGCGGCTCTCCTGGGGACTCCCGCCCTCGAGCCGGCCCCGCGCGCGCTCGCTGGCGGCTCGCTCCTCGACCTCCGCACGCTCACGGGAGCGGCCCTCGTCGCCTCTCGCCTGCTGCAGCGCACGTCGCTCGCGGCCCTCCGCTTCGCGCCGCTCGGGCTCTTTGCCGTCTTCGTGCTGCCCGATCAGGCCGGTCGGCTGCTCCGCGCCGGCCTGGTCGCGCTGCCGGCGCTCGTCCTCGCGACCGTCGTCGCCTGGCTCGCGCTCGCCGCCCGTGCGGGCTCGGCTCCGGGACCGTTCGAGATCCTGGTCCCCGGCGTGGGCATCCTGGTCGGGGCGTGGGCAGGGCTCGCCTGGCGCCGGGGCTGGCGCGCCCGGCTGATGTTCCTGCCGACCCTCGTAGCCAACGCCGTCGTGCTGCTCTTGCTCGCCCTCGGCCTCGCGGTCCTCTCGCTCGACGCCGAACCGGCCCTCGCGGAGCCGAAGCCGCTCACCTCGGCGGAGAAGCGGCACATCGTCGAGCTCTTCCAGGGCAAGAACCCGCGCAAGGTCCCGCCTGGCGAGACGCGGACGCTCCGGCTCACGGGCGCGGAGCTCGACCGGCTCGCGAGCTGGGCCGCGCTCTCGACCGGCCGGGGCGTGCGCACGAGCGTGCGGCTGGAGGCCTCCGGGCTCGCCGGCGCGGCGTCTTTGCGCGTGCCCCGAACCGCGCGCTGGTGGAACGTGCGGGCCGCGGCCCGCGTGGGAATCGAGAAGGGCCGGCTCGCGGCCACCGGCACCGAGCTGCGCGTCGGCCAGTTTCGCCTTCCCGCGCTGCTGCTCGAGGTCGCCTCGCCTTTCCTGGTCGCGGGCCTGCAGGGCGACCGGGACTTGCGCAGCGTGCTGCCCGCGGTCGAGTCGCTTTCGTTCTCGCCCGAAGCGGCGACGCTCAGCTACACGCGCGTCGACATGCCGCCGGGCCTCGTCGCGCGGCTGGTGTGGGGCGAAGGAGCGGGGGAGGCGACGCGAGAGGTCGTGTACGCGCACGTCGACCGCCTGCTGAAGGCGCTCGAAGCGACGCCGGAAGGGGACGCTCGCTTCGCGCGCGCACTCGAGACGGCTTTTGCCACGGCGAGCGAGCGCAGCGCCGCCTCGGGTGCCGCCGCCGCGGAGAACCGCGCGGCGATCCTGGCGCTCGGCATCGTTCTCGGCCACCCGCGCCTGGCGCGCTCGGTGGGCGAGCGCCTGGACGACGAGCGCTCGGGTGCGGCGCTCGACCTGGTCGCCGGGACCACGCTGCGCGGCCGAGGCGACTGGGCCCGGCACTTCACGCTCAGCGGCGCCCTCACCGTGCTGTCGGCCGCGTCCCCGAGCGACGCCGCCGGCCTGCTCAAGGAAGAGCTCGACGCCGACGGCGGCAGCGGCTTCTCGTTCGGGGACCTGCTGGCCGATCGCGCCGGCACCACCTTCGCGGACACCGCCACGCGCGACGACGCGTCCGCCCTGCAGGTGCAGCAGCGCCTGGCCGGCGGCTTTCGCGTGGACGACTTCTTCCCGCCCGCGGCCGACCTGCCGGAGGGCATCGACGACGCGGAGCTGCAGGCCCGCTACGGCGGCGTCGGGGGCGCCCTCTACCGCCAGAAGGCGGACGAGATCGAGCGCCGCCTCGCGGCCTGCGCTGCCTACCGCGAGTCGCTGCCGCCGGCCGAGGCCCCGCCGGCACCCGGCCAGGTCGTGAGATGACGCGTCTCGGCCGCCACGGGCCGGAGCTGACGCTGCTCGCGGCCTTCGCCCTGACGCGGCTCGTCGCCCGGATCGGCTTCGGGCTGCGGTTCGACGCCGACGTCGCCCACTACTGGCACGTGCTCGACTTTTCACTGCTCCGGGGCGATCTCGCTCGCTCGATCCTCTACCTCCACAGCCAGCCGCCGCTCTACAACCTGTTCCTCGGGATCGTGCTGAAGTGGGTGCCCGCGGCCGTGGCGCCCCTCGTCTTCGAGGCCGCGTTCCTGGCCGTCGGGTATCTGGGGATCCTCGGGATCTACGCCCTGCTGGTGGAGCTCGGGGCACCGCGGCGCGCGGCGCTCCTGGCGGCGCTCGTCCAGACTCTCTCCACGACCTGGCTCGTCTACGAGAGCTGGCTCTTCTACTCGCTGCCCACCGCCGCCTTGATGACGTGGGCTTGCGTGTGGCTGGCCCGCGCCGCGCGGGGCAGCGCCGCGGCGGCCGTCGGTTTCGCGACGGCGCTGGCGGCGCTCTCCTGGACGCGTGCGACGTATCAGCCGGTCTGGGTCGCGGCGGCGCTTTCGGTGTTGCTCTTCGCCGTGCGCGCCGGCGCGCCCCGCGTCCGGACGAGCGCCTGGCTCGCCGCGGTCACAGCACTCGCGCTGGCTCTCGCCCTGCCCGCGAAGAACTACCTCCTCGTCGGCTCCTTCTCGAGTAGCACCTGGCTCGGCATGAACCTCGCGCACATGACGACGGAGCGACTGGACGAGGCGACGCGAGAGGACTGGATCGGGTCGGGCCGCTTGGACCCGGTCGCGCGAGTGCGCGCATTCGCGCCGCTCTCGGACTATCCCGAGGAGCTTCGGGCTCCGCCACCCGGCATCCCGGAGCATGAGGCGCTCGTCACGCCGCTCAAGGCGGACGGCTCACCCAACCTCAACCACGCCGCCTACGTGCGCATCGGACGCGCCTACCAGCGCGCGGCGCTCGAGGTGGTGCGCGGCCGGCCCGACGTGTACTTCGACCGGGTGCGCCGCGCGTTTCGCACCTGGCTGCGCCCGCCGAGCGACTACCTCTACGTGGTGCCGCAGCGGGAGGCGGTGCGCGAGTGGGATCGCCTGCACAGCCGGCTCCTGCTCTGGTCGGCGCTCGATCGGCGGCGAGCCGGGCCCACGCTCGTGCTGCTGCCGGCCGCGGCGCTCTTCCTCGCCGCGCTGCTGTGGCGTCCGGCCGCCGAGAGGCGGAGGCTGCTGCTCCTGGTCAGCTTCCCCGTGCTGGCGGTCGCGTGGAATTTCGGCGTGGGGAACCTCGTCGACGTGGAAGAGAACAACCGCTTCCGGGTCGAGGTCGAGGGCGTGATGGTCGCGCTCGGCTGCTTTGGCCTGATCGAGGTGCTCCGCCGGGCCGCCGCTCAGATCGGGGGCTCGCGCACCCCCTGAAGGCAGCTCTCGACCAGCGAGAGCAAGCCACAGTCCGCGTCCACGGCGAGGCCCCCGACCCGGGGGCCGCGGCAGAAGCCCTCTTCGAGAGGAGTCTGCCCGGCCGTGGCAGAGACCACGCGAAGCCTCGGCGCGGAGCGGGCGTACATCACGCGTGCCGGGAAGACGACCGACTGCCGGTGGAAGACGGGGTGCAGGTCGTCGACGGCCGAGACGGCCAGGCCGGGCGGGAGCCGTTCGCCGAGGCAGCGCAGGAAACGCAAGTCTTCGCGTGGCACCTCGGAGGCCCGGGTGCCCTTCCCCTTCAGCAGCGCGGGCGCGTCGAGCCGAGCCCCGGCCGAGTACCCCTCGCCGCGGCTCAGGACGAATAGCTGTGCCGCCCAGCTGAGGGCGACGAGCGCCAACACCCGCGCCATGGCGCGCCTCCCGGAAGAAGAGGAAGCAGCATGGCTCAGGGCGAAGCAGGCCGCCGCGAGGCCCAGGAGGGCCGCGAGCCGGTGGGGCCAGAGCATGTACCGGAAGCGATAGGGGCCGGCCCCCACCACGAGAACGGCCAGGAGCGGTGGCGACGCCACGAGCAGGAGCATGAGCCCCCGGAAGATCCGGCGACCGAGGGGCAGGAGCAGGAGCACGCACACGACGACGTACCCGGCGAGGCCCCCCAGCAGGTTCTCGCGCAGCAGGCCGCGTCCGGCGACGGCGTAGCCCACCTTGCGCAAGGAGTCGAGGACTCGGGCCGAGGCCGTCTCCTGCGGCTGCGGGAGCACCCGGCCCATCACCCAGAGCAGAGCCATCCCGGCCCCGAAGGCCAGGACCGTGGCCAGCAGGCTGCGGATCGCCGCCGTCAGCACGCGACGCCGCTCCTCGGGCGATGCGGCGCGCAGCTCGAAGAGGCGTTGTGCGAAGTAGGCGACGAGCACGCAGGCGCACAGCACCGCGCCGTCCTCCTTCACCAGCATGGCGAGCGCCGCGACCAGGATGGCGCGGCGTGACCGCCGCTCGCGCAGGTCGAGGGCCAGCAGGACGCAGAGCGGGGGATAGCACAGCTCGGGGTGGAAGCCGAACACCGGGTTGTCGAAGATGGCATACGCGATCGGGCCCAGGGCGCCGCCGAGCAGGGCCACGCGACCGACGAGGTCGATCGTCTCGGCGAATGCGATGCGCACCGCGGCCGCCACGTGCAGCAGCACCAGGCCGAGGATCAGGCCGTAGGCGCCGAAGCCGAGGGTCAGCGGGGAGAACGCGAGCATCAGGTAGTAGTTGTGGATGGCCGCGTGGTGACCGTAGACGTTGTCGCGCAGCAGCTCTCCCGACTGGAAGAGGCTCCGGCTCATCTCCAGGAAGCCGAAGAAGTCGGTGTGGTAGTACTCGAGGCCGTGGAACAGGAGCGCCTTGCACAGCCCCGCGTAGAGGACCAGGAGCACCGCCCCGGTGGCCACGGTCCACGTCGAGAGCGGGTGTCGCACCGTCATCGGCCACAGCCTCGGCGCGCCCGAACGGGCGCGCAGGCGAGGTCCATCGGCAGGTTCAGCGCCTCGGGTAGACCGGGCTCACCAGGTTCGGCGTGGGCTCGTAGCGGCTCTCGCTCGCCCACAGCATGCCGCGCTGGGCGATCGTCAGCGCTTCGGGGATGTCGAAGACGTCCGCGGTGTGCCCGAGCGAGGTGTAGAAGATGCGTCCCTTGCCGTAGACCTTCTTCCACGCGACGGGCATCGTGTGGCCGTCGATCCAGGGATCGATAGCACCCGAGAACGTCGTCGTGGCG
>Ga0209341_10004580_pt1 | contig 12702 bp, 9 predicted proteins | sample RifCSP13_2_FD_184020 | JGI IMG/M metagenome (GOLD analysis project Ga0209341, IMG submission 184020) | Soil microbial communities from Rifle, Colorado - Rifle CSP2_sed 13_2 (SPAdes) (version 2) | ecosystem: Environmental > Terrestrial > Deep subsurface > Rock core/Sediment | place: Rifle...
CGATGTTTGGCGGTGCTGACCGAACCCCGTAAATAGGGCCACCCGCCTGCCCGCCCCCCGATGCGTCTTCAGGACCTGGGGGAGCGCGGCGCAATCGAGGTCCTCAAGAGGATCTTCGACCGCGGCCTTGCGCTCGGGATTGGGGACGATTGCGCGCTCGTCGACTGGGGGGACCAGTACCTGCTCGTCACGACGGACCTCATCAGCCAGCGCGCGCACCTCCCGCCGACGGCGACCGCATACCAGATCGGATGGTACCTTGTGGCGACGAACCTTTCCGACGTGGCGGCGATGGGCGGGTACCCGCTGGGCTTCGTGGCCGCCCTCGCGCTCCCGCGGACGCTGGACGTGAACTATCTGCGCGAGCTCGCGCGCGGGATGGACGAATGCGCGAAGGAGTTCGGAATCGCGATCCTTGGCGGCGACACGAAAGAGGCCGGCGAGATCACTCTCGCGGGGACGGCGTTCGGTCGTGTGAAGAAGGAACGCGTGCTGCTCCGGACGGGCGCGAGGCCCGGCGACGCGATCGTCGTGACGGGCGACCTCGGCCGGGCGGGGTGGGGCGCCCGCCAGATCCGGGCGGCGACGGACGTCGTCCGCGCGACGGAGCTCCTCGTGCGTCCGACCGCGCGCGTCGAGGAGGGGAAGCTGTTCGCGGAAAGCGGGGCCGTGACGAGCTGCATGGACATCAGCGACGGTCTCGGGACGACGCTCGCGCAGATGTCCGCCCTCGCGCGCGTGGGCTTCGAGGTCGATTGGGCGCGGCTGCCCCTGTTCCGTGAGCTTAAGGCCCTCCCGGTCACGGAGCAGCAAGAGCTCGCGATCTACTGGGGTGGGGACTTCGAGCTTGTCGCCACGGTTCGGCCCGAAAGGCTCGACGAGCTGCTACGGATGTTCCAGGAGAAGCGCCATGTGCTGACCGTGTGCGGCCGGGTCTTGCCGTCCGGCCCGAACGCGCTGGTCGCCGATGGGAAGCGGGGTTCGCTCCATCCGCGCGGGTGGGAGCACTTCCGAAGCGTCCCGATCATACAGTGAGGGCACCTCGCTCGAGGATCACCTTCCCGTCGATTTCGACGGTCGCCTTCGTGAAGAGCGCGTCGACGCGGACGCCACATCGGACGTTGCCACCATAGGCGGCGTTGTCTCCGAACCCGATGTGAATGGTGCCCAAGGCCTTCTCGCTCTCCAGGAGGTTGCCGCTGACCCGCGCGTTCGGGTTGAGTCCCATGCCGACGGTGCCGAACGCACGACCGTCACGCCCCCCTCGGTTCATCTCGTGCACCGCGCTTGCGGCGCCGGTGACCTTGGACGCGTACCCCTCCTTCACGACGACGATCACCGGCTCGGGCGCGCCCTCGTGGAACCATGCGTCAATCACGAGCCGCCCGTCCGCGCTTCCTTCGACCGGCGCCACGAAGATCTCCCCGGCGGGCAGCGTCGTCGTCTCGGAGCGACGATGGCAGACGCCCGTGTCCCCCGTGATCCACTCTCGTCGCGTCACGTCGAACGACACGTCCGAGCCCGCCTCGCTCGTCAGGCGCACGGTCTTCGCGTTCCGTACACGGCGCTCGAGCCTGCGCATGGACTTCTGAATCTCGAGATAGTCCGCGGTCAGCGCACCCGCCTCGAGCATCGCCTCCGTCACGCCGGGCAGGGAGGCGACGCGCGCCCCGGCCCGATTCGCGGCCCTCCGCGCGGCGGTGTGCGTCATGCTCTGGCCCGTGGCGAGGATTACGGCATCGCAGTCCGCCATCATGCGCGCGAGAGGTTCCGGCGGCTCCTCCCCTGGGCGTTCCGCAGTGGGGATGACGGCGAGCACGACCTGAGCGCCCGCGCCCATCGCGGCGCCGAACAGCGCGTCCCCGACCGCGCGCGTGCCGGCGTCCGTGACGACGACGACCTTCTCCCCGTCCTTCACCGCGAGGCAGGTGCCGATAATCCTGTGCGCACCGACCTCCGTGCCCATCGCCCGGCAAATCCCGATGGCGCCCTTAAGGGTTCCCGCGGTCCGAGCCCTTTCGAAGAATCGTTAAATAGCCCACCTCAAATCGCGAGCCGTGCCCACCGCATCGGACGAGCTGCGTCGCCTTTTGGGGCAGTTCAACAAGGAAAACGGCGCGGACCTCTCCATGGTTCTGACCCGCACGGGCACGTCGATCGCCCACGAGGGGTCGGGGGAGATCAACGCGGACACGTTCGCAAGTCTGGCGGCAACCCTGATGAACGCCGCGGAGGTCATGTACGCCGGACTCGGGCGCGCGGCGCCATTTCGGATCCTCGTCGAGTCGGAGCAGGCCTCGCTCGTCGCCTCCGGACTCGGGGCAAAGGCGATGTTCGTCGCCGTCGGCAGCGACCGCGAAAGGATTCTCCGCGGGATGGACGACGTCACCGCCGGCATTCGGTCCATTCTGGTGGCGAGGGCGTAGCTCAAACGCGCGGTTCCTCGCCCCCGCGAAGACGCAGGAGCATCCAATCGCGGGCTTGGCGGTAGCGATCCGTCGTCGCGAGGCGCTCGAAGCCCACGGCCCAGGCGATGCCGAGGGTCGCACCGGCGAGCACATCGGAGGGCCAGTGGGCGCCCACGTACATCCGCGAGAGGCCCATCACGGTCGCGTACGTCAGGAGAGGGACGGCCCACCGCCAGTCCCGCAAGCGGAACGCCAGGAACGTCGCCGCCACGAACGCACGGACCGTGTGTCCGCTCGGGAACGCGGGGTCGGAACGGTCGTCGAACGGCGCTGCGAGGACGATGCCCTCCGGCCTCGGTACCGCCAGCGTCAGCTTGAGCAGGAGCGAGGAGAGTTCGGCCAGGGCGAGCACGAGGACGAAGTCGAAGGCATCGGCCCGCCGCTTCCGGTACCAGAGCGGGACGGCCCAGAGGAAGGTGAAGGGGAAGAGGCCGACGACCGCGAACGCGATCATCACGGGGTCAAGGACGGGATTGCCCGCGCCGTTGAGGGCGCGGAACATCTCTTCGTTCAGACCCACGGCGCCGGAAGATGCGCGCGAAGTAAGTATTTTCCGGAGCGCGCGTTGCATCCCGCGTGGCGGAACTGGGTCCCGTGTTCGACCGACTCTCCCGGCGATTCGGGCCGCAGCACTGGTGGCCCGCGGAGACGCCGTTCGAGGTCGTCGTCGGGGCCCTCCTCATGGCGCAGACCTCCTGGGGAAACGTGGAGGCTGCCATCGAGAATCTCCGGCGAGCGGGTCTGCTCGAACCGCGCGCGCTCGCGTCGGCCCCGCTCAGGACGGTCCGTGCTCTCGTTCGGCCTGCGGGGCTCTACCGCCAAAAGCCGGGACGGCTGAAAGGATTCTGCCGACACCTTCTTCGAGCCTCGGGCGGGGACCTCGATCGGTTCTTCTCGAGGGACTTCGAAGCGATACGGCGCGAGTTGCTCGGGCTCGACGGGGTCGGTCCGGAGACCGCAGACTCGATCCTCCTCTATGCAGCGGGGTTCCCCACGTTCGTCGTCGACGCGTACACGGTCCGCATCGGGCAGAGGCTCGGCTGGTTCACGACGGATCGATACGACGACGTCAAGGCGTTCTTCGAGTCCCGCCTCCCTCGCGACGTCGCCCGGTATCGGGAGGACCACGCCCTCCTCGTCGCGCATGGGAAGGAGATCTGTCGTCCGCGTCCGCGGTGCGACGCGTGTCCGCTTCGGCGTGAATGCGCATACTATCAGGAGCGGAAACGACGTCCCCTTCCATAAGCCTCAAATAGACCCAAAAAAACGCACCGAACTTTGTGTAGCCCCGGGCCGCCATTTACCTCCAGAATCGGAGGGAAGTGGATGGCCATACCGAACATGACGATTGGGGAGCAAATCATGGTGCACCTGTCGCAGTACATCCGGCAGCAGGAAAACTTTGTGTGCCCGCCGGGGATGTCGCAGGGAGGGATCGCAATGTCCCTCGGGATTTCCCGCGCGCATGCGGCAATCGAACTGAAGCGGGCGATGGACGCGGGGCGAGTGACGGTTAGGATCGCTCACGTGACGGGCGCGTCCTCACGGCGGAAGGTGTACGCGCTCACGCCTCGAGGCAAGGGCATCGCCGACGCCATCCGGGGCCGGGCTCTGTCGATGACGATGGAGCTCTTCCTTCCGGACGGTCAGAGAGAAACGATGGAAGGTCGTCGCGCGTTCGAGACGCTCCGGCGACACGGAATCCCCGACGGCCACGCGGTCGTGCTCCTCCTGACCCACGATCGGATCGACGTGGGCAAGGCCGTTCGTCGTCGGTTGGCGGCTAAGGGCAGGGCGGGTGCGTCCGCAGAGCAGCTCGCGGCAGTGCGATTCTATCGGACGTTCGTGGGGCCGGTCGCATGGCAATTCGAGGTCGTTCTCGGGCCGCCGCATATGCCGCCATTCCCCGCGGCCGCGTGAAGATGGGGCGATTCGAAGTTCGCACAAATCTATTTATATAAACCTATAGATGTCGAGCCCGCCGTGAGCCCCCCTCGCGGCTCAGAAGGGATGAGCGAAGCATGACCATCTTGGGTGGACCATCGAGAATCTTGGCAGTTCTTTTGACCTTGGCGATTGCCGGCGGGAGCCTTTTCGTGGTGTCTCCGGACGCCGCAGCCCCGTTCCGAGGCCTCGACGTCACGTGGGGCCAATACGCGAGGCCGGGCTTGACGCGCTACCCGTACGTGTACGTCCCGGGCGAGACGATACGATTCACGATCTTCGCGTTGGCGGGCGAGATCTACGACGCGGTTGTCGTCGTCCGGAATCCGGGCTTCCCTCGACCGTGGCAAGTCCTGCAGAACGAAGACAACGTGATGATTCCCGCCGGAGACCAGGTCACTTTAGAGTACACGGTGCTCGGAAACCTCCCGGACGGGGACCTCTACGAGATCGACGTCGGCGACTCGAATTACATCGAGAGCAACCAGCTCGGGTTAGTGCTCGGCTCCCAGCGGTTCGCCATCCAGGAATACATGCTCCAGATCGAGGTCGACCGGCCCGCGTACATCGGCGGGGACGAGGTCATCTTGACGTGGACGGCGAACAACCTGCAGGACGGCTCCCTCGCCCCGGTCGGCGTCGGACAGATCTGGGTGTACAACGAGAACGGGGACGACCTCCGGACGAATCCGTTCAGCTTCACGGCCCCCTCCGGAAGCACGTCCTTCAACCTGCCGGACCTCGCGGACCCGAACTTCGAGGGCATCGTCGAGGGCTGGTTCAACAACTCCGCGGTCACCCCCGTCCGGTTCCAATGGACCTGTGTCGGTCTGGCTGTCTCCTACGCGGTGCGAAACCTCGGCTTCTGCCCGATCTCGTTCTTCATCGACAACCTGGGCGTGATCGTCAACGTCGGTTCGTTCCAGTACCCGCCGGAGGGCATCGTCACGGTCTTCGTGAGCACGGTCGTCACGAACAACCAGGCGAGTCCGTCCCCCTTCGATCCCCCCGAGCCCTATATCTTCGTCGCGATCTCCGTATGGGACATCACTGGCACGCCCGTTAACACGACGTATGGCGCCGCGGGCATGCGGACGGACGCGCACGGGGACCTCACCTTCCTATTCCAGCTCGCGTCCAACATCGCGGACGGATCGACGTTTGAGGTGCGGGCGAACGCCAGCCACCCGAACCAGATCTGGCGGTGGGGTGCGACGGACACGTTCATGGTCCGACAGGCCGCCGCCCTGACCCTCGAACTCCAGTTTGATCGGAACGAGTACCAGGCAGGCGACACCGTGCGGGTCGATGCGATTCCGTCGGGCCAGGGGACAGCGACCCTGACCTACATCTTCCAGGTCCGGGACACGACGAGCGGCACCTGCACGATCGCCTTCCCCGACGGTACCCCCCTCGCGACGTCCTCGCAAGCCTTAGCCAGGTTCACCTACACGATCAACAACAACTTCGACGGGGTCATCTGTTTCCGCGTCACGGTGGACGACGGTCAGGGCAACCAGGTGACGAGTGCTCGCGCGTTTACCGTCGTTTTCGGCTGGCTGCTCGTGAACGCGGACCGCGTGGAGTACAGCGCGGGCAATCGAATCACGATCACCTGGGAGCTCGTGAGCAACCGGATCAGCCCGGCCCTCGCGACGTACTTCTACGAGGTCCGGGACGCGAACGGAAACCTCGTGACGTCGGGAACGGCGACGGCGAGCTTCCAGTTCGACGTGCCCACGGCGCCCAGCTCGTTCTACGACTTCATCGTGACGGCGATGGAGGCGGGACGGGCCGTCCAAGGGTCGGTCCGACTGACCGAACTGACGGGGTTCTTCCTCTTTGTGACATTCGACCGCCTGTCCTACGCGCCCGGCGACACGATGACGATCCAATACGCGATCACTGGACGGTCCGCCTCGAGCATCCTGCCGAACACCTTCGTCCTGGCGTACGGGCTCCTGAACGGCCCAATCCGGATGACCTCCACCTCCTCCGAAAGGGGACAGCTCACATACGTCGTCCCCCAGGGCATCGACGAGGGCAACGAGCTGTTCCAGGTCCAGGAGTGGAATACGGGAGCCGGCGTGTTCGAGGTCGTTTCGATACGCGGGCTGACGGCGTGGTATGCGACGCTCGGGGATGTCCCCTGGGTGGTAATCCTCCTGATTGTGTGGCTGGTCATCATGACCCTTCTTCTGTGGCGGCAGGGGACGTTCGCCGGCCTGCTCAAGCCCCGCGGCCCGCCGAAGACTGTCCCGGCGGCGCCCCCGAGCCCCTCGGAGCCCGTCCACGCGCCCGCGAGCTCCCCGATGACGGTGGCGTGTCGCTCGTGCGGCGGACCGATCGAGATCACGACGAGCAAGCGCCCGATCGAGGTCATGTGCCCGAGGTGCGGCAACACGGAGATGGTGGCCTAACGGCCACCCCTTTCCCCTTTACTTGCCTCTCTCCCAGTTCTCGAGGAACGCGCGGATCCTCGCCATCCCCTTTCGGATGTCCGCGCGCGAGCACGCGTACGAGAACCGCAGATGGCCCTCGCCCGCGTCACCGAACGCCGCGCCCGGCGTCACCGCCACGCCTGCCTCTTTGAGAAGACGCTCCGCAAGTTCCTCGCTGGGAACTTCCAGGTCGTATCGTGGGAAGAAGTAGAACGTCCCCTTCGGTCGGGAGACGTGGACCCCGGGCATGGTGCCGAACCCCTCGAGCATGAGGTCGCGCCGCGCGCGGAACTCCTCGACCATCTTCCCGACGACGGACGGCGGACCGGCGAGAGCCGCCACGCCCGCCCACTGCACGAACGCGGGGGCGCACGTGATCGTGTGCTCCTGGACCTTCACGAGCTGTTTCACAAGGGACTTCTCCGCAGCTAGCCAGCCGAGCCGCCAGCCCGTCATCGCATACGTCTTCGAGAAGCCGTGGACCGTGACGGTGCGCGCGAACATCCCGTCGAACGACGCCGGGCTGTAGTGCGTGCCCTCATACAGGATCTTCTCGTAGATCTCGTCGCTGATCAGGAAGAGATCGCGGTCGGTCACGAGGTCGCAGATCGCCTTCATCGTCTGCTTCGAGAAGACGGATCCGGCGGGGTTGCTCGGGCTGTTGATCACGATCGCCTTCGTCCGCGGCGTGACGGCCGCCGCCAGGGCGTCCGCGGTCAGCTCGAACTTCGACTCCTCGGCGGCGACGACGGGGACGGGACGACCGCCCGCAAGGCGGACCATCGGCGCGTAGGAGACCCAGCCAGGGTCCGGGAACAGGACCTCCTCTCCGGGATTCACGAGGCCCACGATCGCGACGAACAGCGCGTGCTTCGTCGGTGCGACGAGGACCCCGTCCTTGTCGACGGGGACGCGATTCTCCCGGTTCATCTTCTCCGCGATCGCTTCGCGGAGCTCGGGGATTCCCAGGGACGAGACGTACTTCGTCCAGCCCTCGTCGAGGGCCTTCTTGGCGGCGTCCACGATATGCTTCGGCGTAGGGAAGTCCGGCTCACCCACGGAGAAGGAGACGACGTCCTCTCCGCGCCGCCTCATCTCGTTGACGAGGGCGCCGAGGCGGACCGTCGCCGAGGGACCGATGGGCTTGAGGCGGGCGGCGATGGGCTTCATGCCGCGAGCGATGACGAAATCCTACAAAGCCTTTCTCGCGGATCGGGCCTGGGAACGCCCTACCGGTGGGCGAAGTAGGCGGTGACGCCATCGTCCGTGGCATCGATCCGGACGAACCCGAACCGCTCGAACTGGACGACGTCACCCGCTTTGGCGGCGAGGAGGTTGGCCTCCCCGAGACCCTCCGCGACCCCGCCATCGGGCATGACGACGCGCGTCGGAACCCCGTCGCTGACCCACTGGATCTTCGGGATGTCTTTCACCTCACGGCTCGTGAACGAGGAGGTCGCGTCGAGCACGATGTTGCAGAAATCCTTCAAGCGGACTTCCTGTCGCGTGAAGGCATAGTAGTCCACGGTCGAGACGTACACGGTTGAAGATACGCGCAGGGTCCGGGTGCCACGGTCCGCGAAGTCGGGGTGGACGGGCGCATGGACCTCTGGGATCGGCGGCAGGCCCTCGATGGCGATCTTTACCGGGTCCGGCACGAAGAAGTATCGGTTCGCGTCCGGGTCGACGACCTTGCGATTCTCCGCGTACAGGGTGTCCGCGCTGACCTCGACGTCCGTCAGGGACATCCCGAACGCCAGGATGAACGTCCGAAGCGCCTCAGGCCGGATGCCGCGCCTCCGGAGGGACTGGAGGGACCACGTTCGCGGGTCGTCGACGCCCGTCAGCCGGCCCTCGCGGATGTCCCGCGCGAGCTTGCTCTTGCTCAGGTCCATCTCCTTGAAGAAGAGGAATCCGTAATGGAGGAACTCCGGACGGCGCTGCACTCCGAGGTAGTCCCAGATCGCCCGTTCCATCTCGTCCTCCATGACGAGGTCCTTCCCGCGGAGCACGTGGGTGACCCCGAGGAGGTGGTCGTCCACCGCCCATGAGAACTCGAGGAGCGGCCAGACCGTATAGCGTGTGCCCACGCGCGGGTGCGCGCGCTCTGCGATGCGGAAGAGGACGCGGTCGCGGAATGCCGGGTTCGGGTGCCGCATGTCCGTCCTGATCCGGACGATCGCCTCCCCTTCGCGGAACTCGCCTTTGAGCATCCGCCGCCAAAGCTCCAGGCTCTCGTCCGGCGTCCGGCCGCGATGCGCGCACGCGATCCCTTGCTCGCGGTTCGCGCGGAGGTCCTTCGGCGCGCATTCGCACACGTACGCGCCGCCCCGGGCGATCAGTAGGTCGCCCGTCTGATAGAACGCGGGCATCCGGTCGCTCTTGTAAATCTCCTCGTGGACGTCGACGCCGAGCCATTCGATGCCTTCCCGGATGAGGTCGTACGCCTCGGGCATTAGCGGCTTCTCCTCGCTTCCGATTGTGTCGTCGTACGCGAGGATGAGCTTCCCGCCGTACCGCCGGACGTACTGGTCGTTCAGGAAGATCGCGCGGGCGTGTCCCAGGTGCAGGGGTCCGCTCGGATATGGGGCGAAGCGCATTACGACCGGACCCCGGACGTTCGGCAGCTCCGGGAGCCCCTGCGCCTTCGCCTCCCGCTTCCGTTCGAGGAGGGCCGGGGCCGTCCGCTCGAGCTCTTCACGCTGCTCTTGGAGGGAGAGTCGGTTCACCTCGGCGACGACCTCGTCGACCGTTCGCGCGGTCTCCTGCACCCTCGCCCGAAGGGAGGCGTCCTCCGCGAGGAGCCGGCCGAGGACCGCCTTTGCGCTCGCCTTCCCGTCGTGCGTCAGTGCGTTGAGAAGCGCGTACTTGCGCGCGCGGTCGCGGACCACGGGCGCTCAAATGGAGGTCCGTATTTAATCGTATGGCGGGGGCTAGCTCTCCATATAGACGCGGGTCATCGTGACGGAGGAGAGGGGCTTGTCGTTCGCATCCGTCGGCACGCTGCCGATCGAGGTCACGACCTCGTGCCCGCCGATCACCCGTCCGAAGACAACGTAGGCCGGTGGGGTGTCGAGGTTCGTGTTGTCCTTCAGGTTGAGGAAGAACTGGCTCGTCGCGCTGTCCGGGCTCTGGCTCCGAGCCATCGCGATCGTATGCAGCGTGTTCCTCAGCCCGGTGTCCTCCCACGTCACGGTCGTGCCGCTTCCCCCCGTGCCGTCCCCGTTCGGGTCTCCCCCTTGGACGACGAAGTCGGCGACCACGCGGTGGAACGTGAGCCCGTCGTAGAACCCCGCGCGGACGAGGGCGATGAAATTCGCGGCGGTTCGCGGGGCGTTAATCGTGTCGAGTTCGATGCGCATCGTTCCCAGGCTCGTCTCCAGCACGGCGACCGGTAGCGTGTTCGGCGTGGGACCACCTCCCGACGGAATGCGGCCGAGGACATAGAACCCCGTCGCGAAGACGAGGACCCCGACGATCGCGAGGGCGGCCATCGCCTTCCACGGGAACTTCACTGTCGGGCCAGCCACCGCCGTCGGAGGGGGGGTCTTCTTCCCGCCCTCGCCGTGCACGGTGTTGAGGTGGCGGCGGAGTTTCTCCTTCGTCACGTGGGCGCCGCATTTCGGGCAGTCCGTGAAGGTCCCCTTGGCCACGTCCGCTTCGATGGCCGCCAAGGATGAAAAGGTTTCGCCCTCACAAAGGTGCGTACCAACATCGGTTTCTACCGCCATCGGGATGGGTTCCTAGGAAGGGAAATGCGGGCGATTGTCGCGGTGGCGGTCGTGCTCGTCGTGTCGGCAGGCCTCCTCGTTCCCTCTGACCACGGCCGGGCGGAAGATCCTGAGCTCATGCTCCGCGTCGGCGGTCAGGACGAGATGAAGACCCGCAACCCGTTGCCGGCGATCGCGAATGACGTCTGGACCACGGACGTCCTGTCCCGAGTGTATGAGAGCGTCCTGCTGACCAATCCGACGGAGGAAGGCCCGATGGCGTGGATCGCGAAAGGCGTCGACTTCGACGAGGACGGGACGTTCGAACCGTCGACCGAGTACGATACGTGGGGGGAACGGACCATTGCGACGAATCCGCTCGAGGTCGTCCTCTACTACGACTTCAACGGCGTCCGTTGGCACGACGGTACGCAGATGACGCCATGGGACCTGTTCTTCTCCTACCAGGTGAACGCGATGAATCCGCGGTTCAGCCCGGACCTGCGCGTCCTGTTCCCGAACCCCGGTGGCTGGGAGGTGGGAGGCCGCCAGCTCAACATCGAACTGTTCGATGCCGACACGGCCACGCCCGGGATTCAGCGGAACTGGGAGGGCGAGGGTACGATGTTCGGCGGGCGGAACAACGCTTTGCGCTTCGCCGTCAAATTCACGCTGACGTCCTCGTTCGCGCTGTTCTACGAGTCTACGATTGCAACGGTCATGCTCCCGATGCACATCTGGTCCCGCACGGGCGGCAGCCGGCACGCCGTGGACTTCGGCTGCGCGGTGTGGATCCCTCAGGCGGAGGCGGGCGCGCGGGGCATCCCCGAGTGCGGCAACGCGGACCCCGCGACCCACGGGAAGGGCATTGCAAGCACCGAGATCGTGACGGGAAGCCACCCCTACCACTACCCGTCTGCGGAGGGCTGGGAACCGACGAACGCGGACGTCATCGGCCACGGGCCGTTCACGTTCTCGCAGTGGGTCCCGGGCATAGAGGCCTCCGTCGTGCGCAACGAGAAGTTATACACGGGCGTCAACGGGACCACCGTCTACGACGCGAGCCTCGCGTCAATCCTCAGAAAGCCCACGATCGAGGGCATCCGGTACAAGGTGTACAAGACGACGCAACTGGGCGTGTTCGCGTTGCAGTCCGGCGAGATCGACTTCTATCACTGGAACGTGGACGCCGACTTCGTCCCCGACCTGCTGAAGATCCCGCAGATCGCCGTCGAGTCGAACGCGGAGCCCGGATTCTTCTACATGGGGTACAACCTGCGCGATTCACCTTGGGGCTACCAGAATAATGACTCCGCAAACGACGTCGGCTACTGGCTCCGGCAGGCACTCTCGCACCTCATCGACAAGCGGTCGATTGTGCAGAACCTGCTTCAGAACTGGGCCGTTGTCATGCACGGGTTCATCAGTCCTGCGAACACATTCTGGTACAACGACAGCATCCCGAAGCCTGCGTACGACGTGGCGGAGGCGCTCGAGATCCTCGACGACCCCGCGAGAGGCAGGGGCGCAGGGATCGGGCCAGACCCAATAGGCGCATGCAACAAGGATTCTGACGCCGGTTGTCGCTCCTTGCCGCGCATTGGGACCGCCGAATTCGAGATCCTGATGCCGCAGGCGGATTACGTTCGCGGCTTCGACCCGTATTCCATGATTGCCGACGCAATGCGGCAAGTCGGTCTCAACGCTGTAGCCCGGCCCACGGCATTCGGCGAGATCGTGAACAGAATCACCGCCCGCAACTTCGACCTCTACTTGCTCGGCTGGCGTATCGCAGGCTGGGATCCCGACTACCTTTACGGGTTCTTCCACAGTTCGAACGCCGCGAGCGGTCAAAACTACGTGGGTTTCAACAATGCAACGTTCGACTCTCTGATCGAGGCCTCCCGCCGAGAGCTGAATCGCGACGAACGCCGCTCCCTCGTCTCCCAGGCCCACCAGGTTCACTTGGATGCTCGGCCCGCGGAGCCGCTCTACGCACGGACGAACATCGAGGGCTACCGCCAGGACCGGTTCGTCAACTGGACCGTCCACGGCGGCACGATCTGGAACGATTGGTCCCTCCTCGGCCTCCGGCCTCCGATTCCCTCCACGGAGCGGCTGTACGTGCGGGTGACGGTC
>Ga0209341_10004581_pt1 | contig 12700 bp, 6 predicted proteins | sample RifCSP13_2_FD_184020 | JGI IMG/M metagenome (GOLD analysis project Ga0209341, IMG submission 184020) | Soil microbial communities from Rifle, Colorado - Rifle CSP2_sed 13_2 (SPAdes) (version 2) | ecosystem: Environmental > Terrestrial > Deep subsurface > Rock core/Sediment | place: Rifle...
GCTCGCAGCGAAGAAGGTGGTTTGGAGAGTCTGGATCACTTTACGCCAAGCCAGATGGCGTGCGGGCACCAGTTGACCCCCGCAGGCCGGGCAGGTGCTGAGTTCGGGCAGATAGTAGCGCCGATCATTGCATTCCAGAGACTTCGCGGTTCGCATGGCCACACCTCGCAACCGGTATCGATCGCGAAGTATGCCACTTGGTCTTTAATGTGCTAGTTTTGCCGTGTTGCGTTATATCTCCCTCCGCCTCAGTTCCGCGTCGCAAAAGCGCTGTTATGCGACGTTTCATTCTGACTCGTCTGACAGATGTCTAAACAACGTGGTTGCTAGCCCGCCAAAAATTGGATGCCTTCTCCTGTACAATGGCAGTTTTCAGAGATAATTGAGCGTAGCGCAGTTAGCACGTGACGACGGCAGATAAACTCCGTCATTAGCCGCGTACAGCCAGCCCAGGATCAACCGGACTACACCGTCTGTGAATGGATTAAGAGACAAGTATTATGAACCGGTGCAAGTCTGTAACCGATAAGGGCGTCCAATGCACGAGAAAACCGTTTCTGGGCGGTCGATATTGTTGGCAACACGAATCCACTTTGGTAAAGTGGGTGAAGAGTATATCGCTGGGCAGCCTCTTTGTCATTATTACAGCAACGATCGGGTTGATAGTGAATCTGTACGACTTGAGGGGTATTGTCTACCCTCCTGCCAGACAGCCCTCTTCAGCGCAAACACCCTCTGCATCGCCGACGACCGGGGCCACACGCTCGTCCACATTGACGCCCACATTAACGTTAACATCGACTAATATGCAAACACCTACTGAAACGCCGACACCTACGCCTACGCTTACACATACCCCGGCACCCTCGATGGTGCGTGCATCATCACTCGCCCCTTCACCGACTCGCACCCTAACAACCACGCCTACTGAAACTCCACGTCAGTCATCTGCAACACCAACTCATAGCCTAGTACCGCGATTAGTCGCACCTCCATATGGAGTGTATAGAGGCCCAACCTTCACGTTTTCATGGGGTGGAACTTCAAGCGTTTCTTATCAAGTCAAGTTAATTAACACGGACTATGGTTACACCTATCTTAGTAACTGGATTCAGGGATTCAATTGGACAATTAACGTCCCTGCCAAAGAGTATGGCTATTGGGAGTGGTACGTCACATCCAGTGACGGCGCGAAATCAGACACATGGAATTTCGTGTATGATCCATTCCCTAAGCCAGCGGATAGGCCAATTCCAACCCGAACGCCTCCACCTCCATGATAGTTGCTGACTCCGTGTACGATATACTTGAATGCATCCGGCGATCTGTTTTCGGATCAGATTCTGATTGAGAATGCCTAGTTCGCGCCGAGGCATATTACGTATGAATCACAAGACTGCTTCGACAACATTCGTAAAGGGTGTCCGACTGCTCGCCTGTGTTACATCTGTCGGCTGGCTAATACTCTACACAAGACTGATACCGAGAGCAACAGACGTCACATTGGTCATGGAAAAAGCTGTGACTTCGGCTATCAGCACAGAGATGGCGCTCGCCCGAGCTCGAATGATGTTTGAACAGTTACCACTTGATTTCATCGAAAACCAAGGGCAGATTGACCACTATGTCGCCTACTACGTGCAAGGTCGTGATATGCACCTTTACTTCACATCGCAAGGTGTCACATTTGTGTTCACCGGTATACCAACTCAACCCTCCGACTTCGGTGTCACACCATATCTCTCCTCTATGCGGGAAGAGCATAGAGGGGAGCGTCGCTGGATTACCAAACTGGAATTCCTTGGCGCAGATCCGAGCGTAAGACCGGTTGGGTATAACCGAACTTCAGCGGTGATCAGCTACTTCAAAGGCTCGCGTGAGCAGTGGCAGATAGGGCTACCGACCTACTCCAAAGTGATATATGCCGATCTCTGGCCGGGGATTGATCTGATATACACGGGGACGGCAAATCAGCTGAAGTACACATTCATCGTCAAGCCGGGGGCCGACCCTAACCAGATCCAACTGGCCTACCGTGGTGCAACAAAGGTCATGCTCAACATTACAGGACAATTGGAAGTGTCCACGCCAGTGGGCGGCTTCACCGACGATAAACCATATGTCTATCAAGAGATGGGCGGACGGCGAGTTGAGGTGGATGCCACCTACACGCTGGAATCCCGTACTGACGAAGATATGTACATCTATGGCTTTCAAATAGGCGCTTACGACGCGAGCCGACCGCTAGTACTCGACCCAACTATGTTGGTCTATGCGGGTTATATCGGCGGCAGCGGCGAAGACTGGGGTGATAGCATCGCTTTGGATCGCGATGGGAATGCCTATGTTACTGGCTGGACCGACTCTTCCGAGGTGAGCTTCCCCGAGATAGTAGGGCCAGACCTGACCTACAACGGCGGAGTGGCTGACGCCTTCGTGGCGAAGGTGAATGCGGCGGGCACGGCGCTTGTCTACGCCGGCTACATCGGCGGCAGCGGCGAAGATGGGGGCGCTGGACACGGCTCTGGCATCGCTTTGGACCGCGATGGGAATGCCTATGTTACTGGCCGGACCGACTCTTCCGAGGTGAGCTTCCCCGAGATAGTAGGGCCAGACCTGACCTACAACGGCGGAGTAGCTGACGCCTTCGTGGCGAAGGTGAATGCGGCGGGCACGGCGCTTGTCTACGCCGGATATATTGGAGGTGCTGATTGGGATGGTGGTCATGATATTGCCCTGGATAATAGCGGGAGTGCCTTCGTCACTGGCCACACTGGTTCTACTGAGGCGAGCTTCCCCGAGATAGTAGGGCCAGACCTGACCTACAACTATGGTCTCTTTGATGCCTTCGTGGCCAAAGTAACCACAGATGGCACAGCATTGATTTATGCTGGATACATTGGAGGCGGTGGTGAAGACCAAGCTGATGACATTGCCGTGGACAATAATGGGAATGCCTACATCACCGGCGCAACCTCCTCAGAGGAGGGTTTCCCGGTGACCAGTTGGCCAGACCTGACCTACAACGGGGGGCGCTTTGATGCCTTCGTGGCCAAAGTAACCACAGATGGCACAGCATTAGTCTTTGCTGGATACATTGGAGGTGCTGACGAGGAGGTTGGTCATCAGATCGCTGTGGATGAGCTTGGGAACGTCTATGTCACTGGCCACACTGGTTCTACTGAGGCGAGCTTCCCCGAGATAGTAGGGCCAGATCTGAGCTACAACGGGGGGCGCTTTGATGCCTTCGTGGCCAAAATCACTACGGGCAACTCGCCACCAGGATCATTGTTCTTGCCATTAATATTAAAGAATTCTGTACAATACTTTGAAGGTCCATGGGAAGTCGAGGACAATGACTCGGCCTCACAAGCGAATGGTCCTCTGCGCTCCAGCAAGGACTATTATGGTCACCATGACGACGCAAGTGATTACTTCTTCTTTCATCACTCAGGCGGAGGACTCATCACGATACATATGGACACTGCCGCTGCTGATGCACAATTGCTGCTGTATTATCAATCCACGACTAGTCTGATGGGGCATCGCGGCGGCCCACCATATTATATTACGTGCCCTTCAGTAACATACCCTACTTGTGGGGCAACTGGCACATACTACATTCGCATCTTCACTGGCGAGGGTTCTATCAATCCCGATGTATCTTACACTTTGCGAGTAACTTACCCGTAAAAGAGGGTTAGACAGCGAAAATGCGGTTACGCCGCTGTTACGCTGCAGTTACGCTTGAGGCGAAGCCAGCAACGTCGCCCAGCAGGTGGTCTTTACCGATGAATTGCGTTGTCAAGAGGCCATTTGCGTCTGCCGCGCGCAGTGAACCTTAACAACACCTCCCCCCACCTGTCGCCAGCGTAGAACGCACGACGGGACCACACGGCAGCATGCGATTGTGAGCCGAACGGCGTGGCGCGCCTCAGGCGGCGGCCTGCAGTTCAGGCTTGAGTGCGACGACTTCCGCGTCGCAAAAGCGCTGTTACACTGAGTTGTCAAGACCGACTTTAGCGATACTGAGAGACGGGGCATATTTTGCCTGCCTTGTTTCCGCCAATGCAGGTATGCTGGTGTGCACGCCTGGCCAATTCTCAACTGGAATGGCCTCTAAGCGGGACATGGCCGCCTTAAATCGCTCGTAGAGCGTTTCGTCGTAGATGCGAGCATAGATTTGCGTGGTGTTGAGATCTTGATGCCCCAACAACTTGCGCAGCGAGTGGATCGGCATGCTGTTGTTGATTAACCGCGTCGCCAGCGTATGGCGCAGCCGATGGGGTGAGACGTGCACACCCGCCTGCTGGCCGTACTGAGCCAGCCGACGCTGGATCGTGCGCTCAGAGGGCGAACGTCCGTGTAACAACCTTGTGCGGCATTTCTATCCAATTCCGAATCTGCTGAAGTTGCATGGATGGAGTTTTGGCAGATAATTGGCTTTGACGCAGCCGACTGCCTATCCAACCTGTATGTGAGGTAGTCTGGCCTGCACGCCGGCGGAACTCCGTCTGTGAGCTGTCCACAGAAATCGGAAGAGGGCAACTGATGAACAACCCATTGGAGAAGTTTCAAGACCTCTTGCGCGAGCTTTTCCAGTTCGATTGCGCCGACCTCGACTTCGGCATCTACCGCATCATGAACCACAAACGGGACGTGATCGAGCGGTTCGTCACCCGTGACTTGCCCAAGGCCGTCGCCGAAGAGCTGGAGCGCGGCGCGTTGGCTGAGCAGTCACAGGCTGCTAGGGAACTGCAGGACTTTGCCGCGCAGATTAAGAAGCTGGACCCAGAGGCTCTCGATGCGCACGGGAATCTGGCCGCAGCTTACCATGGCACGCCCACAGGTGAGAAGTACCTGGCTTTGAAGGCGAAAGCCGCCGGCGCGCGCGACCGCGACGCCCTCGAAACCGCCATCTACAACCACCTGTATGCCTTCTTCAGCCGCTACTACCAGGACGGCGACTTCATCTCCAAGCGCCGCTACTCAAAACGCGAACGCTATGTCATCCCCTACAACGGCGAGGAAGTCTACCTCTACTGGGCCAACCACGACCAGTACTACGTCAAGACCGCCGAGTACTTTACCGACTACACCTTCACCTCGCGCGGCGTCACGGTCCATTTCAAGCTTCAGGCCGCAGATGTGGAGCAGAACAACGTCAAGGGCGAGAAGCGCTTCTTCCTGCCCCACCCGGCGGAGATCGCCTGGGACGAGGCCGCGCGCCAACTTGTGATCCCCTTCGAGTACCGGCCGCTCACTGAGCAGGAAATCATCGCCTACGGCCAGAAGAACCAGCAGGAGGCGATCCTCGCCGAGGCGTTGGAAAAGATTCTCAGAAAACTGTCGCCGAAAACCGCCGGGCCGGCGGTTGCCGCCCTGACGGCCGAGAAGCACAAATCAAGCGACGGCCAGCCCGTTACCTTTCTCGAACATCACCTGCGCCAGTACACCCGCCGCAACACGTCCGACTTTTTCATCCACAAGGATCTGAAGAGCTTTCTCTCTCGCGAACTGGACTATTATCTCAAGAACGAAGTGCTGAATCTGGACGAGATGGAAGCCGCCGGCGAAGACCGCGCCGACGGCTGGTTCCAGATGATGCATGTGATCAAGGCCGTCGGTTGCCGGATCATCGAATTCCTCCACCAGATCGAGGAATTCCAGAAGATGCTCTGGGAGAAGCGCAAGTTCATTACCGAGACGCAGTACTGCATCACGGTTGGCAACATCGCCAAGGAGTTTTACGCCGAGATTGCCGTCTGCGAGCCGCAATGGGCCGAGTGGAAAGAGCTGTTCCATATTGACGAGGAGCAGTCCAGCCTCTTTACCCCTGGCAAGAGCAGACAGGATGGGCGCATCGCCTTCCTGAAGGCCCACCCGACGCTGGTGCTCGATACTAGGCACTTTGACCAGCCCTTCGTTGATCGGCTGCTGGCGAGTTTCGACGACCTGGACGAGATGACTGACGGGCTGCTGGTGCACAGCGAGAATTGGCAGGCACTTAATACGCTGATTGGGAAATACCGCAACACGGTTGAATGTATTTACATCGATCCGCCTTACAACACGGGCGACTCAGAAATCCTCTACAAGAACGAGTACCTGCGTGCCTCTTGGCTTACTCTGATGGAGAATCGTCTCGGCGTGGCGACAGGCCTTCTCTCTGAGGACCCAATTCTTTTCATCGCAATCGATGATTTCGAGATGGCCGATCTCTGCGTAATGATTGACAAACACTTCTCGTACCTACGTCGCGAGATGATTGTGGTAAATCATCATCCGCAAGGTGGAAAAGCAAAGACGCTGGCAAATACCCACGAGTACATGCTTTGCTGTGTGAATGCCACATCGGACCGTACATTAGCAGGACGCAACAAGAAAGACGAAGTTGAGCTTCGTCCATTCAAGCGGAGTGGAACAGCCGAGAGTAACTTCCGATATGGACGACCAAACAGTTTCTATGCGATCCTGGTCGATCCAGACACTAAGCGAGTGGTGGGATTAGAACCTCCACCTGAGCGAACAAGGAATGACTATCCGACCCACAAAACTAAGGAGAGATACATCAGAGTCTATCCGCTTGGAGCCCAAGGTGAAGAGAGAGTTTGGCGGCGCTCCTACGAAAAGTGCCTGCCCCTGGTTAAAGAGAACAAGCTGCAATGTAGTGACAACATGACGATCTATCAGCTTATCGGAGCGCAAGACCGGACTGCGGCACTTTTCAGTAACTGGGTGGATTCACGATATAACGCGGGAACTTTCGGCGCCAATTTGCTGACGGACATTATTGGCGTCCACAATCCATTTTCGTACCCAAAATCGATATATACTGTCGGGGATGCCATCTTTGCCTCTGGGATTGAAGATGATGCATATTGTGTTGATTTCTTCGCTGGTTCTGGCACGACCGGTCACGCGGTAATCAATCTGAACCGCGAGGACGGCGGGCGGCGAAAGTTCATCCTCGTTGAGATGGCCGATTACTTCGATACTGTCCTTCTCCCGCGTATCAAAAAGGTCACCTACACGCCCGAATGGAAAGACGGCAAGCCCAGGCGCATGGCCACGCCGGAAGAGACGGAGTGCAGCCCGCGCATCGTCAAATACATTCGTCTCGAATCCTACGAGGACGCGTTGAACAACATCGCCTTCGACGACACCTCTGGCCAACAGGCAATGAAATTCGACGACTACCTGCTCCAGTACATGCTCAAATGGGAGACGCGAGCGAGCGAAACGTTGTTGAATGTCGAGAAACTGGCCCGTCCGTTCCATTACAAACTGCACATTCACGCCGACGGCCAGACGCGCGAGAGGCTGGTGGACATCCCCGAGACCTTCAACTACTTGCTCGGCCTGCACGTCCAGACGCGGTGCGTTTACGACGACGGCGGGCGGCGCTACCTGGTCTATCGCGGCCAGATCGACCACCGGGACATCGCCGTCATCTGGCGCGAAACCGAGGGCTGGCAAAAAACCGACTTTGAGCGTGACAGGAAGTTCGTGGCCGAACGCAAACTTGCTGTGGGAGCGGACGAGGTCTTTGTCAACGGCGATTCGTACATCCCCGGCGCCCGCGCGCTGGAGCCGATCTTCAAAGCCCGCATGTTCGCGCCAGTGGAGGCCTGACCCATGCCACGCGGATCAAGAAGGCAGCAGGCACAGGCCACGGCGCAAAACAGCATCCAGCAGTACGTCAAGCTCGAGGAGCGGCTGGTTCTGCTGGCGTGGCTGAACGACCTCTTCGGCTATCAGCACAACCGCGACTTGTTGACGGATGTGAAAGAGGCTGACGAAGGGTTCGACGCCTCGGGCCGCAGCTTCGTCTATCACCACCTGCTCGCGCGCGGTGATAAAGTGAAGATCGCGCCGGCCGAACTGGCCCGCTACGATGATAACATCCGCGCTCATGTGCTGGCGATGAACGCGCGTCGGCCCGAGCCGATCACCCTGCGCTACTTCCAGTGCTTGGCGGCGCTCTACACCGAAGTCTTCCTCGACCGATACTTTAACCGCCGGGCGGAGATGCTCCGCGTGCTGAACGCCTTCATCGCGACGCGCAACGCCAAGAGACTGACCGGTGAACCGACGGACGCGGAGTTTGCGGAGTCGGATCTCAAGAAACTGGCCTTCTGGATGGCAACGGGCAGCGGCAAGACGCTCATCATGCACCTCAATTACCGGCAGTTCCTGCACTACAACACCCAGCCGCTGGACAACATCCTTCTGATCACGCCGAACGAGGGCTTGAGCGACCAGCACTTGGCGGAGATGGCGGCTTCGGGCATTCCTGCCCGGCGTTTCGACCTGAACGAGAGCGGGCTAGGTCTGGCCGTGAAAGACGCAGTGCGAGTGATCGAGATCACCAAGCTGGTGGAAGAAAAGCGCGGCGGCGGGGTGAGCGTGCCCGTGGAAGCCTTTGAGGGCAACAATTTGATCTTCGTGGACGAGGGGCACAAAGGCTCGGGCGGCGAGGCCTGGCGCAGCTTCCGCGATGCGCTGGGCGAGACAGGCTTCACCTTCGAGTACAGCGCGACGTTCGGGCAGGCGCTTACGGCGGCGCGCAATGATCAACTGACGGCGGAGTACGGCAAGGCCATCGCCTTCGACTACTCCTACCGCTACTTTCACGGTGACGGCTACGGCAAGGATTTTCGCGTCCTGAATCTCAAGCAGGAGACGACCGAGGAACAGACCGAGACGCTGCTCCTGGGCAACCTGCTGTCGTTTTACGAGCAGGAGCGGGTCTTTGAGGAGCAGGCGGAAGCCCTGCGGCCCTATAACCTGGAGCGACCATTGTGGGTTTTTGTCGGCAGTACCGTGAACGCGGTATACACCGAAAACAAGCTGAAGCGAAGCGATGTCCTCACTGTGGTTCGCTTCCTGCATCGCGTCCTGGAGAACAAGCGTGGCTGGCCGGTCAGGACGATCAAGAAACTTGTCGAAGGCAAGACCGGCCTGACGACCCCCGATGGCTGGGACGTGTTCGCGGGTAAGTTTGCCTATCTGCGGGAGAGCGGCCTCTCCCCGGAAGCGGCGTATCAGGACATCCTCAGCAAGGTGCTTCACGCGCCGGCATCTGGCGGCCTGCACCTGTGCGACATTCGCGGCGGCGCTGGGGAAATCGGCCTGAAGGCCAGCGGCGCGGAAGACTACTTTGGCCTCATCTACATCGGCGACACCAGCGCGTTCAAGAAGCTCGTGGAGGAGGACGACTCGGGGATTACGCTGGAGGAGGACGCCATCACCGGCTCGCTGTTCGACGGCATCGGCAAACCGGACACGAGCCTCGAAATCCTCATCGGCGCCAAAAAGTTCATGGAGGGCTGGAATTCCTGGCGTGTCTCAACCATGGGCCTGCTCAACATTGGCCGCCAGGAAGGCTCACAGATCATCCAATTGTTCGGGCGCGGCGTGCGCCTGCGCGGCAAGGGGTTCAGCCTCAAGCGGAGCGCGGCGCTGGGCGGCACACATCCGGAGCACGTGAGTCTGCTGGAGATGCTGAATATCTTCGCCGTGCGCGCCAATTACATGAGCCAGTTCCGCGAGTATCTGGAGAAAGAGGGGGTGGAGACCGAAGAGGTGGTGGAGTTGCCGCTTTTCGTCTGGGCCAACAAGGAATTTCTGCGCAAAGGGCTTGTGGTGCCGCGCGTACCGGAAGACCGCAATTTCGCGGACGGGGCGGCAATCGTGCTGGAGCCCGATCCGGCGGTGCAGGTGCGCATAGACATGTCTCTGAAGGTGCAGGTGATAGAAAGCGGCGCCAAGGGGCTCACTACCGTTGAGGGACAAGCTGGGCGCGAGCGGCCCATCCCGGAGGAAAGTCTGAATCTTGTGGATTGGGAACGCGCCTACCTCGATCTGCTTGAGCATAAGGAACGGAAGGGTCTCACCAATCTGGTGGTTCCGCCGGACGCGCCGAGGAGAATAATCGCAACGACCACGCCCGCGCGGCTGTACCGGCTGGTAGCCGACGAGTTGGTGGTCAGGCCGACATCGTTCGGCGGAACGCTGTTACTGCAGGAAGCCGTGACGAACATCTTGCGGAAATACACCGACGATTTCTATCGCATAAGACGGGAGCGGTGGGAATCGAATCAGATGGTTTACCGTCTTCTCGATGAGAGCGACCCGAATCTCAGTTTCAACCGGCAGGCCGCGAAGGAAGGCGAGGCCGGGGGATATGTCGTCAAGGTCCAGCGTTCCAAGAGAGATTTGGTATCCGCAATCCAAAAACTCATCGCTGACACGGAAACCCTGTACAGGCGAGAGAACGCGGAACTGCCGCGTATCAATTTCGACCGGCATCTTTACCAGCCGTTGCTGGTAGAGCACGGCGATCAGGTGAAGATGACTCCCCCCGGACTCAAGCCGAGTGAAGAGCAGTTCGTTCGCGATCTCAAAGAGTACTGGGCCAAAGAAAAAGGCAAATCACTGGCCACACTTCAGGTGTTTCTATTGCGAAACCTGAGCCGGGGCAGCGGCATCGGCTTCTTTGAGGAGCGACACTTCTATCCCGACTTCATCTTGTGGATCGTCGAGGGGAAGAAGCAGCACATCGTGTTCATCGAGCCGCACGGAATGCTTCACGCCGAGGCGTACCTTCACGACAAGAAGGCGCAATTGCACGAGAGCCTGCCGAGCCTGGCGCAAGAGATCGGCGCGAGAAGCAGGCGGAAGCACATCACGCTGGATTCTTACGTTATCTCCGCCACGCCATACGACGATCTGCGCAAGAAATACGACGACGGGACGTGGGACAGGGAGAAGTTCGCCGATAAGCATATCCTGTTCATGGAGCGCAGCAGCGAGTACGACTATATGGAAAGGATATTCACGGAACAGCTGACGAGGCGTTGAGCCTAACTGCTGTTCCGCTGCGCTCCACCAGCGGCTTGCCACTTCGACGGAAGACCTCATCCGCCGCGAAGAGACGGCCGCCCACGCCACCAGCCGACCGCGGATCGCGGGGTGCATTCGCGTGAGGTTGTCTAAGCTCCGATCTCGATAACCCGCAAGTCATCGATCGCCGGATCCAGGATCGCAAACGAGCGCTTCTCGTAGCGCAGCCCACCCAGCGCGCCGGGGTTGATCACGCGCGTCGCGCCCATGCGCTCGTCTCGGCGGCGGTGTGTGTGGCCGTGAATCACGTAGTCGTACGAGCCGCTGTGAATCACCTCGACCAGGCGATCGAGCAGGTGGCCGTGCAGCGTGACGATGCGCTTCCCGTCGATCGTCGCCGCATACTCCAGGCCGAACGTGCTGCCGTTTTCCAGTCGCTCGACGGCGCGCCGCAACTCGCCTGGATCGTGATCGATGTTGCCTTCCACCATGTGCAGCTCCAGCCCGGCGAATAGCGGGACGAGGCCAGGGTCGGTCAGATCGCCGCAGAAGATGACGTGTCGAACACTCTCTCGCTCGAGCATCTTCAGCGCGGTGGTCAGGTTCCCGGTATCATTGTGGGAATCGGAGAGCAGCCCGATCTTCATCTGCGCGTCTTGTTCTTCTTCGAGCGGCCCCGGGATGGGGGCGTGGCCTTCTGCCGGCGAGGAGAGTCCGATCGCGACCGGGGCGCGGCGGTGTTCGCCCTGGACTGCTCAGCCAGCCAGTCGACGGCGCCCGGCGTGCGCCGCCAGTGGTTGAGATGCTTGGCCGCGTAGTCGATGGCTTCGTTCTCGTCGCCGAAGCCGAGCAGAGAAGGCAGTCGATTGGGAATACGCTTCTTGCCGATCAGATAGTCCGGCGCGTGCGGATTCTGTTCGAATGCTCTCGCCAGCGCCTTGCGCGCGCGATCGGACGCGCTGCTCTTGCGATACTCCAGCAGGGCGCGTGTGTAGCACCAGACCGACGACCATTCGTCGCGATATTTCTTGACGAGCCGGGCGGCTTCGTCGTCGCGATTCATTTCCAGAAGAAGGTCGAGCAGCGAGTATCGGACGCCCTGGTTGTCGTCGGGATTCAGGCGCAGCATGTCTTGAAAATGCCCGGCCGCTTCGTCTCGGCGATTCAAGCGCCACAGCGTGTGGGCAAGCCCGTCGCGCGCGCGCATGTACGGGCGCGTCTCGATCATCTCCCAGAAGTGGCCAACGCCTTTCTTGAAGTATTCTCGGCCCAATGCCCGCTCGCCGGCGGCGACGCCCTGCTCGTAAAGCTCCAGCGCGCGCCCGACCGTGCCGGCTTCCTCTTCGGCCAGCAAGACGTAGGCGTCAGCGCAGTTCGCCGAAGTGGACAGCGCCTTGTGCGCCAGCGCGATGCGCTTCGCCGGGTTGGTCTCCTCCCAGGCCCGATACATGATCTGCTGCGCCTTATCCAGCTTCCGGTCGCCCGATCGGGGCGCCCCGAGTGCCTGCGCCATCATACTTTCCATCGCGCGGCGATCGAGAACAGGGATTTCGTCCTCCTCCTCTCCCTCGTCCTCGAAGTCGGCCCAGTCGACGTCGTGCACCGGATAGGCCTCCAGCGGGAGCTTGCCGGCGGGATATTTGACATCGACTTTCACCGGGCCGGCGTGCGTGTCGACTTCGATCGCAGCTTCTGCCGGGGCGAAGTCGCCGCTCGCGTCGAGCTTCAGGTGATCGCGGACAAACTCGGGGATGGCGCGCAGGGCGGCTTCGTACCACAGCAGATCGATCAACTCGGGGCGGCGCGCGCTGTCTCGCTCGTAGATGATCGGAATCGGGTACGCGTCTTCGGC
>Ga0209341_10004584_pt1 | contig 12698 bp, 1 predicted proteins | sample RifCSP13_2_FD_184020 | JGI IMG/M metagenome (GOLD analysis project Ga0209341, IMG submission 184020) | Soil microbial communities from Rifle, Colorado - Rifle CSP2_sed 13_2 (SPAdes) (version 2) | ecosystem: Environmental > Terrestrial > Deep subsurface > Rock core/Sediment | place: Rifle...
GCCGACCGCCGCGGCTTCTCGCGCGACGCCACGGCGCCGCTGCGGTCGCGTCTCACGCGCGGCGGCGGTTTCGTCTCAGGCCAGCTGCGCGAGGCCGACGGCACGCCGATCGACCAGGGCTCGGTCGTCTACTCCAACATCAACGACGCCGGCTGCGCCGCAGGTGGGCGGCCGCAGTCGCTCGCGCGCGTGCCGCTCGGGTCCGACGGCTCGTACGAGATCCGCTACGTGCGCCAGGGCCCCTGCGGCTTCGAGGTCGCCGCGGCCGACACCAACAACGTTCTGCTGCGTCGGCTCGAGGCGCGCGTGCGGCGGCCGGGCGAGCGGATACTGCTCGACATCGTCCTGCTCGGCGAGGGCGCCGTCGAGGGCTTCGTGCGGGATCTGGCAGGCCAGCCGGTCGCGGGCGCGGCCGTGGCGGTCACGAGCGAGACCGACAAGAAGCGCGGCGGCGGCGCCGTCACCGACGCGACCGGGCACTACCGCGTCGAGGGCCTGCCGGTCGGCCTGGTCTCGGTGAAGGCCGGCTTCGGCACGGGCCTCGGTAACGCTACCGGGCGCGTGGAACGCGCGGGCACGTCGGCGCGTGTAGACGTGACGCTCGACTCGGGCGCGGTCACGGTGTCCGGCAGCTTCATGCAGGTGAAGGACGGCGACGCGCTCCCGGTGCCCGGGGCGCTCATGAGCTTCCTCGTCACGGGCGGACCCGCGGGCTTCGTCTTCACGGACGAGGCGGGTGCCTTCCGCTTCGAGGGCATGCCCGTCGGCAACTTCACGATCCAGGGACGCGGCAACGGGCCGTTCGGCGCGGCGACGGCCTTCTCGAACGGCGTCGCGGCGGCGGGTCAGACGATCGACAACGTGGTTCTCGTCCACGTCGCGAAATCGGACGCCGTGCTCGGCACGGTCAGCGGCCGGGTGCTGATGCCGGGCCTGGGCGGCGCGACCGGCGCGGCGGGCGTGATCGTGGCCCAGGACGTCTCGACGGGCTTCATCCAGAACGCGACCGGCACGGACGGGGACGGGAACTTCGTCCTCACGGGCCTGCCCACCGGCGTCAACGTGTCGATCGGCGCGATCACCCCCGACCGCCGCCGCACGGGCAACGCCTGGGCGTTCATCGATCCCCAAACGCGCGAGCAGGACGGCGTCGTGATCACGCTCTCGGCGATTGGCTCGGCTACTTTCACCGTGCTGGGGTCAAACGGTCCGCTGCCGAATCAGGAGCTGGCGCTCCTCGGCGTCGGCGGGTTTGCCGGGGTGTGCCGCAACCCCTGTGGGTGCCGCACCGGCGTCACCGGCGGCGATGGCACGGTCACGTTCGGCGACCTGCCGCTCGGCGCGTACACGGCCCAGGCCGTCCGCCGGGAGGGTGGCTTCACCGAGGCCGCCACCGGGACGGCCGTGATCAGCCGCGAGGGCGTGCCGGGGTTCGGCACGGTCCAGCTCCTCGGCTCGGGCACCGTCACGGGCTCGGTCAGCCTCGCGAGCGCCCAGGCGACCTTCACCGGCGGCTCCGTCTCGCTCGTGTCCCGCGCTTTCGTCAACGACGGCCTGTTCACCTGCGGCATGGTCACGCAGGAGTCGCACTGGGCGCAGGTGAACCCGCTCACGAGCCGCTACGAGTTCAAGAACGTCGCGGTGGGCCCCGTCAGCGTCACGGGCCGCAGTGATCTCGGGATCGCCACGAAGAAGGGCAACCTCTCGCACGCCGGCGAGGTCCTTCCCCTCGACCTCGTGTTCGTGGACACGATCGCGGGCGAGCTCTCGGGCCGGGTCTTCCTGCCGAGCGGCACGCCGGCGGGCGCCGGCGTCGAGGTGACGGTCAACGGCCCGCTGCCCGACGTGACCGTCTCGACCGATGCGGACAGCCACTTCGTGTTCGCGAGAGTGCTGCCCCAGGGTAACTACTCGATCACCGCGCGTGATCCCGTCACGGGCGGGGTGGTCCGCGAGTCCATCTACCTGCGAGCCGGCCAGGACCTGCCGCACGACCTGCGGCTGCTGGGCCGCGGCACGGTGCGCGTGAAGGTGGTGGACGCGCTCGGCGCGGCCGTGGACCGAGCGTTCGTGACGCTGCGCGAGCAGCAGTTCCCACAGCGCCGCCAGGACCGCTCGATCGAGCCGACGCTGCTCGGCGTGGCGAGCTTCGAGGGGGTCTTCGAGGGGCCCTTCAGCGTCGAGGTGAGGGACCTCGTGGGCCGCGGCGGCCGCGGCTCGGGCGCCGTGCCGGCTCCCGACGCGCGCGTGGACGTGACGGTGAGACTCAACCCCACCGGCAGCATCAGGGGGACGTTCCTGATGCCGGACCGTGAGACGCGGATTCCATACGCGCTGGTCACGCTGCTCGTGAACGGTCGAGCCGTCGGGCAGACCACGACGCCGGGGACGGGCGACCTCATCGGGCAGTTCTCGTTCGACTTCGTCCCGGCGGGGCCCGTGCGCGTCGAGGCCGAAGACCCGCTGACGCTGCGGACCGGGTTCGCGGTCGGCATGCTCGAAGCAGGAGAGGGGACGCCGCTCGACCTCACGGTGGTCGCCAAGGGCCTGGGCACCGTGAAGGGGCAGGTGCTCGCGCGCGTGGCCGGGGGCCCCGACGAGACCCGCCCGGGCGCGACGGTGAAGATCGACTCCGGTAGCTACAAAGGCAACACGCTCGCCGACGCCGTCGGCCACTACGAGTTCGGCGGAGTGCCCGAAGGCCCCTTCACGGTCACGGCCTCGGTCGGGACGCAGGCCCTCACCGGCAGCGCCTCCGACTCCGTCACGTACGACGGCGAGCCGGTGGATCTGGATGTCTACCTGCGCGACTCGGGCCGGGTCACTGGCCGGGTGGTGCGTTCGGACGGCGAAGCCCCGGCCCCGCCGTCGAAGGTGACGATCACGGCCACGGGCATCGGGGGCGGCACCCAGGAGACCTATACCCGCGAGGCTGGAGTCTTCAGCTTCGAGCAGGTCGCGACCGGCCGCGCGACGATCATGGCTGAGGAGCTGGGCGGGCTCGACCGCGGTCGGGGGGTCGTGGACGTGGCGGTCGGCGACAACGACGCCGCCGACGTCGTCCTGAACGGCGTCGGCTCGCTGGTCGTGAAGGCGCGAGACGCGGACGGCGACGCCGTCGCCGGCGACGTCTGGCTCAACGGCAGCGGTGCTTTCCCGTGGCAGGAGTTCGTCCGCGTGCCGGCGAGTGGCGAGTTCCGCATGGCGAAGCTCCTGGCCGGGCCCGTTACCGCCAAGCTCCGCGCGAAGCCCGGCGACGTGATGCTCTGGGGCACGGCGACGGGCGACGTCGCCCCGGACCAGGAAAAGGAGGTCGTCGTCACGCTCGCGCAGAGCGGGACGGTCATCGGTCGCATCGTGCGGCCCGCGAGCGGGCTGGCGGCCTACGGGGCCGACGTGACGCTGCTGCTGAGCGGTGGCAACGGCCAGGTCTCCGTCCAGGCCGACGAGGACGGCGACTTCGTCGCGACCGGGATACCGCTCGTGGCGTTCGACCTGCGCGCGAGCGATCCCGTGTCGGGTGGCCTCGCGATGCTGCGCGACCGGAAGATCGCGGCCAACGGCGACACGCTCGCGCTCGGCGAGATCGTCCTCGACGAGACCGCACCGCTGATCACCATCCTGTCGCCGGTCGAGGGCTCTACGCGAGCGGGCTACCGGGGCGAGCTGGTGATCGAGCTCGACGACGAGGGCGCCGGGCTCGATCTCGCGACGCTGGTCGCGCGCTTCCCGCGCGGCCTGCCGGTCTACCGCGGAAGCTTCAGCTTCGTCGGCAACCGCGGCTCGCTGCCGCTCGATCCCAACTCGCTCACTGCCGGACTGAACGTCGTCCGCATCTCCGTCAAGGACCTGGCCGGCCGCGTGGGCGAAGCGGAGGTGGCCTTCCGCGTCGTGGGTGGGACGATCCGCGGCAGCGTCCAGCTGCCGGGGGGCGCCGGCCCCGCCGCGGGCCGCACCGTCACGATCTTCAGCGCCTCGGTGGTGACGGACGGGCAGGGTGCATTCGTGTTCGAGGGACTGCGGGAGGGGAACTACACGGTCCGCGCGGTGGATCCCGCCACCGGGCTCTACGTCCAGACCAGCGTGAGTCTCGCCGACGGAGGGGAAGAAAGCGTCGAGCTGCAGCTGCCGGCCTTCATGCGCCTGTCTGGAACGGTTGTCCGTGACGGCGGTCCCGTCGCCGGCATCCGCGTCAGCACTTCCGGCCCGGGCGGACTCTACCGCCAGGACGTGACCGAAGCGAACGGCGTCTACGACCTCGGTGCGCTGCCGCTCGGGACCTACACGCTCGAAGCCTGGAACGGCAACCGGCTGCGCGGCCGCGTCGAGGACGTCTTGCTCGACACCCCGGACGGCAGCCTGGATCTTCCGATTCCACTCGTCGCGATCGGCTCGGTCCACGGCGCCGTGACAGGACCGGCCGGCACAGCCGTGGGCGCTACCGTGACGCTACGCAGCCTGGCCGACCCGTGGGGCGGCTACTTCACGGCCCGCACCGGCACCGCAGGCGAGTACGAAATCCCCGACGTTCCGGCTGGGGCATTCACGATCTCGGCCAGCAAGGGCGGCGACCAGGTGAGCGAGGCGGGCGAGGTACCTCCGAGCGGCGGCCCGGTCCTCAAGAACCTCGTGCTCCGAAGCAGCGCGGTCAACCTGCCACGCTCGCTCACGGACGCGAGCGGCACCAACTGGTTCCTGCAGAAGAACGGCGCCGTCGTCACCAGCGGCACGCGACGCGTCTTCATGACCGACGCGGTGACGCCGCGCCTCACGCTCGTGCGCGACGACGTGCCGTCGGTTTTCAGCGGCCCGGATTGCCCCCCAACGGTCACTTGCACGGTGGGCAGCGAGGAGAACGAGCGCGAGACCGTCCTGACCTCGGACGACGTGGCCGGGATGGCCGTGGTCCGCAAGGTCTACATACCGACCGACGGCTACTTCGCGCGCATCCTCGACCTGGTCCGCAACGACGGGCCGGATGCGGTCACGCTGGACCTGCTCGAGGAATCGGAGGTGTCGAGCTCGTCCCTGCGCGTCTCGTCCTCGGGCGACGCGCTGGCACAGGTCTCCGACCACTGGCTGATGCTCGACGATTTTGACTCGCGCGACATCTTCGACCTCCCGTTCCCGACGAACTCGTTCGCGCCGACAGCGTTCGTCGGCTGGGGTGAGGGCGGCACGGGGCCGGATGCCGTCGCGGTCGGTTACCAGCCCGCGATCGACCGCACGCGAGTGAGCCACCGCTGGAGCGCGGTCACGATCCCGCGGGGAGGCATGGTCGGGATCCTGCAGCTCGTCGCCATCCAGTCGGACCAGGTGCGTGCGCGGGCCTCGGCCGAGCGCCTGGTGCAGCTCCCGCCCGAGGCCCTGGCCGGCCTGGAGCTAGACGAGGCCGATGCGATCCTGAATTTCGACGTGCCGGCCGATCTCGTGAGTGCCGTGGCTCCACTGCCGCCGAACGACGGCGTCGTGGACGGCAGCGTCCTCGGCGGCGACCGCGAAACGCCGATTGCCTCGGCCACCGTCCGCTTCCGCAGCCTGAGTCCCTACTTCGGCCGCCCGCTCCTCGCATCGTCGGGCTCGGCGGGGGCGTTCTCGCTGCAGGGCCGTCCCGACCAGGGTTCTGTCATACCGCGGGGCGATCCGTTCGAGGTCCGCGCCACCCGGACGACGAGCCTCAGCACGTTCAACGCATCGGTTACGGGCCGCTTCGCAGCCGAGGCCGGCGGACCGGCGGCGAGTGCCTCGGTCACACTGGCATTTGCCGGGACGGGTGTCGTGAGGGGAGCCGTCCGGCGTTCCGACAACTCGCCAGTGCCCTCGTCGTCGGTGGTGCTCAGGTTCGGCTCGATTACCGAGACGCGGTCCGTCGGCAGCACCGGCGCCTACCTGTTTGCGCCCGTCCCCGCAGGCACGCTGACCCTCACGGCCCAGCACCCGCTCGGCGCGTACTCGTACTCGACGCCGGGCTTCGCCGTTCCCGGCCCGTGCAGCACCATCGCCGAGGGCCTCCGGTGCGATGCGGTCGAGAAGGACGTGGTCTTCCCGGCCTTCGGTGCAATCGAGGGGCACGTCACGGCGGGCCCCGACGCGGCCCTCGCCGACGTCGAGCTGCTGGCGACGAACTTCCGGCGCTACCGGCTGACGGACTCCGCCACTGGGGCGTATCGCTTCGACGACGTGCCGCCGGGCGCCTACACCGTTGTCGCCCGTGGCCGAGTCGTGGTGGGCAGCGCGGCCGCGCCGGTCACGGTCGTGGCCGACACGGTCACGCCGCTCTCGCTCGCTCTCGAGACGCCCACGCGACTCACGGGCACGCTGCGCGGCGGCGCGCTGCGGCCAGTGCCGTACCAGAACCTGAGCGTGATCGCCGCGAGCGGCGGGGAGATCGCCAGGACGAACTCGGACGCCCTTGGCACATTCGTGATCGAGCGCCTGCCCAAGGGTTCCTTCGTCCTGCGGGGCGAAGCGACGGATGCGTCCTCGCGCTCGCGCTTCAATGTCCCGGTCGTGCTCGCCGCGGACGACGAGGTCGCGGACGCGTTCGTCCCGGTCGGCATCCTGGCGCCCGGCGAGTCGCACCTGTTCGAGATCACCGCCCCCGCGGGTCGCGCTCTCTCGTTCATCGGCTCGGGCTGGTCCGTGGGCTCGGCGCCGCTGTCGAGCTTCGACCTCTACGTGTTCGGGCCCGACGGACGCCTCGCGAGCTCCGCCGCCACGAGCTGGGGCTACGCGCAGGTGGACATCGCCAGCTCCGAGGCGGGTCGCTACGTCGTCGCAGTGCACTCGGCGGCTTCGACTCCCGGGATGTACCGGGTGTCGTCGTCCATCCTGGACGACGTGCACCTGTTCCGGCCGCTCGCCGGCGGCCTCGTGGAGCTGCTCGTGACGCGCGGTGTGTCGCCGCTCGCGGGCCAGCCCGTGACGGTCGAGAACGAACGGCTGGACCTGCCGCCCGCCGAGCGCCTCCGCGGCGGCGCGACCGGCGCGGGCGGCCTCTTCCGCGCCGCCCTGGCCGACGGCCCCATCCTGGCCCGTACCGTGGACCCGGCCACGAGCGTGACCCACGACGTGCGCGGCACGCTCGCCACCGGTGGGACGCTCCAGCTCGCGATCGCGCTTCCGGCGCTGCCGAGCGTCGTGCGCGGCGTCGTGACCAACGGCGACGGCGTCGTGCCGCTCGCAGGCGCGCAGGTCTCGCTCTCGGGCTACCTCTCCACCTGGAGCGACGAGAACGGTGCCTTCCGGTTCGACGATGTTCCGCCGGGAACGTACACCCTCGCCGCCTACCATTACGCCGGCTACATCGAGGAGGTCCTCGTCGCGACCGGCGCCGAGTACGTGCGCGAGCTGCGCGTCCCGATCCCGGTGGTGCGGGGCCAAGTCCAGGAGCCGCTGCCCGATGGCAGTGGCGTGCCCGGGGCGCGCGTCGAGCTGTGCTTCGCGGGCTCCTGCACACCCACGACCGCCGGGGCTGACGGGCGGTTCGCGTTCTACAACGCGAGCGGCAGCGCTCCGGCCTTCCTGCGCGCAACCGTGCCGGACGGCTCGGGCCTCGCGACTGGCGACGTCTCGATCCCATGGAGCGCAGGCTTCATCGGGACGGTCGCTCAGAACCTGGTCCTGCCCGAGTCGGCGCGGCTCCGCGTCACGGTCCGGGACGCGGACGGCAACTCCGTGCGCAACGCCTCCGTGGTGGTCTACGAGGACCGCGAAGGCGGGGCGCGGCTGCGGGAGGGCCAGGCTGACGAGGACGGCGTCTACCCAACGAGATTCACGTCCGCGGGGCCCGTGCGCGTCTACGCGGAACACCCCTGGCAGGGCACTCCCGGGCAGCAACGCGGGACGCTGGCGATCGGCGAGGAGCTCCCGCTGGAGATCCAACTCGCGGCCACCGGCACGCTCTAGGTTGCGATCTTCGATGACTCGGGAAGCCAGCAATGCGGTTACGCCATGCTGCAGTCGATCGAGCAGCCGAGTGCCGATGGCGGCGTCTGGTCGCGCTACCTCGACCTGTGCAAGGAAGGGCCGACGAGCGAGTGGATCAACACCCCGGTCGGAGCCTATCGCGTCTACATCCTCGACACGGACGCCCCGGGGGCCGTGGAAGGCGAGCTGGAGCCAAACGAGTACGAGCAGGTTCAGCTGCGCTACGGCACCCACGTGCGTTTGCCGCACCCGCTGCGCGGCGACGGGACACTCTTCGTCGGCGACGAAACCTGTCCGCCGCCCTGCTCGGGCTTCGCGCACACGGGCGTGCCCGGGGCAGAGGAGTACCCGCCGGTTGCTGCGCCCGAGGCAGGCGGTCGCAGCCTGCGCGGCCTGCAGGTGGCCGAGTCCGGCGTTCGTGTGCGCCGCACGCAGTACGCGCCGCCGTCGGGCGCGTTCGGCCGCACGCTGACGCTCGTGACGAACCCGCAGTCTGCGCCCGGGCCCGTGACCGTCCCGCTCGACACGGTCCTCGGCCTGGAGCAGGGGCCGGGGACGGTCGTGACCCCAGGCGGAGGCGATGTCGACCCGTCGAAGCCGTGGGTCGTCGTGCGCCATGCGAGCGGCTTGCAGGGCCTGGTCATCGGCGGCGCACTCGCGCCCGAGGCGTTCGACCTCGTCGACGAGCCCGAGACCGACCCGAGCCTCGAGGCGCGTCACACGCTGAGCGTCGAACCCGACGATTCGCTGGCGCTGCTCACCTACACACTCGTCGCCACGGGCGACGACACCGCGCCGCTCGAGGCGCGAGCGACGGCGCTCGCGGCGCTCACGGAGCCGAGTGCGCTCTTCGGCCTGACGAACGAGGAGCGTGCAGCGATCGTCAACTTCGCGGTCCCGCCGGCGGGCGACGTGCGCGTCTCCGTGGCCTTCGAGCTCGCCCCGGTCATCGGGGCGCACGTGGGCGTCATCGATGGAACCGGGAGCCTCGTCGTCGAGGCCACCACGGCGTCTGACGGCACCGCCTTCTTCGCAGGCCTGCCGCCGGGAAGCTACTCGATCGTGGCCGTGGACGAGTCCGGACGGCCGGGACGCACCGAGGTCGAGGTCACGGCCGGGACCACGGCCGGCGACACGGTTTTCGCGCCGATCGAGCTGCTGGCCGACGGCGCGCTCGGCGGCGTCGACGCCCACGCACAGTGGACCGGCTCCGGAGACGACGCGGCCGGCGTGCAGGTGGCACTCGAGGCCGAGGGCTGGTCGCCGGTGTGGCGCCCGACGGGCGAGACCGACCAGAACGGTTACGTGGGCTTCGGCCTCGTGCCACCGGGGACCGTCGCGGTCCGCGCCCTGCCCACGACTCTCGGCGTGGAGACGCCGGTGGACGTCGTGGCTGGCGCCATCCTGCCCGCGCAGCTGGTGCTCGAGCCGTTCGCCTCGCTCACAGGCCAGGTGACGGCCGGCGACGGAGCGACGCCGGTGGCGAACGCCCCCGTCGCCACGATCGACGCTTCGAGCGGGGACGTGCTCGCCTCGGGACGAACCGACGAGTCCGGCTCCTATCGCCTCGACGGCGTGCGGCCAGGCCCTGCCGGGGTTCTCGTTCGCGCGGCCTCCCCTTACGATGCCACGGTGACCGTGGAGTCGAGCACCCTGACACCTGACGTGCCCGGCTCCTACGCGGTCGACGTGCTCACCCTGCGAGTGGGCGTGATCACGGGCGAGGTGCAACGCGCCGAGGGCGGCGTCCCCCATCCCGTGGTGCTGGCGAGCGACAGCACCGGCCGCAGCATCCTGGCCGAGCGGGCCGACGAGTACGGCAACTTCCAGATCGTGGGCGTCGCCGCGGGCCAGGTGACGGTGGTCGTGATCGACTCCGCGACCGGCGAGCGTGACGGCCAGACGTTGGAGCTCGACACCGGGTCGCCTGAATGGCTGTGGTTCTTCCTGGGGCCGGTGCCGCAATGAGGCACAACCTCGGCCGTCGCGTCGTCGCGGTCGTCCTCTCGTGGGCGGTGCCCGCCACGAGCGCGTGGGCGGTGGCGCCGCCGGTCGTCGTCGCGGCCGGCGCACCGGCCCTCCAGCTTTCGGTCGTGCCAGGGCTCGCGGCGGCGCTCGGTCGGGCGGCGCTCGAGGCTCACGACAACGGCGGCGATCGCGACGATCGGGAGGGTCGGGACGGTCGGGACGATCGGGATGACAGGAAGGACCGGGACCGGGGCGACAAGGACCGTGACAAGCACGACCGCCGAGTACGGCCCATCTTCGTGCGCTGCGAGTGCATCGAGGACGAGGGCGATGGCACGTACACGGCCCACTTCGGCTACGAGAGCCAGAACGCCTCCGCTGTGACGATCGGCGCCGGGGGCGACAACCAGATCGTTCCGCTGCCCGGCCGGCGCGACCAGCCGACCCGCTTCCTTCCCGGCCGCTCGCGCGCCTGGCCGGAGTCGTCGTTCCGCCTCCGCTTCGACGGCAAGCCCGTCACCTGGATGCTGAAAGGCCCGGACGGCGCCGTCCAGCGTGCGACGGCCTCCCTGCAGCACCCGCGCTGTGGCGGCAGCCCGCCGCTTTGTGCGAACCCGTTCTGGGGGCCGAAGCGCTTCGAGGTGAAGGCGCGCGACACGCACGACAAGGACCGCGACGACCACAAGGACAAGGACAAGAGCAAAGACAAGGACGACCGGGGACGGAAGGGCGACGACCGGAACCACGACGGGCACGGTCACAAGCCGGGCGAGAAGTGCGACCGCGACGACGACGATGACCACAACCAGCCGACCGTCTACGAAGAGACGATCACGCTGCCGCCCGGGGTCGCCCCGCCCTATCGCGTGACGGTCGTGAACGGCGGCCCCGGCCTGAAGCAGCGCGTGCTGGTGGGGTCGGTCTTCGTGGACGGGCGCCACGTGATCGGGCCCTTCCACATCAACCCCTTCGTCCGGCAGGTGACGCGCGAGGTCGAGCTCAAGCCCACGAGCCGGCTCAAGCTGCGCCTCGTCGGCCTGCCCGGCTCGTACGTCACGCTCTCGATCTGCGGCTCGCAGGCCGCGGACGTCACGCCGCCGCAGATCGCCGTCGCCGATCCGACCGCGGGCGCGCTCGTCGGCGACACGACTCCGGCGCTCCGCGTCACCTACTCGGACCCGTCGGGACCGGGCGCGGCGTCGGGGGTCGATCCGGGCACGCTCGTCGTCACGCTCGACGGCCAGGACCGCACGGCCTGGTTCACGAAGGGCGCCTCCGAAGCCACCGCCGAGGTGCCGCCCGACGCCGTGCTCGCGGAGGGAAGCCACCGGCTAGAAGCCCGCATCCGCGACGCGGCCGGCAACGAAGGCGTTGCCGCGCCGGTCGAGTTCCGGGTCGACAGCCTGCCGCCGCAGCTGGCGATCACGGAGCCGCAGGACGGGACGTTCGTTTCGGCCGCGACGGTGGACGTCACGGGCACGCTGGCCGACGCCTCGCCGATCGTGCGCGTGAAGGTGGCCGGTGTCGACGCGGTCGTGAACGGGTCGAGCTTCACGGTCGCGGGGGTAGCGATCGGCGACGGGCCGGAGATCACGCTCGAGGCCGAGGCCGAGGACGCGGCCGGCAACGTGGGCCGCGCGAGCGTGCGGCTGCGCGTCGACCGCCGCTCGCCGACGGTCACGATCACGCGGCCCGCGGACGGCGACAGCGTGCAGGGCCCGGTGCTCGAGGTCGAGGGCACCGTCGACGACGACTCGGACGTGAACGTGGACGTGAACGGCACGCCCGAGGACCCTCCGCCGACGCTAAGGGCCCCGCGCAGCTTCCGCGCGCACGTGCCCATCACGGACGGGACGATCCAGCTGACGGCCACGGCCCGCGACGCCGCCGGGAACACGGGCACGGCCGGCATTCACGTGCTGACCGACACGGCGCCACCGCAGGTCGTGATCGACGCGCCCGCGCCCGGCTTCGTCACGAACGGGACGAGCGTCCACGTGGCAGGCCGCGCGACGGACGCGTCGGGCATCGCGTCCGTCACCGTGGACGGCCAGCCTGCCGCGGTCGGCGCTGACGGCTCGTTCGAGGCGGACGTCCCGCTCGGCGGCGAGGGCAGCCAGACGATCGTCGTCGTCGCGACGGACCCGGCCAACAACCCGCAGACGGCGAGCGTCGAGGTCACCATCGACCGGACGCAGCCGGTGTTCACGATCGCGAGCCCGGCCGCTGGCACGCTCGTCGGCACGGCGCCGGTGCTGGTCCAGGGCACGGTCGAGGACCCGCAGCTCGACACCGTCACGGTCGACGGCGTGACGGCCACCGTCACGGGCCTCGCGTGGCAGGCCTCGCTCGCCGGCCTCGGCGACGGGCCCCACACCTTCACCGCCATCGCCCGCGACCGCGCCGGGAACGAGACGACCCTGACGCGCGACGTCACGCTCGACACGGGCTTCCCGGTCGTGACGATCACGTCGCCGGCGGACGGCTCGCTGCTGCGCGAGGGGACCGTCACGGTGACGGGCACCGTGCGCGATGCGACGCTCCAGTCGCTGCGCGTCAACGGCCTTCCGGCGGTCGTGAGCGGCGATCCCGCCTCGCCCCAGGGAGCGACCTTCACGCTCGCCTCGCTGCCGCTCGTCGAGGGCGGCAACGTGATTGAGGCGTTGGGCGAGGACGGCCTGGCGCGGATCGGCTCCGCGCAGGTGAGCCTCGTGCGCGACAGCCTGCCGCCGGTCGTGGCTCTGGCCGCGACCGCGCTCCTGGTGCGCGGCCGGGACGAGAGGGCGGTGGCGACCGCCGAC
>Ga0209341_10004585_pt1 | contig 12697 bp, 13 predicted proteins | sample RifCSP13_2_FD_184020 | JGI IMG/M metagenome (GOLD analysis project Ga0209341, IMG submission 184020) | Soil microbial communities from Rifle, Colorado - Rifle CSP2_sed 13_2 (SPAdes) (version 2) | ecosystem: Environmental > Terrestrial > Deep subsurface > Rock core/Sediment | place: Rifle...
TTGAGGCCGGGAGGCTGGAGGCGCTCGCTCCAGCAACGACATCTAACGTGAAACAAGTCCCCGCCGCAATGAGCCTCTTGGGCATCGGCTGGTATTTCGCGGTATGCATAATCGGAGGAGTCGTCGGTGGCCTGCTGCTTGACAATTGGCTGGACACCGGCGACCTGTTCAAGATTCTCGGCCTTTTCCTTGGCCTCGGGCTAGCCTTCTACGGCGGTCTTAGGATCTTGACGCGAGTGCTATCGGAAAGCGCGACAAAGAAGGGACCGGACGAACATTAGCCGCGGACGTCTCATAGCGATAGCCCTGGTAGCGTTAACGCTCATCGGATTCGTCTTCCTCCGTGGCCCCACGCCGCACATCGCGATCAAGGCTGAACCGCTGATCGAGACCGGCCTCCTCGGCGACGGCTGGCTGACCCGATTCGATATCACCAACACGATGCTGACCTCGTGGCTCGTCGTTGGCTTCCTCGTGATTGCGGTGTACTTCGCTACGCGCCGGTGGGAGATGGTGCCCCGCGGCGTACAGAACGTCGTCGAGGCGGTGGTCGAAGCCTTTTATAACTTGGTCACCGGAGTGGCGGGGGAGAAGAACGGACGCAGGTTCTTCCCTGTCGTCGCCACGATATTCTTCTTCGTCCTCGCCTCAAACTGGCTCTCCCTCTTCCCTGTATTTAACGTCATCGGCGGCGTGGTCAAGGAGGAGCACGGCTTCGTCTTCGAACAGACGGCCGGCGTGCTCTACACTCCCCTCTCCGGCCCCGGGGGTCTGAGCGCCGACTCAATAGACGAGGACGACGCCAACCATGAGGAACTCTATAAACAGGCCAAGAGCGATGGCAAGGAAGTTGGGGAGCTTTTCCCCTTCTTGCGGGGCCCGAACACAGACCTGAACACGCCACTGGCCCTTGCGATCATCTCCGCGATAGCAGTCGAGACCTGGGCGATCCGTTCTCTTGGTATTGGCTATGGTAAAAAGTTCTTCAACTTCGGGCCGCTGTTCAGAGGCATCACCCGGTTCAACTTCGGGCTCGTCTTCCAGGGTGGCATCGACGCCTTTGTGGGCATACTGGAGTTCATCTCGGAGCTCGTGCGGCTCGTGAGCTTCACCTTCCGTCTCTTCGGTAATATGTTTGCCGGTGAGGTGGTGATTCTGATGTTCACGTTCCTGACCCCGGTCGTCATTACGGTGGCGTTCTACGGACTGGAGATTTTCGTCGGCGTGATCCAGGCATTCATCTTCGCCATGCTCACTCTCGTCTTCGCCATGATGGCGGTTTCGCACGGCGAGCACGAAGGACACGCCGATGAACACGAGAAAAGCGGTAGCCCGGGCGGCCTCGAACCGGCCGCCCATTAGCGACAGAATCCGGAAACATAGGACCAAAAAGGAGGGTTCAACAACATGGATGTGCTTCTAGCACTCATCCCACCGGCGATCGACGCCATGCGCTCAATGGCGCAGGAGGGCGAGACCGCGATCACCATCTCTGATAACGGCCTGAAGTACATCGGCGCCGGTATCGCGATGGGTATCGGCGGGTTCGGCCCGGCGGTTGCTATCGGTAACCTCGCCGGCCGGGCGCTCGACGCCCTGGGCCGCAACCCTGAGGCACAGCCGGTGATCCAGACCAACATGATCCTCGGACTCGCCTTCGCCGAGGCCATCGCGATCTACGCGCTGGTCACGGCCGTCATGATCGGCTTCGTCTTCTAAGGAGCAGATCGCAGAGACAGGACCTGTGTAATGGGACCAGTATTTCTAGGAATCGACGCGCTCGGGTTCAATCTCCCTTCGCTTATCGCCCAGCTCGTCAACTTCACTCTGCTCCTAATCATCTTCCGCCTGCTGCTTTACAAGCCGCTGCTCAACGTCCTTGACCAGCGCAAGCAGCGCATAGAGGAAGGGCTCCAGGCGTCGGATGAAGCCAAGCGCCGGCTGACGGAGACCGAGCAGGAGACGGGGAAAGAGATGGATCGGGCTCGCCAGGAGGGGCAGCAGCTCATAGTGCAGGCCCAGCAGGCGGCCAACCGCCTCCGCGAGGAGGAAACGCAGCGGGCCCGCATCGAAGCCGAGCAGCTCATCGAGCGTGCTCGCGGCGAGATCGCCATCGAGCGGGATGCCGCCATAGCGGAGCTTCGGCGCGAATTCGCCGGCCTCGCCGTAGCCGCAGCCGAACGTGTGATCAAGAAGGAGCTCGACGCCGGCACGCACCGGCAGTTGATCGAGCAGGTCCTCACGGAGGCTTCTTCCCGCGATGGAGGCGCCAACTAGGTGATCCAGGATGCCGCCGCCAAGCGCTACGCTGAAGCCGCCTATCTCATCGCTCGCGAGGACGGCAAGGAAGATGCGTGGAGTGAGGGCCTGGGCGCCCTGGCGGACCTCTTCGGCGATCCCTTGGCCCAGGCGTTCCTCGAAAACAGCCGAGTGTCGCCGGTCGAGAAGGCGCAGCTGGTTGAGCGGGCGCTTGCTGGTGTGGACCCCCTCGTCCTCAACCTGGCGCGACTCTTGATGCGCCGTGGGAAGTCCGCCATCGGGCCGCAAGTCAGGGAGGCGTTCCAGGAGCTGCTGGACGAGGCAAAGGGCGTCTCGCACGCCACCGTGACCAGCGCGGTCCCGCTATCCGCTGACGATGTGAATGCGGTGACATTGCGGCTGCGGGATATCACCGGCGGCTCAGTAGTTGTCGATGCCAGGGTGGATGAAGCTATCCTGGGCGGGCTGGTAGTCCGCATCGGCGATCGCCTGATAGACGGCAGCACGAAGAGCAAACTGGTCGCGCTGAAGCGGCAGCTGGCAGGCGCGGGCTCGTGACCGTAGACAAAGCACAGATTCTTCGCGGCCTCGACGACGCCTGGGGCGATATCAAGTCGCTTGTGGATTCCATTCCTGAGCAGGAGAAGCTCCAGGAAGGAGTGGTCGAAGAGTGGTCCGTGAAGGACCTCCTCGGCCACATGGCGTTCTGGGCGAATAAGGCGTCGGACGATCTGAAGGCGCTCAGCTCCGGCACTGAGGGCGAAATTGAAGCGCCCGGCGGCGATGAAGTGGTCGCTGAGTGGAACGCCCGCGAGGCGGCGGCGCGCAAGGACAAACCTCTCGAGGAGTTGCGACGGGAGTGGCTCCAGAGCTTCGCGGCCGCGCGCACCGCCTTCGAGGTTGCCCCGCCGGAGAAGCTGGAGATGGAAGTGCAGGGGTGGCCACAGCTGAGCCGCTTCCTGGGAGACACGACCATTCACTATCGCGAACACGAGCACCACATCCGCACCTGGCTGAAGCAATTGGAGACGACAGAGGAGTAATGTCGGAGAGGAGACGCCTCTGAAGGGCGTCTCCTCTGATCGCCTCGAGGAGAGACACGATGGCAGTACGACCAGAAGAGATCGCATCGATCATCCGGCAGCAGATCGAGCAGTTCGGCGCCGGTATTACCGCCGTCGATGTTGGCTCGGTTGTGGAATCCGGCGACGGCATCGCCAGAGTTTATGGACTGCGGAACGCCATGTACAGCGAACTCTTAGAGTTCCGGACGAAGGACCACGCCGGCAACGAGAGGTCCGTGATGGGCATGGCGCTGAATCTGGAAGAGGATGTGGTAGGAGCAATCGTGCTCGGCGACTACCTGGACATCAAGGAAGGCGACGAGGTGCGTTCCACAGGACGTATCGTCGAGGTGCCGGTCGGTGAGGGGCTGATTGGACGCGTAGTCGACTCGCTAGGTCAACCGCTGGACGGCCGCGGTCCGGTTAAGTCCGACAAGTCGCGGCCGGTAGAGCGCATCGCTCCAAACGTCGTGATGCGCCAGAGCGTGAACACATCGGTCCACACAGGAGTCAAGGCGATCGACGCGATGGTGCCGATTGGACGTGGACAGCGAGAGCTGATCATTGGCGACCGATTCACCGGCAAGACGGTGGTTTGCCTGGACACGATCATCGCCCAGAAGGGACAAAACGTAACCTGCATCTACGTCGCCATCGGCCAGCAGGCCTCAAAGGTGGCGCAGGTCGTCGGGGTCCTGGAAGAGAGCGGTGCTATGGAGCACACCATCATAGTCGCCGCAAACGCCTCGGATGCTGCGGCGCTCCAGTACTTGGCCCCCTATGCGGGGTGCGCTATCGGCGAGGAGTTCATGGAACAGGGCAAGGACGCTCTGGTCATCTACGACGACCTCTCCAAGCACGCCTGGGCTTATCGCCAGATGTCGCTCCTGCTTCGCCGGCCACCGGGCCGAGAAGCTTATCCCGGTGACGTTTTCTACCTGCACAGCCGTCTGCTGGAGCGCGCGGCCAAGCTGGCGCCCGAGCACGGAGGCGGCTCGCTCACCGCCCTCCCGATTATCGAGACGCAGGCCGGCGACGTCTCGGCCTACGTTCCGACGAACGTGATTTCGATTACTGATGGCCAGATATACATGGAGAGCGACCTCTTCGCCGCGGGCATCCGCCCGGCCATCAACGCGGGTCTTTCTGTCTCCAGAGTCGGTGGCGCCGCCCAGACGAAGGCGATGCGGCAGGTCGCCGGTGGGATGCGTCTAGACCTTGCGCAGTACCGGAACCTTGCGGCCTTCGCTCAGTTCGGGACCTCAGATCTGGATGCGGTGACCCGGCGCCAGCTGGACCGTGGCCAGCGGCTCACCGAGATCCTGAAGCAGCCGCAGTTCAGCCCGCTCACGCTGGGCCAGGAGGTGTCAATCATATTCGCCGGCGTCAACGGCTACCTGGACGACGTAGAAGCCTCGAAGGTGCGGGCGTTCGAGGAGCAGTTCCACTCCTACATGGGCGCCAGCCACCCGGACATTCTGAACGAAATCGAATCCAAAAAGACCATCGACGACGACCTCAACGGCAAATTGCGGCCGGCGATCGAAGCGTTCAAGAAGACGGTGGCGGTCTAGCCTATGCCAGGACAGCTCCGTGAGATCCGGCGACGAACCCGCAGTGTACAGAGCACCGCGAAAATCACGCGCGCCATGGAACTGGTGGCCGCTTCCAAGATGCGGCGCGCTCAGCTGAACGCGCTCTCCGGCCGTCCGTATGCCGAAAGGATGCGCTGGGTGCTCGCCGACCTGGCCGAGACGCTGCCGCTGATGGACCCGGAGACGATACACTCCCTCCTCAAGCCCCGCGACGAGGTCAAGACGATCGAGGTGATCCTGGTGACACCAACTCGAGGCCTAGCGGGCGGGCTGCCGACGAGTCTGAACCGGCGCGCGGCGCAGTTCATCCTGGAGGCGGGCGTGCCGGCGCGAATTCTCGCTGTCGGCAAGAAGGGTCGAGACTTCATGCGCAGGACCGGTCAGGAGATCGTGGCTGAATTCCTCGCTCTTGGCGACTACCCCGGCTACGAAGACGTACGGCCTATTGCGCAGGTCGCGATCGAGGATTTTGTGGAGGGGAGAGCGGACGAGGTTCATCTACTTTTCGCAGAGTTCGTGAACACCGTCCTTCAGCGGCCGACGGTCTTCAAACTGCTTCCGGTGGAAGCTCCGGAGGACGCCGGGACCGCAAAGGTCGACTACATCTACGAACCCAGCCGGGAAGCTGTCCTTGCCGAACTGCTGCCCCGCTACATCGAGCGGCAGGTGTACGGAGCGATCCTCGAGGCGATCGCCAGCGAACAATCGGCGCGAATGGTGGCGATGCGCAACGCCACCGACAACGCGAATGAACTGATAACGGATCTCACGCTCGTCTACAACAAAGCCCGCCAGGAGAGCATCACCAGCGAACTGCTGGACATCACCGGCGGAGTGGAAGCGCTCAAAGCGTCCTAGGAGGAAGAACGATGGCGGCTGGCTCAGAAGGAAAAGTAGTACAGATCATCGGTACAGTTGTCGACATCGAATTCCCGTCGGCGTCTTTGCCAGAGATCTACAACGCGGTAGAGATCCATACCGGCGACGGCAAGCTGATCGCCGAAGTGCAACAGCACCTGGGCAACAACTGGGTGCGCTGTCTGACGATGGACACGACGGATGGCCTGCGGCGCGGCTCGAAGGTCGTTGATACCGGCCAACCTATCCTGGTGCCGGTCGGCGAGCCCTGCCTGGGCAGACTCTTCAATGTGCTGGGCACGCCTATCGACAACCTTGGCGAGGTCAAGTCCGACGAGCACTGGCCCATTCACCGGCCTGCGCCCACGTTCGCAGAGCGCGAAACGACGCCCCAGGTGCTTGAGACCGGCGTCAAAGTGCTGGACCTGGTCTCGCCGTTCACCAAAGGCGGGAAGGTCGGCGCGTATGGCGGCGCGGGAACCGGCAAGACTGTCATCATCCAGGAGCTGATCCGCAACATCGCCACCGAGCACGGCGGCTTCTCCGTGTTTGCCGGCGTGGGCGAGCGCTCCCGCGAAGGCAACGACATGTGGAACGAGATGAAGGAGTCCGGCGTCATCGACAAGACGGCCCTCGTCTTCGGTCAGATGAACGAGCCGCCCGGCGTCCGTGCCCGCGTGGCGCTGACCGGTGTGACGATGGCGGAATACTTCCGCGACGTACAGGGTCAGGACGTCCTCGTCTTCATCGACAACATCTACCGCTACATCCTCGCCAACATGGAGGTCTCGGCCCTGCTCGGCCGCATGCCCTCCGCGGTGGGTTACCAGCCAACGCTGGCTACCGACATGGGAGCGCTCGAGGAGCGAATCACATCCACAAAACGCGGGTCGATCACGTCCTTCCAGGCGATCTATGTGCCGGCGGACGACTACACCGATCCCGGCATCGTCACGACCTTCGGTCACCTGGACGCTGTCATCTCCCTTGACCGCGCGCTCGTCGAGCAGGCGCTGTATCCAGCCGTAGACCCGCTCTCTTCTTTCTCGCGTGTGCTGGACCCTCTGCTCGTCGGGCAGGATCACTACAACGCCGCACGAGGCGTGCAGGCGGTGCTCCAGCGCTACAAGGACCTCCAGGACATCATCGCGATTCTCGGCGTGGAGGAGCTCTCGGAAGAGGACAAGATCGCTGTGGGCCGCGCCCGTCGCATCCAGCGTTTCCTCACGCAGCCCATGTTCGTAGCCGAGGTGTTCACGGGCAAGCCGGGCCGCTACGTCTCGATCAAGGACAGCGTCCGCGGCTTCCTCGAGATCCTCGAAGGCAAGTGGGACCACCTGCCGGAGCAGGCCTTCTACATGGTCGGGACAATTGAGGAGGCCGCGGAACAGGCCGAGCGGATGTCGAAGGAAGCCGCGTAACCAGAGAGCCAGGATGACGTTTAGCAATCGGATACATACGCAATGCCTTTGAAAGTTGACATCGTAACCGCTGAACGCGCCGTCTATTCCGAGGAAGGTGTGGATGAGGTCGTCGTGCCGGGGATCGAGGGTGAACTGACCGTGCTTCCCCAGCACGCGCCCCTGCTGACGATGATCAAGCCCGGTGTAATGCGTATTGTCAAAGGCAACGACGACATTGACATGGCGATCACCGGCGGCTTCCTTGAGGTTAAGGACGACCGCGTGACGATCCTCGCTGATGCGGCGGAACGCGCCGAGGATATCGACGTAGTCCGCGCCGAAGAAGCGCGGCGCCGTGCTGAACGTTCCCTTGAGGAGCGTGAATCGAAGGTGGAACTCGTCGAAGCGGCCGCTGAGCTGCAGCGCTCGCTCATCCGGCTGAAGGCCGCGGAGCGCCGGCGCCGGAAGTCCGGCGTCCGCCGCCCCGGCCCGCCGGGCGTTTAGGCCGGCCTGAGGAGCCTCGTATGGTCCTCGCAGGCGGCGCCAGGCTTATCATCGAGGGAGGACACACCCTCCGCGGTGAAGTTGATGTAGCCGGCTCCAAGAATGCGACGTTGGGTGCGATGGCCGCTGCCCTCCTTGCCTCAGAAGACTGCATTCTGCGGAACGTGCCGAATATCGGTGACGTCGCGCAGATGGCTCTCGTCTTGCGCAGCGTGGGTGCCGTTGTGGACTGGCGAGAGCCCGGCGTTTTGTGCGTCAACGCTGCCGGTGTGGACTCTTCATCGCCACCGACCGATCTGGTCGGCAACCTTCGGGGTTCCTTTCTGATCATGGGAGCGCTGCTCAGCCGCCTCGGCGAGGGGTCATGTCCCCCGCCGGGGGGAGACGTTATAGGGCAGAGACCAGTTGAAGTACATCTCAATGGCTTTGTGGCGCTTGGCGCGGAGGTGATCCGCGAGGACGAGCGATATCTCGCGCGAGCGAGCCGGCTAACAGGAGCCACAATCTTCTGCGACTATCCCAGCGTGCTCGGGACGCAGAACCTTATGCTGGCGGCCGTGCGCGCAGATGGCCGCACGACCATTGTGAATGCGGCAGCCGAGCCCGAGGTGCAAGGTACCGCGCAAATGCTTCAGTCCATGGGGGCGACGATCTCCGGAGCGGGCACACACACGATAGTCATCGACGGCGTAAAGTCGCTGCACGGCACGGATTATACGGTTATCCCGGATCGCCTGGAAGCCGGCACTTTCGCGATCGCAGCAGCCATTACCAACGGCGATGTCGAGGTTCAACGCGTCTGCCTGGAGCACCTTGTATCGGTGATCTCCAAGCTGCGCGAGTCAGGCGTTTCCATAGACCTGGGCCCAAACAGCCTGCGCGTGCGCGGGACGGGCAATCTGAAATCGATGGCCCTGCAAGCGTTGCCGTATCCCGGTCTGGCGACAGACCTCCAGGCGCCGATGGCGGTGCTTCTGACCCAGGCCGATGGCGTGAGTTACGTGCACGAGCGTGTGTTCGACAACCGGCTGCTTTACGTAAGTGAATTGCGCAAGATGGGCGCCGAAGTAGTGACTACGGGCACCACCACTGCTATCATTAGCGGGCCCACGCCTCTGGTGGGTGCGGGCGTGCGGGCGCTAGACGTGCGGGCAGGGGCTGCGCTCATACTGGCTGGATTGGTGGCCCGCGGCCGGACCGAGATCAGCGACGTTTACCACGTCGACCGTGGCTACGAACGCATAGACGATAAGCTGCGCAGCCTGGGCGCGGTGATCGAAAGGGTTTGATGTTCGGGAAGAGAATCGGGGTCGATCTCGGCACCGCGAACGTGCTCGTGTACGTCAAGGGGCGGGGCATCGTAATCGCGGAGCCGTCAGTGGTCGCTGTCGCGCAGCGTGACAACAGCATCGTCGCGGTAGGGACGGAGGCGCGTGAGATGCTGGGCCGCACGCCGGGGGCGATTCAGGTGATCCGGCCTATGCGCGAGGGAGTTATCGCCGACTACGTCACAACAGAGGCGATGCTGCGGCATTTCATCGGGCGCATCATCGGCCGCTTTGCGCTTGTCAAGCCGGAAGTGATGATCTGCGTCCCCGCGGGGGTGACCGGCGTTGAGCAACGCGCGGTGCAAGATGCTGCCGAGGCCGCGGGAGCACGCCGCCCTGCGCACATTATCCCGGAACCGCTGGCGGCCGCCATTGGCGCCCGGATCCCTGTACACGCTCCCCAGGGCCACATGATCGTGGACATCGGGGGGGGGCGAACCGAGGCTGCGGTGATCTCCATGTACGGCATTGTCGTGACTGAATCCGTGCGAGTCGCTGGTGACCGGCTGGACGACGCCATTGCCGCCTACGTAAAACGCCGCCACAACCTGATCATTGGTGACCGTACTGCAGAGGAGTTGAAGATCGCCATCGGTAGCGCCGTGACTCTCGACGACGAGATGACCTACCAGGCGCGCGGACGAGACCAGATTACCGGCCTACCCCGGACAATTACAGTCAATTCGACTGAGGTCACCCAGGCTATCCAGGACTCGGTTCAGGCTATCATCGGCGCGGCGAGATCGGTGCTGGAACGAACACCGCCTGAGCTCGCCTCGGACGTGGTGGACCGCGGCATCGTCCTCACCGGTGGCACCGGCCTGCTACGGAATCTGGACCGTCTGATTACCCAGGAGATAGGCATCCCGTGCTATGTGGCAGATAATCCGCTGGAGTGCGTGGCAATGGGCGCTGGTATCGCGCTAGATCATCTGGAGCTCATAAAGCGAGCTATGCCAGCCGAGGGGGAGTGGCTGGTCAGCTTGTGATCCCGCGGTTTACTTTCGGGAAGCGGCGTCGGCTTTGAGATAGTACGTCATTCCCTGCAACGCCAGTACCGGATCCACTCGCTTCACCTGCACACCCTTAGGCACCTGCGCCGCGATCGGCGCATAGTTAAGGACAGCCCGCACCCCGCAGCGGACTAAAGCATCGATCACTCGTTGCGCCGTGTCGGCCGGTACGGCGACGATGCCAATATCGATCTTGGCCACCTTCAGCCTCGTCTCAAGTTCGGCGGTGTCTTTCACAGTTAGGCCGTCGATCTGGCTTCCAATCATATCCGGGTCGGAGTCGAAGGCTTCCACGATTCGGAAGCCTTGCGGCGTGAACCCCTGGTAGCCCAGGATGGCGCGACCGAGGCGCCCGATGCCCACCACCGCCATCCGCCACTGCCGGTTCAATCCCAGGATTCGGCGCAGTTCGTCCAGTAGCTTCAAGACGTTATAGCCACGACCCTGCTTGCCGAAGCGTCCGAAATAGCTCAGGTCCTTGCGTATCTGAGCCGGTGTAACCGCCAACAGGGCGCCAAGTTCTTGTGAGCTCACGACCTCCCGCCCCTGAGCCTCAAGTGAGGCGAGGGCGCGGGCGTAGAGCGGAAGTCTATCTATGACTACGTCGGGTGGCATTGGCATGCTAATAGATGTTCTCTATTGCGTTTATTGGTGCCTATTTTCACAATCGAGCCTGATTCAACTTATAGCATTGGACCCGGCCATGGTCAATAGAACCTTCGATCCTCAGGTGCCTAGGGAAGGCCCAGTTGAGAACGCGGTAACGGTCGCGTTTAGCGGAGCGTCTTATCCGTAGTGATCAAGGCTCAGTCGAGATCGCCTAGCGTGAGGTATGAAACGATGATGAACGAGAACGATTCACCTGAAGCTGCTGAGGTGTTGGATGGAGGGAGCCATGAGGCGTCTTCTCGGCCTCCGCATGGGCCGCTCACCCACATAACCGGCAGGTCCGGTGAGGGCGCCACTCCGGCGCCGCCGCCCATGTACGCCAGGAAAGACGCCGAGGCTCAGACCCAGGACCCGGGAGATTCTTACGAACCCGGCGGCTCGTTCTCCCAGTTCATCCGCCGCTCGGCCACGGTGATAGAACAAGAAGCGGATTCTCCGACTGCCTCCGTCCTACCCCGACAAGCAAGGACGCTGGTGGAAGTTGGCCTTTCGAAGGCCTTTCTGACCGATCTGGCCTTGAAGATCATCCATTACTCTGGCACACCCTCTCTCTCTCAGCTTATTCGGCGGCTAGGCCTGGGCGCCGGTGTGGTCCAGCAGCTGGTATCCGTGCTCACGGAAGAGAGCTTCGTCGAAGTCATGAGCCAATCGGATCTATATACTGGTAACTACCGGTACCGCCTTTCCGACCGAGGATCGAGCCGCGCAGCTCAGGCGCTCGAACGCAGCCGGTACGCCGGCCCAGCGCCGGTGACCGCCGAGCAGTATGCGGAGGTCATGCGCCGCTTCCTTTCCCACAAGCAGGAACTGTCCCGCTCTCGCGTCAAGACGGCGCTCAGCGAGCTCGTCATCAGCGCCGAGGTAGCCGACGCTGTGGCGCGGTCATTGTTCTCCGGAAAGGCAACGCTGCTCTACGGTCCTTCCGGCAACGGGAAGACCAGCATGCTAGAACGGTACGCCAATGACCTCGACGGTTTCTCTCTCATCCCCTACTCGATTTACGCCTACGGCCAGACCATTCGCGTTTTCGACCAATCAATCCACGAGCCGCTTGAAGAGCTGGACGCGGATATGAGTGGCAAGGAGGATAGAGTGGATCGGCGCTGGGTCATGGTGCGCCGCCCGGCCGTCGTTCTCGGTGCAGAGATGGGCGCCGACAGCCTGGAAATGGCCTACGACCCCCAGGCGCGTTTCTACCAGGCGCCACCACACATCAAGGCGCAGGGTGGGGTTCTTGTAATAGATGACTTCGGTCGGCAGAAGATACCGGCCCCCGATCTTCTCACACGCCTCCTCATTCCGTTGGAGCGCGGGTGGGATACCTTGAGCCTGGTGACAGGCGAGAAGCTCACCATTCCCTTCGGCCTGCAACTGCTATTCGGAACGAACATACCCATTCGGCAGCTGGCTGACGACTCGCTCCTTCGACGCATTCTCTACAAGGTGGAGGTAACAGGCCCCCAGATACAGGAGTTTACCGAGATCCTGCGGCGGCTCTGCCTGCAGAGGAAGGTGCTCGTCGCGGAAGGCGCCCTCGAATACGTGGCCCAGCGAATCTACAGCGAGTCGCGGTTGAAGCCCCGCGCCTCCTACGGCCGGGACATTCTTGAGATGCTTCTCGAGAGCGCTTCTTTCGATGGGCGAGAACCAGTTCTGGACCAGCAATCCTTCGACGGCGTATTCCGCCTCTTCGTTTCGCAGGAAGCCGAAGAGGATCAATCGGTCGAAGCATAGGCCAGCGACGCCGCGAAATCTACTATGGCGTGCGCCAGTTCAGCCGGCCGCTGCACTGGAATGTCGTGGATTGTGTCTTCCATTACCACAACCCGGGCCCGCGGCAGGACCTCGCGCGCTCTGTGAATCGCCGCCTGCTTCCCCTCGCTCCAGCGCGCTCTCTGCGCGTCTGCTTCGGCCTTCATCGCCAGGACTATCAACACGGGGCACTTCAGGCGGCCCAGGAGCGCCGCAGTGTCCTGCTCCCAGAGCGCGCGCACGATTCTCATG
>Ga0209341_10004587_pt1 | contig 12697 bp, 12 predicted proteins | sample RifCSP13_2_FD_184020 | JGI IMG/M metagenome (GOLD analysis project Ga0209341, IMG submission 184020) | Soil microbial communities from Rifle, Colorado - Rifle CSP2_sed 13_2 (SPAdes) (version 2) | ecosystem: Environmental > Terrestrial > Deep subsurface > Rock core/Sediment | place: Rifle...
CCTTCATTACAAAAACGGTTTTCCCATTGATAGTCCCCCCCGTTATTTTGTCATTCTTCGATTTTTCAACCGGAATGGGTTCCCCGGTGATCATGCTTTCGTCAATAACGGCATTACCATTTATTATAATACCGTCTACCGGAATCTTCTCCCCAGGCTTGACCTTCAATGCATCCCCCACCAGAACTTCTTCAAGAGGTATCTCTTTCTCCTCTTCGTTCCGGATGACCCTGGCAACCGGGGGCATAAGACCCAACAATGCTTTGATAGCAGAATTGGTTTTACTGTGTGCCCTTAGTTCCAATACCTGCCCCAGCAATACAAGCGACAATATTACTGCGGCGGCTTCGAAATACAAATGAACATTTCCATCCATGTCTTTAAACTGTGCCGGGAAAAGGGCAGGAAACAAGAGTCCGAAAACACTAAACAGATAAGCTGATCCTACACCGATGGAGATCAACGTCCACATATTTGGCGCCCACCTGCGTATGGAACTCCAACCACGCTTAAAGAAAACCCAGCCTGAGTAAAAGACGACCGGCGTGGCTAACATGAACTCAATCCAACTCCAGACTTTTTTGGAAGTAATGTTTTCAAGATGAAGAAATGGGATAACGTGGGACATGGAGATAATAAATATGGGAATAGTCAATACCAGGGCAATCCGGAATTTTTTTACCATTTTTTTGTAAGCATCCTCCTCTTCGCTGGTTACAACTCCTTTTTCAGGCACCAGGTCCATGCCGCATTTGGGGCACGAGCCGGGTTGATCATAAAGCTTTGCGCCCTCGCATTTCATCGGACATGTGTATTTTGTTTTACCACCCGATGTCTGTAAAATTTCAGCATTTTTCATGAGTTCATATTGAATTAATTATGTCCAATAGGTCAGTACTTAAGAGTCTCTTTGGTTTCGCCACAGGTAAGCATTTCTTCCCCATAATATGGATTGCGGATATCAGGGGTTTCGCTTAACCAGTAAGCTCCATTCGGCTTTATTGACTCCATCAACTTTGGCGGCTTTCTCAATACGTACCTTGCACATTTCACAATTTCCTGAAACCTGGAATGTTTCAGTTTTAGATGTGGCCATTTGTGCATGGTCATGTGTTTGGGCAAATAAACCTGCACCCAATAATACCGCAAACATTGCGGTGGCAATGATTCTTATTGTTTTCATAATTGGAAAATTTTGGCATTAGGGCGATGAACTATGACAAATAAAATTTCTTAGCAAACGATCTCATGGGATTCACTTGCTATAAGTTCAAAATGGAAGGAAATTCAAATGCGGAAAACACAAATGTCGGCCATGCTCACCGCGCTGGCCAAAAAATTGTCCGGTGGACTTACATTGGTGTATTTTGTCAATGAGGGGAAATTGGAATAATAAGAAAAACCTTTAACGAGGCAAAACTCAAGATGAATATTTTGGGTAATCCCTTTAAAATGAAAATTCGAAGGAGTGTAATTGTTATCTACTGAATACACTGAAATTTCATTTTTACAGCAATTAGAAGAAAGACTGGATTTCGGGGATGTTTTAGAATTCTTATCATGTACCATACCACAGGAAGCAATTTTACCCATAACAGATACCCTGGTGGCTGCAATCTTACCGCCGCATAAGTGTGTGGCAACAGTAAAGTGCATACCAGCCAGAAGGATTAGGAAAGCGATGGATATGGCCAAAAATTTCTTCATTTGAATTAATAAACGCAAGAACAAAGGAAATGTTCGTCAAACGTCGTATATTTTTCCAAATTCAAATTCACGTTTACTTACCACCCCGTCGGGGTACCCCGACGGGGTGGTATATTCAGATTTTATCCAAAGCTTCCGCGAGATCCGCTTTGATGTCATCAATATGCTCAATACCAACTGACAACCGGAGAGATCCGGGAATTACACCTGAACTTTTCTGTTCTGCCTCCGACAGCTGTTCGTGGGTGGTGGAAGCCGGGTGAATGATCAGTGTTTTTGCATCACCCACGTTAGCCAGGTGGCTGATGAGTTTCACGTTGTTTACAAGTTTATCGGCGGCTTCTTTCCCTCCCTTGACAGTAAATGCCAAAACCCCTCCGAAACCATGTTTCAGGTATTTTTTTGCCAGGTCAAAATATGGACTTGATGGCAGTCCCGGATAATCGACCTGACTAACCCCGGGGTGTTTGCCCAGCCAGTGTGCAATCTCAAGGGCATTGTCGGAATGACGCTGTACCCGTAGTGACAATGTTTCTAAACCCTGCAAAAGCAGGAATGCATTAAACGGACTCAGTGAGGAGCCGTAATCACGCAATCCCTCTACCCGCGCACGGATGGCGAATGCGATATTTCCAAACGGGCCGGATGTACCAAAAACTTCCCAGAATTTAAGACCGTGATATCCTTCCGAAGGTTCTGTAAACATTGGGAATTTTCCATTCCCCCAGTTAAAATTACCGGCATCAACGATTACACCCCCAATGCTGGTTCCATGACCGCCAATCCATTTTGTTGCCGATTCCACCACTACATTTGCTCCGTGGTCTATCGGCCTGCACAGGTATCCACCGGCGCCAAAGGTATTGTCAACCACAAGGGGTATTTTGTGATTCCGGGCAACGGCAGCAATTGCTTCAAAATCGGGGATATTAAACCTCGGATTACCAATGGTTTCGAGGTAAATGGCCTTGGTCCGGTCATCAACCAGTCTGTCAAAATCAGCAGGTTTATCTCCCTCAACAAATTTTACCTGTATGCCAAGCCTCCTGAATTGCACCTTAAACTGGTTATATGTTCCACCATACAGGTAGGAGGTAGATACAATGTTATCACCTGTCTGCAATAAATTAGTAAGTGCTATAAACTGTGCTGCCTGTCCCGATGAGGTTGCCAGTGCGGCTACCCCACCCTCCAACGCTGCTATTCGCTTTTCAAATACATCCGTCGTGGGATTCATGATCCGCGTATAGATATTTCCGAATTCCCTTAGTCCGAAAAGTTTTGCAGCATGTTCGGAATCGTTAAAAACATAAGAGGTTGTCTGGTAAATAGGCACCGCCCTGGAATTGGTCGTAGGATCGGGTTCCTGTCCTGCATGCAATTGCAGGGATTCAAAATGTAATTCGTTTATTGCCATATGAGTTTGATTGTGGTTTGTTAATAATTGCCTGTTCAAAATTAAGATATTCTTTGATTTCAGCTGGCCTGATGTGAAAGCACTTGTTCATCAAGGGCGTACAAAAGTGTTGACAAATATCTTTCACCCGTATCAGGCAAAAGTACAACAATTTGTTTACCCTTGTTTTCCTTTCGCATGGCAAGTTGTACCGCAGCAAAAGCTGCAGCCCCCGAAGAAATTCCGACAATAAGTCCTTCGGTACGCGCCAGTTCCTGACCGGTTTGAAAAGCTTCTTCATTCCGTACGGTAATGATTTCATCAATAACGGTTGTATTTAAGACAACAGGAATAAAACCTGCCCCGATACCCTGAATTTTATGCGGACCAGGTTTACCTCCGGAAAGTACCGGGGAGTCAGCGGGCTCTACAGCCACTATTTTGATACCGGGTTTTCTCTTTTTCAGCACCTCGCCTACTCCGGTAATGGTACCACCAGTGCCAACGCCGCTAACAAAGATATCTATATTCCCGTCCGTGTCCTTCCAGATTTCCTCTGCTGTTGTTTTCCGATGGATCTCGGGATTGGCAGGATTGTTAAACTGCTGGGGAATAAACGAATCCTTAATTTCATTATTCAATTCAACTGCTTTATTTATTGCACCTCTCATACCATCCGGTCCCGGGGTCAGTACCAGCACTGCGCCAAGTGCCTTAAGCAGGTTACGCCGCTCGAGGCTGAATGTTTCCGGCATGGTAAGGATCAGTTTATATCCCCGGGCTGCCGATACCAACGCCAGGGCTATTCCGGTATTTCCGCTTGTAGGTTCAATAATGACCGTGCCCCGTTTAATAAATCCTGCTTTTTCCCCGGCCTCGATCATGGCAAAGCCGATCCTGTCCTTCACGCTTCCACCGGGGTTAAAATACTCAAGTTTTGCTATTAAAGCAGCGTCCAGGGACTTTTGCCTTGCAAAGTTGGACAGCTCCAACAGGGGAGTTTTCCCAATCAGTTCGGTAATATTTTTGGCTATCGATGACATCGTAATAATGTTAATGGTTTACGATAACAAAGTTGCGGATAACCTCATGCATGAGAAATCCCACCTTTATGGTATTTTACATACCGTGTTTATGGTAGGTCAGATGTGGTATTCAATGGTATCGATAATCCCGGTCCTTATAGCGAACATTACCAATTCGGAAGCATTATTAACCTTAAGCTTGCGAAAAATGTTCTTCCGGTGCGTCATAACGGTATGAAAACTGATATGCCTGGAAGTAGCTATTTCTTTCGTTGTTTTGCCTTCGGCGATAAGACGTACAATCTCTACTTCGGAAGTCGTCAGCGGTACGGTTTCCTGAACCGGTACCTTGTCATCGGGTGGCTCGGTAAATAGATCCAGGATTTCCTGGCTGTAATATTTTTTTCCTTTCAGGGTGCTTACAATTGCCTTCTCAAGATCATCTTTCTCCAAAGATTTTAAAGCAATGCTTTTGATACCGATTGAATTAAGTTCCTGCAATTCATTCCTGGTGATCGTATTGGTTAAAACAAGAACCACAACATGGTTATATGCTTTCAGTGTTTGCTGCAATTCCTCCAATCCGTTAAAATCAAAATGATCAGGATCAATTATTAACATACATACCGAGGTATCATCCAGGGCCTGGATAAGGCCGGCTTTATTCTCAACAACGGCTTTAACGGAAAATTTCAATTCGTTCATGACAAAACTGCGCAGGGATTCAGTTATCAGGAACTGATTGTCGGCTATAATAACTTGTATTTCCCCGGTTTCCATTGGCACAAATTTCATGCTTTATTCCAAGATACACAAAGTGGTCGCAAAATAATCCGCAAGATACGGTCTTAATCTTCATCAATTGTCAAATTCGACAGTTTCCGGATAAATTCTTCAAAGTAGGTTTTGGAAATGGGTACGGTCATATTCACCGGGGCGTCAAAACCAATGATAAGCCCTTCCTTTTCTTTCCGTATTACCTTCACATTATCGATATTGACCATATATGACCTGTGGCAACGAACAATGGTGGCGACAGTGAGCTCCGCTTCAATACGCTTGAGTGTATTTCGTACCATATACCTGACTGGTTTTTTATTATCGAGGTAGTGGATGATAACATAATTATCTGCCGCTTCGAGGTACAACAGGTCATCTTTCTTAATTGAAAACCTGAGCATTCCTTTCTCATCTGTAAAAGGGACCATTGAATAAATTGCCGGGGACTTTTTATCAAACTCACCGGCGATTTCATCCGGCAGCTTATATCCCGACAATCTTTCGAGCTTAAGGTACTTGTCCCTGAATGCCAGATACAACCACGAAATAACATAGGGCAGCAGGATGATGTAGGCTGTTATTCTTAACGAATTCCGGATTATTACCATAAAGTCCTTTTCCAACAGGATGAAATATTTCTGTATCACTGCGTATACCAGGGCCATGCAGAATATTTCACCGAATATCCACATAGCATACTCACCATAACGGATGGGACGTTTGCGTGTAAGCAGATACATCAGTACACGGCTGAACACAATAACCAGCATTCCAATCAGAATTACGATACTGGAATAGAAAAATAATTCAAAGTCGCTTACATTCAACCATTTGTCAACTCCAAAAGGGGCATACATATTGATGAACAGAAGAGCAAATCCGGCAGTGAACAGGATGAATCCTACAACATTTTTCCGCTTTGTCAGATAATCAGGAATTGTTCTATCCCACAACAACATGATATAAATTATTGGTCACTAAATGTACGTATTTTTTCTGTGGGGTAAAATTAACCGGTTCTCAATGTTGAAATTTCACCCCTGTATGTAAATTTTCACCCCTGTATGGGAAGTTTTATCCCTGGGAACGTATTGAAATACCTTTGTTTTTATGATTACACGTGACTGGTGTTACTTTGTGTATCAATATTCTGATACTATGAGCTTTTTTGAACAGTACCACCAGTTAAAGGATTTGTTTGATCTCTCCCGCGAAGAAATATCGATCCCCGGTAGTAAAACAGGGATCAGGGTTTTTTGTTTCAAATCGGCAAATGATCTGCAACAGGAATCTCCTGACCGGTTTGATGATAATGCAATTAAAGAGAATACATCATTCAGGTACCCTGTTTTTGTACCTGCCGATAATGCGCATGGCAACAAGGCAATATTATATCTTCATGGTCTTAATGAACGGAACTGGAACAAGCACCTGGCATGTGCAAAATTCCTTGCTGAAAAAACGAATAAGCCTGTAATAATGTTCCCTTTGTCTTTCCATATAAACCGGGGGTTACCTGAATGGACCGATGCCCGTAAGATGGTTCAGCATCTGGAGATCCGGAAGTACAGGTATCCTCAGGTTCAGGATGCGACCCTGGCTAACATTGCCCTGAGTGATAGGCTGACTGAAAGCCCGCAGCGCTTCTTCCTGTCAGGTTTACAAAGCGCAAATGATATTATGAGCCTGATGCGTGATATTCGTGATGGCAGACATCCATTATTCAGCACAGGAACGCAGACGGACATTTTTGCGTATTCGATCAGCTGCATGATGCTTCAGGCTATGATGATCAGCAATCCAGGCAATATCCTGGGAAATTCAAAAATTGTATTTTTTGCCGGTGGATCACTTTTCAGCACAATGAATGGCATATCAAGGTATATCATGGATAGTGTTGCCTTTCAATCGGTCAGAAATTACTACATGAATATTAACGGGAGAAAACCAAAAAATGTGACGACTTCAGATTCCTGGCTTGTGAAACATAAATTTGGGATGGCATTCCGGGCATTGTTGACTCCTGAGAAATTCATCAAAAAAAGAGAAAATGCTTTCCGTTCATTTGCCGGTAAATTAATGATTGTTGCAATGCGTGATGATAAAGTCATACCCCTGGAAGGAATACGATCGGCAATGGGTGAAATGGTACACCGGTCCGGCATGTTCAGGATCGTGCACTTTCCTTATGCCTACATGCATGAAAATCCTTTCCCGGTTTTGAATACCGGATTGAAAGACCAGGTCGAAAAAGCATTCCTTTCCGTTTATGCACCGGTAGCTCAATTTCTTACAGGGTAGCAGTATCCGGTTTATTATCCGGATTTGCAGGCAGGCTGATATAAAAGTTGCTTCCGGCTCCGGGTGTGCTTTCAATCCAAATGCTTCCCCTGTTCAATGCTACGAATTCCTTGCATAAATGGAATCCGAGGCCGGACCCTTTTTCATTATCGGTACCGTATGTCGTAAAATGTATGTTTTTGTTAATCAGATTGTCAATTACTTCAGGTGACATACCTGTTCCCGTATCGGCAATTCTGACAATCACACGGTCGTTAACATTTATATCGCTTTCAGGGTAAGCCGACATAGTTACCGCTCCTCCGTGTGGCGTAAATTTTATTGCATTGGAAATCAGATTGCGGAAGACTACAGCGATCAATTCAGGATCGACAAATCCGGTCACGTGTTCCTGTCCGTTGTATACAAGGGAGATATTCTTGTTTTCAGCCTGCATCTGGAAAAGCGTAAGAATATTTTTCATGAGATAAGGAATTTCCTCTGATTGAGGCCTGCAAGTAATACCGCCGGACTGGCTTTTGGCCCAGTTTAGCAAATTTTCGAGAAGGTTAAAGGCATTGTCCGATAAAATATACAAATCCTTCAGGAGCACAGTGGTAGCGGGGTCAATATCCTCCTGAACCATCAGGAAAGCATCAATGTAAGTGCGAATATTCCCAATTGGACTTCGCAGGTCATGTCCGATTATAGAAAAAATCTTCTTCTCGAATTTGTTGCTTATTTCAAGTTGTTTTCGCTGGTATTGCAGGGTAAGGTGGGTTTTTACCCGCATCAGCAATTCTTTACGGTTGTAAGGTTTCGTTATGTAATCCACTGCACCGGTCTCAAATCCCTGAATAATACTCTGGAAATCCGCCTTGGCTGTGAGAAAAATCACGGATATCTCACGGGTGGCCGGATTTTCCTTAATCCTGCGGCAAACCTCAAATCCATCCATCTCCGGCATCATGATATCGAGCAATACCAGATCAAATTGTTTTGAATCAAGCCATTCCAGGGCCTCTTTTCCGCTGGTTGCAAACTCAAGCTCATAATTCTCCTCCTTCAGAATACTTCCAAGCAACTGGATGTTCTTCGGGACGTCATCGACAATCAGAATACCTTGTTCATCTGGTTTCATGGCTTATTTTTTTCAGTTGCTTCAACAGGTCGGGAAAAAGATCAATCTTAACCCGCATCTCCTCGATATCAAAGTTTTCGATAGTCGTTAAAAGCTGTTCACCATATTCCGTTACAAAACGCAGTTTAAAGCTTTTGCCCAGGATAATAATTTCCTGTGCAAACGACCTTATTTCCTTTAGCGGTTGTTTGGTCTCAAATAACTTCCATTTTGCTGCAAGTTCCTGTTCAAATCGTTTTACAAGAACCTGGTAATCAGCTTCCTTAATAATACTCAGGTCCACCTGGCCGTCAAGAAGATAGGCTTCATGCTTTTCCTCAACGGACGATATGCGTTTTGAACTGTCTCCATTGGTGTTATCCTTGAATAGCAGTTCCGAAATATAACTGTTGGATGGAATGTCCGAATAAGCAACTTCAGGGAATGTAAGTGTAAAAACGCTGCCCATCCCGACAGTACTTTCCAGTTTTATTCTTCCGTTCATTGCTTCCACCAGTCGCTTGGTGATGGCGAGTCCCAAACCTGTTCCGCCGTATTTCCTTGAATTAAGCTGTGAATGTTGCCGGAATGATTCAAATATAAGCTTAAAAGAATTTTCCGGTATCCCAATACCGGTATCCATAACTTTTATTTCAAGTCTCATGGTTGGTTGTCCCGAAACTGATTTTCTCGAAAGCGCTCTTACTTTGATGGTTACTTCACCCTCATGCGTAAATTTGATGGCATTACCAACCAGGTTAATGAATATCTGCCGCAGCCGTGTTTCATCAAATCTTATCTCTGCCGGAAAATTTTCATCCAGTTCTTCGTGATAACCAATACCCTTAATGGCAACCCGCAGCGAAAAAACATTACGGATCTCATCCATGAGCCTGTGGATATCAAAAAATGCAAAGTACAGCGTCATTTTCCCTGCCTCTATTTTTGACAGGTCGAGCAGATCGTTGATGAGCATCATCAGGTTCTTACCACTGGCTTTGATGCTATTCAGGTATTTTATCTGGGTGGAATCAAAGGTCATACCTTCCAGCAGTTCAGTAAATCCGAGCACCGAGTTTAACGGGGTCCTGATCTCGTGACTGATATTGGCGAGGAACTCACTTTTTGCTTTGTTGGCTTCCTCAGCTGCAATTTTGGCCTTTTTAAGCTCTTCTACCACCAATACCCGTTCATTGATATCAAAAAGAAATCCGTCGAGCCATTTGAGTGTATTGTCATCGTTGAAAACCGGCCGTCCGCTGTTCGAAACCCATTTTACGCCATCGTTACTGGTAATTATTCTGTGTTCAATACTATACTGTCCCGATTTAATAATACTATTCCTGACTGCTTCGTTCACCTTTTCCCTGTCCTCGGGATGTATAAGGCTGGCAAATGTTTTTGACCGGCTAAACATAAATCCCGCTGGTTTGTAGCCGGTAAGGGAACCGATAGCATTGGTTATAAAAAATACTGTCCAGTCTACATCAAAGGCACAACGGTAAACTACCCCGGGAATATTGGAAACCATGGATCTGAATTTCTCCTCACTTTCCCTGAGTGATTGTTCGGCTTTCCTCCGAAAAGTAATATCCTCCTTAATGGCAATATAACGCACAATATCGCTGTCCTTGTTCTTTATGGGCGTTATGGTGGCTGATTCCCAATATAACTCCCCATTCTTCTTCCTGTTTTGAAATTCTCCCACCCACTGCTGGCCCTTTAGCAACGTTTGCCACATTTTTTCATAAAACAAGGGTGACTGGGATCCTGATTTCAGGATCCTGGGATTCTTACCGATAACTTCAGATGGTGTATAACCTGTTACTGTAGTAAATGCCCTGTTGACATATTCAATCTCTCCGTTCTTGCGGGTTATCACTATTTCATTGGCACTTTGATCGAGCGCCACGGAAAGTTTAACAATTTCATCCTCTATCCTTTTGCGGTTTGATATATCATGGAACCCGATAACATTGCGCGGAATATTATTATATTGTACAACCTGTGTTTCAATCTCGACGGCAATACTTTTGCCATCCTTGCATAGTAAGGAGGTTTCAAAAGTTTCAGACTGATCTGTCCAGGATTTCCTGAATAATTTCCGGGAATATTTTTCAGGTATGGCGGATGCCATACAATTGTCGTCGATAATTTCCTTCCTGCTGTATCCGGTAAGCTTGGACAAGGCAATATTAATTTCCAATGCCTTCCCCTGTTGGAGGATAAGGATCCCCTGAAAGGATAAATGTGCCAGCATTCTCATCCTTGCTTCAGTTGCTTCGGATTCCCTTATGGCTCTTTTACGCTGAGAAATATCGCGCTGTATTGCCGCAATTCCGGCTATATTCCCCATGCTATCCCTAATACATTTATAATGGCCTTCAGTCCAGAGTGTTGATCCGTCCTTCCGTTCGGCAATAAATTCGGAAAAGACCTCCCCGGTTTGAATCAGGGTATTCCAGGCAGTAAGATTACTTTCAAACCCGTTGCCAAAAAACTCACGCAATGTCATACCCAGCAGGTCCTTGCGTCCAATCCCACACTGAAGGGTTAAAGCATCATTCAGGTCTGCTACCCTAAACTTGCCTGCAAGGGTCCTGATGTTGGACCGGCCCGGGGTAACATTCTTCCAGTGAACGGGCGTTTTGACCGAGAATAAAACAAAGGCATCAATCAGCTGGCTATAAAAAAAATCGACCAGCTGACCAGGGTTACTATTTTTTTTATCAACCATCTGCCTTATAAAAACTTCGTTGTCAAGTTTTTCAGATACTGGAAATAATGACTTGTCTATTTCAGGATCAGGCGAATGAACAGACACACGATGTTTCATAAGAAATCAAATCTTTTTACAAAGCTAATTCAAACGAAACATGCTTGAAACCAAATTCCAAATATTAATCAACAAATTATGAGAGATCCCCGATCAGATCAGGGCAAAAAAAATCCCGCCAATGGCGGGACTGAAAACTATGTCAGCTGCTTATTCGATAACCACATTATATCCGTCGGTTTTAAGGTTTTCGGCAACGCTCTGTGCATACTCATAGTCGAAATACACCTTGGGTTTATGCTTGGCAAATACCGGATATCTGCCAACTGCATCCTCAGAGTTCAGGTAATTGTATCCTACCAGATAAAGTTCACCGCCCTCAAGCCTTACCTTAAAAACAGGCCGGTGTTTGCACAATTCAAGAACCTCAAGCAGTTCAAACTTCGTGATCTCGGGTTCCTGTTTAAGCTTAACGGTTTTGATGATCTCGTCACTAAAAGGTTCCTTGGTAAAATGTAAGTCGAAATTCTTCACATAACATGACAATACAATTTCTTCATCTTTGATAACCGCAGGCTTATTATCATCTCCCACCAACCGAACGTTTATTCCAAACCTTGAAAAAAGACCTTTTAATCTTTTGTTTCTTCTGGTCACCATTTCTTCCAGCGACTCATTCTTTCTCATCATACAGCAATTCCTCGGATTTATTATGGTTCAAAAATAATAAATTTTTAATAGCATGTATAAAATTACGGATATTTCGCAATTTTGCACAGGGTTTGGGATATTTGGTATAAAAGTACATTATGGAGATTAGTAATAACCTGATTATAATCAGGTTTGCAGGTTGAAAAAATCCTGGGTTACCGGCATTTTATCCAAAATTAAATGCTTCATAACATGCTGATGCATTTTCGTCACTGCTAATCTGCCATTCATAATATTCTTCCAACATTTTACTGCAAGGTATGTATTATCCGGTATATAAATGCTTATATACCATGGAAAACACTAACTATTTACCAACCTCAATTCATATTCCCGGTTTTTCAGGTAAACGCCGTCGTGACCCGGTAAAACTTATGATGATCGTTGATCATAATAATCTGGGCACACTTGAGAAAATAATAAAACACAAGGAATGGGGATGTCAGGTGATTTACATCCTTACCGATTCATCCGAGGTGAAGGCACGATTCCAGTATCGTTCGAGAATTTATCCCGTGAATGCGAATATCAGGAGTCTGCTACGCCATGATATTGTAGATGAGATTGTTTGTTGTGTGTCGTCTATATCGGATGGATACATGGAAGAACTTACCGGGATATGCAGTCAATTTGGTGTTGCTTTGCTCATTTCTCCTTGCCTGGAATCAGCAACTACATTCCGTTCAAAATCCAGATACATCGGCCCTTTCTCGTTTTATACCCTCGAAACTTCGCCAAGGAACTTTTCCACCTATTTGTTAAAAACTGTTATGGAAATTATGTTTGCGGCAGTGGGATTGTTCGTGCTTTCACCGTTGCTGTTGTTCATGGGCGTGCTTATCAAAACTACATCAAGGGGTCCTGTAATTTTCAGGCAACAGCGGGTTGGGCTGCGGGGCAGG
>Ga0209341_10004590_pt1 | contig 12694 bp, 12 predicted proteins | sample RifCSP13_2_FD_184020 | JGI IMG/M metagenome (GOLD analysis project Ga0209341, IMG submission 184020) | Soil microbial communities from Rifle, Colorado - Rifle CSP2_sed 13_2 (SPAdes) (version 2) | ecosystem: Environmental > Terrestrial > Deep subsurface > Rock core/Sediment | place: Rifle...
TTGTACTGTTTTTCTCTTTACTCGTCATTATTGTAGCCGCCGAGATATTCACCAATGCCATTGAGTCCCTTGGGGCAAAGCTCAAATTTTCTGAAGGAGTGACAGGGAGTATATTTGCAGCAGTTGGGACGGCCCTTCCCGAAACAATGATCCCTCTGGTTGCCATATTTGCCGGAAACTCGGCCCATGTCAGCGAGGAAGTCGGTGTTGGCGCCATCCTTGGCGCTCCTTTCATGCTTTCGACCCTGGCCATGTTTCTTGTGGGAATGGCTGCGCTGATATTTAAGAATAGGCGTGGCAAGGCCCATATCGAGCCTGAACCTACCGGATACAAGCGTGACCTTCAGTTTTTTATCTTTGTCTTTTCCCTGGCCTTCTTTGTAGCCTTCACCCCTGCGGACTGGCGTATCTTGAGGGTGTTTGTTGCCATCGTCCTTGTCCTTACATATTTCTACTATGTTATGGAGACCATAAGGGCCAGCGAGGCGCTTGCTAAAGAGGGGCATGCGACAGAGGAGAGCAAGAACCTTTATCTTTCCGCAATATTCAAGGACCACATGTTCTTTGTGGTGGTCCAGCTATTTATTGCGCTGGCCCTCATAATTGCCGGGGCAAAGGGATTTGTGGGCGGGGTTGAACACCTGGCAGATCTGCTGCAAATCCCGGTAATAGCCCTTGCCCTCCTTATTGTGCCGATCGCCACAGAGCTCCCTGAGAAGGTCAACAGCATCCTCTGGATAAGACAGGGAAAAGACACTATGGCTGTAGGAAACATAACCGGCGCCATGGTGTTTCAGGGTAGCGTCCTGCCGGCCATCGGTATATTCCTCACGCCATGGACGCTGAACCTGACGGTTTCGGCAAGCAGTGTTATTACAATCCTGGCTGCTGTCTGGCTGTATATTTTCGCCGTCAGAAAGATGCAGATGACACCGCCAAAACTTATTCTCAACGGAATCCTTTATGTGACGTTCGTTACTATTGTCCTTATGAGCATTTAACAATATTTTCCTCATTCCCACTCTTTAATAAAGAGGGGGTCAGGGGGCGTTTGGATCATTTTTCCAGGAGGGAATATGTCAGACATCTATGACGTGATCATTATCGGCGGGGGACCTGCCGGGCTCACAGCGGGTATCTACTGCGCCAGGGCCAGGTTTAAGACCTTGATGATAGAGAAGATGATCCCCGGCGGGCAGGTGATGACAGCCTTTATGATAGAGAACTACCCGGGCTTCCCGGAAGGGATCCAGGGGCCTGACCTCATGGAAAGATTCATCGAGCAGGCCAAAAGGTTCGGCCTTGAGACAGATAGCGGCACAGTTGAAAAGATAACAGTCGAGAGGGAGATAAAGATTATCCGCCTCGAGGATAGAGTCTTAAAGTGCCGGGCCGTCATAATAGCAAGCGGAGCAGCGCCCATCAAGCTGAATGTCCCAGGGGAGGGACTGTATGTCGGGCGAGGTGTCTCTTACTGCGCTACATGCGACGGGGCATTCTTCAGGAACCAGGATGTCGCCGTCATTGGAGGTGGCAATTCAGCCCTATCTGAGGCCTTCTTCCTGACAAGGTTTGCAAGCAAGGTACATATAATCCACAGACGAGACAAACTCCGAGCTGATGCCATTGTCCAGGAAGAGGCCCACGCCAATCCAAAGATATCTTTCATCTTGGACACAGTGGTTGACGCCATAGAAGGCGATGAATCAGGGATGACCAAGCTTAAACTCAGGAACGTAAAGAGCGGTGCTATATCAGAACTTCCAGCCCAGGGGGTCTTCATATATGTGGGGATGCACCCGAACACCGAGTTTTTAAAGGGGACTGTTGAGCTTACTCCTGACGGATATATCGTTGCAGATGAAGAGGGAAGGACTTCAGTTCCGGGGATATTTGCAGCAGGGGACGTAAGGAATAAGCAGTTGAGGCAGATTGCTACAGCAGTGGGAGATGGTGCGTCAGTGTCGTTTACAGTGGAGAAATACCTGAAATGAAGATAGGCGTAATCGGCGCAGGAAGCTGGGGAACCACAATCGCGGACATGCTGGCCTTAAACGGCCATGTCGTTACCCTCTGGGTATATGAGGCGGACCTCTGCGAGAGGATGAGGGACAGAGGCGAGAATGACATATACCTGCCGGGATTTGCCCTTTCAAAGAAAATCAAATTCACAAACTCTCTCGAAGAGGCTGTGTCAGGGATGGAGATGGTGGTATCCGCCGCTCCTGCCCAAGTGGTAAGAAGGGTCGTTTTAAAGGCAGTCCCGCATATCTCTGAAAGCGCCATAATCGTCAGCCTCTCCAAGGGGATAGAGGAAGGGACCCTTATGCTGATGAGCGAGCTGCTGAAAGAGACCCTGCCCAAATCCCTGAATAAAAATCTCTGCTTTCTCTCCGGGCCAAGTTTCGCCAAAGAGGTTGCCCAGAAGCTGCCAACCGCCGTAGTTATTGCATCCGAGAACAAAGAGGCAGCGCTGAAGGCCCAGAATGTCTTTTCAACATTCTACTTCAGGGTATATACCCATGACGACGTGACAGGAGTAGAACTCGGAGGCGCCGTAAAGAACGTCATTGCCATCGCAACCGGGATAGCCGACGGCCTTGGCTTTGGATACAACAGCCGGGCAGCCCTGATAACCAGGGGACTGGCAGAGATATCAAGGCTTGGGGCAAAGATGGGGGCAAATCCCCTTACCTTCTCAGGACTGGCCGGACTCGGCGATCTGGTATTGACCTGCACAGGTGAACTTTCGAGGAACAGGACGGTAGGATACAAGATAGGAAAGGGGGCAACCCTTAAAGAGGTCATCGGTGCCATGAATATGGTTGCTGAGGGGGTTGCAACATCCAGGGCTGTTTACCAGCTTTCAAAAAAGATCGGCATAGAGATGCCGATAGCAGAACATGTCTATAAAATCCTCTATAAAGGTTTGTCTGCAAAAGAAGCGGTGATAAAACTCATGACGAGAGACCTCAAGAGAGAGGTTGAGTAATGAACATCGCCGCCATCATACCGGCAAGGTACGCATCCACAAGGCTCCCAGGGAAACCGCTGTTGGATATTGCTGGTAAGGCGATGATCCATCATGTCTATGAAAGGGCGCAGAAGGCGGAACTGGTTAACAGGGTCATCATCGCAACCGATGACATGAGGATATTCGATGCAGTAAAAAGGTTCGGAGGAGAGGTTGTGATGACATCCGATGCGCATAAGAGCGGGACAGACAGGCTTGCAGAAGTGGTTGCGGCCCTTGAATCAGATATAATCGTGAATGTCCAGGGGGATGAACCCCTTATCGATCCTGCTATGATTGACGAGGCGATAAGGCCACTGATGGAGGATGGCTCCATTGTCATGGGGAGCCTGAAGGGGGAGATAAGGGACGAGGCTGAGCTGAACAACCCCAATGTGGTAAAGGTAGTGGTGGACAGGAACGACTTTGCCCTCTACTTTTCCCGATATCCGATACCGTATTTCAGGGATGCGTCACCACTCTCTTTACTGACAGGCCATTTCAAGCACATAGGGCTTTATGTTTACCGGAGGGATTTCCTGCTTGAATACGCCGGGATGCCGCAGACCCCCCTCGAAGAGGCTGAGAAACTGGAACAGCTCAGGGCGCTGGAAAACGGATACAGGATAAAGGTCCCAACGACCAGGCTTCAGTCCATTGGTGTGGATACGGAAGAGGACCTGGAACGCGTGAGACGTATATTGGAAGGATGAGGGCTGAAGGATGAAGGATGAAACAGAATGTGCTTATCAAGATACACCCCAAAAACCCGGAACAACGCCTTATCAAAAAGGTCGTTGAGATCCTTCAAAGCGATGGTGTGATTGCATATCCAACGGACACCGTTTACGGATTCGGATGCAGCATATTCAGCAAAAAGGGAATTGATCGAATACGACAGTTAAAAAACCTTGATCCCAAAAAACCTATAAGCATAGTCTGCCATGACCTTTCCGACATAAGCAAGTACGCAATCGTCTCCAACTTCGCTTACAGAACTATGAAACACCTCCTTCCCGGGCCTTACACATTTGTCCTCCCTGCTACAAGAGAGGTCCCGCGAATGATGCAGAACAAGCAGAAGCAGGTAGGGATCAGGATTCCAGACAGCCCTGTCTCCCTTTCTATTGTCAGGGAACTGGGGCACCCTATTGTCACCAGCAGCGCCCATATACCTGGGCATGTCCTGTTTTCAGACCCGGAGGATATAGAGAAGGTCTTGGGGCAAAGCCTGGATGCAGTCATAGACGGAGGAATATTCACCGGAGGACACTCCAGTATCGTAGAGTTAAGAGAGGACAGCGCTGTGATACTTAGGGAAGGTAAGGGAGATGTGAGCCTCTTCGAATAGCCTACTTAATCTCCTCCAAAAGGGTTATCCTTATCAAAATCCGGCTGATAGAAATCCCTGCTCGAATGCTCCTGCATCCAACCGTTTTCAAGCCCAAAACTGTCAAGCCATTCAAGAACCTTTTCATACTCCAGGAAGCTTATCGGTCTCGATATCAGGGGATATTCAGCCGCCTTATGGGTAGGGAAGTACTGGGACATCACACTTATATACGTTTCTTTGCCCACCTTTTCACTTATAAATCTCAGGCTTTCCCTGCTTCCAGCAAGGTCGTTTGGGAGGACAAGGTGCCTGACGATAAGCCCTCTCTGAGCAATTCCCTCAGAGTCAATAATGAGGTCTCCTGCCTGCCTCTTCATCTCGACTATTGCACCCCTCGAATGCTCCACATAATCCGCTACCTTTGAATACTCCAGAGCGGCATTGTTGTCACTGTATTTGATGTCTGGAAGGTATATGTCTATTATACCCTCAAGAAGCCTGAGCGTACCAAGTGAGTCATATCCGTTTGTGTTATAGACAAGCGGTATCCTGAGCCCCTTTGATGCTGCAATATCAACGGCCTTCACTATCTGGGCCGCAAAGTGGGAAGGCGACACGAAGTTGATGTTATGGCAGCCCTGTGCTTGAAGCTCCAGCATCATCTCTGCGAGTCTCTCAAACCCTGCCTCTTTTTCCTTCAGTGAGCCTTCAGGCTGCGATATCTGATGGTTCTGGCAGAAGACACAGCGGAGATTGCAGTTGCCGAAGAATATCGTCCCCGAGCCCTTTCTGCCGGAGAGTACCGGCTCCTCACCGTAGTGGGCGCAGTAGCTGGAAATTATCGGGAGATACCCTGAACGGCAGTATCCAAGCCTGCCTGCCGTCCTGTCTACACGGCAGTCCCTTGGGCATAGTGTGCAGTTTCTGAGGAGGGTCATGAGGGCATCAGCCTTTTCGTGAAGCTCGCCTGTCTTTAACAATTTGAGGTAGCCTGGGGCATAACCGTTCATGTTGAGAGTATATCACAGCCATATAGAGACATAGGCATGGAGTTATGCCAACCATCAGAATCTCCCCTCCCCTGGCGGGAGGGGATGAAGGGGAGGGGGAATATGCTTGGTGACGTTTCACCCTCACCCCAACCCTCTCCCGTCAAGGGGGAGGGTGATTTATAAGAACGCAATGTCTATTTTTAGGACATATAAAAAAGTTGCATCTAATGACAGGTATGATATTCTTGCAAACTACTACAACGCTGGTTGACAGGAGTCAATATGGGAGAGAACAAACAGGCCTTTACAATAGAATTTGTCGCCAAGCTGCTTCTCGATAAGGGGCTTATCTCCGAGGATCAATACAAGGACATAGCTATCAAGGGGAGCGCCCAACGGGCCAGGCTCCAGAAGTATCAGGAGACGTCCCATTCCAGGAGGGGCATGCATTCCCACGAAAACGTCTCGCCTGCCGAGGTGATATCTTCCTTTAACATTGAGATACCGGGGAAGAACGGGAAGTTGCTTACCGAGGATGCGATTACAACTGCCGTTGCGGAAGTGGTAGGCATCAAATATATGAAGATCGACCCCCTCAAGCTGAACCTTGAAACTATCACCTCATACGTATCCCGTCCCTTTGCCCAGAAATATTTGATGATCCCGGTTTCGGAGGAGTCTGGGGTAGTTACCATTGCCGTTGCCGACCCGTTTGACCTTGAGGCAGTTGAAGACCTCCAGCGTACCAAGAAGCTCAAGGTAAACATCGTTCTCAGTTCAAAGAGCGATATCCAGAAAATTGTCAGGGAGTTCTACGGTTTCCGCTCATCAGTTGTTGAGGCGCAGAAGGAGGCGACTTCATCGGTTGAGATCGGCAACCTTGAACAGTATGTGAGACTCAAGCCCCATGCGGAGATAGAGGCAACAGACCAGCATGTGGTGAACGCAGTGGAGTACCTCCTGCAGTATGCCTTTGACCAGAAGGCCAGTGATATCCACATAGAACCCAAGAGGGACAACTCCCACGTCCGCCTCAGGATAGATGGTGTCCTGCATTACATACACAAGATCCCGAAGTCTGTTCATCCGCCCATAGTATCGAGGATAAAGATGCTGTCAAGGATGGATATAGCAGAGAAGAGAAAGCCTCAGGACGGAAGGATAAAGACTAATTACAAGGGCAAGGAGATAGAGCTCCGCGTTTCAACCATGCCGGTGGCATTCGGCGAAAAGGTTGTGATAAGGATATTTGACCCTGAGGTGCTGCTTCAGGAGCTGGACCAGATCGGCTTCTATCCGAGGGAGTACCAGCTCTTCAGCTCCTTTATACGCAGGCCCAACGGCGTAATCCTGGTCACAGGCCCCACAGGCAGCGGCAAGACCACCACCCTCTATTCCGCCCTGAAGGTCCTTTCATCACCTGATGTAAACATAATAACCGTGGAAGACCCGATAGAGATGGTCATGGAAGAGTTCAACCAGGTGGGTGTCCAGCCTGCCATAGGCGTTACCTTTGCCAACTCATTGAGAACCATTCTCCGGCAGGATCCTGATATCATTATGGTAGGTGAGATAAGGGACAAGGAAACGGCTGACAACGCCGTACAGGCTGCCCTTACCGGACACCTGGTCCTTTCAACCCTACACACCAACGATGCGCCATCATCCATAACACGCCTCCTGGATTTAGGTATCCCCTCATTCCTCATAGCCTCCACCCTGATCGGAATTGTAGCCCAGAGACTCGTAAGAAAGATATGCCCCTACTGCTCAAAAGAGAGGTTCCTGGCGGAGGAGGAAAGGATCCACCTCCAGCTTCCTGCCAAGAAGTTCAAGGTCTCATACGGGGAGGGATGCGTCGAGTGCAGAGGCACAGGGTACAAGGGAAGGACAGGAATATATGAGGTCATGGATGTAACTGAAAGGATCCAGGGGCTCATCTCCGACAACGTTGCCATGACTGCGCTTCTGGACGCCGCAAAGTCTGACGGGATGCTTACCATAAGGCAGTGCGCTATAAGGAAGATGCTGGAAGGTATTACCACCTATGAAGAGGTTGTCGGGATAACGGGATAGTCCAGTATCATAACTACTCAGGTTGTTTAGACTGTAGTCTATTAGGTCCACCCTATCCACCTAAATGCCTACAGACTATCCACCTGAGTAGTTACTAATTCTGCTACTTCACGAAGCTGCAGCAGTAATCCGAGATCTTCTTTACCTTCATCGTGAATTTGGAATTTGCTGGCACTGTAAACTCTTCTCCGCCGTGAACAGGCTTCCAGTTGTTATCACCTGAAAGCAACAGGTCCAGCTCCCCTGAGATGATCTCCATTATCTCCTTATCTGCGGTGTTAAACTCATACTCGCCCGGAAGCATCACCCCAAGAGTCTTTTTTGAGCCATCTGGGAAGATGACTGTGCGGCTTGTCACCTTGCCATCGAAGTAGATATTTGCAGCCTTCTTTACAGTAATATTTTTAAACTCTGACATGATTTTTCCTCACTTATCTATTATTAACCACTACCTGATCCCTTTAATGAACGAAGCTGCCTTCCCTGCCATTTCAGGAGAGTCCACCATTACAGAGGCCTCATTATTGCGACCAAGGGCGCTGTCGCTGAAATTATGGCTTCCGATAAATACAAACCTGTTGTCTATTACCACCAGTTTAGTATGGGTGGTGACATCCGGTTTATCAAAAAACACCTTGACCCCTCCCCTGGAGAGTATGGCGGCTGTTTGCCTGTTGTCTTCATTGAGGGATGAACCCTTCCTCTCTCTCTTCTCCTTTTCAAGAAGCACGGAGACCTTTACACCCCTTGATGCCGCCGATATCAAATCCGTCCTGAGCTTGGTGGAAAGGTTTCTCTCGTTTTCAGAAGTCCTGAACAGATACATGGAGACAATTATCTCCTCTCTGGCGCCTCTTATCTTATCCTGAAGGAGAGATAAGTACTCCTGGTTGGTCAGAAGCTTGACGTCAGCTGCAAGCGAGCTCCCTGAGAATAGAAAAACAAGGAGAAGAGGGATGATGAATTTAAATATTATATCTTGTTCTTTTCTCATCCTTCAGCCCTCAGCCTTCATCCTTTATCCCAGAAGGTTCCTCACCTTATCAAAGAAGCTTTTACTCATGGGATTAACATCATGGCCGCTTATCTTCGCAAACTCATCAAGGAGCTCCTTTTGCCTCTGGGTCAGCTTTGTCGGGGTCTCCACAATGACCTTTACGATCTGGTCACCCCTTCCGTACCCGCCCAGCCTTGCGATGCCTTTTCCTTTAAGTCTGAAGTGGGCTCCTGACTGAGTTCCTTGCGGAACCTTCATCTTTACCTTCCCTTCTATAGTTGGGACATCTATCTCTGCGCCAAGGGCGGCCTGGGTGAAGAATATGGGTATATCGCACAGGACATCCTCGCCGTCCCTGGTAAAGATTGGGTGCTCCTTGACCGTTATTACTACATAGAGATCTCCAGACGGTCCTCCCCTGCTCCCTGCCTCTCCCTCCCCCTGGAGCCTGAGTCTGGAACCGGTCTCCACTCCGGCAGGGACCTTTATTGATAATGTCTTAGAAACCCTGACCCTTCCTTCACCGGCGCATTCAGGGCATCTGTCTTTTATTATCCTTCCCTCTCCACGGCATTGGCTGCAAGTCCTCGATACACTGAAAAAACCCTGCTGGAACCTGACCTGTCCCGTCCCTCCACATGTGGGGCAGACAGTCGGAGAGGTCCCCGGTTTGGCGCCGCTTCCTTTGCACTGCGCACACTCCTGAGCCCTTGGTATCTTTATATGAGCCTCTGTGCCGAAGGCTGCCTCATCGAACGATATCTCAAGGTTGTATCTGAGATCGGAACCCCGTTCAGCCCCCCTGGGACGACCACCCCTGCCTCTGAATACATCTCCGAATATATCGCCGAATACGTCGCCGACATCTCCGGAGAAACCGCCAAATCCCTCTTCTGGCCTGAAGCCTCCGAAATTCTCCCCTGCATGGCCGAACTGGTCATACCTGGCCCTCTTTTCAGGGTCTGAAATGATTTCGTAGGCCTCAGCCAGTTCCTTGAATTTTTCCTCTGACTCTTTATTCCCGGGGTTCTTGTCTGGGTGGTACTGGAGGGCAAGCCTCCTGTAAGCCTTCTTTATCTCGGCGTCACTGGCATTCTTATGTACGCCAAGGACTTCATAGTAATCTCTCTTCGCCAATATAAACTCCTTATAGATTCAGGTATTTAGGCTGAAGGCTGAAGGTTATAAATTATCTCGCAATGCACTAATAAAACCATTCAAGACCTTCTCGTTTCTACTAAAAACCTTCAGTCTTCAGTCTATCTACCTGATTCGTTATTGATAATGTTACTCTTCCAGCTTCTTTCGGCCCTTTGCGACAGTAACTAAGCATGGCCTCAGCAGCCTCTCATTAAGAAGATATCCCTTCTGATGCTCGCAAACAACGGTGTCCGTATCGTAGTCTCCCTCATCCACCTGCATTATGGCCTCATGTATGTTTGGGTCGAACCTCTCTCCAGCGGCCTTAACCGGTTTTACGCCAAAATTGTCAAGGCACTGGAGGAACTGCTTCACAGTCATGTCCACGCCCTCCACAAGACTGCTGAAATCAAGGGTGGCCTTTGAATGCTCCACCGCTCTTTCCAGATTATCAAGGGTCGGCAGGAGTTCCCGAATCATCCCCTCCTGGGCAAACCGGACAAACTCCTCCTTTTCCCTTAAAGCCCTCTTCTTGAAATTATCCAGATCCGCACAGGCTCGAAGGAACCTCTCATGGTTCTCCTTTGCCTCAGCCTCTTTAAGTGCAAGCTCCTTTTTGAGCTTATCGATCTCGGCCTCAGGGGCCGTCGGCTCTTCCTCTACCTTTACCTCTACCTTTTCTGTGCCGCTCTCTGCCTGAGCACTTTTGACATCTTCCATCATCAACCCTCCTTAAGCATCTTTCCCACCAGCTTTGCAGTGTAGTCCACCAGCGGGATAATCCTGGAATAATCCATCCTCATGGGACCTATCACACCGAGGGAGCCTAATATATTTCCTTCATTTCCATAAGTCGCCGCAATAAGACTGCAACCGTTGAATTCCGATGAACCGGTCTCACAACCGATGAATATATGGATACCTCCTGCCTTCATACTCTTGTCCAAAAGACCGACAATCCTGCTCTTCTCTTCAAATGCCCTGAATATCTCCTTCATCCTCTCTACATCAAGGAATTCCGGATATTCAAAAAAACTTGACCTACCTTCTATAAATACCTCTTTTGCCTCCGAACTGGCTGTTCCAAGAACCTCTTCCCCAAGCCTCAGCGCCTTTTTCAACAAACGGTCGTATAGGTTCTTCTCCTTTCTCATCTCTTCTATAAGCCGTTCCTTCATCGCAGTCATTGTCAGGCCGGAAAAGAGTTCGTTCAGATACGAAGACATCCTGTCCAGCTCAGCCTGCTTCAACTCCCCATCTAACCCTATCAGCTTATTCTGAACCACCCCGGACTGTGACACCAGGACAACCAGCGCCTGGTTCCCCCTTAGCCGCACGAACTCTATGTGCTTCAGGGTCGTATCTGCGTGTTTAGGGGCCAGGGCAAGGCCTGTGTGATGTGATATGCTGGAGAGGAGCCTGGAGGCGTCCTTTATGAGGTCGGAAACCTCCTGCCCGGGAGAGTTGCAAACCCTTCTGATCTCTTCCCTATCCTGTCTTGGAAGAGATTTAAGCTCCATGAGATGGTCGACGTAAATCCTGAAGGCCTTATCAGTCGGGACCCTTCCCGCGGATGTGTGGGGCTGGGAAAGGAATCCCATCTCCTCTAAGTCGGCCATTACATTTCTGATAGTGGCAGAGCTGAGGTCCCTCAGATATCTATCGGTAATGGCATTGGAGCTGACAGGTCCGGCGGTGAATATGTAGTCCGAAATGACCGCCTTTAAGACTTCCTTCTTTCTTTCAGAGAGTTCTTCGAAACTTACCATAATATAAAATTTATCAAAAATACGCGGTTGATACAACTACTATTTACGTAACTGCTCAGGTTGTTTAGTCTGTAGTCTATAGGTTGTTTAGTCTATAAAACTTCTTCCCTATCCACCTAAATGCCTACAGACTATCCACCTGAGTAGTTACATTTACTTTTAACAGTTCTCTGTGCCATCTCTACGGCCATCCTTACCGCCTCTACCATGCTGGATGAGTCTGCAACCCCCTTCCCTGCTATATCAAAGGCAGTACCGTGATCTACTGATGTCCTGATTATTGGAAGCCCCAGCGTGACGTTGACGCCCTTCTCAAAATCAAGGAGCTTTAACGGTATCAACCCCTGGTCGTGGTACATACATACAACGGCGTCATATTTTCCCTTGGATGCCCAATAAAAGAGGGTGTCAGGAGGGTATGGACCTGATGCATCAATCCCTTTTGAATAAGCCTCGTCCACGGCTGGCTTGATAAACCTCGCCTCCTCGTCACCGAACATACCCCCTTCGCCAGCATGAGGGTTTATGGATGCCACAGCTATCCTCGGCTTCCTTCCGAGGTATCTGGATAACGACTCGTGGGTTATCCTTATGGTCTTGAACACCACCTCCCTTGAGAGCAGAAGCGGGACCTTGGCATAAGGGACATGGATAGTGCACAGGACAACCCGCAGGTGCGGCCCGGCCAGCATCATGGCATAGTCATCGGTCTTGCAGAGCTCAGCCAGTATCTCGGTATGCCCCGGGTAGCCGTGCCCGGCCAGCTTCAACGCCTCTTTGCTTATAGGGGCTGTGACCACTGCATCAACCTCACCCTTTATTGCAGAAAGGGCAGCGGCCTTTATATATTTGAATGACGCATCGCCTGATGCAGCCATAGGCCTGCCATGTTCAAGGGATGGATTTAGTATAGTGAGATTAATTATCTCTAATACATTTGCCGGGAACTCGGCCTGGCTGAGCTCTGGGATAGGGATGAGAGGTATCTTGAAATCAAGCTTATTAGCTTCTCTATGAAGTATATTGGCATCGCCGAAGATCAGGAACCTCGCAGACTCCCTCACTTCATCCTGGCCCAGCGCCTTCAGGATAACCTCCGGCCCTATTCCAGCCGGGTCTCCCATGGTTATGGCAATGATTGGTTTTGACATATATTACATCTATCCTAAATTTGGCAGTTGGACGCAGATGAACGCTGAAAAAACAGATAAAATTAATGACATCCCTTCTTTAAATACTTCACCCAAAAGGTTAAATGCCTGCTTTTAGTAACTTATTGAGAAATCGGTATAAATCTGCGCAGATCAGCGTCCAAATGCTTTTTTTAGGTTTATATCTCGCAGAGTCGCAGAGGTCGCTGAGAGATTCAACCCC
>Ga0209341_10004591_pt1 | contig 12693 bp, 12 predicted proteins | sample RifCSP13_2_FD_184020 | JGI IMG/M metagenome (GOLD analysis project Ga0209341, IMG submission 184020) | Soil microbial communities from Rifle, Colorado - Rifle CSP2_sed 13_2 (SPAdes) (version 2) | ecosystem: Environmental > Terrestrial > Deep subsurface > Rock core/Sediment | place: Rifle...
GGGCCATGCCGGCCGCGGCCTGGGCGCAGGGCGCGCGCCTGCGGCCCGGCGCGCGGCTCGGCTGAGCGTGGCCTCCGCGGCGCGCCGGGGTGCGCTCGTCGTTCTGGGACGGGTCGCGCAGGGACGGCCGCTCGCCCCGGCGCTCGAGAAGACCGCGGTCGGCCTCGCCGACGTGCGGGACCGCGCGCTCGTCCACGAGCTCGTGCTCGGCACGCTGCGACGTCGCGGCTGGCTGGATCACGTCCTCGCCCGTCTCAGCAGCCGCCCCCTCGACACGCTCAACCCCGCGGTGTGCGACGCCCTGCGGCTGGGCGTCTACCAGCTCCTGTTCCTGCGCACGCCCGCCCACGCCGCCGTCTCGGAGACGGTCGACCTCGCCCGGGAGCGCGAGCCGCACGCGGCCGGGTTCGTGAACGCGATCCTGCGGCGCCTGCAGCGAGAGGGCCCGCCCCCCGAGGCCGACCCGGCCTCCGACCCCGTGGGCTGGATGAGCACGGCCGGCTCGCTGCCCCGCTGGCTCGCCGAGCGCTGGCACGCGCGCCTCGGCCCCGCGGACGCCCTGGCGCGCACCCGTGCGGCGCTCGAGGCGCCGCCGACGTTCGTCCGGCTGAACCCGCGTGTCGCCTCCGCGCGCGACGAGCTCGCGAGGGGCGGAGTCGAGCTCACGGCCTGCGAAGTGCCCGGGGCCTTCCGCGCGAGCCAGGGGGCCCTCGGCGTCTTCGCCGAGCGCGGCTTCGTTTACGTGCAGGACGCGGGCTCGCAGCTCGTGGCCCTGCTGGCCGCGACCCAGGGCCGTGTGCTCGACGCGTGCGCGGCGCCCGGGGGCAAGGCGCTTCTGCTCTCGGACCTGGCAGAGGGCGCGACGCGCGTGGTCGCGGCCGAGGCTTCCCTGAAGCGGCTCGCTTCGATGGCGACACTCGCGCGTCGCTGGGGCGCAACGCGCCTGCTGCTGCTGGGGGCCGACGCGCTGCGCCCTCCTTTCCGCGGGGACTTCGACGCCGTCCTGCTCGACGCCCCGTGCAGCGGCCTCGGCACGCTCGCCCGCAACCCCGACATCCGCTGGCGCATGACCCCCCAGGACGTGGAACGGCACGCCGCCCGCCAGCGCTCCCTGATCGAGAGCACCGCCCGGCTCGTGCGCCCCGGCGGCCGCCTCGTGTACGCGACCTGCTCGCTCGAGGCCGAGGAGACGCACCAGGTGGTGAACGCGTTCCTCGCGGCGAACCCGGCCTTCGGCCTGGACGAGCTCCCCGACTGGGCGCGGCCCTTAGCCCGCGAGGGGCGCGTGGAGCTCGACCCCGCGCGCCACCCGGGCGACGGCTTCTTCGCAGTCCGCTTGCGGCGTGGTACGCTCATTTCGCCGCGCCTGATGCGGCCTCCCAAGCCTTGAAGCTAAGCCGCGTTTTCCGCCTCGTCGCCCAGAACGCGCTCATCGGGATCGCCCTCGTCGCGACGCTCGCGACGAGCGCCCTGTTCACGATGCGGGTGGTGCTCGACTCGCGCGACGTGGCCGTGCCGGCGCTCACCGGCCGGACGCTGCGCGAGGCCGAGGCGCTCGTCGCCCCGCGCGGGCTCGCCCTGCGCATCGAGGGCCGGCGCCACGACTCCGGCGTGCCCGCCGACCGCGTGGTCACCCAGGAGCCGCCGCCCGGCGCGACGCTCAAGGCCCACCGCGCGGTTCGGCTCTGGATGAGCCTCGGGCCCAAGCGCGTCTCGGTGCCGCGCGTCGAGGGAGAGTCGATCCGGACGGCACGCGCCGCTCTCGAGCAGGCGGGCGTTCCGCTCGCCCGCGCGATAGAAGTGCGCGACGCCGCGCCCGAGGGCACCGTGCTGGTCCAGCGCCCGCCCCCCGGAGAGGCCGACCTCGGCGAAGACGGCGCCTCGCTGCTGGTGAGCCGCGGGCCGCGTGACCTCGGCTACGTGATGCCCGACCTGATCGGACGCGACGCGCGCGCGGTGCTCGACGCGCTCGAGCGGGCCGGGCTGAAGGTGACCGACGTGCGCTATCGCAGCTACCCCGGCGTCGCGCCCGGAATCGTGCTGCGGCAGAGTCCCCCCGCCGGCCAGCGCGTCAGCGCGCGCGCTGCGTTGAGCCTCGACGTGAGCAGGCCCGCCCCGTGATCGTCGCTCCCTCGATCCTCGCCTGCGACCTGTCTCGCCTGGCCGAGGAGATCCGCGCGGTCGAGCGCGGCGGCGCGGCCATGATCCACGTGGACGTGATGGACGGCCGTTTCGTGCCCAACATCACGTTCGGCCCGGTGGTGGTTGGTGCCTGCCGGCGGGCAACCGCGTTGCCGGTCGACGCGCACCTGATGATCGAGGACGCCGAGCCCTATCTCGACGCCTTCGCGGACGCCGGCGCCACCTCGATCAGCGTGCACGTCGAGGCCGTGCGCCACCTGCAGCGCGCAATCGCGCACCTGCGCGAGCGCGGCGTCTCGCCCGGCGTCGCGCTCAACCCTGCGACGCCGATCGCGACGCTCGACGAGATCCTGCCGGAGCTCGACTACGTGCTCGTCATGTCCGTGAACCCCGGCTTCTCGTACCAGAAGCTGCTGCCCGCGACGCTCGACAAGCTGAGACGGCTCCGCGAGCGGATCCGCGACCGCGGCTTGTCCGTGAAGCTGCAGGTGGACGGCGGCATCGGTCCCGGCAACATCCGCGACGTCGTGGACGCGGGCGCCGAGATCGTGGTGGTGGGCGCCGCGGCGTTCGCCGCCGGAGATCCGGAGCGGGCGGTCCGCGGCCTGCTCGAGGCCGCCTCGTGAGCGCGACTTCCATCTCCCGCCTGCGCGTGCGCTACGCCGAGACCGACCAGATGGGCGTCGCCTGGCACGGCTGCTACTTCGCCTGGTTCGAGGTGGGCCGCACCGAGCTCTTGCGCGAGCGTGGCATGACATACCGCGAGCTCGAGCAGCAGGACCTGTACTTGCCGGTCGTCGAGGCGCGCGCCGCCTACAGCCGCCCGGCCCGCTACGACGACGCGCTCGAGATCCACACGCGCGTCGCCTCGCACTCGGGGGCACGCGTGGCCTTCGAGTACGAGGTGCGCCTCGACGCTGACCAGCCACCGCTCGCGACGGGCTTCACCGCCCACGCCGCCGTCGACGGGCGCGGCAAGCCGCGACGGCTGCCGCCTGAGCTGCGCAGGCTGCTGCAGTGAAGGCGGTCGTCACCGGGGCGGCCGGCTTCATCGGGTCGCACCTCGCCTCGAGCCTGCTCGAGGCCGGGCAGGAGGTGCTGGGCATCGACTGCTTCACCGACTACTACCCGCGAGCGTTGAAGGAGGCGAACCTCGCGCCGCTGCGCGACCACGCTCGCTTCCGCCTGGTCGAGGAGCGGCTGCAGGACGCAGAGCTGCCGCGCCACCTCGAGGGCGCTTCTGCCGTGTTTCACCTCGCGGCCCAGGCGGGCGTGCGGGCCTCCTGGGGCCGCGAGTTCGCCCACTACACCGAGCACAACGTGCTCGCCACCCAGCGCCTGCTCGAGGCAGCGCTCGAGGCGGGGCGCCCGCGCATCGTCTACGCGTCGTCTTCCTCGGTCTACGGCGACGCCCCGGTGCTGCCGCTGCGCGAGGACAGCCCCTGCCGGCCGGTCTCGCCCTACGGGGTGACCAAGCTGGCGGGCGAGCACCTCGCGCTGCTCTACCACCGCAACCACGGCCTGCCCACGGTCAGCCTGCGCTTCTTCACGGTCTACGGCCCCCGCCAGCGCCCGGACATGGCCTTCCACCGCTTCCTGAAGGCGGCGCGCGACGAGCAGCCGATCACGCTTTTCGGCGACGGCAGCCAGACCCGCGACTTCACCTACGTCGACGACATCGTCACGGCGGTGCGCGCCGCCGCGCTTTCGGGCCGGCCCGGCTGCGTGTATAACGTGGGAGGAGGCGAGCGAGTCGCCCTCAACGAGGTGCTGCGGCTCATCGAGAGCGTGACCGACAAGCACCTCCAGGTCCAGCGCCGGGAACCCCAGATGGGCGACATGAAAGACACCTTCGCCGATACCTCTGCCGCCAGCCGGGACCTCGGCTTCCGCTCGACGGTCGGCCTCGCCGAGGGCCTCGCGCGCGAGTGGCAGTGGATCCGGGGGCTGGCGTGAGGCGCCGCCTCCTGCTGGCGGCGCTTCTCGCGCTGCCGTCGTGCTCGAGCCACCAGCTGGACCTCGAGACGCTCGCGAGCGCCTCGGACGACATCGTCTGGGAGGCCGGGCAGAAGGCCAGCTCGAAGAAGGACTGGGAGTCGGCGCGCCAGTACTACCGCCGGCTGATCGACGCCTTCCCCCAGAGCCCCCACCAGCCCGACGCGCGCATCGCACTCGCCGACAGCTACTTCAACGAAGGCGGCACCGGCAACTACGTGCTCGCGGTCTCGTCCTACCGCGAGTTCCTCACGCTCTACCCTCAGCATCCGCGCTCGGACTACGCGCAGTTCCAGGCAGCCGAGTCCTACTTCAAGCAGAAGAACACGCCCGACCGTGACCAGACCTCGACCGGACAGGCGCTCGAGGAGTACGAGCGGCTGCTGGACGTGTACCCCCAGTCGCCGCTCGTCGAGCAGACACGCGAGAGGATCCGCGCGTGCCGCCAGACGCTCGCGCGCTCGCACTACCAGGTGGGCTACTTCTACCAGAAGACTCGGCGCTCCTGGCGCTCGGCGATCGGGCGCTACGAGACGATCCTCTCGCACTACCCGGACTACGAGAGGGTCGACGAGGTGCTCTTCCGCCTCGGCCAGGTGCTGTCGTTTTCCGGACGCTACGCGGAGGCTCGGCCCCACCTTGCCCGGCTCCGCAGCGAGTTCCCGCAGAGCCCCTACGTGTCGGAAGCCGACAAGCTCGAAGCCACCTTTCCGCCCTCCGTTCCGGTGCCTCCGACGGCAGCCCCCACGGCCACTCCCCCCGCCCAACCTCAAGTGTAACTTTGAGGATTCGGGCAAACACCCCTTGACGAAAAGCCTTTTTTCCTGATACCGTCCGCAAGAGCTCGCTTCGCCGCAGCGAGGGCAGGGGCTCGTAAAGGACGGGGTTCGTTCCGTCCGGGAGGAAAGGCAGTGAGACCGAAGCAGATCCTGGGTGGTCTCGTGGCAGTCGCGATGGTGGCGAGCGCGGCGCTCGCGCAGGAGCCGCCCGCAGCGGCGGGCCTCCAGACCGGCCCCGCCACGATCGCTCCCCACTGGACGAAGAACACGTCCTTCCCCACCGCAATCCCCGAGGGCGCGGCGTACTACGTCGTGGTCCGCGGCGACACGCTGTGGGACATTTCGGCCCGCTTCCTGAAGAGCCCCTATCTCTGGCCCCAGATCTGGAACGAGAACAAGTACGTGAAGGATGCCCACTGGATCTACCCAGGCGACCCGATCGTGTTGCCCCGGGTGGCTCTCGTAGCCGACCAGGCCGGACAGGCCCCGGGGGCCGGTGAGGCCGAGGGCCTCACCCCGGAAGGCGGCCCCATCCCCGGAATGGTCGAGCCCGGCGAAGGCGAGGAAGGAAGCGCAAGCTCCCTCGGCCCGGTCACCGAGGAGCTGTCGCTACAGTGCGCCGAGTACGTCGTCCAGGATCGCGAGGACGAGGGTCTGTTCGTGGTGGGCTCGGAAGAGGGCTCGGACAAGATCGCCTTCGGCGACCGCGACCTCGTCTACCTCAACAGGGGCAGCAACTCGGGTGTCAAGGCCGGCGACCTCTACACGATGCACCACGTCGCCTACCCGGTGAAGCACCCCGTCTCCGGCAGGAAGATCGGCACCAAGATCGAGACCACGGGCTGGGTCAAGGTGATCCTCGTGCAGGAAAACACCGCTTGCGCCGTGATCGAGCAGGCCTGCTTCGACGTGCACTCCGGCGACTACCTGAAGCCCTTCGAGAAGGTCAACGTGCCGATGGTCGTCCGGCGCGCGCCCGAGGAGTGCTGCTCGACCGAGAACGGCAAGACGATGCGTCACATCGTCGATCTGCAGGGTGACGTCTCGATCGCCGGCACGGGGCTGTTCGTGACGATCGACGCGGGCGCGGAAGACGGCGTCGCCCCGGGCAGCGTCTTCTCGGTCTACCGCACCATGTATCCCTCGGTGCCGACGCCCCGCAACGTCGTCGGCGAGGCCACGATCGTCGCCGTGCGCGACCGCACCGCGACCGCGAAGATCACCTACTCGCGCAAGGAAATCATGCGCGGCGACCAGGTGCAGCTTCGCTAAGGGGGGCACGGGGGGCGTTTAGCCCCCCGATAGCTCGTCCCGATGGTCCTTGGCGGCCGTTTCGCCGTCCAGCCTGTCGGCGCTTCTGTGGTGACTCTCCAAGTGGGATCTTCGCAGGGGCGCGATCCGACTGCGTTCCTATTCTGGGGGGGCTCAGGGCCCCCCCAGGCCCCCCGGGTGGCCCCTGATTCGTTGTTCGTTGTTCGTTGCCCGCAGGCCCGCGCCCTACTTCGCTGCTGGCCTCAAGACTTCCCGGTAGAACCGCAGGAAGTAATCGGCGCCCGACACGAGCGTGAGCACCACCACGACACCGAGCGCGACGAGCGCCGGCTGCCGCAGTAGCGGATAGGGCGGGGACAGCAGGAACAGCAGGATCGCCACCACCTGCGCCACCATCTTGGCCTTCCCGAGGCTCGAGGCGCGGATCATGACGCCCCGCCCCGCCGCCACGTTCCGCAGGCCCGTCACGGCCAACTCGCGCGCGAGGATGATCATCACCACCCACGCCGGGACCAGCCCCATCTCGACGAGCGAAAGGAACGCCGCCGCGGTGAGCAACTTGTCCGCGAGCGGGTCCAGCAGGATCCCGAGCCGGGTGACCTCGTTGCGCCGCCTCGCGAAGTAGCCGTCGAGGTAGTCGGTCGTCACCGCCAGGCCGAAGATCGCGGCTCCGAAGTAGACGTGCCCCTCCACCCGAGTCAGCAGGACGACGACCAGCAGCGGGACGAGAAAGATGCGGAGCAGGGTGAGGGCGTTCGGCAGGTTCACGTGCGGCCTTTATAGAGAAGCGGCCGGCGGGCGTCAAGGAACTCCGCAGTGCTATGATCCGCCCCCCAAGGTCATGAGAGCGGTCATCCTCGCGGGCGGTGAAGGCACGCGCCTTCGCCCGCTCACGCTCAGCACGCCCAAACCCGTGGTGCCGGTCGTCGATCGCCCGTTCCTGCGCCACCAGATCGACCTCCTCGCCAGCGCCGGCGTGCGCGAGGTGGTGTTCTCGGTCGCCTACCGTCCCGAACGCGTCGAGGCGGTCTTCGGCGACGGCAGCGCCCTCGGCGTCAGGATCCGCTACGCGGTCGAGGAGACGCCGCTCGGCACCGGCGGCGCCGTGCGCCACGCGCTCGAGCTGCTCGACGAGCGCACCATCGTCATGAACGGCGACGTGCTGACCGACGTCGACCTCGCTGACCTGGTGCGGCGCCACGAGGCCGAGCGCGCTTCGGCGACGATCCTGCTCACGCCGGTGCCGAACCCGGCCGCCTACGGTCTCGTGGAAACCGACCGGGGCGGTCGCGTCCTGCGCTTCCTGGAGAAGCCTAAACCGCACGAGATCACGACCGACACGATCAATGCGGGCATATACGTGCTCGAGACCCGGGTGCTCGACCTCATCCCGCCCGACGTCAACCACTCGATCGAGCGCGGCTTCTTCCCAGCCCTGCTCGCCCGGGGCGACCTAGTGCTCGGTCCCGTGCACCGCGGCTACTGGATCGACATCGGCACGCCCGAGAAGTACCTGCAGGTCCACCGCGACATCCTGCACCGCCGCTTCCGCGTCGCGCTCGAGGCCGAGGCCGTGCGGGGCGGGTTCGTCGCGAAAGGCGCGCGCGTCGCGCTCGAGGCCGAGCTCCAGCCGCCCTTCTTCGTCGGGCCCGGCTGCGAGGTAGAGGCGGGCGCGCGCGTGGGACCGGATGCCGTGCTGGTGCGCGACGTCCGGGTTCGCGGGGGCGCGCTCGTCCGCGACAGCGTGCTGTGGACAGGAGCCGAGGCGGGCGCTCACGCGGTCGTCGAGACGAGCCTCCTCGGCCCCGGCGTGAGCGTCGGCCCGCACGCCCTCGTGCGCGGAGCCCTGCTCGGCGAGGGCAGCGTCGTGTCCGACCACTCGAAGACTTCCTGGGAGGGCCCGCGGTGAAGGCGATCGAGCCCGGCATCTTCAAGGCCTACGACATCCGGGGCCTCTACCCCGACGAGCTCGACGCGGAGGTGTTCCGCCGCATCGGGAGCGCCCTCGTCGACTACCTCGGCGCGCGGCGCATCGCGATCGGCCGCGACTGCCGGACATCGTCGCCCGAGCTCGCCGCCGGGTTCGTGGCCGGCGCCCGCTCCCGCGGCGCCGCCGTCACCGACATCGGCGTCGTCTCGACCGACATGCTCTACTACTACGTCGCCAAGAACGAGCTGGAGGGCGGCGCGATCATCACCGCCTCGCACAACCCGAAGCAGTGGAACGGCGTCAAGATGGTGCGACGCGGCGCGCTTGCCCTCTCCGGCGACGCGGGGATCCGCGAGATCCGCGAGTGGCTCACGGCCGGCCGCTACGCCGAGCCTGAAGCTCCCACGGGCGCGCTCGACGCCGCCTCCGTGAAGGGCGAGTACGCCGAGCACTGCCTGTCGTTCGTGGACGTCTCGCGCATCCCCCGGCTCAAGGTGGTGCTCGACACCGCCAACGGCATGGGCGCTGTCGGCGCCTCCGCCATCTTCGGGCGGCTCCCGCTCGAGACGATCCGGCTGTACTTCGAGCTCGACGGCAGCTTCCCCAACCATCCCGCCGACCCGCTGGTCGAGGAGAACCGCCGCGACCTGGTGGCGCGCGTGCGGCTCGAGAAGGCCGATCTCGGCATCGCCTGGGACGGCGACGCCGACCGGTGTTTCTTCATAGACGACACGGGCGCCTACGTGCCGGGCGACTTCGTGACCGCCGTGCTCGGCGAGGCCTTCGCCCGTCGCGAGCCCGGGGCGCGCATCGTCTACGACGTGCGCGCCTCGCGCGCGGTAGCCGACTACGTGACCGCGGCCGGCGGGGTCCCCCTGATCAACCGCGTCGGCCACGCCTTCATCAAGAAGCGCATGCGCGACGAAGCTGCTGCCTTCGGCGGCGAGGTCTCGGGCCACTTCTACTTCCGCGAGAACTGGTTCGCGGACAACGGCATGATCCCGGCGCTGCTGATGCTGGAGCGGATCGGAATCGAGGGACGCCCGCTCAGCCGGATCCTCGCCCCGCTGCGCGAGCGCTACCACATCTCCGGCGAGATCAACTCGAAGGTGGCTGACGTCGCGCGGGCACTCGCGCGCATCGAGGAGCGCTACGCGGACGGGCGCATCTCGAGGCTCGACGGCATCTCGGTCGACTACGAGGACTGGCACTTCAACGTGCGCGCCTCGAACACCGAGCCCTTGCTGCGGCTCAACCTGGAGGCCGCGACTCCCGCCGACATGGAAAAGCGACGAGACGAGCTGCTCGCGCTGGTGCGGCAGTAGCGCCTTGACCCGCACCGCTCGGGGTCGCTATCATGCCGCTTCGAGCGCCACGAGGCGGGCGTAGCTCAGCTGGTAGAGTACGAGCTTCCCAAGCTCGGAGTCGCGGGTTCGAATCCCGTCGCCCGCTCCAGCCGCCCGCCAAGGAGGCGGTCGGCGGCAACCTCCCGGAGGAATCATGGGAATCTTCGGCAAGAACGACAGCCGCCCCCCGGAGCCCGCGCCGCGGCGCGCCGGCCCGGTCCCCGCGCCGTCTCTACCCCCGCAGCGCGCCACGGGCGCCGTCTGCGTGATCGGGCCGCGCGTACAGCTGAAGGGCGAGCTTCACGGCTCCGAGCCGGTGGTGGTCGAGGGCAGCGTCGAGGGCAGCGTGCGCCTCACGGCCGAGCTGCGCGTCGCCCCGGGCGGCAGCGTCAAGGCCGACGTCTCGGCCCACACGCTGGTCATCGCCGGCGAGGTGATCGGTGACTGCCAGGCGACCGAGAAGGTCGTGATCGAGGCGAGCGGCCGGCTCACGGGCAACATCAAGGCGCCGCGCATCGTGATCGCCGAGGGGGCCACGTTCCGCGGGACGAGCGACATGTCTCCCCGCGCGGACGGCAGCAAGACCTAGCCAGGAGGACGGGATGGCGACGCGACACGGGAACTACATCGGCGGCGAGTGGGTCGCGGCCGCATCCTCCCGCACTTTCGACAACAGGAACCCGGCCGACACGTCGGAGCTGGTCGGGACTTTCGCCGATTCCGGGCCGGAGGACGTGGAGCGCGCGATTGCCGCGGCGCACGACGCGTTCCCGCGCTGGAAGGCGCTCCCCGCGCCCAAGCGCGGCGAGATCCTGTACCGGGCGGCCGAGATCCTGGTGCGGCGCAAGCAGGACTTCTCGCGCGACATGACGCGCGAGATGGGCAAGGTCCTGGACGAGACCCGCGGCGACGTCCAGGAAGCGATCGACATGACGTACTACATGGCGGGCGAAGGGCGGCGCCAGTTCGGCCAGACGACACCCTCGGAGATGCCCGACAAGTTCCAGATGTCGGTGCGCCAGCCGGTGGGCATCGCCGGGTTGATCACACCCTGGAACTTCCCGATGGCGATCCCCTCGTGGAAGATGATGCCGGCGCTGATCCTCGGCAACACCGTCGTGGTCAAGCCCGCCACGGACACGCCACTGTCCGTCGTGAACCTGATCCACGCGCTCGAGGAGGCCGGGCTGCCGAAGGGCGTCGTGAACATGGTGACCGGCAGCGGCTTGAAGGTCGGCACCCCGCTGATGAGCCACAAGGACGTCGGGATCGTCTCGTTCACCGGCTCGACCGACGTCGGCCGCCGCGTCTCTGAGGCCTGCGCCCCGGCCTTCAAGCACTGCCACCTCGAGATGGGGGGCAAGAACATCATCATGGTGATGGACGACGCCCGGATCGACCTCGCGGTCGAGGGGGCGCTCTGGGGCGGCTTCGGTACCACCGGCCAGCGCTGCACCGCCGCGAGCCGGGTGGCCGTCCACGAGAAGGTCTACAAGGAGTTCGTCGAGCGCTTCGCGGCGGGGGCCAGGGCGCTCAAGGTGGGCAACGGGCTCGAGCCGAAGACCCAGGTCGGGCCGTGTGTGAATGCCTCCCAGCTCGAGACGGTCGAGAGCTACGTGAAGATCGGCAAGGACGAAGGAGCGCGGCTCCTCGCCGGTGGCAGCCGGCTTGCGTCGGGAGACCTCGCCCGCGGCTACTTCCATGAGCCCACCATCTTCGGCGATTGCTCGCCCAAGATGCGCGTCGCCCACGAGGAGATCTTCGGGCCGGTCGTCTCGGTGATTCCCGTGCGCTCGCTCGAGGAGGCGATCGAGGTAGGCAACTCCGTCGACTACGGTCTCTCCGCCTCGATCTACACCCAGGACGTCAACAAGGCCTTCACGGCCATGCGCGAGATGTACACGGGGATCTTCTACGTCAACGCCCCCACGATCGGCGCCGAGACCCACCTCCCCTTCGGCGGGACCAAGAACACCGGCAACGGCCACCGCGAGGCCTGCATCCAGGCCCTCGAGGTCTTTTCCGAGTGGAAGAGCATCTACATCGACTTCAGCGGCAAGCTGCAAAGGGCCCAGATCGACTGAAGATCCTTTCCCTTGTATAATTTCCGTCGCGAAGCATGCCCGCGACGGCCTTGGACGACCGCAGGCGTGAAGTCCTGCGGACCCTCATCCAGCTCCATGTCGATACCGGGGAACCGGTCGGCTCGGAGAGCCTGTCCCGTGCGTTCGGACGTGCCCTCTCCCCCGCCAGCCTGCGCAGCCTGATGGCCGACCTCGAGGCCCTCGGCTACCTCGACCACCCGCACACGAGCGCCGGCCGGGTCCCGACCGACGAGGGCTATCGGGTCTACGTCGACTCGCTGATGGGCCTGCGCGAGCTCGCCCCCGGCGAGGCGCAGGCGATCGCCGAGCTGGGCCAGGGCGAGGCCTCCGCGGAGCAGACGCTGGAGCGTGCCTCGCAGGTCCTGTCGCGGCTCAGCCGCAACGTGGGCTTCGTGCTCGCTCCCGACATCGCCCGCACCAGCTTCCGGCACGTCGACCTCGTCCCGCTCGGCCACCCGCGGGTGCTCGTGGTGATGGTGTCGGCGACGGGCATCGTGACGCACAAGGTCATCGAGGTCGAAGAGCGGCTCGAGCCCGCCGAGCTCCAGGAGTGCGCCAACTACCTGAACGCCCACTTCAGCGGGATGCCGCTCGCACAGATCCGCAAGCACCTCGTGGAGCTGATGCAGGAAGACAAGGCGCTCTACGACTCGCTGCTGCAGCGCGTGGTAGCCCTCGGCGAACGCGCCTTCGCCCCGCCCGAGACCGGCGCGAGCGTCTACCTCGACGGCACCTCGAACATGCTCTCGCAGCCCGAGTTCGAGGACCTCGAGCGCATGCGCGCCCTTGTCCGAACCTTCGAGGAGAAGGGCCGGCTGGTGCGGATCCTGAACGCCTGCATCGCGGGCGAGGGTATCCGCGTCCTGATCGGCCACGAGAACCCCGACCCCGAGCTCCAGGACCTCTCGCTCGTCGCCACGACCTGTCGAATCGAGGGCGAGCCGGACTTCGGCGTCGGTGTCCTCGGCTCGACGCGGATGCAGTACGCCCACGTGGTTTCGCTCGTCGACCACGTCGCGCGCGCGGTGGCCGACGTGCTGCGGGTGAAGGGCGCATGAACGCCAGGAACAACGGACCGGACAAGGACCTCGAGCTTTCGGGATCGGCCGCCGCCACCGAGGAGG
>Ga0209341_10004592_pt1 | contig 12693 bp, 7 predicted proteins | sample RifCSP13_2_FD_184020 | JGI IMG/M metagenome (GOLD analysis project Ga0209341, IMG submission 184020) | Soil microbial communities from Rifle, Colorado - Rifle CSP2_sed 13_2 (SPAdes) (version 2) | ecosystem: Environmental > Terrestrial > Deep subsurface > Rock core/Sediment | place: Rifle...
CCTGCCCAACGCCGCCGCTGACGCCCTGCTGTCCACCGGCAGCGGTCGCATCATCATCACTGCCTGCCGCGAAGAACAATTCTCGTACATCGGCACCGGGCAGCTCACCCTGTTCACCCAGTCCCTGGTGGATGGCCTGCGCGGCAAGGGCGTCCTGGGGCGCGGTGGCTTCATCAGCGCTTTTGACCTGTATACCATGATCTACGAAACGGTCAGCGCGCTGGTCAGGCAGCTTTATCATCGTGAGCAAGAGCCAGAACTGACCGTACTCAAGGGAGTGGGGCCGTTCGCTGTATCGCTCTACAAAGGCGCGCAGGAGACCAACCTTGGCCTGGTGGAGGAGCCGGTAGTTCCAGCACACATCAAAACTGTGCGCCAGGTAGCGCCGGAGACCAGCGTCCGCCTCTTCCAGCAGATCGTTAACCAATCGGGTGGGGTAAGCATCGGTCAAGCAAAAGTCAGCGGGAGTGTAATCGGAGAGGTGCACGGGGATGTGATCGATGCCCGCGGCGCCCAGGGCACAATCATCCGGCCAACCGGCCCAGTCGAGCAGGTTTTTGGAAACAAAATCACCTTGCCCATCTCCCAGGTTCCCGCCATTAATCAGTTCACCAGCCTGTTAGTTGAATTGCGCGCTGACCTAAAGGCCGCCGGGTTAGAGGCGAAAATTCAGAACTTGATTGAAGCTGACGTAACCACCCTAGAGGCCGAAGCTAAAGACCCCCAACCGAGCCTCCCAGTGATCGAGACCAAATTGACTGGCATTCAAGCCCTGTTACAGAAGTCAGGCGGGGTCGGCCCCACCGTGCTCTCCTTAATCGAGATCGTCGAAAAAAGCCTGGTCCTTGCTCGCCAATTGTTCAAATGAAAGATTAAAAGACTTTGTTATTTGATCCAGAAAGTATCCCTACCGCTGAGCCAGGCGGCGAAACTGGGGAAGTCAAGGGCGACTCCCTCGATGCCCGGGAGTCCAAAGGCTTAGTCTATAAGCCAACTGGCCCGGTAACGCAGTACTTCGGCTATACCTTCGAGCAGGTGATGGCGCTGATCGACCAGATCGGCCGCGCCACAGAGCCCAGGCGCTACGACGGCCGGCCGCCTTACCGCGGGTTGACTTCTTACCAGGAGGGCGACGCTGAGCTGTTCTATGGGCGCGAGCAGCTGCTGGAGGAGCTGCTGGCGAGCGTCCAGCGGGCGCGCTTCGTCTGCCTCGCCGGCCCCTCGGGCAGCGGCAAATCCTCCCTGGCTCACGCTGGCCTGCTCCATGCCCTGCGCCAGGGGCGGCTGGAACACAGCCAGGGGTGGCTGGTCGAATCGCTCACCCCAGGGGCTCACCCCCTCGAACGGCTGGCGGTTGCCATGTCGGCCATAGCCCTGCGCGCCGGGACGCAACCAAAAACCGCCGGGGATTACATCCGAGAGAACGGTCCCAAGGACGTCCGCGCCCTGCACGACCTGGTCGAATTGATCGCCCGCGCCGGCCCCGACCAGCGCCTGGTGCTACTGATCGACCAGTTTGAGGAATCCTTCGCCCTGGCTAAAGAAGACGCCGAACGGTCGGCCTTCATCGACCTGCTAACGGCTGCCACCCAGCAGGAGGGGGGGCACACAACCGTTATCCTGGCCATGCGTTCGGACTTTCTCTCGCAATGCGCCGCCTATCCGGCCTTGCGCCAATTGATCAGCCAAGAATTCCAGCTGGTTGGGGCGATGGACCCGGACGAGCTGGCGCGTGCCATCGCCCTGCCCGCCCTGGAGGTGGGCGTGGCCATCGAGCCGCAGCTGGTGGCGCAGGTGATCGCCGACATGAAAGGCGAGCCGGGCGCCCTGCCATTGATGCAGTTTGCCCTCAAAGACCTGTTCGATTCTCACCAGCCAAAGAAGGGAGATCAGGTTTCTTTGACCCTGGCCGATTACCTGGGGCGTGGCGGTCTACAACAGGCGCTGCAACACCACGCCGATGCTGCCCTGGGTAAGCTTAAACCTGCGGAGCAAGCCATCGCCCGCCATATTTTCACCAAGTTGATCGATATCGAGCACATAACCGTGGTCACGCGCCGCGCCGTGACCTTCGCCGGGCTGCTCACCTCTGAGGTTGACCAGGACAGCCTGCAGAAGGTGGTCCAGACCCTTTCCGATGCCCGCTTAATCACCACCGGCGAGCTGGAGCCTGCCGTTGCCGCCCCCACCGAAGGCGTAGCACAACCCACCATCACCCTGGCACACGAACGGTTAATCGAAGCCTGGCCCTGGCTGAAGCGCCTGGTGGACGAGGACCGCCAGGCAATCATCCTGGCTAATCATATCGAGGACGACGCCCAGGAGTGGGAACAGAAAGGCCGCGATGCCAGCTACCTTTACAGCGGGGTGAGACTGGCGGCCGCCCACGCCCAGCTGTCCGAGAAAAGTCTGGATTTGAGCGGCCTGGGGCAGGCTTTCCTCGCCGCGGGGCAAGCCCAGCAATTCGAAGCAGAACGGCGTGAAGTGGAGCGTCGCCAGGCCCTGGTCGATGCCGAGCGCCGGCGAAAGCTGATCCTGGGGATGATCGGCGGGGGAGCGGGTTTCGCCCTGGCTTTCCTTGCTACCTACTGGCAACAATGCGAGCAATGCCCGACAATCCCGAGCTTCACGTTCATCCGGGTGATGCCCGGGGCGATCGCGGGGTTGGTCTTCATTTTATTCGTCGATGCAGCGCGTGCCCAACACCAGATATCCAGAGGGTGGAGAGGCTGGGTGCTCAGCGGCCTGGGGGGAGCCATCGCTTTCTCTCTGGCGCTGTTCTTCAACGCGATTCTTTCATTTTCAACACCTCTGCTCACCTTCCAGGCGCTGGTGCGGGTCGTGATCGAAGGCGTCCTGTGGGGGCTGGTGGCCGGGTTGGGCACCTTCTGGGCGATGAACGCCCGCCGCCCGCTCTGGCAGACCCTGCCTGGCGTAGCGGTCGCCAGTGGCCTGGTCTTATACCTGGCTGAATCTTATGTTGGACACGCTTTTCTCCGCCCTACCATGACCTCAACCCCCGCCACGCCACCTTCGCCTGGATATGTCCTCCTGGCCGGGGTGATCCTGCCGCTATTCGTGGCCGCGGCTGCCTTGGTGGGCAATTGGAGGGAGGAAGGGAGTTAACGCAGAGGAGAGGTGCCATCCACAAATTTAATCACGTATACGCGAAGTGAGCTTGAATTCATGGATTGAAGAGGATTTTATAAGTGGATAAAAAACTGGTTCTGTTACTCACCACGCTACTCGTGGCAGCCTTATCCTGCAATCTCACTGGAGGAAGCGGCGAGCAGTCCATCACCCCACAGTCTGTTTCCATAGGGACACTCAGCCGGGTGAGCGACGCAGTGCAACACAACGACAATCCGGTGGCGGGAGTGGATCAATTGTTCGAGAACGACTCTGTGCGGGTGTTCGGCGGCGGTGAAGGGTTGCTGGACTTTGGCGGCGGGCTGCTGCTGCGCGCCTTCAACGACACCATTCTGGGCGGGGTGACCGTCGCCAGCGACCCAGGCGCGCCGCTCGATGTGCGTATGTTCCTGGAATCGGGCGGCTTCACTGGGCACCTGGCTGCACCGGGCGGCAAGGCTACTTTCCAGACTCCCGGTGGGGCAACCATCTCCGTGTTGGGCACTGAATTCCTACTGGTCTATGACCCTGCCTCCCGGCTGACAACCGTCGGGAACTTCGCTGGCACGCTGGGCGTGGCGGCCGGGGGGAGCAGTGCCGTAGTGGCATCCGGCCATTACCGGGAGGTGCCCTCTGGCGGGCAGCCCGGGCAGGAACTCCCGCTGCCCTTCAGCCAGGCCGAGTACGAAGGCCGGGCGCGGGATTTGCGCTCGCCGGTCTTGGCCCTTGAGCAACCGGCTACCCAACTGCCACCTACCCCTACCCCTACCCCTACCCCTACCTTAACTCCAACCCCTACCGAGACAGTTACGACTACCGTGACTCCGACGCAATCGCCTTCGCCATCGCCGACTTATACTCCTTCACCGACGCTGACCAGAACAACTGTCATCAACAGCGGCTTCATCACCTACCGGGTCCAGGCGTTTGAAAACACAAGCATCTATCTCCAAGGCCCCGAAGGACCACCGCTGCCGTTGTTGACCGGCAAGACCGACGCCGAGGTGCTGGATTACACACCGGCCGGCGGCTTGTTCGCGATTTGGGCCTTTGAGAGTGGGCTGCAGTATGTATATATCGTTTCCGTGGACGGCGAGCCAGTCGCCGGTCCCCTCGATCAGGGATGGGAAGCTGTCGTTGACGCCGACTGGTCGCGGGATGGGAAAATCCTGGTCGTAGAAGTTTTCAAAGGCGGTGAGCATATTTATTATTATTACGCCGCTGATGGTTTCCTGATTGAACAGGCTGAATTTCCACTGAATACGGTCGAGTGAGAGCGAAAGGAAAACCATGAAATACAAGTATCTTTATTGGCTTATGCTCTTCGCCACGCTCCTGGTCTCCTGTAACAATGAAGGCTTGGCGGGATTCTCCCCGCAGAATGCTTACGTGGCGGTCATTACGAGAACGAAACGCCTATTTGCTACCTCTCTGGATGGCACTGTGACTTATCCCATCCACACCAATACTGAAATCCTGACCGGCTTCGACATCACATTCGATCCTACAGGGGAGCGTGTCCTGTACGCGGCCCTGTCCGGTAGTGAAGTCGATGTATGTATCGCCGAGGTGCTGAGCGGTAAGAGGAATTGTCCGGTTGTAACACTTCCCGAGAACACTTTCTCCGGTTTCCTTTCCTATTTGCCCAATGGCCAGTTTGTGGTCGCCTATAAATCCGGTGAGCAGTGGAACTTGCGCGTCTATGATGGGAACGGCGAACTGGACAAACTAAAGACCACTGGCGACATCGACCATATCTTCCTGAGCGCCGATGCTTATAAGGTGAAACGCGCTACCGGCGGGAAGGAGTGGTACCTGACACCTTACTTTCCAGGCAGTTCGCAAGCCCTGCGGTGGGTGGCTGTCCAAGGAGGTAAAGCCAGGCTGTATACTGCTGCCGATACCCTCCAGGGACCGGTGGATCTGGCCACAGTCAATCCTCTGGCTCTTGAGGTGATGAAAAGCCGGGAGGAGACGGACATTACCAGCGGTGTGGTTTCCCCGGATGGCAAAGCGATCGCCTTGCGCACCAAAGGCGCCGATGACCTTTACGACTTGTATCTGGTCGACTTGACCATTGCAGACAGCCCACCTATGCCCCTGGTGAACGGGGCAAATTTCCGCCTGCAGTATGATTTTTCTCCCGATGGGAGCCAGCTGGTCTTTGAATCGAACAACGGCGGCCGTTCGCTGTGGGTAGTTAATGCCGACGGCGGCAACCCGCACCTGCTGGCAGAGAATGCCTCCCTGCCAGATTGGCATTAGGCAATATTTTGTCATCCGTCAAAAGCGGACTATGAATCAGTTATCTAAATTACACCGCTGGTGGTCAATTGGTCGTCCTTCCTTCGTCTACCATCGTTCGTCATCTGTCAAAGGTGGAATATGAAACGCATCTCCAAATCACTATTTTCAGCCGTAGCCCTGCTTGCCCTGGCTGCGCTGGCCTGCCTGTCCAACGGCGGCGGCACTCAATCCCCAGCCGCCTCGATCGGTAAGGTCAGCCTGGTCGACGATCAGGTGGAACACAATAACAACCCGCTTTCCGGCATAGAAGATCTCAAAGGGAACGACTCGATCAAGGTTTTCGACGCCGGGGAGGGGTTGCTCGACTTCGGCAGCGACTTGATCTTGAGGATGTTCAACACTACCACATTAGGAGGCATCACCGTCGCCAGCGACCCGGGTTCGCCGCTCGACGTGCGCATGACCCTGGAATCGGGTGGTTTCACTGGCGATAAGGTCAAGCCTGGCGGCAAGGCCGTGTTCAAAACCCCCAATGGAGCCAAGATCACCGTCTACGGTACCAGCTTCTTCGTCGTCCATGACCCGATTTCTGGAGTGACTACGGCGGGCAACTTCAACGGCCAGATGGAGATCGAGGCTGGCGGCAGCGGACCGATACCCATCCCAGAAAACCACTCCCGCTGGGTAGAGCCCGGAGGACAGCCCGGTCCGGAAACCCCGCTGCCTTTCGATCGAGGTGGTTTTGAACAACGAGCCCGCGACCTGGCCTCGCCGGTCGCCGCGCTGGTAGTGGTTGAGATCATTGAACCCGAGCCGATCCCGGTGGACACGACCCCGCCTGCCTTAGAGTTGCTCGCCATCGATCCGGAAAGGATCGCCATCGGCCCCGAATGCCCGGGTGCTCCCGGAACAACCCAGATCACCGTGCAGGCATTCGATGAGGGTGGGATCAGCAGCGTAGCCGCCTTCTGGTCGATCAATCAACAAAGCGCTGAAGTGCCGCTGGAGCGCATCGATGATGTGACCTTCACCGCCACTATCGGCCCAGTCGAGTCGCTCGGGAGTTTGTCGATCACCCTCACTGCCTGGGACAATGCAGGGAATATGACCGAGTTCGGCGGGATCATCGTCGAAGTAGTTTCCTGCATCGGTTGATAAACCTGAAGGCTCGCTGAGCCGTTTGCCCAGACTTTGCTGGTGGGCAGCTTTCTTCATGCTGCTCATGTTTTATCCCCCTGTGTGAATCGCACGGGTGCGAGTTCGTCCAGCAGTTCAACTGCTGGACGAACTCCGGAAATGACATTTATCACGCCTCATCACCCTCATAAGACACTTGAATAAAAGTGTACGGTTGACTATAGTTATTTTGTATACACAACACTTTTCCTAAAGACTGAGGAGGGAATGCCGTCAGCACAATTGGATATGCTCGCCGCCGATTTAAATTGGCCATTCTTCATTTCAGTCATTGACCGATCTTTGTCTATGATTGGTTTTTTTTAAATTATAGCCCCTTAAAGCCTCTCGATCTAAGGAGGGCTAAAAATGCACGCAATCCTTCGCCTCGCAGTTATTATCCCCCTCTTGACACTCCAGCTAGCCGCGCGAGGAATACAGACTGAGTCTGCAGGTAAAACTGATTCGGCTCAGGGTGTATGGCAATGTTTCCCTGACGGCAGTCTGGATCCCTGCCATTATACGATCCTCTACTCTGTGTCGATGGTATCTCCATCAGATGGTTGGGCAGTCGGACGGGGGAATAGTCTCTTTCATTGGAATGGCAATGCCTGGTTGCCCGTTTCCAGTCCAATCCCAGTCCAGCTACGAGCGATAAAAATACTCTCCGCCTCGGACGGTTGGGCTGTCGGCGAGACGATTTTGCATTGGGACGGCAGTGCGTGGAGCGAAACACCTCATCCCGAATTTAGTTTACTTCATGCACTTGACATGCTTTCCGCGACCGATGGCTGGGCAGTCGGCGAAAACGGGACGATCCTGCATTGGGACGGCAGCGCCTGGTCGGCGGTGTCCAGCCCGACGAGTGAGACGTTGAATTCGGTGGCGATGGTTTCCACGGCAGATGGTTGGGTAGTGGGTAGGAAAGGGATGATCTTGCATTGGGACGGCAACGCCTGGCAACAGGTATCCAGCCCGACTTCCTATTCATTGTTCTCTATCTCAATGCTCACTGGGACGGAGGGCTGGATAGTCGGACAATATACGCTCCTGCACTGGGATGGAAATACCTGGACTGAATCCACCCACCCTGAGTTTGATATTCTATATTCTGTTGTCATGCTTTCCACCACAAACGGCTGGGCGGTAGGGACGGGTGGGACCATCTTGCATTGGGACGGCAGTGCCTGGTCTGAGGTTTCCAGCCCATCAACCAACGGATTAAATTCGGTAGCGATGGGATCAGACTCGGACGGCTGGGCGGTGGGGTATTATGGCACAATCCTGCATTGGGATGGGGCTAATTGGTCTGCGCTCTCCAATCCATTTAGATATAATTGGTATGACGTCTCCATGATCTCTCCCGATAATGGCTGGTCGGTGGGCAGGGTAAGGTTGGAGGGCAGTAATTATCGTGGTGTGATCCTGCACTGGGATGGGAGCACCTGGTCGGAGGTTTCCGGCCCGGAGACATCAGGATTGTATTCTGTAGATATGCTCTCCACCCAGGATGGTTGGGCGGTCGGAGTTGAAACCATCCTGCACTGGAATGGCAGCGCTTGGTCCGAGGTGCCCATCCCGACGGGCATCAGCTTGAAGTCGGTTTCCATGGTCTCAGCGACGGATGGTTGGGCAGTGGGTTGGGGTGGGGCAATCGTTCATTGGGACGGCAGCGCCTGGCAACAGGTATCCAGTCCGACCAGCCAAATATTGAACTCTATCGACATGGTTTCTGCGACGGACGGCTGGGCAGTGGGCGATTTTGGTACCATCCTGCATTGGGATGGCAGTGCGTGGAATCTAACAAGTTCCCCCAGCCATTTTTATTCTTCGGTTTCCTTGTTCTCCTCGGACGCGGGTCTCTTGACGTCGCAGGATGGTTATATCTATCATCGGACCGGCAGCGGTTGGGGTTTTGAACACGTTGACTCAAGGCTAAGCCTGGAGTCCGTAGAAATGGTATCTCCCTCTGAAGCATGGGTCGTCGGGTCCAATAAAGAACCTTACACAGGCGCAATTCTCCACTGGGACGCCGATGCGTGGTGGACAATTCCCAACCCGCTGACCTACCCGCTAACCGCCTTGTCGGTCGTCTCGCCCACGAACGTTTGGGCAGTGGGCGAGGCTGGCACGATCCTGCATTACACCACGGTAACCAAGACGTATTTGCCCATCGTTCAATAGCATCTGTGCTCGCTCAATACCTTAGGTCTATCGTAAGGCTAAAGAGGAAGATCAAACCAACCATGAGAACGAAGAGAGCGATGAAAAACAAGCTATAAATACTATAATATTTGATTACTTATATCCAATTCGCAGAATCTGTTGACTTCGGTAAAAAAATCCTGTATAATCATCAAGCACCAAAACAAAATCACTCACTAGACCAGTGGAGGACAGCTTGAGCGCAGTCGTCGAAGCCGTTTAATGCTAGCATCCCCTTTTCTTCGCCAAAACAAGCTCCCGGCCGCGAGGTAGGCCGGGTGTTTTGTTGTGGCAGAAGTCTTCAGGAGGCTGGGATGAATAAAATCCTACGTTTTGCAGTGATGTTTCTGCTCCTGGCAGCTCTGCTGCCGGGGAGCAGAATCAAGGCGAAACCAAGCCAAATCATCAATCCTAACCTGGGAGCCTGGTTCTGTTACGACGACGGCAGCCTGGATGCCTGCCATGAAAAATCTCTGCGCTCCGTGGCGCTGGTCAATCCCGGCTATGGATGGGCGGTGGGAGCTGGCGGCGATCTCTTTCATTGGGATGGCCGCGCCTGGTTCCAGGTGTCCAGTCCGACTGATGCCGATTTATTATCCGTACAAATGCTCTCTGCTACTGACGGATGGGCAGTGGGGGAAACCATCCTGCACTGGGACGGCAATGCCTGGTCCGAGGTGCCCAAACCGACCCTCGCCTGGTTATCTTCTGTGGATATGCTCTCTCCAACAGACGGTTGGGCGGTGGGGGATGCGATCCTGCACTGGGATGGTAACGCCTGGGTGGAGGTGATCAATCCAACCGACGAGAGGTTGAACTCAATTGACATGGTTTCTACTACCGATGGCTGGGCAGTTGGCGGTTATTGTCCTAGCTGGGATTGTTCATCTGTCATCCTGCACTGGGACGGAAGTGTCTGGAAGGAGCTGCCCACACAATTTGTTGTCGCGTTGACGTCCGTGGCAATGGTCTCCGCTACAGACGGCTGGGTGTTTGCATATAATTATGATTATCTGTACGGTTGGCTCAATCTCTATATCCTGCATTGGGATGGAAGCTCCTGGGACGATGTGCCCAGCCCGGTGGGTGGCATTGTCGGTTCGGTGGCGATGCTCTCCGCCACGGAGGGTTGGGCGGTGGGTGGTAATTGTTATGGAGAATACTGTTGGAGCGTGATCCTGCACTGGGACGGCAGCGCCTGGAGGGTAGTGCCCGGTTCGGTTGGACACATGTTGGAGTCTGTGGCAATGACCTCGGCTACAGACGGTTGGGCGCTGGGTGGCCTCGCCCTCCTGCACTGGGATGGCAGCGCCTGGAGCGAGGTTTCCAACCCGGTGACTGCTGATTTGTCGGCGCTTGCAATGGTCTCCAGCACAGATGGCTGGGCGGTGGGAGATTACGGCACGCTCCTGCGTTGGGAAGGCAACGCCTGGTGGGCAGTGCCCAGCCCATCGGTTGCCGATTTAAATTCCGTAGCGATGGTCTCTGCCTCAGATGGCTGGGCAGTAGGCTACTATTGTGAAGTTAAAACCGGCTGTTGGAGCGAGATCTGGCACTGGGACGGCAGCGCATGGAGCGTACAAACCAGCGATCTATTTGATGTCGAGTTGAGATCGGTGGCGATGGTCTCTGCAACCGACGGCTGGGCGGTGGGATATGGCGATAATTCATTAAACGGTCGCATCCTGCGCTGGGACGGCAGCGATTGGACGGAGCTGCCCAGCCCAACCTCCAATCCCTTGTATTCCGTGGCGATGGTCTCCGCCACCGACGGCTGGGCTGTGGGAGGCTCCGGCGTCATCCTGCACTGGGACGGCAGCGCCTGGAGCGAAGCGCTCAGCCCGGTGACTAGTGACTTAAATGCGGTGGTGATGGTGTCTGCCTCGGACGGCTGGGCGGTCGGTTCGGGTGGCGTAATCCTACACTGGGACAGCAACACCTGGATGGAACTGCCCAGCCCAACAACCGACAGTCTGCACTCCGTCGCGATGTCCTCAGCAACAGAAGGTTGGGCGGTTGGGTCGAACGGTCTCATCCTCCATTGGGATGGCAATGCCTGGAGCGAGGTTCTCAGCCCGACCACGAATAAGTTGTCATCTATCGCGGCCCTTTCAGCTAATGGTGGCTGGGCGGTCGGCAGCGAAGGCACGATTATATATTACACCTCGGTTACAAGGACGTATTTGCCGCTCCTGGTAAAGTAGAAGCGCTCCCTCCATTTGGGACCGATCTGCGCATATCTGGCAGCCTGAATCGATCGGGGAAGATCTCAAGCGAAGGAGCAGTGTCTTAACCATTGAAAAAGATAGGCTCCGGTTCTATACCGGTTCTAATCTTTTTACCTGCCTCCCGCCAGCAGCCCCCCCGCTCTTCGCCAAGTGATAACCCTTGCCCGACCCATATAAAAAATTGAAGTTAAGATAAATGTAAGCGGTTAATAAGACTTTCGTAATCTTTTACCTCTAAACTGGGGGAAGTAAAGGAGGTGATACCCTGCTTAATAAAGTTCCCCCTGTTCCAATTCGGTCCCTGTCTAACCCTATCCTAGAAAGGAGAAATTCATGTTCCGCAAGTTGACTTTCCTAACCCTTGTTTTCGTTCTGAGTTTGGCCTTAGCTATCCCCGCGTCAGCCAATCCTGGCAAGCCGAACTTCGGTCCCAGCGTATATGGGGATGGTCAAGCCTGGGGTACGAAGGGCGCCGCTGGCCTACCGCCTCCCACCGAGAACAACCTGCAATCCTTCGACAAGCTGTTCGTCATCACGAACAGCAACGCTGCCGGGCAGCTGCCCGTAGCCGAGGCTGCCCCTGGCAACCCGGGATACAACGGCGGTCGCTGGTACACGCACACCGTCGCCTGGACCGCAGCTGGTTTTAATGCCCACGGTACTGTTCCGGTGTTGATGTCTTACGCCGACGTGATGTTCCATGCCAGCCTGGGGCACCTGACGATCACCCCTGGCTCACCCGCCGGTGGGCCGCCGGATTTCTTCGAATGTCCCTTGCTGCCAGTGAAGTGAGCAGTCACCAGGTAGTATTCAATACTTAGCAGGGAAGAAAAAACGCCCGGATTATCAATCCGGGCGGATCATTTACTTAAGAAATAATTCCATGAACTTCGGGCAGGTTTAGAAACGACGTACGCAGCTTCTCATCCGAGATGTGGGCGGCGATGTACCCGACCACCTCTCGCGCCTCCTTAAGATAAGCTTCCGCCTGTGGATTAATTTCCTGCAAGTTTTCCCCACTGCTTGCCTCTCCCGCCGCGGACTTCCGAGAAGTTGCAGATAGCTGCGCCAGATCGTAAAGAATCAACCACAGGCTGCGGCGAGAAGTCTGCTGGCGGGCGACGGCCAGCGCCTCCAGGAAAGCCTTGTGAGCCTCTTCCACCCGTCCTAAGCCCAGCAGGGCGCGCCCTTTGCTGTGCAATAAATCAGGGAGGAAGACGCGCGTCCCGGCCGTAGCCATGCGCTGCAGGTATCTCTCGGCCTCAGCCAGAGCCCGCTCATAATGGCCACTAGATAGAGCCACTTCGACCACATGCGCGTATAAGAAGGGGCCATAATAGAATTCGGCCATACCGGAGAGCAGCGTGTCGCCGATCTGCTCCAGGATGGAGTTGGCCTCCTGGGGCTTGCCAGCCTGGAAGAGCTGGAATGACTGCCATAACCCATCATCCGGCATAAACAGGCTTATGTGTTGAGATATCACGGAGGAATCTCTCCACAAGTCTGCCGCGGTTTGCCGATCGCCCAGGGCGGCATATAGCCAGGTACGGATCAGGTGCAGAGCGACCAGGGGGACGGAGAAGTTAGCCTGGGTAGCGAGTGCCTGCGCCTCGTTCATGGCGACCAGGCCGCGGTCGACATCGCCCCACTCCAGATAGACTGGCGCCAGCCCGAACAGGGTATAAGCCTGTCCCCAGGAGTTCTCGAT
>Ga0209341_10004593_pt1 | contig 12692 bp, 16 predicted proteins | sample RifCSP13_2_FD_184020 | JGI IMG/M metagenome (GOLD analysis project Ga0209341, IMG submission 184020) | Soil microbial communities from Rifle, Colorado - Rifle CSP2_sed 13_2 (SPAdes) (version 2) | ecosystem: Environmental > Terrestrial > Deep subsurface > Rock core/Sediment | place: Rifle...
TCGGCTCGCGCCAGCGCGACGACGCTCCGCGAGCCTGTGAGAAAGGCGGGTTAATGCTTCTGCCCGCCGCGAACCTCCTCCTTGGTGACGTAGTTCAGCTGGTCGATGAGCACGTCTTGAATCATGGCTGCGCCGAGCCGCTTGTTCACGTTCCCCGCGAGCTGCTTGGCGAGCGCGGGCAGGTCCTGCTTTTTCATCTGGCGAAAATTCACGGAGTCGCCCGCATAGATGGTCTTGAACGCCTCGTCGAGAAGAAACACGTCCGGTTTGACCGCCAACTGGCTGAGCAGCTTGGAGTCGATCGTGAATACGAACTGCGCGACGACGTAACCCTGAATCGAACCGTCGGCGATGATGGGCACGTTGATCGCCTTCGTGCGCACCTCCTCGATATTGTGCTGCTGCTCCTCGGGCTCGTGCGGCGCCGCGCTGTGCATCAGCCACTGGAGCGTGCCGTAGCTTGCTGCAAGCGTCACGACGCAGACCCATAACCCCACTGCAACGAGCTTGATCATTGTTTGGGGGACGTTGTCCGAATCGCCTGTGAATACGTGCCGTCCGAATCGGCGGCTCGAATCGCATCGGCAAGCGTCATCGAGATCTCGCGCACGGCCTCGAGATGCATCTTGAGAACCGCGCGATTGGTCTCGAGCTTGGCACGCAGCGCGCCGAGGCGAGCCGAGAGAGCCGGATTGTCGGCCCCGCCTTGAAGGTGGCGCAAGGCCCGGCTCAGCTCGAGCAGCGCCTGGTTCTTCCTGTCGTTGAAGTCCTTGAGATCGATCGCCGCGTGGTTGCGCAGCGCTGCCGTCTCCTGATCGACGAGCTCTTCGAGCCGCTGCAGGGTGTTCTCAAGCATGGTGTTCACCGAGTGGGCTCCCCGATCGCTGCTCGAGGTGGGCGCGGACGTTGGCGCCACGAGCCGGAACGGCGCACGCCGGCCCATTTCGCCGCTTGCGTGGGAGGGATCCGAAGTCTGCGGGACAGGCGATCGGCTCAGCACGGGTCAGCTCCGCTCAACGGTTGTCGCATGGGTCCAATCAGACATCGGGGCGATGGAGAGATCACTCGCTACCGTCAGAGCCCGGCTGCCCGGCTCCGGCGCCTCGATCCGGCCCGTCCCTGCCGGACGAGCCGCGTCACCCGCCTCGCGCACCAGCTCCGCTATGCCGAAATCACCGCGGCGTGCAAGCTCGGCTCCGAGTTTCTCCGACAGCATGGACTTCCAAATCTCGCCGGCGAGACCGCGGCCGAGGACGTTCTCGGCGTGCTTGGGCAACATGGCCTGAATGAAGCTCTGCAGCAGGACCGATTCGAACTCTTGCGCCGCGTCGGCCGCGGTCGGCTGCCGCCGAGACGTGCCGGCGCTCCCGGCAACTTCGGCCGGAAGGGGCCGCAAAACGGCGCTCAGAGTCGCATGGGGGATCAAGGCTCGCCCTTCCAGACCTTCGACTGCGATGCCCAGGATGTCCTAGCCGTCTTGCTTGAGGCTTGCGTCACCCCTGGCGACGCTCAGGTCCAGAACTTCCTCGAGCTCGGCGCGCTCTCCCGCGCGGCGCAATTCCAGATCGAGCGCCCCCGCCAGGCGCTCGGCGTGTCGCAACCGCCCGGCATGCTGGATCAGGCTGCGGGCCCTCTCCGCAATGTCCTGAGACAGGCGATCTGCCTCCTGTCGCAAGGCCTTGAGGCGGCGCACGGTCATGTCGATGAACAGGCTGTGAAGCGCCCCGTCGTCACTCAGCGCCAATGTCAGCTCGCGCTGCTCGCGTTCAATCTCCGCAAGCCGCTGCTGGAGCTGGACGAACTTGAGTTCCTCGAGCTGATGCAGCTTCTTCTGCACCCCGAGGATCCGCTGCGCGGCACGCGCGCGATCCTTCATTTCACTCACCCATTGGCCAGAAAGGCTTGAAAGCCCGCCATGAACAGCCGCAAGCACTCGGAGAAGGTGAAATAGAGGAGCACGAGGCCGCCCGCGAGCACGAAGGGAAACGAGATAAAGTAGACGGGGATCTGCGGCACGAGCTTGTTGGCGATACCGAACAGGAAGTTGATGGCGAGCGAATAGACGAGAAACGGGCTGACGAGCTGGGCCACGAGGAAGAAGGCGTCGGAAGAGGCGTCGGTCAGCTTCGCGAGTGCGAATTGGGCGTCGAAAAAGTCCGTGACATGCAACAGCGAATAGGAGGCGACGAGCGCCCGCAGCACGTCGACGTGCAGGTCGGCCACGAACAGGAGGACGGTGGCCGTGAGCGTGAGCAAGGTCGCCACCGCCGGAGCGGGCTCCGCCTCCTCGACCGGCGAGTCGGTCATGCCGCTGAAGCCGATGAAATAGGCCGCGGCCGTGCCCATGAATTGCAGCGCGAGCAGGAAGATTCTGCCCATGACGCCGAAGATCGCTCCGATCAATGTCTCGGAGACCACCAGCCGGGCCGCCATTGCCGGCGGGAGATCGGGCAGCACCTGCTTGAGGGCTGGCACGAGCAACGGCGCGAGCGCGAGCGTGATCGCAAGGGCGAGAAAGAGACGCACGTGGACCGGAACGCGTTGGCTCGAGTAGCCCGGCATCAGCATCAGGCATCCGCCGATCCTGCAGAACACCAAGAACGTGAGCAGGATCGTGTGGGCGTTGATCGCCGTCACGAGATCGTCCCCAGGGACTTGATCTGCACACCGCGCGCTATCTCGAGATGCGACAGGACCGGCAGCGTCGCGAACAGCCTCTCCGTCACCATCCTCACGTAAGGCCGGGCGTCCGGGGCCGAGACCAGCACGAACTGGTGCCCCTGATCGAGAAGTGAGCGGATGACCTTCGAGGCTTCGGCTCCGAACTGCTCGATGAGCCGCGGGTCGATGTCGAATTCGACGACATCCCCCTTGCCGTCCCGCTTCAGACTTTGGTGGAACGCGAGGTCCCACCGGTTGCCGAGCCGCAAGACCTTGAGCACACCCTCTTCGGCGAGATCGCCGCAGATCTGTTGGGCCATGCGCATGCGAACGTGCTCCGTGATCTGCTCCGCCCTGCGCACATGTGGCGCAATCTCGGCGATCGCCTCGAGGATGAGGTGGAGGTTCCTGATCGAGATTCGCTCCGCCAAGAGCAGCTTCAGCACCGCTTGCAGGCCGGAGTAGGAAATATGCGACGGAATAATCTCGTCCACGAGGCGTCGGTACTCCGGCTCGAGCCGTTCGAGAAGGATGCGCATGTCCTTATAGGACAACAGCTGCGAGAGATTGCTTCTGATGACCTCGCGCAGGTGCGTAAGCAGCACCGACATGTTGTCGACGGGACTGAAGCCATCGCGCTTGACGGTGTTGGCGAAGCTCTCGGAAATCCACACCGCCTTCATGCCGAAGGCCGGCTCGCGTGCCTCGTCGCCGGGCACATCCGGCCGCGGGCCGTCGCCGGTGATCACGAGTAGGTCGCCGATGCGCAGCTCCTCGCTCGTCACAAACGTTCCATGGATCTTGATGTGGTAGCTCTTGGGCGGGACCGAGAGATCGTCGGAGACTTTGATCTCCGGGACCACGAAGCCATACTGCTTGGCGAACGCACGGCGCATGCGGCTCACTCTCTGCGCAAGCTCGCCGTGGGCGGCGAGCAAGGCGGTCGCGAGCTGTTTGCCGAGGCAGACCTCGATCTCGGCGGTCTTGAGCGATGCCCTGACCGACTGCCTCGCCTCGTCCTCCGCCTTCCGCTCCGTCTCGCGCACCTTTTCTTCCTCGGCCGCCTTGGCCTCGGCCAGGCGCCTCGGTATCGCGTAGGAAACGAACATCAACATCGAGGCCAGCGCCGCGAACGGCAGAAACGGCAAGCCCGGCGCCAGCGCGAGTGCAAGCACCACCAGGCCGGCGACGGAAAGAGCGCGGGGGTAATGGCCGAGCTGGGACAGGACCGCCTTTTCGGCGGAGCCGCGCGTGCCGCCTTTCGAGACCAGAAGGCCGGCGGCGAGCGAGATGATGAGCGCCGGGATCTGGGTGACGAGGCCGTCGCCGACCGACAGCCTCACGAACACGTCCGCGGCGGTGGCAAGCGACATGTCGTGACGGGTGACGCCGATCACGATACCGCCGAATACGTTGACGGCCAGGATGATGATGCCGGCGATGGCATCGCCGCGGACAAACTTCGAGGCGCCGTCCATGGAGCCGAAGAAGGAGCTCTCCTCCTCGAGCTCGCGGCGTCGGCGCATGGCCTCGTTCTCGTCGATGGTGCCGGACGAAAGGTCGGCGTCGATGGCCATCTGCTTGCCGGGGATGGCATCGAGGGTGAAGCGCGCGCCGACCTCGGCGATGCGGGTCGCACCCTTGGTGATGACCAGGAAGTTGACCGTGATCAGGATCAAGAACACGACGCTCCCGATCACGAAGTCTCCACCCATGACGAAGTTGGCGAACCCGGCGATGACGTGGCCCGCGGCCGCGTAGCCTTCCGCGCCGTTGGAAAGGATCAAGCGCGTCGTCGCGATGTTGAGCGACAGGCGCAGCAGGGTCGCGATCAGAAGCACGGTCGGAAACGCCGAGAATTCGAGCGGCCGCTGAATCCACAGTGCGACCATGAGGATCAAGATGGCGAAGGCGATGGAGAACGCGAGGCCGACGTCGATCATGACCGCGGGAAGCGGCAGAAACAGCACCGTCAGAATGAAGACGATGCCAATGGCAAAGCTCACGTCGCGCGCGCCATCGCGCTCCGGCTTCGCTTGCACCGCGACCAATGCTGCCATCACGACCTCGTGCTCGTGGGTCGTGGCGAGCTTGGGAAACGAAGCTTGCGCGAAGGTGGCGTGGGGGGTGCACGACCGAGACCGGCGACGCCACCGCGCGGCCGGACGTCGCTCAAGGCGTGCTCGGGCGTGGCCTGCATGACCGCCCGCGTCTCAAGCACTTGCCTACGTGGGCCCAGCTAGAACCCGTTCGGAATGCGCGCGTAGGTCTGCTCGGCGAAGGCGAAGATTACGGCGCCGATGAAAGGCGCGGCGAACGAGGTGATGAGAAGAATCACGAGAATCTTCGGCACGAACGTCAGCGTGATCTCCTGCACCTGCGTCAAAGCCTGCAAGAGCGCGATGGCAATGCCGACGATCATGGCTCCCGCGACCGCAGGGCTCGAGGCGACCACCACGGTCCAGATCGCGGCCTGGGCGATATCGAGTGCGTCGGCGGGATTCATTAGCCGCTCACCGTGATACCGGCGACGAGCGGAACCTCCTTGCCGCCCGCGAGCAACGCGACGGCGCCGCCCGAGGTGATGCGAACGGCCTCGATCTTGCCGGAAACCGTGCCATCGTCAGAGGTCACCGTGCGGCCGATCAGCCCGTCGGCCTGCGTGAGCGCGGACGCTGTCAGGAGTGAGTCGAGCTTCACGTTCGCCCGGATCGCCTGCTCGACGTTTGAGAACGCCGCGAGCTGAGCCATGTACTCGGTCGAGTCCATCGGATTCGTCGGGTCCTGGTTCTGCAACTGCGCGATGAGGAGCTTCAGGAACGCGTTGTAGTCGAGCGTGGCGGCGGCTTGCGCCGAGCTCGCGGTCGTGTCCGTCTGCGCCGTCGGCAGCGTCGCGATCGAAGATCCTACCTGCATGATGCAGCCTCCCGTATTTCAAGCTCATGGCCATGACTCTCGGAAAGGATCGAATCCTCAATCGGAAAAAGGCCTCGGATCCCCTTCAGCGCCTCGAACACGCTACCCTTTGCGACGAGGGTGTGGACGCTCCTCAGTGCTTGCAAAACCTCGTTGTTCGAGAACGTCTCGAGCAGCGACTGATACGACTCCTCGAACATCCCCCGTGTCGCGGCGGCGTTCCTCGGCTCGAGCAGCATCGTCTGCAGAACGAAATAGAGCTGGCGCAGCGGCGTCGTCGCCTGCTCCGGATGCAACACGTGCCCCTCGAGCAGAAAGACCGCGTCATTCATGAACTCGATCGAGACCTTACGGTCGACGCGCAGCACCGCGCCATTGACGTAGATCCTGTCGCCCGCGCGCAGCGGGACTTGCAGGCCCCTTGTCATTTGAGGCCCTCGTAGATGGTCCGGCAAATCTCGATCAACCCCTTGAAATCGCGCGAGCGACCCTGCCGGATCTCCTCGGCCTCGCGCATCACCCAGAGGCCTATCGAGATGAGATCCGCCCTGAGCTTCTGAGGCAGCTCGTTCTCGGACTTGGCGAGATCCTCCAGGAAAATTCCCCACAGCTTTCGGACGAAGAACAAGGCCTCGACCGCTTCGCGCGACTGCGGGCCGTTCTGCTCGGCGAGTTGCAAGAGCTCGATCGCCCGCTCGAGAGCCGTACGCTCGCCCTCGCGTGCCTCCTTAGGGATCTCGTCAAGAACTTCGGCGTAATAAAACTTGTACATATCCCTTTCTCTCCCTGTCTCCCGGCCGCGCCAGCGCCGGATCTAGAGATAGTTGAGCAGGCTCAACCTCTGAATCCGCGCCGTGAGCGAGTACGCGGTCTCGATTTGCGTCAGCAGCAAGCTGATGCGGGTCGACGCTTCGGCCGGATCGACGGCCTCGAGCAGATTGATGTGGCGGTCCATGATGTCGATCTGCAGCTGCATCTGGTCGTTTGCCTTGACGACCCGCTCCTCGACCGCGCCCAGCTGACCTCTGAGCTGTGTGATCTCGCCCACCGCCTCGCCGGCCGCGCGGATGGCGGTATCGATGACGGCCAAGTAGGCATCCTGATTGAGGGTGTCGATCCCGAGATCGGCGATCATCGTGAAGGCGCTCGCCAGCTTGCGAACCGCGTCGACGTTGGCATTGGTCGAAGTCTCGACCAACTCACTCGTCGCAATGCGGCTGCGCATGTTCTGATCCGATGCTGCCGACCAGGTGGTGGCCCAGGCTGCCGGATCGAAAAGTGCGGCAAACGTCGTATCGAGAAACGTCTGCATATTGGCCCCGGTGATAAGCTCGGTGCCAGGAGCGGACTGCGCGACACCAAAGTCCGTAACAAAGGCGTTGGCCACGGCCAGTTGGTTCGCAGGGGCGGGGGTCTCGAAATAGTCGGTCAGCGGCTTCACGTCGCTGTTGATGCCGGCGTAGATATACGCCCCGCCCACATTCGTGTTCATCGTGCCCGCCAGCGCGGTCAGCTTGGTGCGGGCCTCCGCTATCGCCACCTGGCTGCTCGCGGAGCTCGACCGCGCGACCAGCAAGGTATTGATGAACGACTGCGCGCTGTCGTTGAGCGCCTCGAGCGTCGTCTGCGTCGATTTCAAGCGCCCGCTCACGACCCCGTTGGTGTCGATGATCGTGGCAAGACGGTCGCGTTCCTGGCGCAGCGAGATCGTTTGGCCGGTATTGTGACCAAGCGTTTGACCGACATCCGCTAAGCGGCCGCTCGTCACCTCTTTCTGAAGCGTCGAGAGCTGGAGCTGCAGCTTGGAGAGCGAGAGCCGCGTCGCATCCGATATCGCCTGGGTCGAGATAGAAGTGGTCTTCATGGCGTCAGCCTATTGCCACCAGCAGCGCCGCCAGCATGCTGTCGATCGAGGATATGAGCTTGGACGCGGCCTGATAGGACCGCTCGAGCTCGAGCATGGTCGTCATTTCCTCGTCGAGGTTGATGCCCGTCAGCTTGGACAGGGTCTCCGAGGACCGCTGCATGAGCGTGTTGCGATACTCGTACTCGTCGGCGGAAGACTTGCGAACATCCTCGACCCACGCCGCCGAGGACGACGTGAACTTGACGAGCGTCGCGCTAGTTTCGAGCCCCGCCGCCGGATCGAACGCCTGTGCCGCGAACAACCGGTCCTGCATCTGCTCGAGGCGATCGGAAAAACCGACGCCGCCGGACGTATTGTAGATATAGTTCGCAACCAGCGGATCGGCGATCCCGCCGTCCCTGAGCCGGGTCACGAGCCCGCCCTGATCGGGATCGACGTTGGGGTTGATGCTGATGCTACCCGCAAGACCGTCGACGATAGTCGCCGGCGCCGGCATCGCGGGCGCCCCCGCATAGGTGAACAAGCCGGGCGCGTCAGGCAGCGACGGCACGGCGCTCTGATCGCTCTCGGCAAAAATCTCGATTAGAGAGCGCGCCATCTCGTCGAGCTGATACTGATAGAGGACGGTTGCCTCGTCGCGGACCGCGGTCAGCCCCTTGAGACGGCCGGATGCAATCGGCATCGTCGCGCCGCTGCCGGTAACCGGCACGCCGTCGGCGTAGACCGCGTTGCCCAACGCGCCCGGCGCAAGACTGAGCGTAGCACCGAACGTGATGGCCCGCGCCGTCCTGTCGAACAGCGGAACGCCGCTGTCGGTATAGATCGCCATGTCGTCGTCGGCCCTGATGATCGTGCGCACGCCGACTTCCTCGGACATGCTGGCGACGATCTGATCGCGCGTGTCGAGTAAGTCGGTCACGTCGCTGCCGGCCCGCGTACCATTGACAATCTGGCCGTTGACCACCTCGAAGCGCGCGAGCAAGGTCGCGATCCGATCGACGGAGGAGGCGATGTCGGCGTCCGCCTGGCGGCGAACCCTGTTGACGGTCTCAGTGGCGCTGTTGAGCGCTCGGACCAGATCGCCGGCCGCCCTAACGGCAGCTTGGCCGGCAAGGTCGCTTTGCGGCTGGGCGGCGTAGTTCTGGATGGCATCGCTGAGCTTGGCGAGGCGAGCCGCCGGGGAGGCATCGAGCTCCGGGTCGTTGATCGTTTGCTCGAGCTCATCCAACGCATCGACAAGCGCTTTCTGGCTGCTGGCATCCGAGGTTGCCGCCAACAGCCGCCGGACCAGCGCGGGCTCGGATGCGCGCGTGACCGAGGCCACTCGCACGCCGCCACCCGGCGCGGTCACCACGTTGGCAGATTTTCGCGAAAACAGCGGATTGCCCGCATTGGCGACGTTGCGCGAGACGACCGCAGTCTGGTCCCCCGCCGCGAACAGCGCCGACCGGGCGATACTGAGACCAGTTGTCAGGCTCATCCTACGCCGTCCCCGCCCCTACCGCGTGCCGACTACCGCTTGAGATTGATCAGAACCTCCATAAGGTCCGCTGCGGTCTGGAACACTTTCGAGTTCGCAGTGTAAATGTTTTGCGCCTCGATCATCGTCGTGAGCTCGGAGGCAATGTCGACGGTCGATTTCTCAAGCGCCTTGGGCACCAGAGCTCCAAAGCCCGCCGTTCCCGCGAAGCCTACGCGCAGCGGCCCCGATTCCGAGCTCGGAACGAAGACGTTCCCGGCCAGGGGAACCAGATTGTCGGGGCTCACCACCGTGGCCAGCGGAATGAGATAGGTCGCCGTGCGGGCGCCATTCTCGTAGACGGCGTAGAGAGTGCCGGTGTCGTCGATCTCGATCCGATCGACCGCGCTCGGCCCATTCCCATCCACGGTCGCCTCGAGCACCTGATAGGGGGCAGGCAACTCGCTCGTCTGCGCCATGTCGAGGACCAGCGTTTGTCCGTTGGGGATCGGAATGCTGATCGATGTCGGGCTCGGCAGCACGGTGTCGAGACCGCCGGTCGTCGGGTCGAAGGTGAGCGTCGTCGTGACGAGGGGCCCCGCTGCGTAAGGGAACGGAGCGCCCGGTGCGGCGGCCTGAGACTGATCGAAGACGGTGATCTCCCAATTGTTCGCCGACGACAGCGAGGCATAGACGTCGAGCGTGATTTGGTTGCCGATGTTGTCGTAGGCGACGAGCGAGCTCTTTGCCGTGTAGGTCGCGGTGGCGGCGTTTGCGGACGGTAGATCGGCCGCGGCGACGATCGTGGCCGTCGACGGCAGATTGACGTTGAACGCCCCTACCGTGGACGCTTCCGCCTGGAGGGCCAGAGTACCGACGTTGACAGGAACCAGACCGGCGGTGCCGTTCGCGACCACGTTGGGCACTCCCCCGGTCACGGGGTAGCCCATCATCGTATAGCCCCCCGTATTGACGAGATCGCCGTTGCCGTTCTGGACGAATGCGCCGGCACGCGTGAGATAGGTGGCACCGGACTCGTCCGCGACGAGCAGAAACCCGGTGCCTCGAATTGCAAGGTCGGTCGCCGAAGTTGTGAACTCGAACCCGCCCTGCTCGCTGATTCCGTACCGCACTTCGGTTTCCACGCTGCCGGGCGTGTAGTCCGAGGTTCCCGACTGAAGCACGAGGGTCGAGAATTCCGTCGACGCCTTCTTGTAACCGGCGGTGTTGGAGTTCGCGATGTTGTCGGCGACGGTTCCGAGCCTGTTGGCTTGCGCATTCATCCCGGACGTGCTCGTCCGCATCATTCCGAAAAGGCTCATACAGCGTGTTCCTTAGCAAGAGGCTCAGCTCTTTTAAGTAGAGCATTTGCATCTTGCGCGAAGCTGGATGAGTGAGCGTGCTGCTCGCGATTCTCGGCCGGTCCGCTGGCAACCAGCCGGTAGCCGAGATAGCGCTTGGAATCGATCGGATCGTAGCCGAGGCGGTAGCGCAACCGCTTGCGAAGCTTGCTGATGTGGCTTTCCACCACGTTTTCGTCGATATCGTCGCTGAACAGCCCGTAGACCGAATTGAAAATCTGGGTCTTGTTGACTCTGCAACCCCGGTTGTTCACGAGGTACTCGAGAATTCGGCGCTCGCGCCGCGGCAGCTGCAGCAATTCGCCCCTGATCTCGGGGTCGCGGCCATCGAAAAAGATGCGCATTTCCCCAACGTCGGCAAAATCCGGGGCGCCTTTGGCGCGGCGGCGGATCGCCTTGATGCGCGCAATGATTTCCCGCACGTGGATCGGTTTGCGAACGACGTCGTCGACGCCGGCCGCAAACAAGTCCAGAGTCTCCTCCAGCGATCTGTTCTCGTTGAGCGCGATAACGGCGGCGTTGGATCGCCTCTTGATGACTTTCGACAGCGCATGGCGGTCGGGGCACTCGCCCAGAAGCACGGCTTCGACGGCCAGCATGTCCGGGTCCGAAGCGGTTCTGACCCAGCTGTCAAATTCGGATGGGCACAGGCCGCAAGCCGAAATTCCCTCTCGATTGAACCACGCTGCGTAGCCTTGAGTGACCGTCGCGCGCTCGTCCACGATTAGTATCATCGAAGGCCCCCCGGCATCGATTACCCTCCGAATCACTAACCAGTACTGTTTAATTGGATGCATTGAGCCGCCGCCTCGATGCAATGTTTTCCAGCTGAATTTTCGCGCCGCGCGGGCGATAGTTTTTGCGGTGTGGCGAAAAGTGTTCACTCTCGCCGAGTCGCCGACTTGGTTATGCTACAAATCCGTAAACCGCAAACCGCGCGCAAGCCGGTCTCGCATTATCGTCCCGCAAGATATGCGAGACATTGACACGGGCTTTGTCCTTCCGCGCCAGTAGGGCCTGCGGGTTGTCGTCGATAGCGCTGCCGCTGGCTTCCCCGACCGCTTGTCAAGCTTGGCACAAGTCCCTTCTCCTCTAATCGGACTGGCTCGAGCGACCGGCTAGTGTCCCGAACTCGAAGTTCGCACACACCTTGCGGTACTCGCGTTTGCGAACTTCGGGTTCATAAGGGACACTAGAATCATAGACTTGCTAGTATGGCTTTGGTTCAGAAGTTCCCTCACGACCCAACCGCGAGGAAAGGGGAACTTCTGAACCGCCATACTAGAGGCGTTTCAGGTTGGCTCGATCCGTCCGCGCAAGCGGAAAGAGCTCACGTCGCCGCTCGGCGTTGCCCCGCAATCGCGCTGCACCTTGAAAAGTCGCCACATGGGAAAAGAGCCGGCCGCAGCGGCCAAGAAACGGACCTGCGGCACAGTGCTGCTCGCGGTGTGCGGCTTGGGATTGACGGGTTGCGCCTCTGGTCTCTTCCACTCCAACCGGGTCGACGCCGTCGTGCCGGGAATGACTCAGACGGAGCTGCAGTCTGTCCTCGGTCCGCCGGACTACATCCAGGCCAAGGACTTGCGGCAAGCTTGGCAGTATTGCCCCCACCTTCTCGACATTCGCGACCGCCTTTACATCACCGTATGGCTCGACGACGGACACGTGGAACACCTGCGGGCCTATGCGGATCGTGTGATGGGCAGTTGCGAGGACTTCCTCGCTGCATTCCGGTGGGAGGATATCGCGGGCCGGACGAAAGCCTCGAAACTCTGGTAGCTCCCATCCCGAGGCTCGCCCGAACCCGGCCGAGCCGAACGGCGCGAGCCTCGCCGGCCCGAGCGGTCTTCAGCGCATCCGCCCCATATCGGCGACGAAAGTCTCGATCGAGCGCAGGAGTGCGACCTTCAATGCGTGCGTGTCGGCCCACGTGCCGTTGCGCAGCTCGAGCAGGGTCGCGATCAGCTTGTTGGTGCTCGCGACGAGCGCATCGGCGCCATCGCTCTTCGAGCGCCCCGAGCCCTCGTGAAGCCCGCCCTGCCCGTGGCCCTGAGCGGATGCCGCGTGAGCCGCCTCGAGCCTCACATCAGACGTGTCATGACGGCGCGCGCCGACATGACGGCCCTCGAGCATGGCTTGCCTGCCCAGCTCAACGAGGTCGGCGAGAGTTGCGTGGCCCCCAGACATTGGCTGTTCTCCCCGGCGATGATATCGAGGCGGACCTGTCGCGATTCGGCTTGCGCCAAGCTCACGCGCCACACGAGCTAGCCACGGCCTTCCCGCTTCAGCGCCCGATCGATTTGCGCGTTCGCGGCGGCCATGAACCGCGATGCCTCCTCGCGCAGCTCCGCCGGGACCCGATCGGGATGATTTGCGAGCGCAAGTGCGCGGCGCAGGCGCTTGAGCTCCGCGGCAGCCAGACCCGGCG
>Ga0209341_10004594_pt1 | contig 12691 bp, 10 predicted proteins | sample RifCSP13_2_FD_184020 | JGI IMG/M metagenome (GOLD analysis project Ga0209341, IMG submission 184020) | Soil microbial communities from Rifle, Colorado - Rifle CSP2_sed 13_2 (SPAdes) (version 2) | ecosystem: Environmental > Terrestrial > Deep subsurface > Rock core/Sediment | place: Rifle...
AGATGCGAATCAGCTCCGCTCTCATCTTGCGCGCGTTGATCTCATCGAGGCTGCTGAACGGCTCATCCATGAGGAGAACCTCCGGCTCTATAGCCAACGCGCGCGCGATCGCAGCCCTCTGCTGCATCCCTCCTGAAATCTGCAAAGGAAAATAGTTTTCGAATCCGTTCAATCGCACCAGTTCCAGATGGCGCTGCGCTACGCTGATTTGGTCTTCCTTTGACAATGCTCCATGCTCGAGAGGGAGCTTAATATTCTCGCGCACGGAGCGCCAGTTCAAGAGCCGGGGTTGCTGAAAAACAAAGCCCAGCCTGATTCCATTTTCTCCCGGCACAAATGGCTTGTCGTTGATCAAGATCTCTCCTCCCGAAGGAGGTTCGACACCGGCGAGAATACTGAGCAGAGTCGACTTGCCGCAGCCCGACGGCCCGAGGATGGAAAGAAACTCGCCGTCTTCAACATCGAAGCTCAAACCGCCGACAACGTCGATGCGGCTTTGATCCTTCAAGATGAAATGCTTGGTGAGATTCTTGACGACGATCTTCTTCAAGAGACTTTTTTCTCGCGTGCGGAGTATTCTTGGGGGATATAGGGGGCATGGTCATATTTGATGCTGTACGGACCATCCTCCCTTGCACGTTGGCGATCCTTCTCACGCCCCATACGATCATCCCCACCAAGCCAATAAGGCCTTAACCCTCGCCTTCTCCACCAAACCTCGGGCGCTCCCTTAACGCTCCACAAATCGCACCGCACACACCTGAGCGCCTCCTCCCTGGCTTCCTCCTCGGTATATCCGCGCTCCACAAGCTCAAATCCCCGCGCCCGAGTCCCTGGAGAAAGCTCCATCATAGAAACGCAACCCTTGCCATGAGGATGGATATCGGGGTGATATTCCATCTCCTGTCCGGCATCGGGCGCCAATACCTCCCCAATTTCCCCAGAGCCACCCAAATAGAGATCAATCTCCTGTGCGGACCTCCTTCCTTGCGCTATCGCCTCAATAACATTCACAGGCCCGAGAACTACATCTCCACCGGCAAACACACCGTGACGACTGGTCCTAAGCGTCCCCTTCTCAACCACAATGGTCCCATCCTTATTTTTGGCAAGTGCCCACGCATCGGAGACGCCGGGTATCTGCCCAATCGCCGCCATTATCGTGTCTACAACAATCGCATACTCACTGCCAACCACGGGCCGCGGAGCCGCTCGTCCACTTCTGTCTACCTCGCCTAACTCCATCCGCTGCAGCCAAAGCTTTAGAGCACTACCCTCCTTCTCAATCCGCACCGGAGCTGTCAGAAACTCAACTTTCACCCCTTCTACCTCAGCCGCCCGCATCTCGAACTCATATGCCGGCATCTCCCTTCGACTCCGCCGATATAAGATCCCCACCTCTTCTGCTCCCAATCTGAGCGCTGTTCGAGCACAATCCACCGCCACATTTCCTGCTCCTATAATAGCCACGCGTCTTCCGACGTCGGGAAGATGGCCGTGCTCAAACCCAAGATTTGCGTCTTTGAGAAACTGTACCCCCTTCCACACACCAGCGAGATCCTCCCCGGCTATCTCAAGATCTCGTGGGATACATGTTCCCACGCCAAGAAAAACCGCCTCATAACCCGCACGAAAAAGCTCATCCAAATCCTCAACCCGATGGTTGCACCGTATCTCGACCCGATTCTCACATATCACCCCAATCTCCTGATCGAGAACGTCGCGCGGGAGTCGGTTTGGAGGAATCCCTATTCTCAACTGCCCGCCAGGCCGCGCCTGCGCCTCAAAAACCGTTACCTCGTGCCCGCACCGCTTCCCAAGATAATACGCCGCAGTCAATCCCGCAGGGCCAGAACCTACGATCGCCACCCGTCTTCCCGTGGGCGGAGCGATCGTCTCGCGCCAATTTTTCCTCCAAACCTCCGTGTCCCGCTCAGCCGCAGCCCTCTTGATGGCATTGATCGCTACTGGCGCCTCCCATAATGCGCGGCGACACACAGGCTCGCACGGCCGGTAACAGATGTAACCGCAAATCGCAGGAAACGGTATCTTCTCGCGCACCACCGCCGCCGCCTCCCCAAATCTCTCCAACGCTACGTAGCCGATGTAGCGAGGCACGTCGATTCCTGCAGGACAGCCTAAAGTACAAGGCGCATTCTGCCGCCCGTTTACAGATAAAGTCTTTGCATCACCGTCATTTTTCATGTTTTACCCCCGTGACCAGTGGCTACCACGCTGTCACCATCCGACGCTCATGCACAGCCACCACCTCAATGGCGTCCTCAGGACACTCTACCTCGCAAAGAAAACAACTCTGGCAGTCCCGAAGATACTTGATGTAGGCCTTGTTGCTAACAGGATCGAGCCGTATCACGTCCAGGGGACACACATCCACGCAGACATTACATCCGATACACAACTTTATGTCTACTTTTCGAATTCCCATTGCACCCTCCCATCCTGAATGCTCACAATACCCAGATCCCGGGGGACCCGCCAAAGATAAGCCAGTTCCACTTCTCGCTTCGGAGCCACCGGATAGGTCTCGATCGGGATATCCTCCGTCCACCACTTCTGCTTGTCTCCTTCCTTGCGCACCATAATCCACTTGAGCCAGTTCACATTGTCAGTATAAGGGTAATCTTCGCGCAGTATATTTCGCGTTTCTTTTCTTTGTATGGCAGCCTTGAGTTGTAGCTCCGCGGTCAAAACCAGGTTCCTGATCTCATGGCACAACCTCAGGTAGTGAAGGTCATAGGCCCCAAGCATTGGAAGGTCCTGATCACGAATGGTCTCCACTCGTTTTAGAGCACGTTCCATTCGGCTGCTTTCACGGAGCAGTAGGATATCGTACGGGATAACTGTTTCCTGGAGTTCCAGCAAAACGTGGTCAGGCTCAAACCCCCCAGACTTTGCCAGAGGTTTATAAGCCTGATCACGAAGTTCCGCCACCAGGCCACTGTCTTCAAAGATACCGTTGCTCTGGCCAGCGCAACGAGCCGCCGATATTCCAGCCCTGGCGCCAGAGGTCGCAGCAGCAGCTAGCCCGGTGACAACCGCACTTGGCGAACAAGCCTCGCCGGCAGCAAAGAGCCGGGCAATCCGCGAGGCATAATTGCGGTCTACAACAACGCCAGGCCTGGTAGTTGGACCTGTGGGACAAAACTCGACCTGCTTCTGGAATTTCCCATCCTTTACTACACCAATACTCTCAAACTCCCGCTGCGGCAGAGGGAGCATTTGATAGAGCCGTTCCATGTTTTCTGGACCAAGGTGCCTCGCGTCCATGTAGATCGGCGCTCTCCCCATTCTTGCCTCGATGCAAAAGAAGGCGATGATCTGGGGAAGACCGGATCGCTCCTTGAGCTTGGGACTATAGCGTTCCATGAAACGCTCACCTTTCGTGTTAAGGAAAACTCCCCCTTCTCCCATCCACTTGTTCATCCCAGGACCCACATCAACCCTGGCTGGCATCGCGTTGGCTGGCTGGTCATTTTGTTCACCGCCGCACAGAGTCGCTCCGATACGGTAGGCCATCCCGAACCCGTCCGCGGTACAGTCCTTGTGCCCAGGATGGATTCCCTTGTAATAGGTAGACCCGGTAGCTAACACGGTGGCCCTAGCCTTAAAGACGTAGAAATCTCCCGTATGCTGGTGGAAGCCCACTGCCCCAACCGCCTCGCCGTTTCGCGTGAGTAGCCCAGTCACGTAAAGACGGTTAACCTGTTCTACACCTATGGCCTGTGCCTTCTGACGTAGCGCATCCATGAGCTGGGTGCTGTAAAACATAACGATCGGGTAAGCGCCGCGACCTGCCATGCGCCTGTACGTCCCATCCGAGTTCATTACAAACCGCACGCCATAGCGGCGCATATCTTCCAAGATAGGATAACTTTCTTGCAGGTGGTCCCGGATTAAGTCCTGCTGAGCCAGGAAACCCTGGGCACGAGTTAACCGGAGAAGCCGATCGTCTAAATCATCCTCTGGAAAGCAGACGTGAACGACGCCCGCAGCAAAACAACTGTTGCCGGTCTTGCCCACAGTTCCCTTGTCCACCTGCACGACACGCCGCGCCCCTGCCTCCTTTGCCTTAATAGCGGCAAATGTCGCCGCTATGCCGCCGCCGATGACGAGCACATCAATATCCCTCACCTCATGGGTCTCATAGTCCATGATCAGCGCCTCCATTCTTCTGAGCCAAGCTCCCGTGACGCCAGATTTTTCCGGTTCACCTTTCCCCCCGCTAACCTCGGAAGTTCGGAGAGCAGAAGGAACTCGTCTGGGAACTTATAAGTCGCGATTTGCTTCAGCTTGAGAAAATCCCGAACGTCATCCTCCGCCAAACTCTGGCCATCGCGGAGAACGACGCATGCCCGTGTCGCCTCACCGAGCTTCTCGTGCGGAATCCCTACCACCACAGCCTCCCGCACCGCCGGATGCTGCATTAGGAGTTCTTCCAGCTCTGTGGGGAATATCTTGTAACCTCCACGAACAATGACATCTCTAGCCCTGCCCACAATGGAGACGTTCCCATCCGAGGTCATGAGTGCTAGATCTCCGGTGCGCAGCCATCCCTCCTCGCCGAGTGTACCCCATGCTGCCTGAGTAGCCTGGACATCTCCGAAGTATCCAGAGCCCGTGTAAGCGCCTCGTATTTCCAGTTCACCAATCTCACCCGCTTCCACTGGCACGCCGTGAACTCCCATGATTCTCACCACCCCGCCCGGCAAAGGCTTACCAACAGAGCCTCCGAGGCGGATCTCCGGCGGATCATGAGGGCTTGTCTGAGTGAACATGATGGCCTCCATGCTCCCGGCTGCCGGGACGATCTTTGCTCCCAGTCGCCGCTCAGCCTCGCGTGCGGCCGCCTGTGAAACCGCGGCTGTGCCGGTGCGGATGAGTCGGAGCGCGCTCAGGTCCCAACGGGAAAGATCGGAGACCTCAAGGAGCCGCAGCAAGATAGTCGGTACCGTGCTGACAAAAGAGACACGCTCGCGACTAATGGTGTCGAGCATTTCCTCGGCGTGGAATGACTCCCCTAAGACAGTCCGGACGCCGGCGGCCAGCGCGACAAGCCAACCCATGGCGCCAGCTCCACCCCCCAAAGGGCAGAAGATCCCAACCACATCCTGAGAAAAAATCTCCAAGCGCTCCGCGAGGCCTCGCCCAGCCAACCAGTGTGCGGCTTCAGGCCATTCACATAGCTTTGGCGCACCCGTACTCCCGCTGGAGACAGAAATCAGCGAGACCTCCCAGGGTTCGAAGGCCTCTAGGTCATCTCCATGCCCTCGAGTCGCCGCGAGTTCTTCCCAACAGAAGGTGGCAGCCGATTTTGCCACCTGTCCCCGGACAAAGATGCCTCGCTGTAAATTTGGAAATTTCGCCCTCATCCGCTGGAACATCTCGTGAAAGTCGGTGCCGAGAAATCTTGCGGGAGCCACAATGGCCCGCGCCCCGGACGCGCGCACAACCCGCTCAAGCTCTGCCTCCCGCCAAACCACCGGAACATACACGCCAAGGATCCCCACACGTTTCAGAGCATAGCGCACTACCAGGTTCTCAACCCAGTTTGGTAGCTGAACGAGAACGAGTTCGCCACGCTCGAGTCCGACCTCCCTCAGGGATCGTCCGACACGGCACGATTCGCTGTCGAGGTCAGCCCATGTGAGGCGCCGTTGAGCATCCGAGGCGGCCACCGCATCGCCGTTTTCTTTTGCCAAGCTGCGGAGCCTGGAGACCGTGGTCTCTTCTGTCCATATCCCTTCGGCCATGTAGCGCTCCACCATGGAGGTCGTAAAACGCGTAGGCCAGATCGTGCCGGAAACCTTACGGATCATCTTCCTTTGCCCTTAATCGGTCTGAAACCTTCTCTCGTGTCAACTCAGTTTTTGCCCGATAATTCGGCTCGCCTTTGAGAGCTCCTTCACCAACCCTGTTATTTTCTTATCCGTAAGCCTGTAAATGGGTCCCCCGCAAGCCAATGCAGCCACGACCTCGCCACTCCCCGAAAGGACAGGTACAGCCACTCCGCTTGAGCCCGCATCGACTTCCTCCCTGCTTACCGCATATCCTCTCGATCGAATTGTACGGACTTCTTTCTCCAACTCCGATCTTTCTGTAGTAGTCCCGGGACCTAAGGCGCGGAGCTTAAGACTCTTAAGCATAATTTGCCTTTCTGACTCCGACATGGAGGCCAGCAAAATCTTGGCGGCGGCGCCGGCATACAGCGGCAGAGCGGTGCCGATCCGTTGAGTGAGTCTCACCCGATGTTTTCCTTCGGCGCTCTGGATGCAGACGCTACGATCCTCGTGTCGAACGGTCAAAAAAATGGATTCTCCTGTCACCCCCGCCAGCCTTTCCATCTCCGGCTTAGCTGCTTCCCTGAGATCCACCGAATTGTAAGCAAGCATCCCCAGGCGAAATTGCGCCGGACCAAGCTGATACGATTTTCCATCAGGACCTGTCTTGATAAATCCAAATTTCTCAAACGTCTCCAGGAAACGATAGAGTGAGGTTGCCGGTATCGAGGTGCGCTTCGAGATCTGCAATAGGGTCTGACTCTGTCTCTCAGGTTCGAAAGAGAGCAAAATCCGAAGCGCCTTTTCTAAAGACTTAACCAGCATGACCGCTCAAACTGCCTCTCCGAAGAAACCCGGATATTCGTAACATGAATAGACTTTCACCTTTGCTGAGCGCATGACAAAGCTAGCCGTCTCGTGGAAGAAACCGAAGGTCCACAAACCCCTGCAGATCGCCCGAGGCTGTAACGATCCCGAAATCCACCAGGTATTGATGAATAGCCTCGACTCCCTTCATGTTGACCTTCTCGCTTATCGTCGGCACAATGAAGTCGTAAGTCTTTTCAAGAACAGGCCTTGACTGCTTCGTATATTTTTCCAGAACCTTTATGGATTCTTCGCGATTCGACTCTATGAACCTCATCCCTTTAGTAACTGCTCTAAGGAACTTCCTTACCTTCTCGGGATCCCTTTGAAGTAGCGGCCTTGAAGTTGCAACGGCGTTATTTTGATCATCCGACAGGTAGTCCCGAGCGCTCGCAATCCTCCTAAAACCCATTTCTGCAGCACGAAATGAGAATGGCGGCTCCAACACCGCAGCGTCAACCTGTCTCTGCTCTAATGCCACAATTCGGTTATGACCACCGGCCATGGCAAACTGCTTAACATCTCTTTTGGGATCCAGGCCCGCAGCCCGCAAGACGACGGAGACAACGAAGTGGGGCGGGCCACCTAATGCCCCGGACACGATCGCTTTCCCTCGAAGACCCCTTACGGAATCAATTTCCGGATTCACATAGATCTCAAAGGGAGACAAATTCACCAGCCCTGAGACGATGACGACAGGCGATCCTTTTAAGTGTGCCGTCAGGGTGGTAATCGTGCCAACCACAACAAAGTCAAGATCACCCGCGGTTAGAATCTGGACCGCTCTGGCCGCTCCTCCCTGAATTAACAAAAGTTCAACCGCAAGCCCCTCGGTCGCATAAATCTTTTTCTCTTCAGCGACGAACAGCGGCCACGAAAGGGCGGAGCGGGAAGGAAAGCCGACGCGCACAGTCTTCGCTGCTAACGCCTGGCCGTAACAATCTGCGTGATCGGATAAGAAAAAAAGAAGAACCAGCGCAGCAAGACCGAGACCTCTAACGACGTGTTTATCCATCATCGTCCTCCGTTACAAACGAACGTCCACATGGACCTACGAGAAGAACAAAGGAAATCGAGCACACAGGCTTTGTCGCGAGGCTATAGAGGCCATAGGAGAACCTTGATTACGGATGGACAGATTCCAGAAACCATTCCGTGGGCACGTCCCGACCTACCTTTGCCTCTCGCGCCCTGAGCAGCACTTCGCTTCCCACGGCAGCAAATTGAAGACCGAGACCCACGTTGTTGCAAAAACAGGTGACCGCGCTACGGTCCACTCGCCCCTGGATCTTGCCACTCACCAAGTGGGAGAGCACCGGGAGATCGTCCCAGACCCCGCTGACCTGCTGGGTAAGTGGGTGGCGCCATCCCTCCACCACATCGGGAATCGACTGGGGATCAACCCCGACGACGATCTGAAACGGTTTGGCCTCATGTCGCTCGGCATTGAGGCGTTCTCGTCCAACTTTAAATCGTTCTATCGCGACAAAGTCTCGAAAAATCCCTCTCTTTGCAGTTTAAGCAAAAGCCCCATATCGAGAATATCTTCGGCCCTCAGAGGCGCCAGACCCGGTCGGTCCGGTTCCTTCCTGCTATCGATGACATTCTGCAATGCTTCCTGAGGCACCACCGGCACCCTAGGAATGGCGCCAAGCGCATAAGCCCTGTAAGTTTCCTCCAGAACATTCTCGTCATTTGTCTTTGTGTGCTTCCTCAGAACGCGAAAGGCGAGGCTTTTATCTTTTCGGTAGAGCGCTGCCCCCTCAGAATAAGCCTTCAAAAAACTCTCCACCAACGTGGCGCGCTCACGCAACAACTGGCGACGGGCGATGAGAACAATCGAGGCATAAGGAAAGTCCGCCTGGGCTAAATCTACCAACTCGCGGTAGCCTAGCTGCCTGGCCTTGAGTGTCGTTGGCGGTGACATGACCCCGGCCTGCGCCAGCCCTTTCTCCATGACCGCGATTACCTCGGGCACGCCTCCAGCCTGGATCAAGTTTACATCCTTTCCCGGCTCCAATCCGCTCCGAGCCAAGATATAACGGGCTCCGAAGTCAACGATGCCGCCAAACCGACTGATCGCTACTGTTTTCCCCTTAAGATCTGACGGCGTCCGCACCGAGGCATGGGCCATCATGGAAAGCACGAGCTTATTCGACACGGCTCCGATAATCGCTAAATCTCGATTACCTGCTCGATAGGCAGCCACAACCCCTTCGCCTCCGGTAGCGCCCACCTGAACTTCGCCGGAGAGGAAAGCAGCCGTAGCCTGAGTCGCCCCGCGGATGTAAACCACCTCAGCGTCAAGGCCGTACTTCTTAAACAACCCCCCCTCGGCAGCGATCCAGACCGGCCCAAAAGCTCCACTGATCGCCGGAACGCTCACCCTCCAGGCTCCTTGGACTGGACTCCATCCGCAGAGCGCGAAGACCAGAGAGTAGCGGCACTGCCAATCGCGGGCGACTGATACTTGCCATCTTGACCCTCCATTTTAACCGAGCCGCGCTCCTTAGGGCGCCGAGACGGAATTTCACATAGTGAAATATATTTTATAATTCAGATAGCACGCGACGAGCCTCCCCGTCAACACAATTTTTCTCCTCCCTAGTAGCAAAAGAAAAATAAGGAAAGAAGGACCATCACGGAAAGACACAAATGTGTCCGAGATCTTTTATGCCTCACGGTTGCTTCATTTGCGTGCGTCCTAGTAGCTCCTTCGCTTTTTCGCCGTTCTCCGCGATCTCTTGGCCCGCGGGCTTTGGCATAAAGGCTTTTTTCCTGGCCGCCAGTTCCCAGATCAGAACAGGAGCCGTGATGGCCAATCCAAGGGCGCCGGTAGGCAATCCGGGGGTCATCAAACCCAGGCCCCCGACAATGAAAACAACCCTCTTCGGCAGGCTCAGAACCCGGAAGAGGTACCCCTCAACCCCAATGGCTAGAAGCCCGACTCCGGCAATGGCGGTTACCACCGCTATTAGAACCTCCGGCACGGATCCTCTGAGTAGGAGGGCGGGTTTGTAAACAAAGATGAAGGGGACAACGTAAGCCACAATCGCCAGGCGCATGGCTTGAAAGGCGGTCCGCAAAAGGTTTGTCCCGCCAATGGCTGCTGCGGCATAAACGGCTAAGCAGACCGGCGGCGTGAGGAATGACAACACAGCAAAATAAAAGACAAACATATGAGCCGTCAATGGATCTATCCCTAACTGCACCAACGCGGGGGCCACCAGAATGACCACCAAAATGTAAGCCGCGGTTACCGTCATCCCCATCCCCAAAATCCCCGCGGCAATCGCAGCCAGAACCAACAAAAGAAAGAAATTGCCGCCCGCCATGCTGACCACTGCCTGGGAAAACGTAAATCCCAAACCCGTCAAAGCCACAATCCCGATGATCAGACCCGCTACCGCGCTAACGACAGCGATCTCCAAGAGACTCTCACCGGTCTTCTCAAGAATGATCAGGAGTTTACGGAAAGTAACTCGGCTGGCCTTCCTTAAAAAGCTAACCAGGAAAACCGCGCCTGCGGCATAGAGACCCGCCACCTCAGCCTCAAGACCGGTAAAAAACAAAACATAGACGAGGACACTTATGGGAAAAAGAAAAAGCCAACCTTGACTCAAAATGTGCTTGAAGTTGGGAAGCTCCTGATTGCTCAATCCCCGAAGGCCATCCCGGGCCGCCTCCAGATCTACCTGAATAAAGAGTGAGAGGTAGTACAGTAGCGCCGGCAGAAGGGCAGCGAGAGCGACCTGGGTGTAGGATATTCCCAGGAAGGTAGCCATCAAAAAGGCGGCCGCACCCATAACCGGCGGCATGATCTGACCACCTGTGGAGGCCACAGCCTCAACCGCTGCCGCGACCTCAGGTCGGTAGCCAGTGCGGATCATCATGGGTATCGTGATGGGGCCATCTACAACCACGTTGGCTACCGCGCTTCCAGACATAGTGCCGAACAGGGAACTGGCCACGACCGACACTTTGGCTGGCCCTCCCCGGTAGCGGCCAAAAAGGGCCAATGCTCCCTCGGTAAAATAGAGCCCCCCTCCGGTACTAAAGAGAAACTGACCGAAGAAGACAAAGCTAAAGACCACAGTGGCTGCCACTTGAAGGGCGACGCCGAAGAGGGAATTAGGGTCCAAATAGAGATAGTTCACCAGCCGAGACCATGGGACCCCCTGCCCATAAAGAGCCCCCGGAAAGAGGAACGCATAATGGGCATAGAAGAAAAAGAGTAGGACGATAACTAATATTGGCCAGCCTAGAAGACGCCGCGTTCCTTCGAGGATCAAAAGGATGGCAATGGCCCCGAGTAAAACCCGGGTGGGCAAAAGCAGACCCATGGTCTCGATAATGTCAAAGTAGAAAAGCGCCACATAGCTGCCAATGAGAAAACCGGACAGCGCAAAGAGCCCATCATACCAGGGGAGATGATTCGACGAGATCCTTTTATTGGCCGGCACCACCAGGAAGGCGGCCGCCATGGTCAAGGCGAAGAAAACAGCAAGATACTGCTGGATGTAGAAGGTGAAGCCTAAGTACAGGGGGACATTGAGGATGGAGATAATCCCGGTGAGAGGGATCAAGCAGAGGATTACCCTTTCAACGACACCAATCCACCCCCTGTGTCTACGGAAGCGGGGCTCCCCCTTGATTTCGAATTCTTGGCCCGTAGCCTCACACCCTTATTGTCTTTGGGCTAGCAGCTCTTTTTGAAGCTTCTCCATGTCGCTCGTCCAGGCGCCTTTTTCCCTATAGAATTTTACGGCGCCCGGATGATAAGGGATGCGAGCCTCTTTGCTAACGAAGCGGTCTGGAGTCCAATCCTTTAAAAGTGGGTGAATCGGCGCCAACTCCTTGTAGTTTTCCCAGAGAGCCTTGACCACTTGGTAAACTGCCTCCTCCGCAAGCCCAGCCCGGCCAACCAGGTAGATGTCGTATCCCCAAAGGTACATTTCTTGATCGACTCCCGTCTTGCCTGGTCCGGGCGTTACTTTTACAGGATAACCCGGATATTTCGCGTTGGCCCGTCTTACAGGCTCCGCAGAGGCATCCAGGGGCAGAAAGCGAGCCCCGTTCCTGGCATGTAACTCCTCGATCACCGGCATGCCAATCGTGGCTGTCCCGGAAGCATCGGCCCTACCCTCGGTGACTGCCTTTATCCCACTCGGCGGGCTGTCGACGGGGATTATTTTGACGTCGGCAAATGATAGTCCACCATTGGCCAGGATGGCCTCTGTCTGGGCCTGCAGTGACGGGGTGGGAAATTTTCCCGCCACCCTCTTTCCTTTGAGTTCAGTGACCTTCGTTATTCCCGAATTAGCTGATACGACCAGACTGATGGAATTGGGGATCGTCACTGCGACGAGGCGCAGTGGGAAGCCCTTTCCCTCAGAAAGCCTTTGATAAGTAGATTGGCCAAGGTAGCCCTTTTCCGCGTCCCAGTTGTTTACCACTCCGAGATCAATCTCAGCAGTCGGCAAGAGGGGATACCAAGCTACCGGTCCGGCCATAGGCTTAACCGTTGGCATGATGGTTGTGTTTTTGGCGACGACCGTGGCTGCGGCGGTTCCAATGATGTTAAACATTGACCCCATAGGATGAGTTCCGATGCTGACTGTTTTTGGCTGAGCGTCGGCCGCCGACGCTGGAAGGCTCAGCACTAAAGCCCAACCTATGGCGAGAACCCCGATCCAACTCTTCTTCATCGAATCTCCCCCCCTCTTTGGGTTTGGCCTCCCGTTTTTCTGTGAGCGCATCCTGACTCGCAGTTTTCTTTCACCCCACGAGCAAGCCCTTGTTCCTTGTGCAACCCGGACATTCAGCAGCTACATACCCGAATAGCTGCCCATTGTCTACAGAAAGACACCTATACCTGCACGACGGTGCGCCAGGCCGTAACCCGTTTTTCAAAGGGGTTAATAAGAGTATACTCGATGAACAATAGCACGATGACGAAGGTCAACGTCCAGGCGAACACCTGAGTCATCGAAAAAAGCCCGAACCAGTAGTGCAGCATGTAGCCC
>Ga0209341_10004597_pt1 | contig 12685 bp, 13 predicted proteins | sample RifCSP13_2_FD_184020 | JGI IMG/M metagenome (GOLD analysis project Ga0209341, IMG submission 184020) | Soil microbial communities from Rifle, Colorado - Rifle CSP2_sed 13_2 (SPAdes) (version 2) | ecosystem: Environmental > Terrestrial > Deep subsurface > Rock core/Sediment | place: Rifle...
GCACAGGAGAGCAACCAAGGACCACTTGGAGGGGGGCCGGCGCCCGCGCCCAAGATTACGCTCAACGAAGCGGTTGTAAGCAGAATAAAATCGCTGCCCTTCGTGGACGAGGTTATACAGTCCTACCAGGGACAGATCACGCTCCAGTCAAGGGGCAAGTCTGTCGACACTACGGTATTTTCAATAGATCCGCAAAAGCTATACGTCATTGCTCCCACACTTGAATTCGTCGAAGGCTCGAGCATCAGGCAGAACGACCCTTCTGCAATACTTCTTTCAGACAGGGTGGCAAACCCGCCCGGCGACGAAGCACCGTTTGCGACGGTAGGCCAGTCGCTCCGCGTGACATACTCTTTTGTAGACCCCGACAACGGCAAGCAGGAAGAAGAATCGAAGAGCTTTGTCGTTAGCGGCGTAATGCTGCCCACGGGCAACCCCACCATTGACAATGCAGTCGTATTCAACAGGATATCGGGCGACGCGCTGCTTAACAAGGCCGGCAAGTACGATGCGCTCTTGGTCGCGGCGGAAGACGGCGAGCACGTGTCAATCGTAGAGGAGGAGATAAGGAAACTTTACGGCAACAACATCGGAATTACCACGCCGGAGGCAATCCTGGAGACCATCCAGCAGTTTACGTCCGGCTTTACCTCCTTTATCCTGAGCATTGCGCTTGTCGCCCTGCTGGTGGGAGGTGTCGGCATCATCACCACGCTTTACACGTCTGTCATGGAGAGGATAAGGGAGATCGGTACGATGAAGGCCATTGGGGCGCAGAACGGCTTTATCCTTTCGCTTTTCCTTGCAGAGGCCATGACGATAGGGGTCTTTGGCGCAACCCTCGGCATGGCGCTTGGCATAGCCGGAGGGTACGTGCTTGTCGCCGGCTTTGCCTCTCAGGGCCCCGACTCTTCAGGACTCACCCCCGTGTTCCTGCCGACTGACCTGGCGTACGTGTGGGGGCTTTCGGTAGGGCTTTCAATCCTTGCAGGTAGCTATCCTGCGTGGAAGGCGTCTAGGCTGCAGCCTATAGTGGCGCTCAGAAGGGAATAAAAAAGAAAAGGGCCGCCCCTTTATACGTACCTGCTCAGAAATGCCAGAGTCTTTTCCCACGCGTCGGCTGTTTCTTTCGGCGCATAGTTGTCGCCCGATGGGTTTGCAAACGCGTGTCCTACACCTTCGTAGATATAGATCTCGTTTGTGACGCCGCTAGCATCAAGCGCGGCACCAAACTGGTTGACCGTGTCTACCGGGATTGATTGATCTGAAGAGCCGAATACGCCCAGTACCGGCCAAGTGATTTCTGCCAGGTCTGTCTGATTTGTCACCAGAGTGCCATAGTAAATGACTGTTGCAGCCAGCGGCTTTTCAGTGTTGAGGGCAAGCTGCAGCGACTGGCCGCCGCCAAAGCACCAGCCCAATGAAGCTATTCTCAAGCTGTTTACGTTTTGCAACGACGAAACATGTTCCACTGCCGCATTCAAGTTGTTAACTGCTTCGTCAGGGTAGTCCCTTACAGAGCCGGCTAGTTGGCCGGCGCGGCTGGATTCCGTCGCCACTTCGCCATCATAGAGATCGACAGCGAGAACGGCATATCCTTCGTAGGCAAGCTGCTCTGCCATGTTCTTGATGTTCTGGTTGAGCCCCCACCATTCGTGGATCATGATAACGGCAGGAAGGCCGGTTCCGTTCTGTGGATATACCAGATAGCCTGTCGCGTCCCCGTAATAGTTAACAGAGCTGCTTTCCAGCACGATGCTGCTTGCGTTGGCCGGCCTTTCATTCATAGCCATGCCTTCGCGCATCACTGCAATTACGGCACTTGAAGACTCGGTGAGCGTGCCGTAGACAGGATTTGTGCCAAAGTGCGAGTCTATTCTGTTAGGCCCGATCCACATTGCAATCGCCGCGCCGTTGAATATCTTGATCTTCATAGGAACGCCAGATACCGGGCCGTCCCTGATTGCGACAGTCGCCGTCCCATCGAACACATGGGTTGTGTTGCCTTCCATTGCGGCATTGGTCAGCGTGAAATTATGAATTGTGTGGCCGTGCGCCGCAGTCCCGTCTACCCGGACCATCGAGATCCTAGCTACCAGGTTAGCCAACGGCAGGTCCGAATCAGTCGCGCCCTGCCTTAGACGCAGGACCCAGAACCCTGATTCAATCCATTCGGGGTTTCCTTCGCTGTCGAGCTGAACATTGGCTATAGAGCCCTTCAATATAGTTGGACTTGCAACGTGCATCACGCTTTCTGCCGAAGATTGCGCAAAGGCTGTGGTATTATTTCCAGCCATTCCCAGTGGAAGTGCAAGAACAAGGGCCGGCAGCACGAATGCCATAACTAGTAATCTTTGCACTCTAGCTTCCATTGCCGGTTATTTGGCAGATGACCATTAAAAATGTTGTAGTTCACAAGCATAGTGGAATGTACTATAATTGTGTTAGAAAATAGAAAGGAAAAAGCGGGCGTCTGGTTTCCCAGACTCGAGTCGAAACCCCGTTTACGGGATGGACCTGCTGTACAGCTTGCCTTCGAGTGCGAGCTTGTACATCTCGGCCACGTATGGGTTCTTCGCAGGTGATTCTGCACCCAGCTCCACCAGCCTGGCGTACACTCTGACTACGTAGGCCAGAGCGCCCATGAATGCCACGACGACACCCATGTTGAACATCCAGTGGTTAGGAACTGCAAAGATTTCTTCGACGAACCAGAAGTGCCACATCTCGTTAACACCGATTGTGAACATCGTGGCTAGGTAGCCAAGGATGGTCAGCTTTAGACCGGTGTTCATCGAGTTGCCAGGACCCCTGAGGATTGGTACCCTTCTGTCGTACATTGCGACAAAGCCCCAACCCAGTGGGAGAGCTACGAAGTGGCTGTATAGCCACCAGTGAGCCGGCGTAAAGGCACTATCCCTGATTGACGTCTGGTGCAGTGAGCCGTCAACAAAGTTGTCGACTTCTACTGACGCTGCGATTGAACCCAGCATGATGACCATGATGTAGATTTTCTTTAGTCTCTGAATTTCGACTTCCTTTGGTATCAGCGCTGGCATCTGTGCCATGAATTACATAGGCTAGCAACCTGTATATTAACCTGCAGTTCAGTCATTGGCGATAAATTATGTAAAATATTCATTCTCAAGACATTATATAGTAACTTTTCTAAATTATGGAGACCAACATTATGAAACAAATCCTGTTACTCAGATAAGCAACAATGATAATCATATATGCTTATCATAGATACTTGAAATAAGGTTGGCAGCTCAGTCAAATGCCTTCTCTTCACAATGTCAGGATTAACTCTGAATCTTCACCGCTGCCGGTTCAAAGGTACAGCCTGCCGATTAATTAATGAAATGGTGAACGGTACTGTCGAGCATAGAGTTGTGCCGCTCCGCAAATTCTAGCCACCCACCAAGTTAACAGAACCTATAGAACCGCTCTTGGTACATTAACCCCTGAAAATAAGCAGATCTACGAAGTTTTTCAGAGGCTCTTGTACTACGAAAGCGCTGCTAGAGAAACTGGAGTGACGGACGACAGTCAGAGGATAGTTTTTGCAAGAAGAGGGGGTCAAGCAGAAGATAACAATACTCATCGAAGTAAAGTCATGGGTTCAACAACTCCCAGATCAGAACTTTCAACCAATCAGATCAAACTTCTCCTTAGGGAATTCGACAAAGGCGCTAATCCCGTTGACATTGCCAAACAGCTTGGCTTTTCTTAATAGCAGCAACAAGTTTCTTCCAAACGATTTTCTAGGGGATATTATTCTCTCAACAAGCTTTGTAATAGCTGTCCTGGAATGGAGGGTAGCTATGTCTGCTCGAGGAATGGCTTGTAGCGTTGGACAAGCTCTGCTAAAGCGAAGCGCTTCTTGCCAACTATCTTGATGTCTACGCGCGGTTTCTTGCCTTTCTCGGTTTCAATAATGTTATAGCAGTTTTCAAAGAAGCCGCGGAACCTTAACGACGATGCCGTGCCGGCGTACGCTATTTCAAGTCGTCCGAGGTTCCACACCCACGGTCTGTGCTTGTGGCCACACAGTACCAAGTCAACGCCGGAATGCAAGCTCGTTCGCAGCGTATCGCCTGCATCAAGGATAATAATCTTGTCGGTTCCGGTATCGGGTATACCTATCAAATGGTGGTGCATCGCCACTATCTTCGGTTTGGTCTCCGGATACTTGATCAGCGTCTTTTCCATCCAAAGGTTCTGCCGGTAGCCGACTTCGCCTTCGTCCCTATCTGGCCTTGCAGTACCCAGTGTGAGGACGGTCGCGTCGTCAAACTCGTAAATCTGCTTTGACGGAAAGAACTTCTTGAACAGCAAATATCCGGTATGCCTGTAGTCGTGGTTGCCGGCAACGACAATGATGTTTGGGCAGGCAAAGCGCTTTAGTTCGTTCCTTGCCTTTTCAAACTGGAAGAGCAGCCCTTCGTCTGTCAAGTCTCCGGTGACAATAATCGCGTCGGGCTTGAGTTTGTTGACTTCGTCGACCACGGTGTCAAAGACATTCTGAACAAAAAGGCTGCCAATGTGTATGTCTGATAGCTGGACTATTTGCAAAGCTGTCATGTATTCGTATTTGGCATTATTTAACGATGTGCGCGCAAATCAATATTAACGCCCTAGGCTGCACTTACAGCAAGCGGTTTGCCAAAGCGCAAGATAAAGGAGGAAAAACCAAAGAGGAGGCTGGGCAAGAAGGAAATGCTGATAGTTCCAATCGCGATGGGCGCCGCAACCCTCCTTGCGCTTGTAGTAATACCAATCTTTGCGCCGCCGCCCGACCCTACTCAGGTCTGCCTCAAGGCGCACAATGTGGAATCTTTCCAGCTCTTCCCGACGATGGAAGTGTCTGTAGACGGAATGTCCATGATGTTGCCAGACGGAGTAGGCAAGGAACCCAAAGGTGACCAGGAATGCCTGCGGCCAATCCACACCGACGAAGTGGGCAACCAGATCCATATCGAATACATCAGACCGATCAGGTTTACGATGGCTGACATGATGAAGATCTATTCCTTTGATAACAAAACGATATCCGTTGCAGACAACTCTACAGGGACTCTTCAAGAACGGAAACTGGAGCTCGACAACTACAACGTGCAATATTCATATTTTTCATCTGAAAGCAAGGATTGTGACAACACCCGCGAAGATTTGGACTGCTACACCTATCAGAACGATCTATCCCTTTTTCCCCCGTTCACAAAGGAAATGCTGGCAAGGATAGAACTGACAAGCAAATAGGAATAAATATCGAAAAAAGGACCGCCTCTGTGATTTGGCCACCAAGACTGCAGCGGTAATCAGGGGCGATGGCACGGGCCCCGAGCTCGTCAACGCAATGATAAAAGTTTTGAAAGCCTGCAATTCCAAGGTTGATCTTGTTCCATGCGACGCGGGATCAGAATGGTGGGAAAAAAGAGGGGGCAACTCGTACATCTCGCCTGAGGTGTGGAAGCTGCTCGAAGAGTCTGACGCCTGCTTCAAGGGCCCGACCACAACGGTGCCTGTGCCAAACGCGCCGCGGAGCGTCGCAGTAAGCATCCGCCAGAAATTCGAGCTGTACGCAAATATCAGGCCGATCAAGACGTATAAGAACGCGGAAAAACAGCTCGACTTCGTTTGCGTGCGCGAAGCCACGGAAGGGCTGTACGCGGGCATTGAGTTCAAGACAAGCGACGACTCGGCGATCGCGATACGAAAGACCACGAGGAAGGGCTGCGACCGCATTGCCAGAGCAGGCTTTGAAGTCGCAAAGAAAAGGGGCTTTGGCAAGGTGTACGCGATAACAAAGCGCAACATACTCAAAGAGACAGATGGCATTTTCTGGGGTGCGGTAGAAAATGCACAAAAGCAGTTCAAGGGCATACAGGTGGAGGAATACTACATCGATAACATGACTCAGCAGCTGGTAAAGAACCCTCAAAGGTTCAATGGGAGCGTCCTGCTCAGCACCAACCTTTTCATGGACATTGTTTCTGAATGCGCTTCGGGCCACGTTGGCTCTATCGGCAACGTGTATTCCGGCAATTATGGAAACAATTACGCGATGTTCGAGCCGGCTCACGGCAGCGCGCCAAAGTACGCCGGCCAGAACAAGGTCAACCCAGTCGCCACGGTGCTGTCAGGCGCGTGGATGGTCGAGTACCTTGGAGAAAAGCCGATCTCGGACGCGATATTCAAGGCTACAGAGGATGTCATCAATCAAAACAAGTACGTGACCTATGACCTAGGCGGCAGCGCCACCCTATCGCAAATGGCAGACCAGATAGCATCGCGAGCCGGCAAGCTCTTGAAAAAGTGATCAGCGGTTCAGCTCTACAACTGAGAGCGTCTCGTAAAACAGCCTTTTTTCCCTTCTCACTTTGGCGCGCATATTTTTTTCCGTCACCAATCGATCAAGCGCGGAAGAATCTGCAAGCGATGAAATAACAAACAGCATTCTGCCGTCGTGGGCAAGGAGCGGCAGCGCCGACTGGATAAAGTGTATTGTCGTCTCTATTCCCGCGGGGCCGCCGTGCACGGTTGTCTCCCTGACTTTGTCGTCGGGCAGGTAGGGCGGGTTGCTCACAATCAAGTCGAACATGCCGGCAAAAGCCGATGCGGCGTCGCAGCAGGCAAGCATCGCTCTCGACCTGCCCCTGCAGTGCTCCAGCGCCCGCAGGTCAATGTCAGAGCCGGCCACACTTGCAAAGTTCTTTTCAAGCAGGTTGAGCAAAAGGCCCGAGCCTACGCCGATTTCAAGGGCTTGCCTGCCGCGATACTGCTTTATGCAGTCAGCCAATAGAAATGTGTCGTCAGATGGCACATACACTTCACATCGACTCCGCTATCTTGACAAGGTCGCTTGGTATAAGCTGGCCTATTCTCTTGCTGCCAAAGTCAGTTTTTATCCCAGCTTTGGCGGCCACGGTCGTGGCTTTTTTGTTCCTCTTTGAGAAGAGGAGGTTGAGGTTCGTTACGGTCTGTTTTGGAACGGTATAGACGGGAATTATCCTGATTACCGCGGATTCTACTTTTGGCTGCGGCTCAAACGATTCCCTTCTAACGCTGAATAATTTTTCAATCGCAAAACAGTGAGTAGCCAGCGCGGATATCGCGCGATAGTTCTTGTCACCAGGTTTTGCGACGAGCTTGTCTGCAAACTCTTCCTGCACCATCACTATCGCCCTGCTGAATTTCTGCACAGCCAGCCATTCAATGGCGTCCCTGCTGCGCGAATAGGGTAGGTTTGAAGCAAAGACATCAAAGTGCAAGTTCTTGGTTCTGAAACTGCAATTGCGCTCGTGCCCGCTGATTTAGATTCTTGTCGACTTCGTATGAAACCACGCTCTTGGCGACCCTGCACAGCTCTGCGGTGAGGATTCCATGTCCGGTGCCTGCCTCAAGAACTGTCTCGCCCTTGCCTATGCCGGCTGCATCTAAGATCCTGCCGAGGACCCGCCGGTCAGCGAGCATGTGCTGGCCGAAGGTCTTTGTAATGTTTCTGGTCAATTACTTTCTTACGAAAAGATTCATTCTGGCTTGCCCCATTATTTCTTCGATTATCCTTTTTGCCACGAGCTTGGAAGGCTCTCTCAGGCCTACCCTGCTCTGCAGGTCCGCAAAGTTCTCAAACTTTTTTTTCTCCCTTTCCTTGATTATCGTCATCATGTAGGTCTTGCCTATGCCCGGGATGAGCTCAAGCGCGTGTATCCTCGGGGTTATCGGCTGCGACATGTTGATGTATTCCACAAAGCGCTTCTCGTTGGCAACCACTATTTTTTCCACAATAGTTGGAAGCTCGTTCTTGGCGGCCTGCGAAACATCGTTGTATTCCAACCGGCCAAGCACGCTTGCAACCTTGTCTCGCCCCTCGCGCCCAATGTAGAGGCGCTCGCCAAGATCGACGGTCGTGTTCTGGACCCCCAGCAGCTCCAAGAGCGTCAGCCGCTCTTCACCTATAGCCTGGATTATTACGCCTTCCCTGCCCCTGACTGTTATCGATTTACCCCTTGGCGTAAAGTCAAGGACGTAGGCATACTCCTCGTATTTCCTAGGCTGGCCGTGATCGCCGTGGCTATAGTGCCCTGCTGCAGCATCCGGTGTCGACTGTGGTTGCCCTGACAATGTTCAATCCATATAATACGAGAGTGGGTATTTAACTTTGGGTGCCTTCCTTTAGGATATTCAACATCTTTTCCAGCGTTTCGGTAAGAATTAGTTTCTTCCATCCAAAGGTAAAGGCTCTTAGCTCCTCAAGGGACACTGGCATGATGTTCACCACTTCGACTGCCTCTTCCTCCGTCAGATCGCACTGGTCTACCAGCTGGCGCATCATCTTTTGCGCTTTTTTCGAGTCGGCCTTTGAAAACTTTGTCACATAGTCCGCGGTCCACCTCTGGATCTGGTCCATGTCGTCGGGCTTCACCGATTCGAGGATTTCCTTTACTTGCGGAAGCGTGACTATTTCCTTCTTTATTATTTCCGTCATTTACTGTTGGCACCTGCTGCCGACATTTCTGCAGTACCTGCCAGCGGCTTGATGTGGTTAAAGCGGGTCTGCAGTATCTTTTTCTTGCCGCCAAACATCACCCCAACCCGCAGCGTGCGCCTTCCCACCCCTTCCACTTCGCCAATCCTGCCGTGGAACCTTCTGTGTGGAGTGGTGTCGTGCTCCCGCGGGTCGACGTCGACAACGACCTTTTCTCCAACCTTGTAATCGTGAAGCAGATATGATATGCCTCTTACGACATTGTCCTTTGTCAGGATTGAGCGGGCCTTTCTCCTGGTGCCGTGTGAACTTGGCATAACATGCCAGTGCCATCAGCCATAATTTAATATTATCTACCTTCGTCGACGTCTGAAATGCCGCGCTCTGACAGGGTGAACAGGATCTCCCTCTCCGCGTGGTATGGGCTGTCGACCATCCTTGCTATCCTGTTCTTGCCCGAGCGCTTGAGGTGTATCCTGTACGTGCTAGTGTGCGCGACGACGTTGCCGCCAGTCGGTCTGACCGTATCGCCGAAATAGGCATCAGGCGACGCCTGTATCTGGTTTGTCACCACCACGGCCACTTCGTAGGTTTCCGCTATCCTTACCAGAATGTGCATAAACTTGTTCAGGCGCTGCTGCCGCTCTGACAGAGTCGCACGGCCAAGGAACTCGGCGCGATAGTGCGCGACCGCCGAGTCGACTGCAATCAGCCTTGCGCTATTGTCTTCAATGACAGAGCCGGCCTCTTCAATTATGAGCTCCTGGTGGGCACTGTTGAACGCCTTGGCCACGATTACGTTTTCAAGCGACTTGCGGGGATCAATACCCCGCGCTTCCGCAATCGAAACTATCCTCTCCGGCCGGAAAGTGTTTTCAGTGTCAATGTAGAGCGCCTTCGCTGCAAGGCCGCCCGCAAGCCTGTCCTGTTGCACGATCACGCAGAGGGTGTGGCAGAGCTGGGTCTTGCCCGTCCCAAACTCGCCGTAGACTTCGGTCACCGCCTTTGTCTCCAAACCTCCGCCGAGCAGGTCGTCAAAGCTTTTCGAGCCCGTCGATATGCGATCCCTTCGCCTGCTGAACAGGCTGGTTGCCGTGACAAAGCTTTTGTCGATTATCCCGAGGTCTTCGAGCTTCACTCTGGCTTTATTGCATATCTCGACTGACTCATCCATCTCCATGCCGGTGGCTTCTGCGACGTCGACCGGCCCTCTCACTAGGAGGTCGCGGACAGACCTGAAGCCGGCCTCCCTGAGGCGTTTTTCCGTGGCCGGCCCTATCTCCTCAATGCTCGAAAGCGCCAGCCGTCCCGGAGCGTCCTCTGAAGCAGCCAAGTGCTACTACCTTTGCGGGTGCCACTAATTAGCATTGACTGAGTGACGAAATTCGGCGCGTGCGCCGCTGGAGCAAAACATATATCTTTGTTCTTTCTGGTCTACCTAAGATATAGGGATATGATGGAAAGCAAGACGTTGGTCGTGACGGCTCTTGCGACTGTCATGGTGCTATCTGCATTCGCAGTCTTCTTCCCGAGCGCAGAGGGGCACGGTGTACAGGCACAGCTTCAGAGCAGATTCGTACAGATCGATAATGAGCAATTCTCTGACCCGACGCTGAACACAGGTGAAGAGCTGACTGTAACAGGCGACCTGATCAGCAGAGTCAACAAGCCGCTCAGGGCTTGGCTGTCACTGTTCAGTGAATCAGCTAACGCGGGCAACAGATGGGAGTTCTTGGAAAGAGACCCACCAGGCAACATATTCGACATCCCGGCGGGCGCAACAATTCCATACTCGATTACCGTAAAGGCGCTTGAACCAGGAACATACCACGTACACACACAGCTTAACATAGAGCACATAGGTCCAGGTCTCGGCAGGGGTGCGACAGTGAACGTTGACGGTCCAGCTATAATAAAGCCAATTCCGTACGGCAACATTGTATACCAATGCGTAATCATTGGCGTAGGCCTTGGCGTGACTTTCGCAACAAGACCGTGGCAAGTAATATAAGCCACAAGCCTTTTTCCTTTTAATTTTTAATTTGTGAAGACTTAGCGTGTGCTTTTAGTAAAATAATTACTGTTTGGCTGGCTGCTTCACCAGCTCGTACTTTGACGTATAACCGCGCGGGTTTATCATCATCCCCTTGTAGTTGAAGGTGGACGAGTTGCCCACTATGACTGTGGTTATCATGCCAAACATGTCCTGATGATCAAGCATCCTGTCCAGAGTAGTTATCGCTACCTGCTGGCTCTCCCTGTAGGCTCCTTTGATGATTGCCACTGGCGTGTCAGGCTTGCGATATTTGAGGAATATCTCTCTGGTGTCGCGCAGCTGATGCACGCGCTTTTTGCTTGCAGGATTGTAAATGACGGTGACATAGTCGCCCATGGCTGCAGCCTCTACCCTTTTTACAATGATGTCCCACGGAACCAAAAGATCGCTCATGCTGACCACTGCAAAGTCAGTCATCAGGGGCGAACCCACAAGGGCGGCGCAGGAATTAAGGGAAGACACACCGGGGACGCACTCGACATAGATGCCCTTTTCCCTGTCCCATCCCTTTTCCGCCAGGATTTCATAAATGAGCCCGATCATTCCGTAGATGCCAGGGTCGCCTGACGACACAAGCGACACCACTTTGCCCTTTTCCGCAAAATCAATCGCTTGGTTGGCGCGGTCGACTTCCTGCGTCATGGCATATCGGTGGACCTCCTTGCCTGCTATCAGGTCTTCAACAAGGCTGACATAGGTGTCGTACCCGACAATGACCTGGCTTTCGTCAATGACCTGCTTTGCCCTGTACGTCATGTGATCGTGGCTGCCTGGCCCGACTCCGACTACGAACAGCTTGCCCTTTTTGGCGCTCATTTTCGCAAAAGTTGAGATTGACTGTATGTAATTTATCCTTTTCCAGCGGCTTTTGCTAATTCAAACTCGTCGTGCAGCGCCCTTACCGCCTGATCGCAGTCACTGTTGTTGACCACGAATGCAAGGTTGAGCTCTGAGGAACCCTGCGCTATCATTATGACATTTACGCCGCGCTTTGCCACTGCGCCAAAGACCTTGGCCGCCACGCCCTTTATACCCCGCATCCCCGAGCCAACGACTGCAATCACCGCGACGTCGTCGTTGACGTTTATCTTCTTGATGACCTTACCAAGCAAGCTGAGCTCCAGTGTAGTCGTCGCCTTGTCAAGGTCGCTCTTTCTGACGACCATTGAAATGCTCGACTCTGACGGGCTCTGCGATATCATCATGATGTTGACGCGATTCTTGGCAAGTGTGTCGAATATCCTGGCAGCTGTTCCTGGCGCGCCCACCATCCCGCCTCCGCTCACGTCAATGAGAGCGGTGTGGCGTATCGCGCTTACCGACTTCACTATCTTCTGCGACTCTTTGCTGGGGTTTTGCGTAATGACGGTGCCGGGGTGTTTTGCGTTGAACGTGTTGCGAATCCGGATCGGGATCTTGGTGTCGATCACTGGCTCGAGCGCGCGCGGGTGCATGTACTTTGCCCCGTAGAGCGCCATCTCCATTGCTTCTGCAAACGACACTTCTCTAAGCACCTGCGCCTCCTTTACTATCTTGGGGTCAGCGGTCATCAACCCGTCGACATCGCTCCAGAGCCACACTTCCTGAGCGCCGATGCTTGCGGCGACAATGGTCGCGGTGTAGTCAGAGCCGCCGCGGCCGATTGTGGTGATGTTCCCGTATTGGTCAGAGCCGATAAAGCCGGTGACCACCGGCACGGAACCCTGCCTGAGTATCGGTTCGAGCTTGTGGCTCACCCGCAGTTTTGTCGTGTCCATCAATGGGCGCGCTTCGCCAAAGTTGCTGTCTGTCAGTATGCCGGCCTCCTTGCCCGTGAGGGGCTCCGACTTGATCCCAATGTCCTGCAGCGCAAACGACACTATTGGAGTTGAGAGGCGCTCGCCAAACGACATCAGGTAGTCTTGTGACTTGGGCGTGATCTCGCCCAAGAGCACGATTCCGCCAAGCACGTCTTCCAGCTCGTTCACTGTTTTTCTGACCATGGCAACGGCGTCGCCTTTGAGCTTTTTGTCAGAAATCGCGCCTTCGGCAATGTCGGTGTGGATCTTGGCCGACTTTTTCACGAATTCGTCTATTGATGTCTTGTCGCCGCGCTTTACGCTGTCTCCTATCGATAGCAGGCCATCGGTCATGCC
>Ga0209341_10004602_pt1 | contig 12680 bp, 16 predicted proteins | sample RifCSP13_2_FD_184020 | JGI IMG/M metagenome (GOLD analysis project Ga0209341, IMG submission 184020) | Soil microbial communities from Rifle, Colorado - Rifle CSP2_sed 13_2 (SPAdes) (version 2) | ecosystem: Environmental > Terrestrial > Deep subsurface > Rock core/Sediment | place: Rifle...
CGGCGCGACCGAGCCGAGGACGGGCGCCGTGACGTGTGCCGTCCGGGCCGGCGAGCTGGCGGGGCACAATCACCGGTTCGAGATCGTGTCCGGGGTGCGCGAGGCGGAGTGCCGCGACCTCATTCAGGTATTCTTCCGCGAGCGTCGCTGACGCGGCGCGCAGGCACAATCACGTGTCATCCTCTCAGACCCCTTCACGCCGCGTGGCGCTGGCCATCCTTGTGGCCGCCCTCGGGTACTTCGTCGACATCTACGACCTGATCCTCTTCAGCATCGTGCGCGTCCCGAGCCTCAAGGCCCTCGGCGTGCCGGACAACGAGCTGCTGAATACCGGCGTCATGCTGCTGAACATGCAGATGGGGGGCATGCTCGTCGGCGGCGTGCTCTGGGGCGTCCTCGGCGACAAGAAGGGCCGCCTGTCGGTGTTGTTCGGATCGATCCTGATGTACTCGGCTGCCAACATCGCCAACGGGCTCGTCACGAGCGTTCCGGCGTACGCCGTCCTGCGCCTCCTGGCCGGCATCGGCCTGGCGGGCGAGCTGGGCGCGGGCGTGACGCTCGTGTCCGAGATCATGTCCAAGGAAAGCCGCGGGTACGGGACGATGCTCGTCGCCGCGGTCGGGATTTTCGGCGCCGTCGTGGGTGCGCTGGTGGGCGATGTGTTCGACTGGCGCATCGCCTACTACGTGGGCGGCGCCATGGGTCTTTGTCTGCTGCTGCTGCGCGTCGGCGTCTACGAATCGGGCGCCTTCGTGGAGGTCGCGCGCTCCAAGGTGCGCCGCGGCAACTTTTTCGGCCTCTTCACGAACGCGCGGCACCTGCGGAAGTACGTGAGCGTCATCCTCATCGGCCTGCCCTGCTGGTACGTCGTGGCCATTCTCGTAACGTTCGCACCGGAGTTCGGGCAGGCCATGGGCATGACCGTCGTGCCGGCGGCGGGGCGCGCGGTGATGTTCGCCTACATCGGGATTGCGCTCGGCGGATTCCTGAGCGGCACCTTGAGTCAGGTGTTGCAGACGCGGAAGAAGGTCGTGCTGGCGTCCCTCGTCGGCGTGGCGGGCACCGTGACGCTGTACTTCTTCATCGCGCGGATTTCGCCCGAGGTCTACTACGGGATGTGTTCGCTGATGGGGCTCGCGTGCGGCTACTGGGCGGTGTTCGTGACGATGGCGGCGGAGCAGTTCGGGACGAACATCCGCGCGACCGTGGCGACGACCGCGCCCAATTTCGTGCGGGGGGCCGTCGTACCCATGACGTCGGCGTTCCAGGTGGGGCGGGCGTACCTGGGGACCCAGGGGAGCGGCATTGCCGTGGGTGTGGTGGCGATCGTCATTGCGCTGATTGCCCTGCGCAATCTCGAGGAGACGTACGGGAAGGACCTGAACTACGTCGACCTCTGACGCGAATCAGGTAGAATTGAAGGTCTGCTTCGCTCGCAGCGCGCGAGTAGAGCGGGCCTTCGAGGCCCGCTGATCCTCATGCGGAGAGGTACCGAAGTGGTCGTAACGGGCGCGCCTCGAAAGCGTGTTGTCGGGTAACCGGCACGTGGGTTCGAATCCCACCCTCTCCGCCACAATAAGTTCTGTATTGTCAGTTGCTTGCGAGCAGCGTATTTCTCAGCGTGCCCTTCAGGGTCGCTTTCGCCCCTGTTCTGACGCAAGACTCTTCTAAATCAGGCCTGTTTTTCGACACGTGGGTTCGTTCTCCCACCCTCTCCCTCCTGAAGCGGCACCAGCAGCGCGAGACCGTGCACTCGAGTAATCGCTTCAATGGACCCGCCGTCCAAGAAGCTCGAATGGTTCCCGTGATTGCGATAGCCACCCGTCGATCCTGAGCATCAATGGCCGGGGATCGGCGGGTCGTGCTCGCGACCAGGCTGCCGATTCCAGAGCGTGTCCTCCCATCCATGGATCACACCGTTGTTGCCACACACGACGCAGTGCCACACGATCTCTGAGAACCACCAGCTCACTGTAAGCGGCGTGACACTCAATTCGATCGACGCGTCCCACGCGATCATGACCGCGACAATCGGTCCGGCGGCACCTTGAGTCTCTTGAGCGATTCAAAGCGCTCTCGCATGCAGTGAAATGGACGTGTGCGCGTGACAAACGCCGTTTACCTGCGTGCACACACTACTCGTCCGGATTGCTCGTTAGATTGTCCCACACCCCAGGATGTACTCGAAAGCCGGAAGCATTAACGTCGAACCTTGCCGCAGGCGCTCGATATGCCCAGTATTCAGCCTGCGTAGATCCGCCGACCCGTCGCACAAGCCCGATAATGCCGAACTCGTACAGAATCTTGAGGAGCTCATCAGCGCCCTGACCAGCACATAATGATGGCGCCTTGCGGCACTCGTCGTCGAAAGCCGCGAATGCAAAGACCGGTGCACCAACGCGGCGCAGAAGTTCCAGCCAGTTTTGCCAATCATCGTGGTGAGCGTGAACCTCGTCATCGAGCTCCGCCTTAAGATAGTCGGCGTACGCGGCCTTCACTGACTTGATATCTATATTCTGAATGCGGTCCCTCGGGGTGCCATTATCCCCAATCCTCGTTTTTGCCGCACTCAGGCAGAGATTGGCAAAGCGAATCAAGTCACGCGGCCTCAGGTATGTTCTGCTAACTAGGTAGTCGTACTTCGCCACATTTCTGGCCAGCAGTTCATTTTCAGCGAACACGAGGCTCCAAGGATCAGGATGTCGAGGCACGTCTAGCAACACGCGAATCCGCGTGTCGATCAGTACCTTAAGGCTATTCTCACCGTCTTTCGCATCAGTCCACGCCATTCGCTGAACGGACGAAATCGTGATTTTGTTCTTGTCTTGGAATTGGAGACCATCGAAAACATCGTCGCGAATCAGAAGGAAGCTCGCCCCTCTTGCCTTCAGCGCTCTCAGCCAGCGATTGAAGTGGGCGGACGCAATGATCAGGCCGACAAGAGAATCCTTGTAATCTTTGTCACCGGTGACGAAGCCGTGATCCAGTCCATCGAAGACCAAGGCGTACTCTAAGCCGGGATTCAACAGATCAGCGAGTGCGCTCATGAGCCACTTGTTCATCTCCGGCAGTGAGTCTCCGAGCCGTGTTCGCTCAACTGTGGTGAGGTCTACGCCGCCGACGCCGAAACCGGCGAAGGAGGGTTTGAGCGAACCTGAAAATCTGTACTCCAGTCGTTGAAACGTGTCCTTAGAGTCGAACTCGACTGAGCCCCAGTTCGCAGTGACAAAAGTATGGAGCCCTCGCCAGACATCCTGCCCGCCTTTGTCCCTTATGTGCTCTGTCGGCGCACTGATTATCAGTTTCGAAAGCTGAATGAGCAAAAAGAACAGCCAGGTATGAACGTAGCGCGCGGTCGAAGTCACCTGCGAGGCGAATACCGAATTGTGAGCGCGCCAGGGATATTCCTCGAAGGACAACTCAACTACGCGCAGAAGCGGATTGTTTAGCGCCTCGTTTGCAAGGGCCTTTCCTATGGCAGTCTTTCCAGTTCCTTTGCGCCCGACGACGATCGTCCGATCGCGATTCCTGACGCTTTTGTAAACTGTCGACGGCAAAAAGAACTCAGGGCGTTCTTCGGACCCCTCGGCCATCTCCGCACCGAAGCTGTCGAGTCTGAGGATGTTGGACGTCAAAGCCGCCTCTCCGACATTGTTCTGGCTCGATCTCGGCGGCATAGCGGTGTTGAGCTGTAACGACCTGGGCTCACTCGCAGCCGTCTGGTGCAGGCGGCTGATAGGTGTTGGGCAGTCATTCCATGCTTCGAGGAAACGAATTCCCTCTTGGTGTTTCTAACCACTGTTTTCGGCCCAGACCGACTCGAATCCAAACAGACGATTCGATTTGGTTCTTTGCCCACCCCGATCGCGTATGGAACCTGCTTAGCCACCTGACCACCGCACCGAACTGGAACTATCCGATCAGATGGTCGTCCTCCATCTCGAATTCGATGAAACCCGGTACGACCATGGCGACGTAGGCCTGGCCCCAAACGTCCATCTTCGTGATCCTCCAATAGCCAATGAGATCGTCGTTCTTCATGCTTGTGACGCAAGGCGATCTGCGTAGTGCCACGTGACCAGCGTCAGGTCGGCCGCTTCACGCGGACCTTGCGGTCGGTGGCCACGACGAGGCAACCAAGCCAGTTGCCCACCGACTCCGTCGTGAACAGCATGGATACCCGCTCGAGCAACGCGTTCCGCCCCGGTTTCGCCAGACGTACCAGGAGAAGACCACCATGTGTGCCCGGCGTGTATCGCCGCAGGTCGGAGAAGTCGAGATCCTGTGTGATCAAGAAACGCCCAGCGGTCTGAGCCGCGTTCCAGATGTCGCCGTCGTCGCGTCCCGTCAACTGTTCCGAGCGAACCGTGTCGACGTTATGACCGAGGTCGCCAAGAATCGAGACGAGAGATTCCGGCAGGTTTTCGTCGAGCTTGATGTTCACCGCTTGACGGGAATCTCAGCCAGCGGCAGATCTTCCTGAGCGGATGCGGCGGCAAACGCGATCGCTGCCCGCACGTCCTCTTCAGAAAGGGTTGGGAAGTCCGCCAGGATCTCCGCGGTCGTCGCCCCTTCCGCGAGGCTCGCCAGCACGGTCTTCAAGGTCACGCGCGTGCCTTTGAGCACGGGCTCGCCGTTGACGATGCGCGGATCCCGGACAATCCGCTCCTGATAGTTCATGTCGTTCATTGTAGCGCCGCGACAACCGTTAGGGAAGCGCAAGGCGGCAGCTGTCAAAAGGCTACCGGCTCCGTCTAGCGCGATCTAAGCTGCTCGACAAGAATCTCAGACGTGATGATCTTGCCCTCGTCCTGGAGGATAAACGCGTCCTGCGAGGCGGCGATGAAACGGCTACTCGCGCTGATGGTGCGCGAGTTGACGCCCGACACGTATTGGGGCATCGCATCGGACTCAACGGTGAAGGGCTCGTAGCAGCCGAGAAGGGCAGCGTTCGAACTCAAAGGAGCCGTGAGTTCGGTCTTGATGTGGGCGTGGCCTGGGCCGAGTCTCCTACGGACGCCGTCGGGCCACTCCAGCACGACCGGATCGTCGGAGACCACGAACCCCTCGCCGGGCCGATCCGAGCAGAGAACGGACCATGATCTTTTCGCGATGTAGGGCAGCATGGTGTTCGCCATGTGAATCGCGTACTCGACGAACGCGGTGGTCGTCAGCTTCGGGTCAAACTGTTCAGCGGCGAACTGGCGCATGCCTTCGAACGTAACCTTGCTCGTGTCTATCCCCGACCGTCTCGCTTCCGACTCGTAGAGCCTGCGGTCGGACGCGAGCAAGTCGGCGATTATCCGCGCTTCGTGTTCGATGGGAGCAGCGATCATCCTCGCATGAGTGTGGCCTTTAATGGCCAGGCCCGATAGGATAGTATCGTTGGGTTCCTTCGACATTCAAAGGACCCGCCGTGAAGATCCAACTCTCGGCCCGGGAACTCACGAAGATCACCAAGCCCATGAAGGGGCGGGGTGGCTCCAAACACCCCTCCGCCGAATCCAGAAGCAAATTCAGGGCAACATTCTGGACGCAGCCGACGCGGACGTAGAGCGGCTGATCCGCTACTCGTTCGAGTACGGGCAGGGCGGGTTGCTGGAGCAGGCGAAGGCGGTCGCGGATTCCGGGACTCGGCGAGGGAGCCAATGGCCGAAGGCGAGCATGCGGACTTCATAGCGAAATACGCGCCCTGGTACGTGAAGATGCAATATCACCCCGTGCTTCAGATTCCGGCGGAGCCGTGGAAGGTCGGCGCGAATTGGTGCGAAGGGTATTTCTACGCCTCGAAGGAACTAATTCAGGGAGTCGTCGAAGGAAGATTCATGCCCGGCATTCAAGGGATCGCCGGCATCTTCCTCTTCCGGCACTACATGGAGCTCGGGCTCAAGTACATCGTGTTCCACGCCCGTTGGCTGGTGAGCGAGAACAAGAACGCCGTCTGGGACGACGTCAAAGACCTTCATCTCAATCACTCGCTGATGGGATGGTGGAACCTCGTGAAGGGCGAGGTGAAAGGAAAGCTGCCAAAGGCGGAATGGGACGCGCTGGACGCGGAGTTTGTCGAAGAGTGCGTGAAGAACTTTGAGGCGGCCGATCCGAATCCTGCCTGGCGCTTCCGCTATCACGCTAAGCTCTTCGCGGTCGACAAACGGCCGGCGCACGAACGGGTTCCAGTTCTAAATGAGCTGTACATCGACTACGTCGCGATGCTCCATCAAATGAAACACGTCTACGACGTGCTGAACGCGATCGACGTATACCTCGTGGAGACGCACGGCCAGAATGCCGAGTGGGAAGCCGAAATGAATTCGTGGTAAGAAGAGTCCAGGTCGCTCAGAAACGACGAGCCGATGAGACTTGGGCACAGGAGATTCTTTCAGCGTTCCAATTTCGTTCCTCTACCGGGGCATTCGACCGGATCTCGCGGATCCCGAGGAACACAAAATCGGCCAAGTCCTTTAGAATCAACACCTGACGTGGGACCGAATCCCACCCTCTCCGCCAATCTCCGCCTAATCTCAGATTTCCTAATGTTTTCCGGCCCTTTCCAGGTCGAAACCGTGGCGGAGAGAAAGTGAGTGACACCGCGAGTGACATCGCGTCAGAAACCCGCATGGAATCGAGGCTTTCGTCGATCGCATTCTCTCGAAATGTCACTCGGAAATGTCACTTGAGCTTCAGGCTTGTCAAAGCCACGGCTCCGAGGCAGTCTTGGTCCTGTGAAGGGGACCGATTCGTCCGACGAGCTCCGGGAAAGCGAGCTTCGCGAAGCCATCGCGGACGAAAAGCGTCGTCTCGCCGAACTCGTCGAGGAAACACGTCGCGCGCAGGCGCGGCTCGCAGCACTTCACTCTGATCTGGCGTCTGCGACAGGTCCGTCGGCCACCCAGGCGAATGTCGCCGCTCATCCCGCCATCCAGCAGCCAACACCTGTGCCTCGGTCTTCCGCCGAGAAGATCGCGCTCTTCCGTTCGCTCTTCCGCGGTCGCGACGACGTCTACCCGGTCAGATTCGTGAGCAAGCGAACCGGCAAAGCAGGTTACGCGCCGGCGTGTGCGAACAAGTTCGTCCGCGGCATCTGTGACCTCCCGCGGATCAGGTGTGGTGAGTGTTCAAACCAGGCCTTTCTACCTGTCGGCGACGCGGCTATGCTCGCGCACCTGACCGGAAAGCATGTCATGGGCGTCTACCCGCTCCTTCCGGATGAAACATGTTGGTTTCTCGCCATCGACTTCGACGGACCGAGTTGGTCCGATGATGTTCGGGCGTTCGCGCAAACATGTGCTGGCGTCGGCGTGCCGGCGGTCGTTGAGCGCTCCCGCTCAGGCGATGGCGCTCACACCTGGTTCTTCTTCTCCGAGCCGGTTCCGGCCGTCCTCGCCCGACAGCTGGGGTGCACGCTCATCACCGAGACGATGTCTCGGCGCCACGAACTCGGAATGGCCTCGTACGACCGCCTGTTTCCGAGTCAGGACACGATGCCGCGGGGTGGCTTCGGTAACTTGATCGCCCTGCCACTGCAGTCCGGACCACGACAAGAGGGACACTCCGTTTTCCTGAATCTCGAAGATGTCCAGCCCGTACAATACGCGGACGACCAGCAATGGACCTACCTTGCGTCTGTGCACCGTCTCGATCGCGCTGACGTTGAAACGATTGTCGAGGACGCCGCCCGGCGCGGCGCCGTGCTCGGCGTGCGGCTGCCGGACGTCAGCGAGGACACTGATGCGGCACCGTGGATACGTCCGCCTTCACGCGTCACACGCCTGGTGCGAACGACGGAGCCGGTGCCCGATCGCGTGCATGCCGTCCTCGCGCAGCGTCTGTTCGTCGAGAAGGCGGGCCTGCCATCGGCGCTCCTGAACCAAGTCAAGCGACTTGCCGCATTCCAGAACCCCGAGTTCTATAAGAAGCAGAGCCTCCGGCTGTCCACGGCGTTGACGCCGCGCGTCATTACATGCACGGAGGATCTGCCGCAGCACATCGCGCTTCCGAGAGGGTGCCGGTTCGACCTTGAAGCCCTGCTGCGGGAGTACGCGATCACCCTGGACGTCGATGATCAGCGCGTCACGGGCTCGCCATTGCACACGCGATTCGAGGGAACGCTCACGCCCATCCAAGCGCGAGCCGCCGAGGCCATCCTCGCCCACGACATGGGCGTCTTCGTTGCACCACCGGGCGCTGGCAAGACCGTGGTCGGCGCGTACCTGGTGGCCTCGCGCGCGTGCAGCACGCTCATCCTGGTGCACCGGCAACCGCTCTTGGACCAGTGGCGGGCTCAACTGGCGATGTTCCTGGGAGTGGACCAGAAAGAGATCGGCCAGATCGGCGGTGGCAAGCGCGCCGGCAACGGGCGGATTGACATCGCCATGATCCAGAGCCTGGTCCGCAAGGACCGCGTTGATGACATCGTCGCGAGCTACGGACAGGTGATTGTCGACGAATGTCACCACGCGCCGGCGGTGTCGTTCGAACGCGTGCTCAACGAAGTCAGGGCGCGGTACGTCGTCGGGCTTACGGCAACGCTTCATCGGCGTGACGGGCATCATCCCATTGCGGACATGCAACTCGGGCCAGTGCGCTTTGCCGTCGATCACAGGAACCAACGAGGACTGCGTCCATTCAACCAGCGCTTGATTGTTCGCGACACGGACTTCACGTTAGTGAACGATCGCGCCGCGCCTACAATTCACGAGCTGTACGCCGCGCTCGCGGCCGACGATCGACGGAATCAGATTATTCTGGACGACGTGATGCAGGCGCTTGAGGAAAAGCGCTCGCCGATCCTCCTCACCGAACGGCGGGACCATCTGGAATTCTTTGCCGCCAAGCTCCGGAGTTTTGCGCGTCATCTCGTCGTGCTCCGCGGGGGCATGGGCGCCAAGGAGCGGCGTCGGGTGCAACAGCAGCTTGCCGCCATTCCTCCTCACGAGGAGCGATTGCTCCTGGCCACCGGTCGCTACATCGGTGAAGGGTTCGATGATGCGCGGCTCGACACGCTGTTTCTGACGCTCCCTGTTTCGTGGAGGGGCACGCTGGTGCAGTACACGGGCAGGCTCCACCGACTTCACCCGGGCAAGACCGAAGTCCGTATCTTCGATTACGTGGACCGCGATGTGCCGATGTTGCTTCGAATGTTCCGGCGGCGGTTGCGCGGCTACCGGGCCATTGGATACGCCCGCGGCGAAAGGCCAAGCGGTGGGCTGAAGGCCAGCGATGGACTCATTGTGGAGTACGACGTGGAGGCGGGGAACGAAACAGAATTGGGTTGATCTGCTTGAAACGGACTGCCGTCTCGGCCGCGTGAGCAAGACCGATTTGCGGGGCCAGCTCCGCAGCGACGCCAGTTGAGGGGAGATGTCACCTTTCAGATCCTGGCGCCGCCGCCATCGGTCCACTATAAGATAGGTGCTGTGCCAAAGGTTCGTGAGGCCATCAAGCTGATCGAAACGGACGGCTGGCGGGAAGTGACCACGAAAGGCAGTCACCGCCAGTTCAAGCACCCGACGAAGGCTGGACGTGTCACCATTGCGGGGCAACCGTCTGACGACCTGGCTCCTGGCACTTACAACAGCATCCTGAAACAGGCGGGTCTCAAAGGATAAGTATGCATCGCTTCCTGATCGTCATCGAGAATGCCGGCAACAACTTCTCTGCGTACTCGCCAGACTTGCCCGGCTGTGTTGCAACCGGACCGACGCGAGAGGAAACCGAACGGAGGATGTACGAGGCGATCCAGTTGCATGTCGAGGGTCTAGTTGAAGACAAGCAGCCCGTTCCAGTCTCCACGTCGTTTGCCGAATACGTCGTCGTTCCCGCATAGACCGTTGGAAGGTCGACCTGGCTCGAGCCGCGTCTGTCGACTCGCGCCGGACGATGTCGCGACGTCTCCGAAGATCCTCTGACATTGAAGCTCGCGAAGTCCTTCGCGGCGAGTGTCATTTCGAGTGTCATTCCGCTGGCAAAAGCTGAAAACGGAAGCGAACAGACGAGAGCCGACGAAAGAATCCGCAAACGCTAAATCGCTGGCGCTGTGGGAGTTCGGTTGAAAGGGGCCGTCTTTGCTGGGGTTTCGTGAAGCTGCCTGAAAGAATCCCACCCTCTTCGCCATCAAACGGAATCAAGTCTGGCTTCAGGTCGCCTTTGCGGCGGTTGCGACATTGACAAAGTCTGATTTGTTATGCAAAATGTTATGCATGCAGAAGAATTCGATCTCGGTCCGCGAGCTTCAGCAGAATCTGAAACGGGTCATGGCGCGTGTTGAGCGAGGTCAAGTCATCGAGGTGACGCGCCGCCGCCGCCCGGTGGCGCGGCTCGCTCCAGTGCGAGCCACCGCGCCCATTTCCCCGTGGCCTGATCTGGATGCGCGTGCCCATGCGGTGTTTGGTGATCGCATCCTCACGCCGGGCGCATCAGCGGTGCTAGCCGAGAGCCGCGGGGACCGGTGACCACCTACGTCGATTCCAGCGCGCTCGTCGCGGTCTACGTATCCGAGCGTCTTTCGAAGCCGGCTCGCCGCGCCCTCCGTGCCGTGCCGCAGGTTCCATTTACGCAGCTCCACGAGCTTGAAGTGCCGAACGCGTTTGAACTCCTGGTAGGGCGCGCTGTCATGACCCCGGAAGAGTGTCGAACGATTCGCCTTCAGCTTCACGACGATATCGAGAATCAGCGGCTGGTGCGCCTCTCCCTCGATCTGGACCGCGTGTTCGCTGATGCGTACGAACTTTCACGGTTGTACGCCTCGAAGCTCCTGTCGCGCAGTCTGGACCTGCTTCACGTTGCGGCAGCCCGTGTCGCGACGTGCACGACATTCATCTCCGCCGATGATCGTCAACTGGCTGTGGCGAAGGCGACTGGCCTGGGAGTCGTCGACATCAAGCGCCGCGTTCAGCGAATCAAACGCTCATGATTGCTGGCCGATGCGAATCGATTCGGCGAACAAATGTGCTGGGGCGGATCAACCTTCACCACATCCTCAGAGTGTCCTGAATCTCGACGATGTCCAGCCCGTGCAATCGCGGACGGCCAGCGATAGACCTACCTTGCGTCTGTCGGTCGTCTCGATCGCGCAGGTCCGTGAGGCCATCAAGCTGATCGAAGCCGACGGCTGGCGGGAAGTGACCACGAAAGGCAGTCACCGCCAGTTCAAGGACCCGACGAAGGCCGGACGTGTCACCATTGCGGGGCAACCGTCTGACGACCTGGCGCCCGGCACTTACAATAGCATTCTGAAGCAGGCGGCTCTGAAGGGATAAGTATGCATCGCTTTCTGATCGTCATCGAGATCGGGCGTGAACTTCTCAACGAAGTTGCGCGGGAACCTGTAGTTGCGGCGTTTGCGGCGCCAGATCTCCACAGCCCGACCGGCAAGTTCCGACGGACTGTCCTCCGCATATTCGAGGAGCTCGAAGCCGCGATGTTCCGCCCGATAAAGGCCGAGGACAATTCCTTTGCAGACCTCAGCCGCCTCGTCTTCGTGAGCGAGCGTCACCCGACGCTTGAGATCGTTCAAGTAGGGCGTCACCACCTTCTCGACCACTTCCCAAGCGGCCTCCGACGGTTCGACGTACCCGCCCGTCCTTTAGAATCAATGCGAGGAGTGGGACCGACTCCCACCCTCTCGGCCACATAAATCATTTCAAAATCAGGTAGTTACGAAGACGACCTTTCGCGAAGCCTTCGTTTTCGCTATGGCTTTCGCTAATGCCACCTGTGGAATTGAAGCTGAAGCAAGCCAGCACTGTGCTGGGCGTGTCGCAGAAGGACCTTCAGAACTTTGTGCAGGCGCGAGTCCCGAAGCCGCGCCGCCGCCTTGGCCTCTACTACTTCCACACCAGCCTGCTCCCGCAGGCGACGGTGGCCCTGTATCTCAAGGAATCGCTGGGCGCCTCGACGCGCTACCTCACCAAGTTCGCTGACGCGGTCGCGCGGTTGAAATCGGAATCGGCCAGCAGGGCCGCCGCGCATGCCACACGGTAGGTCGTCGTGATTGACAAGCTAGAAGTTCGAAAGTATTGTTGTCGCCTCGTGTCTCCCTGTCCACGACTGCGCTGCTCTCAGGGCATCATGGTGAAGCGCATCGTCTCGATCGCCGTTCTAGCGTGCCTCATGAGTTGGGGAACCGCTGCACAGCAAAACCAACAAAACCAACAGGACCGACAAGACCGAGACAACCGAGACGACCGACAAGACGGTTCTGGGAACAATTCGCAACAAAACCCGCTGGTCATTACGAGCGTCACCACCGACGCGTTGTATCTCTACATCTCGGGCATCAATTTTGGCGTCAGGCCAAGTGTCTTCCTGAGCGGGACGCCGCTCAGTCGCGTGGTGAATGCGGCGCGCACGCAGATCACGGCGTCATTGCCGTCGGTGGCTGCCGGTTCGTATCTCCTGCACGTGTCGCGTGGCAATGCGCCGCACCAGAATTTTTCCTTTTCGGTGGCGATCGGCGCGATTGGGCCGACGGGTGAAACGGGTCAGACGGGTCCCACCGGTCTGACAGGTGCGCAAGGCGATACCGGTCCCCAGGGTCCGATGGGTCCGATGGGTCCGACGGGTGCGACGGGTCCGATGGGTCCCATCGGTCCGACCGGTCCCATCGGTCCGACCGGTCCGATGGGTCCGATGGGTCCGATGGGGCTGACAGGCGCTCAGGGACCGATCGGTGCGGCGGG
>Ga0209341_10004603_pt1 | contig 12669 bp, 15 predicted proteins | sample RifCSP13_2_FD_184020 | JGI IMG/M metagenome (GOLD analysis project Ga0209341, IMG submission 184020) | Soil microbial communities from Rifle, Colorado - Rifle CSP2_sed 13_2 (SPAdes) (version 2) | ecosystem: Environmental > Terrestrial > Deep subsurface > Rock core/Sediment | place: Rifle...
TGATCTTCGGAACGCACGGCACACGCTCTCTCTATTCCCCTGCCGCCGCCGGCGCCACGGACTCACGCCGGCCCGTGCGCGCGGCACGAGCCAGCGCGTCCAGGGCGCGCATGTTCGCCACCGCATCGAACGGCGGAAACCGCGGGGCCCGGCCATCGAGCACTACGCCGGCGAAGTCGTCGAGCATCACCGTGTATTGGTTCGTCCCCGGGACCTCCTCCGTGGTGGTCCCCCGCGCCGTCGCCAGGTGGAGAACGGCGGGATGGTCCTCCGGCTGAAACGGCCGGGCCAGGGTGATCGTCCCCTCAGTGCCGACGATCTCGCATCCCTGCCGGAGGGGGGCCCGCAGGCCGCAGTCCACAAGGGCGGCGCGGCCCCCGGGAAAGCCCAGGAGCCCGCTCAGGCGGACGTCCACACCGTGTTCGTAGACGGCCTCGGCCGCGGCGCTCACGGGTTCGCCCAGCACGAGCCGGCTGAGGTTTACCGCGTAGCTGCCCACATCGAGCAGCCCGCCTCCACCGAGAGCCGGATCGAGGCGGATGTTGCCGGGACCCGTCGTGAAGGAGAACCAGGCCCGCACCAGCCACGGCTTACCTACCGCCCCGCCGCGCAGCAACGCTTGGAGGCGGTCGATCTGCGGGTGGTGGCGATACATGAACGCTTCCGCGAGCGCCACGTTGTGCCTCGCGCACGAGCCGACCATGGCGGCGGCATCGTCCGCGCTCACCCCGAGCGGCTTCTCGCAGAGGACGTGCTTGCCGGCCGAAGCGGCACGCTCGGTCCACTCGCGGTGCAGCGCGTTGGGCAGCGGGTTGTACACGGCGTCGATCTCGGGGTCGGCGAGGAGCGCCTCGTAGGCGTCGTACACCCGCGGGATGGCGAACCGCGCCGCGAACTCCCGAGCCCGGGACAGATCGCGGCTGGCCACGGCAAGAACGGCGTGACGCCGGCTGCCGGCCATAGCCGGGAGGACCCGCCGTCCGGCGATGTGTGCCGCCCCAAGGATTCCCCACCGCAGCACGCGCGTCACATCTGGCGGCGGAAGAACCGGCTCAGCAGAGCATAGAGTGTGCCCAGCCCGAACCCGATCACCAGGAGGACCGCCGCCGTAAGTACCAGCCCGGCGGCGATGAAGACGCGGTCGCGGTTGAGCAGCCCGATCCCCATGAACAGCACGGCCATCGCCGGAAGGGTGTTGAGGAAGGGGAGGGGCGAGAGGAGGACGATTCCCAGCACCAGCACCACGACCGCAACCCCTCGTGAGACGACGCGGTCGTTGAGGAGGAGGGGCCGGGGACGAGAGAAGCGCTCGATCCGCCGTAGGAGCGGCACGCCGCGGGTCCGCAGGGCCGCGATGGTCCGGGCGCTCAGCCGGTACCGGCTCACGCGCTTCGGCAGCCAGGGCTCGTCTTTCCCGAAGAGCATCTGCAGGGAAAGCAGGATGTAGAGGAGTCCGATAACCGCCGCGGAGCCCGGCGGCAGAACTGGGATGAGCGTGGGCAGGGCCAGGACGATCATGAGCAGGCCGAACCCCCGCCGCGCCAGGCGGTCGCGAAGCTCCCCCAGCGTGACGGTCTCGCCCTCGGTCAGCTCATCCAGGAGGATGGTGGAGAGGGGCTCTAGCTGTCCCGGCCCCGGCCGCATGAGCAGATGTTCACCGGAGTACAGGAGAGTGCCTCTGCGCGGGGAAAGAGAGTCCACCACATGGCGCGTCTCCTGCTGCTGGCCGTCGCCGTCGCCGCCGCGTCCCTCGCCGCCGGGCCCCTGGCCGCGGCGCAGGAGGGTGCCCCACCCCCTGAGCTCGTCGCCCGCAACCTGGCCGAGAACATCCTGGGGGAAGGCACGGTGCGGTCGGTCCGCGTCACCTCGGGTGGACGGCAGATCGTGATCACTTGGGACGCCGTGTTGTACCGCCGCACGCACACCCGGGCGAAGAACCGGGAGCAGCTGCGCGGTGAGGCTGAGCTGGCCACGGGGGCCGTAATGGGTGTGCTGAAGCCGCAGCTGATCCGTTTCACGATCTTGCTGAACGACCGCCCGCTTGCCCAGGGCTCCCGGTCCGGTGACGCCTTCACAATCATCTACGCGAAGGAGCTCGACGGATAGCGTGGCCACGTCGAAGAACCCCCTAACCGCGGACGACCGGCGCTTTCTGGCCGCGATCGTGCACCAGGTGTGGCGCAGCGCTCAGGTGTTCGTCGCCGTGGCCATGGAGCGAGGGCCCCTCGAAGCGCGGGCCGCCATCGACGACCTGGGCGCCTGGGCGGCGTCACAGCATGGCATGCTCGCCACGCGGCGCACCCGGGCCGTGACGGCGCTGGGCCTCCGCGTCGGGCGCGAGATGCTGGAAGACATCCAGCGCATCTGCCGGAGGCTCGGTCAGATGCTGAACGGGCTCGAGCGCGCCACGGATGGGAACGAGGCCGCCGAGGAAGAGGCCCTGCGAATCATCGAGGGTGTCGTCACGTGGACGAGCCTCATGGCCTCCCAGCTCGGCATCACCCGTCACCTGAGGCCGCAGATGTTGTGGTTTGATCGCTAGCGCCGCGCCCTGAAGCAGTCCACCGTGTGGTCGTCGACCAGCCCCACCGCCTGCATGAACGCGTAGCAGATCGTCGGTCCGACGAAGCGAAAGCCCCGGTGGCGCAGGTCCTGACTCATGGCCACGGAGGCCGGAGTCTGCGACGGGATATCCGCAAGCCTGCGGGGTCGGTTGAGGACCTGCGTCCCATTCACGAACCCCCAGATGTAGCGATCAAACGACCCGAATTCGGCCTGCACGCGGATGAAGGCCCGCGCGTTGCCGATCGCGGATGCGATCTTCGCCCGGTTCCGGACGATGCCCGGGTCCCGCAGCAGCCGGCGCACGTCGGCGGCCGTGTACCGGGCGACGCGTCGCGGATCGAACCGGTGGAACACCCGGCGGTAGTGATCGCGCTTACGGAGGATGGTCGCCCAGCTCAGCCCGGCCTGCGCCCCTTCCAGGACGAGGAATTCGAAGAGGACGCGATCCTCATGCCGCGGCACGCCCCACTCCCGGTCGTGATACGCCGTCATGAGCGGGCTGCCGAGGGCCCACCCGCAGCGTGGTCTTTGGTCCGACCTTTCGACCATAGCCAGCGGCGAGGCGCGAAGCGCCGCAGCCGTCTCCACTCCAGCCAGTCGCAAGAAGGTGCGCAGGGTTTCTGGTTCGGTGAAAGGAAAAGACCCCCTCCCGCGCCAACCAAGGCCTCAACGACCTTTCCCCGCGAGGTGTGTCGTCGGTGCGATAGCGGCCGGAATAATCGAGGCCCGCAACGTCTTCAAGGTGTTCGTGGCCCGGGGCGAACGCCGGCGCCGCCGCGCTTTCCTGGCCCTGCACGGCGTGAACCTGGCGATCCAGTCCGGCCGTTTCGTCAGCTTCGTCGGTCCCTCGGGCTGCGGGAAGTCCACGCTGCTCAACATGGTCGCGGGCCTGGTGCGCCCGACGGACGGCGCGGTGGTGTACAAAGGCGCGCCGGTGCTCGACGTGAACACGGATGTCGGGTACATCACCCAGGACGACAACCTGCTGCCCTGGCGGACCCTGCTCGAGAACGTCGAGGTCGCCCTCGAGTTCCGGGGCGTCGGCGCGGGAGAGCGCCGGACCCGCGCGCAGGGATTCATCGAGCGCGTCGGCCTGAGCGGCTTCGAGCACCACTATCCCCACGAGCTGTCCGGCGGGATGCGCAAGCGCACCGCCCTCATCCGCACGCTCATCTACGAGCCCGACGTCATCCTGATGGACGAGCCGTTTGGGCCGCTGGACGCGCAGACGCGCGTTATCCTGCAGGACGAACTCCTTCGCCTCTGGGAGGGCTCCGGGAAGACGATCGTCTTCGTGACCCACGACCTGGTCGAGGCGATCGCCCTGTCGGACGAGATCGTATTGTTCAGCCACGCTCCCGGCACCATCAAGCGCGTGTACCCGGTGCCGATCGCCCGGCCGCGCGACGTCTTCCGCATTCACGCCGATCCGCAGTTCCCGGCCTTCTTCGACCAGCTCTGGCGCGACCTGAAGGAAGAGATCTCCACGGTAGATCTGGAGGGAGCGACCCATGGCCACAACTGATCTGGCGCTCAGGCCGACTCCGGCGGCCCCCGCCGGCAGGCAGCTGCTGCAGCAAGTGGAGCGCCAGGAGGCCGATCGCGCGCGCCGGGAGCGCCGCGCCACGCTGCTCGGGCGCCTGGCGTTCGCCGTGGTGTTCTTCGGGACCTGGGAGTTCGTGAGCGGGCGGTTCGTCGAGGCGTTCTTCGTCAGCCGTCCCTCCGCCATCGCCGCCTCGCTCTGGGCCATGCTGACCCGTGAGGCCCTCCTCTACCACCTCCAGTTCACCGTCGTCGAGGCGACGGTCGGGTACCTGATCGGCGCCGTCGCCGGGCTCATTCTGGGATTCCTGCTGGCGCGCCTGGAGGCCCTGTACCGGATCATCGAGCCGTTCGTCGTAGCCTTCTACGGCATCCCGCGCATCGCGCTGGCGCCGCTGTTCATCCTCTGGTTCGGGATCGGGATCACCTCGAAGATCGCCGTCGCCGCGATCATGGTGTTCTTCATCGTGTTCATCAACACGGTCGTCGGCGTGCGCGCGTCGCCGCCGCAGTTGGTGCAGGTGGCCCGCGTGATGGGCGCCTCGGAGTGGGACCTTGTGCGCAAGGTGATCTTCCCGGCGGCGACGCCGTTCATCATCGCCGCGCTGCAGATCACCGTCCCGCAGGCCATGATCGGGGCCATCGTCGGCGAGTTCATCTCCAGCAATCGCGGCGTGGGTCACCTGATCAGCCGGGCCGCGGGCTGGCTCGACACGCCGGGGCTCTTCGCCGGTATCGTCACCCTGCTCGTCGTCGTCATGGTGATGAATTTCGGGATCGGGCTGCTGGGCGGCTACCTGATGCGCTGGAATCCCAAGCAGAGCACGACGCGGGAGATGCCGTGAACGCCGGGGGAGGTGGAGGACCGATGAGACGTGCACGATGGACGGGGGCGCTCGCCGCACTCGCCGCGCTCGCCGTGCTGACGATGAGCGCGGGTGCGGCCGGTCAGGGCGCGCGGGTGAAGCTCCGCGAGGCACACACCGGGACGCTGTTCATGGCGCCCGTGTTCATTGCGGAGGCCGCGGGGTTCATGGCGGAGGAGAACATCGACCTGGAGCTGTTCGAGGTGGACAGCGGCGCACTGGGCATTGCCGCGCTGATCTCGGGCCAGGTGCAGATCTTCGACGCCGATCCCTTCCAGGCGGTGCAGCTCCGCCGCCAGGGCAAGCAGATCATCTTCATCTACAACCTGACCAAGCGCGTGACCCTGGACATGGTCATGCACCCGGAGGTGGCGCGGGCCAGGAACATCAGTCGCGCCACGCCGATCGCGCAGCGCTTTGCCGCGCTGCGCGGTATGAAGCTCGGCGTCACGCGGCCCGGGGCGGCCACCGACGTATATATGCGCTACTATCTCAAGCGCGCCGGGTTGAACCCCGACCGCGACGTGCAGATCGTCTCCGTCGGGGGGGGCGGCCCGCTGCTCGCCGCGCTGCGCACGCGACAGATCGACGCGTTCCACCTCTCCGCCCCGACTCCGTATCTCGCCGAGCGGGACGGCTTCGGGACGATTGTGATCAAGGCGTCCGCCGGCGACGTGCCGGAGCTGGACAACTTCATGTACACAGGAATCTCGGTCTACAACGTGTTTGCAAACCAGAATCCGGACGTGCTGCGCCGGTGGGTGCGGGCCGTGAACAAAGCGAACCGACTGATGCGCAGCGACATGCCCGCGGCCGTGACGCATCTACGGAAGCACTTCCCGCGCACCTCGCCCGAAGATCTGACGCTGGCCTTGCGCGAGATCATCCCCGCGCTCTCGGAAGACGGCCGGATCAGCGAGCCGATGCTGGAGAAGCACCTGCAGTTCATGCTGGACGACGGGCAGATCACGCTCAAGCCGTCGGCGAAGGAAGGGTTTCTCTGGACGAACCGGTTCATCGGCCGGTAGTGAACCACTGCCGGCCGGCAGCCTGACCTTCCGGGCGCTCACCCGATCTTGGGTGGGCGCCCGATCTCTTCCGCCCCCGCGCTTCGAACGCCGCTATTATCAACTTGACAATTCTCTAGTACAAGTGTAAATTGCCTGGCAGTATCTCCGGCGGGGTGAGGGTGTGCCCATTCACGAGGAAGTCCTGCGGGCTGCGCGACGCATCGCCTCCAATCGGCGTGATTGGACCTTCACACCCGCCGAGGTCGTCGTGGCGTTGCCCCATCTCAACCCGCGATCGGTACGGACCCATGTGGTCAGCCGGTGCTGCGTGAACGCACCCAAGCACCACCTGCATCGATGGGGCTACTTCAAGCGGGTCGGGCGGGGGCGATATCAACTTCTACCCCCGTACCGCGCGAAGGCCGGTTCACCAACGGAGCCGGCTCGACCGCCGGCGAGATTGGAGAGTCGATCTTCGCAGGTGGCCGAATCATACCCTGAGTATGCGTCGGCGACCATTGGGGAGCCACCGGATGTCGTGCACGCGCTGGTGTCCCGTGATGGCGAGATGTATGTTGCGGAATGCGTGGAGATCTCAGCCGTTACGCAGGCTAGAACTCTCGATGCGCTTATCGCAAACCTGAGAGAGGCCGTTGGGCTTCACCTGGAAGGTCGGACAACAGCGTCGCGGCCCCTCGACGCCTCCCCGCGGATCTCCGTGATTTACGAGGTCCCCCTGGTCGTGCATGGCGGGGAAGCTTAGGTCTCTAGGGGGGCGCGATGTCCTGAGGGCGCTGAGGCGCTTCGGCTTCGAGGTCGCGGCAATCCGCGGAAGTCACGTCAAACTTCAACGGGTGGTGGTCACAGGCGAGACACAGACGCTGACGATCCCGCTGGACAAGGCGTTGGCCCGGGGGACGGTGCGCGCCATCTTCAGGCAGGCCTGCCGCCACATTCCGGAGGCCGATCTCAGACCGTGGTTCTTCACGGACTGACGCCGGGAATCGTACGCCTGGAGGTGCCTCCTACCGCGGCGCCACGACGCGGTTGCGCAGCACCCCGATCCCTTCGACCTCAGCCTCCATTACATCTCCCGGCTGCAGCCACTTCGGCGGGGTCATGCCCATGGCCACGCCTTCGGGCGTGCCGGTGGCGAGGAGGTCGCCCGGTTCCAGCGTCATCCCCATCGAGAGCACCGAGATGAGCTGGGCCACGGTGAAGATCATGCTGGCCGTCGTGGACTCCTGCCGGACCTCGCCGTTGATCCGCATGGACAGCCGCAGCCGCTGCGGGTCCGGGATCGCCGAGCGGTGGACGATCCAGGGCCCCAGCGGGGCGAACGTGTCGAGGGACTTCCCCTTGAACCACTGCAGATGCCGCCGCTGCAGGTCGCGCGCCGTCACGTCGTTCATCACGGTGTAGCCGAAGACGTGGTCCAGGGCCCGCTCGGGGCCCACGTTGCGGGCCCGGCGGCCGATCACCGCGACGAGCTCGACTTCATAGTCCAGCTGCTCGGTCACGGCATGGCGCGTCACGGGCGCCTCCGGCCCGACCACCGCCGTGGGCGGCTTCGTGAAGAACACCGGTACCTCGGGCGGCGGGTTGCCGCCTTCCCTGGCGTGCTCTGCGTAGTTCCGGCCCATGCACATGATGTTCTTCCGCGGCCGCGGGATCGGAGCGAGCAGGCGCGCGCGGGCCAGGGGTATCGCTTCGCGCCCGGCGCGCACCCACGCCGCGGCCTCGCGGGCCAGGGCCCGCAGCTCGAGCGTCGGCGTGCCGGCCACGAGGGCGAGCATGTCGCCCGGGACGCTGGGCAGCCGGCGGCGGCGGGCCAGCGCGTGAAGATCCACCACGGCCCCCCCCGCGACGACGCCGACCCGTGGTTCGCCGCGCACCTGATACGTGCAGAAGCGCATCGAGTGACCTCCGCAGAGACGCGATGTGTTCGGCAGGGGAGGGTTCTGCGGTCACCGAACGCTACCCTCCGACATCCTCCCCGGAGGCACGGCAATGCCTAAAGTCACAGTCTTGGCCGGGACCACGGACGGCCTGTTCGTCTTCGAGAGTGATGGAACGCGGTCGCGCTGGCGCGCACGGGGCCCGTATCTGAAGGGAACCTCAGTGCATCACACCGCCTGGAGTCCCCGGCACAAAACGCTGTACGCCGCGACCGCGACCGAGGGCGTGCTCCGCAGCACGACGGGGGGACGCACCTGGACGCCGATCAACGACGGTCTGCCGATCCGCAAGGTCTGGACCGTCGGCGTGAACCCGAGGGAGCCGGACGAGCTCTGGGCGGGAACGCATTTCAGCTACCTCTTTCGCAGCGCCGACCGCGGCCGGTCGTGGCAGCTCGCCGCCGGCTACCTCAACGCTCCCGGCAGAGAGCAGCGCTGGGGCGACTGGGGATTCGGGACCATCGGTAACTCACTGCACGGGATCCATTTCGACCCGCAGGACCCGAGGCGCATGATCATCGTCAGCAGCACCGACCACGGCGCCGTGCGCACGGAGGATGGAGGCGAGACGTGGGAGTACGCGCGGCAGGGGGTCATCGAGACCTGCCCTGCGGCCGAGCACTCCACGCCGCCCGGGGGACCCGAGCCCTCAGACGAGCGCCGCAAGCGGATCGAGGCCCATCTCGGCCAGGTGCATGCCTGCACGCATCGCATCGGCGTCTCCCCCGTCTCCACGAACGTCGTCTACCGGCAGCAGCACTGCGGCGTCTACCGGAGCGACGACTTCGGGAAGACGTGGACCGACATCTCCGCCGGCCTGCCCGACCGGCACGGGTTTCCGCTCGCCGTGCACGCCCAGGAGAAGGAGACCGTGTTCGTCATCCCCGCCTACCAGGGGAAGTGCAAGAAGCACAACTCCTGCATCCAGGGCGCGCTGGACGTCTACCGCAGCCGCACGGGCGGCCATCACTGGGAGAAGCTCGGACGAGGCCTGCCGCGGAAGGTGCACACCGTGGTCCTGCGCCATGGGATGGACGCGGATCCACTCCGCCCGGCCGGCGTCTACTTCGGGACGACGGCCGGAGTGCTCTACGCCAGCGCCGACGAGGGTGACTCGTGGACGGCGCTGGCCAAGGGGCTGCCCCGCGTTCAGGGTGTGGTCACCGTCGTGGCCTGATGGCCGCGCCGCTCACGGGGGAAGCGATCGACGCACTCTGGGACTTCGAGCGGCCCGCGGAGACGGCGCGCGCATTCCGCACCCTGCTGGAGCGCGCCGGCGCGGACACGGACGCCGCGGCGGAGCTCCTGACCCAGATCGCCCGCACCCAGGGGCTGCAGGAGAGGTTTCAGGAGGCGCACCGCACCCTCGACGGCGTGGAGCCGCTGCTCGGCGCACACGCCACGAGACTCCGGGCCAGGTATCTGCTCGAGCGCGGGCGAGTTCTCAACTCGTCCGGCGACCCGGCGGCGGCCCTCCCGCTGTTCATCCATGCCCTGGGGGTCGCCCAGGCGGCGGGGGAAGAGTTCTACGCGGTCGACGCCGCGCACATGGTGGCCATCGCCTCGTCAGGGGAGGAGCAGCTCGCCTGGAACCGCCGCGGACTGGCGATGGCGAAGGGCAGCCGCGACCCCCGCACCCGCCGGTGGCGCGGCTCGCTGTACAACAATCTGGGCTGGACACATCACGAGCGGGGCGAGTTCGAGGACGCGCTGCGGTGCTTCGAGGAGGCGCTGCGGGCGAGGGAGGAGGAAGGCAACGCCGCGTTGATTCGGATCGCGCGGCGGTGCGTGGCCCGCGGCCTCCGCTCGCTCGGACGGATTGAGGAGGCGCTGGTCATCGAGCAGGACCTTCCCCCCGAGCACGAGCCCCTCGGTACTCCCTGAGCGCCGCCGGCAGGCGGGACGGGCCCGGACCGGAGGAATGTCCGTCACACCGGGGTCGGGATGCGGCGGCGAGGAAGCTGCGGGTGATAATCGGTCACGGCGAAGTGCTGCGACCGGAAGGCGAAGAGATCACTCACCGTGGGATCAAGATGCACCGTGGGCAGGGCTTGCGGCTCCGTGGCGAGCATCGCCCGGACGTCGTCGACCTGCGTGAGATAGATGTGCGCATCGTCCAGGAAGTAGACGACCTCGACCGCGCGGTAGCCGGTCACCTGGCCGATCATGAGGGCCAGCGCCGCGTAGTGGATCAGGTTGAAGACCAGCCCGACCGGCACGTCCGCGCTGCGCTGCCGGTGCGTGAGGATGAGGCTGCGGGTCTGCGGGTTGACGTGGACGTGCACCCAGCCGTGACAGGGCGGCACGACGGCCCGCCTGGTGCGACCTTCGCCCTGGGCCAGATACTGCGGGATCCACGGCGTGAGTTCGTGGTGGCGGAGGTGCGGATGTGTCTTGATCTGCTCGAGCAGATGTGTGATCTGGTCGAACGTGCCGCCCTCCGCCATGGGGAATCGTCTGAACGCGGCGCCGTATGACGCGGGACCGAGGTCGCCCGGGGGGAGCCCGAACTTCGCGCACTCCTCCGCGGTGACCCACTCCGCCCACCAGTAGCAGCCGAACTCCTCGAGCTCTCGCTGGGTCTGGGCGCCGTTGAGGAAGGCGCAGATCTCCCCGAGCGCCTGGTGGAACGGCGACGGCTTGGCGCCCGGCGCGCTGAGGAGATCGCGCTCGGCGATGAGGGGGAAGCCGTTGTCGAGCCGGTAGCGCATCAGATGGCCGACGATCCGGAGGGCCGGGACCCCCTGGCGGGTTACGACTTGTTCCCCGGTCTCGAAGATCCGCTGCAGCAGGTCGCGATACTGTGCATCGGGCGTGCGCTCATGGAATGGCGTGTAGCGAATCATCGTCTCACCTACCGTACGGGAGACCCCCGGAGCACCTTCGGCACGGAGATGAAGATGGCCCCAGGGAGGAGGTGCAGGCAGAGGAGGAGTGGTTTCCGGATGCTGCTTCGTGGGGAGCCTGTCGTGGACGGTCATGCCCAGAACAGAAGGCTCCTCCCCCCTGGGGGTCCGACAGGGTATTCCCGTCGCGTGGGCGGAATCCTCCCCACGGGCTCAAGATATTGTGGCCTGGCCGGCATCGCTCCCCCAGGGGAGGGGGCGACCAGATGTTTGCGGATCCGTCCGCAATGCTCCATGCGAGGTTCCTATGGATGAGCTGATCGCCGCCGTCCGGCGCGGTCTCTCCGGCCGGCCGCGACGAATCATCGACGATCCCTTGATGCGCCGCGCCGCCGTGCTGCTCCCGCTGTACGAAGACCGCGGGGAGACCTATGTCCTCTTCACGCGCCGCACTCACACCGTCGAGCATCACAAGGGCCAGATCTCCCTGCCGGGCGGTTCCGAAGATGCCGCCGACGCCGGACCTCTCGCCACGGCGCTGCGCGAGACGGAGGAGGAACTCGGCATCTCCCCCTCCCAGATCGAGATCCTCGGGGTTCTGGATGACGTCTACACCGTCGTCAGCGGCTTCGTCATCACCCCGTTCGTGGGAGTCATTCCCCACCCCATGCCCCTCCGCGTGAATCCAGGGGAGATCGCCGAGGTGCTGACGGTTCCGCTGGCCACCTTCCGCGATCCCGGCGCCCTCAGGGTCGAGGAACGGGAGCGGGAGGGGGAGCGGATCCAGGTGTACTTCTACTACCATGGGCGGCACGAGATCTGGGGGGCCACGGGGCGGATCATGAAGGATTTCGTGGAGGCTGTCTTCGGGGAGGCGCCGCCGTGATCGCCGTGATCTCCGACATCCACGGCAACCTCTGGGCGCTGGAGGCCGTGCTCGCCGAGCTGGACCGGATGGGCCCCGAGCAGGTGGTGGTCGGCGGAGACCTCGCCCTGGGCGGTCCGGCGCCCGCGCAGTGCGTGGCCCTCGTCCGGCGCCGGGGTTATCCCACGATCCGGGGGAACACTGACGAGTGGATCACGCGGGCTCCGGTGGCGGTGACCGACGGCATCACATGGTGCGCAGCCCGCCTGTCCGCCGAGGACCGCCGTTTCGTCGCCGAGCTCCCATTCCTCTGGAGACACCAGGCAGACGGCGGTGACCTGGTCGCCGTCCATGCCACGCCCTGGAGCATCGGCGACGTCGTCCGGGAGGACGCGTCGCCCGCCGTCGTGTCCAGGGTGTTCTTAGAGGCGTCCGCTGCGGCGGTGGTCTTCGGACACATCCACACGCCGTTCGTCCGGGAGAGTCCGGACGGACTCCTCGTGAACAGCGGGAGTGTGGGCCTCCCCTTTGATGGGGACTGGCGCGCGTCGTTCGCCGTGCTCGAGCACGCCGGGAACCGGTGGACGGCCAGGATGCAGAGGATCCCCTACCACCGCGACGCCGCACTCCGAGCGGGCCGCAGCACGGACAATCCCGACTCAGCGAGGTGGACCAGACGGCTGGAGACCGCTTCATTTTGACCCAGATGGGTTAGTCGTGGATAGGACGCCCGAATTTCACAGTCAGACTCGCTGTTGCTCTCAGGATCGTCGATTTTCGGGCTTTTTCGCCTCTCTGTTCGGCAGTATCCCGGCAGACCTCGCCGTTGCTATACTCGAAGGTGGAAGATCAGGGTTCCGGCGGAGCTCCCGATGAAGCAGCACACCCAGCCCCTCTACACAGTTTCGGTGGCGAGCAGGTTCGCCGGCGTCTCCCCCGGTACGCTCAGGCGCTGGGAGGGGCGCGGGCTCCTCGCCCCCGTTCGCGACGGGCGCGCCCGCCGCCGCCTCTACTCCT
>Ga0209341_10004607_pt1 | contig 12662 bp, 10 predicted proteins | sample RifCSP13_2_FD_184020 | JGI IMG/M metagenome (GOLD analysis project Ga0209341, IMG submission 184020) | Soil microbial communities from Rifle, Colorado - Rifle CSP2_sed 13_2 (SPAdes) (version 2) | ecosystem: Environmental > Terrestrial > Deep subsurface > Rock core/Sediment | place: Rifle...
CAAGGAAGAGGCGCACGGCTTCAGGCCCCGGGCCCAGCGTCGGTGCGCTCCGCCCGCCGAGCCCGCACCCACTCGACGACCAGCTCGGGCGTTGCCCAATGCGGATAGTCCTCGGGCCTGAGCATCCCGGCTGTCTGCTCGACGACCTCGCGCAGTCGATCGCGTTTGAGCTTGGAACGGAGCGCCTCCGTGACGTACCGGCTCCGGCCACGGGGCCCGGCGAAGTGGTCGACCTCGGCCACGATGTCTTCAGGCAGCAGGAGATTCGTGCGCACATTCATGCGCCTATCTTCACGCACTGGCAACGTGCAGTCAAGTGTGCCATCGCAGGGTGGCCCAGTGGCGGGAACCATGGAGCGGCCGGGTCGGTCCCTGCGCTAGGGTGAGGGGGTGAGCGAGCAGTTCCCGACCCAGGCTCGAGCTGTCGTCATCGGCGGCGGGATCGTCGGCACATCGGTCGCCTACCACCTGGCGAAGCGCGGCTGGACCGATACGGTCCTGCTCGAGCGTCACCAGCTGACGAGTGGCACGACCTGGCATGCGGCCGGCCTACTGACGAAGCTCCGGGCGACCTACAACATGTCGATGCTGGCCAAGTACGCGGCCGAGCTCGTCGTCGAGATCGAGGGCCTCACCGGCAAGGGGACCGGCTATCGGCGGACCGGCTCGATCGTCGTCGCCCGGACGCCAGGGCGCTGGGAGGAGGTCAAGAGGGGCATCTCGATGGCCCGCGTCTGCGGCTTCGAGGTTCACGTCATCGACGCCGCCGAGGCGAAGCGGCTGTGGCCGCTCATGGACGAGACCGACATGTCCGGAGCGGCCTACCTGCCGGAGGACGGTGTGGCCAACCCGACCGACATGACATCGGCGCTGGCGGCGGCGGCTCGTCTCAGCGGCGCCCGGATCTTCGAGCGGACACCGGTCCGAGAGGTCCTTCGGAGCGATGGGCCGACCGGTCGGGCCACCGGCGTGCGAACCGACCGGGGCGACATCGCCGCCGAGGTCGTCGTCAACTGCACCGGGATGTGGGCGCGCCAGCTGGCTCGCCAGGTGGGCGTCAACGTGCCGCTCCACGCCGCCGAACATTTCTACATCCTGACCGAGCCCATCCCGTCCCTGACCCCCGACCTGCCGGTCCTGCGCTGCCCCGATGACACGGCCTACTTCCGAGAGGACACGGGCAAGCTCATGGTCGGCTTCTTCGAGCCCGGGGCGAAGCCATGGGCGACGCGCGGCGTGCCCGACGACGCCGTCTTCACCCGGTTGCCGGAGGACTGGGAGCATCTGACCCCGTTCATCAAGATGGCGGCGCGCCGGGTCCCGATCCTCGACGACATCGGCATCCAGCTGTTCTTCAACGGACCGGAGTCCTTCACGCCGGATGATCGCTACATCCTCGGCGAGGCGCCCGAGCTGGCTGGGTACTGGGTCGCCGCCGGCTTCAACTCGGTCGGCTTACAGTCGGGTGGGGGAGCGGGCAGGGCGCTGGCGGACTGGATCGTGGACGGCCACCCGCCGATGGACCTCTCGGAAGTCGACATCCGGCGCTTCTATCCGTTCCAGGGCAACCGGCGCTACCTCCACGACCGAACGACCGAGGTGCTCGGCCTTCTGTACGACATGCATTGGCCGTTCCGACAGGTCGAGACGGCACGCGGGATCCGCCGAACTCCGCTCCACGATCGGCTGGCCGCCCGCGGCGCCTGCTTCGGGGAGTTGGCCGGCTGGGAGCGGGCCAACTGGTTCGCGCCGCCGGGCGTCGAGCCGCGCTACGAGTACAGCTTCGGTCGCCAGAACTGGTTCGACCACTCGGCCACGGAGCACCGGGCCGTCCGGGAAGGCGTTGGCATCTTCGACGCATCGGCATTCGGCAAGATCCTTGTCACGGGACCTGACGCGGTGACCGTGCTCGACCGGATCTCGGCGGCGGCGGTGACCGGCGAGCTCGATCGGATCGTCTACACGCAATGGCTCAACGAGCGGGGCGGTGTCGAGGCCGATCTGACCGTGATCCGGATGTCCGAGATGGAGTTCCTCGTCATCACGGCGGCGGCGACCGTCGGGCGTGACATCCACTGGCTCCGCCGACACCTCGAACCGGACGACCATTGCACGATCGTCGACGTCGGCAACGCCTACGCCATGCTGCAGCTCATGGGGCCGCGGTCGCGCGAGCTACTGTCGGGCCTGACCGACGCGGACCTCTCGAACGAGGCGTTCCCGTTCGGGACGTCGCGTGAGATCGAGCTCGGCTACGCGTTCGCCCGCGTCTCGCGGATCACCTACGTCGGCGAGCTCGGCTTCGAGTTGCTCATCTCGGCGGACGTGGCCGTCCACGTATACGACACGATCGTCGAGGCCGGCGAGGCGGCCGGACTTCATCCGTATGGCTACCACGCCCTCAACTCGCTGCGGATCGAGAAGGCGTATCGCCACTGGGGCCATGACATGACCGACGAGGACACCTCGCTCGAGGCGGGTCTCGCCTTCACTCATGCCTGGGACAAGCCGGGCGGCTTCATCGGCCGGGATGCGCTCCTGCGTCAGCGCGAGACGGGCGTGCGGCGGCGGCTGGCGGCCTTCGTCGTCGATGACCCGGAGCCGCTCCTCTATCACAACGAGCCGATCTGGCGCGACGACGTTCTCATCGGCAAGATCACGTCGGGCTGGTATGGCCACACGCTCGGGCGGGCGATCGGCCTCGGCTACGTCGTCGATCCGGCTGGCGGCGTGGTGACGCCAGACTTCGTGACCGGCGCCCGGTACGAGGTGGAGATCGCCAACGAGCGCTATCCGGTGGCCGTGTCCCTCCGCCCACCGTACGATCCAGCCTCAATTCGCCCGAAGTCATGACTGGTGCTTGGGCCCGGCGGATGATCCTCGCCGGCGAGACGCCCGACGCCGGCCACATCCGACCGGTTGTCGCTTCGACCTGCGCAGCCGGGGCGCCGATCAAGACGGCCTGACCGTCAGGCCGTCGCAGCTTCTTCGGTCGCGTTGAGCGCCCGGTAGATCGCCCAGCCGATGATCCCGCCGACGATGGGCCCGACGATCCAGACCCAGATGTCGGTGAAGGTGCCGGTCACGATGGCGGGGCCCAGGCTGCGGGCCGGGTTGAGCGAGGCACCCGAGAACGGAATGCCGGCGAAGTGGGCGGCCGTGAGCGTCAGGCCGATGGCGATGCCGGCCATGTGGGCGGCCTTCTTCGTGACGGTCAGGATTACGAGGAGGAAGATCGCTGTCAGCGTCGCTTCGACGACGAGTGCGCCCATCGCTCCGTTCAGCGAACCGGTCAGGGCATCACCGGGTGCGCTTGTCGTCGACACGACCGCAGCGTTACCGGACAGGCCGAGCAGGAGCGCCGAGGCGGCCACCGCGCCGATGAGCTGGGCGACGACATAGCCGACGGCGTCCATCCCGGTGGTCCGCTTGTCGAGGACCATCGCGATCGTCACGGCCGGGTTGAAATGAGCGCCCGACACGTGTCCAAGGGCGTAGATGCCCGCCATCAGGCCCAGGCCGAAGCCGAAGGGCACGGTCGCCAGGACTGGAGCGCCCATCGCGTTGGCCGCCACGATCGTCATCGATCCGACGCCGACGAGCACGAACGTACCAAGCGCCTCGGCCAGATACTTCTTCGGGTCCATCCCATCCTCCGTCATGCGATCGCCCGTGCGGTCGCTTCTCGGCAGGATATCGACCCTGTCCAGCCTTCCGTGGGTCAGGCAGCCACGGCGAGACGCGACTCGACGATGAGCGGGATGTCGAGACCGCAGCCGTCGCAGGCGGCCACCTCGTCGGCGACGACGAGGTCGCCGGCGCACCATGGACAGGCCTCGATGACGGGCGGCGTCTGCGGCGGGATGGCGTTTGGCTTCATGATGCGAGCATGCAGCCCCCTCGTGACACCTCGTCTGTCACACCGTGAGCGCGATCGATGTCCGCGGTCTGGCCAAGCGCTACGGACGCACGGAGGCCCTCGTCGACCTGTCGTTCACCGTCGAGCAGGGCGAGATCATGGGGTTCCTCGGGCCGAACGGCGCCGGCAAGACGACAGCCGTCAAGCTGCTGGTCGGCCTGACCCGCCCGAGCGGCGGGTCGGGCACGGTCCTCGGATCCCCGCTCGGGGATCGGGCCGCCCGCCGCCGGATCGGTTACCTGCCGGAGCTCTTTCGCTACCAGGCGTGGTTGACGCCGTTCGAGGTCCTCGCTCTCCACGCCCGCCTGGCCGACCTGCCGCCGGCGGACAGATCGCGGGCGATCGGTGAGGTCCTCGAGGTAGTCGGTCTGGCGTCACGGACCCGCGACCGCGTCGGAACCCTGTCGAAGGGGCTCCAGCAGCGGCTCGGCCTCGCCGTCGCGCTTCTCGGCAGGCCCGAACTGCTCATCCTCGACGAGCCCACGTCCGCCCTCGACCCGGTCGGACGGAGCGACGTCCGCGATATCCTCGTGGCGGCCCGCGAGGCGGGCACGACGATCCTGCTCGACTCGCATCTTCTCAGCGAGGTCGAACGCGTCTGTGACCGGGTCGTCATCCTCGACCATGGGTGCGTCGTGGCTGCCGGCACGCCCGATGAGCTGGTTCGGGGCCGGGGGATCCGGCTGCGGGTGACCGATCTGGCCGCGGGAGCCACGGCCGCCCTCGATCGTTTTGGGCCGATCCGGGTCGACGGCGACTGGATCGCGATCGAGGTCGGACCCGATGCCGTGCCGGAGGTCGTCGCCTCGATCGTCGCCGCCGGCGGACGAATCCACGAGGTCCAGCCGTCCCGCGGGACGCTCGAGGATCGCTTCCTGAGCCTGGTCGGTCACGGACCTCACTCATGAGGACGGCCGTCCTGACTTTCGCCATCCTCACCGTCCGCGAGGCGGCCCGGAGGCGACTGCTCATCGTCCTTGCGATCCTCACCCTCGTCTCGGTCGGCCTGACGACGCTGGGGATCGCGAACCTCGTCTCGCTTGCTCGCGACGACGGCGTCGAAGAGCTCCAGATCTCGATCGTGGTCAGCCAGATCCTCATCTTCTCGGCCTTCATGTTCAGCTTCGTCATGGCGATGACTGCGGCCTTCCTCGGTGCGCCGGCGATCGCCTCCGACATCGAGTCCGGCGTCGCCCAGGCCATCCTCGCCCGTCCCGTCAGGAGGACCGAGTTGCTCATCGGCAAGTGGATCGGCCTGGCGATCGTGACGGCCACATACGCCGGCCTGTCGGGCCTCCTCCAGATCGGCACGGTCGCCGTCGTGACCGGCTACATGCCGCCGCAGCCCCTGGCGGCCGTCGGTTTTCTGGCCGGTGAATCCATCGTCCTGCTGACCCTCGCCCTCGCCCTCTCCACCCGCCTGGGGGCGATCGCCTCAGGAGCGATCTGCGTCGTGTCGTTCGGGCTGGCCTGGATGGCCGGTATCGTCGGTGCGATCGCCGTCGCCCTCGACGCCGACGGGCTGCAGCGGGTCATCGACGTCGCCAAGCTCGTCCTTCCTACCGAGATCCTGTGGCGCGGCGTGGTCTTCAGCCTCGAGCCGCCGGCCTTCATCGTCGCCGCCGGGCTGGCGGGCAGCGCCGTCGCCGCGGCGAACCCGTTCTTCGCCGACTCGGCGCCGCCGCTGACGTCGCTCGCCTGGGCCGGGGTATGGGTCGTCGGCCTCATCGGCCTGGCCGCATGGTCCTTCGAACGCCGTGAGCTCTAGGCGGCGGGTCGGATCAGCCGCGGTAGCGGAAGCAGCCCGGCAGATGGTCGTCGACGATCCCCGTGGCCTGCATGAAGGCGTAGGCCGTCGTCGGGCCGACGAACCGGAAGCCGCGGTCGCGCAGCGCGCGGGCGAGGCTGGCGGACTCGGCGGTCTCGGCCGGCAGATCCGCCATCGTCGCGTCGGGCGGGAGAGGGCCGCGGACGGGGATCGTCCGGTCGATCCACTCCGCGAATGGTCCTTCGCGGGCGACGAGCTCGTCGAACCGACCCGCGTTCCAGATGACGGCGTCGATCTTGGCCCGATTGCGAACGATCGACGAGTCGGCCATCAGTCGGGCCCGGTCCGCATCATCGAATCGGGCGACGCGCGCCGGCTCGAAGCCCGCGAAGGCACGCTGGAACGACTCGCGCTTGCGGAGGATCGTCAGCCACGACAGGCCCGACTGGAATGCCTCCAGGCAGAGCTTCTCGAAAAGCCGTCTATCGTCGCGCTGGACCTGGCCCCACTCGTCGTCGTGGTAGGCGGTCATGAGCTCGACCGGTCGACCGTCCGCGGCCACCGCCCATGCGCAGCGCGGTGGATCGGCGGCCGACCCGCTCACCATTGCAAGGGGACCGCGCCGGCGGAGGGTCCATCGGGCGACGGAACGTCGGCCAGCGCGAACGTCACGAGGCGACTCGACCCGTCCTCGTCGAGGATCCAGACGCTCGCCCGACCGCCGGGCACGTCCCACAACACGTCCCACCCGGCGACACCCGCGTCCGCCAGCGGGACAGTGCCCGTCACGACCGGCGTGAGGGTCGGCCGGCTGCCCGGCGACACCGGGATCCCGGCCGGGAAGGGGATGCGCTCGAGCCGGAAGCGGGCGATGACGAGGCGACCCGTGGTCGGTCGCCACCCGGTCGACTCTCGATCACGAGCGACGGTGCCTTCCCAGAAGACGGCGAACCCGCCGTCGGGATCGATGGACGGTCGCCACGCGCCGGCGATCGGATCGCCGACCTGGTGGCCGGATGCCGGGTCGATGAGGACGCTTCGGACCGTCGTATCCGGCGGCTCCACCCCGGCGATGTGGTCATGGTCGACAACGATACTGCTGACGAGGGCGAGACCGCCGACCCAGCCGGCGAACAGCGATCGGTGGTCGCCGGTCAGGGCGCTGGCCGACGCCAGGCCCGGACGCCAGACGTAGACGTCGCTTCCCTCGCGATCGGTGGACGGTCGTGCCGAGAAGGCGATCCACGCGTCGTTCGACGAGAGCGGGGGCGACGGTCCGACGAGGGTGATCCCGTCGAGGACCGGGTCGGGCATCGTAGACGCCGACGTGGACATCGTCTGCGCCCCGGCGATCGGCCGACCGTTCGATACTCCAGGCTCGCCTGGGTCCGGTTCGGACGTTTCGGCTGCCGCCCGGCTGGGCGGCCTGGATTCCGGCGCGGCCTTGGCCGTCGGCTTCGGCGTCGGCAGGGAGGTCGCGGCCGGCTTCGCCGTCGGATTGGCCGTCGGCTTCGGCGTCGGCAGGGGTGTCGGCACGGGCGTCGGCGCTGGTGTCGCCGCCGGCTTCGGCGTCGGCGCGGGGGTAGACGCAACGAGAGTCGATGTCGGCGCGGCCGTCGGCGACGGACTCGTCGCCGACGCCGACGGAACCGTGGCTTGGACGAGGTCGATGAGCGTGCTCCTCATGTCGGGTCGTCCGGCCGTGTTCTTGGCGTTGAAGACGGACCGGAATACGTCGCCCGATACCGTCTTCGACCCGGCCGATCCGCGCAGCACGACCTTGATGAGACGGCCGGATACGCCGCGTGAGGAGAGATCCAGCGAGATCAGGCTGCCGACGCTCGTCCGCGCGTCGGCCGCGAAGATCGCCGACAGGGCCGCCAGGCTGTAGGTATCCGTTTTCCAGTAGGCATACGGCGAGCCGTCGTCGTACGACGTGCCGTCGGCCCGCAGGTCCTGGCTGCCGCGAAGATACGACACCGGGCTTGCGATCTTGGCGCCCGACGACGACACGAATGCGTTCTCGTTGTGCTCGGTCGCGGCACCACCAGTCGAGTGGAACATGGTGTTGGCGACGGCAGTACCCGATTTGACGACTATGCCGGCCGTGTCCGAGATCGCTCGGTTCGCCGCCGCCGTCTCACCCTCCCAACCCTGGTAGACCTGGGTGCTCGTGTCGTCGGTCAGGTCATAGGTCCCGGTCGTCGGGTGGAGCCGGCGGACCGAGTATCCGCGGGCCGCGATCGCCTGGGCGCGAAGGGCCTCGGTCTGCCAGCTCGACGGCATCTCGGCCGGCACGACGCCTCGCAGGTAGAGGTCGAGGGCGATCTCGTTGACGACGCTGATCGCCGTCCCGGCTCGAACCCGCAGGGTGCCACGGTATGTGTCGTAGCTCGAGGGTCGAGGGGGTAGCTCGAGCAGGGAGATGGCATCGGCCGGGCGGACACGGAAGTCGGTGACCCCGTCGGCGCGGGCGAGCTCGGACCCGTTCGCCGCGACCACCGTCACGAGCCAGCCGTTCGTCGACCGGGTCAGGCGGACCGCTGAATCGGCCGGGAAGCTTCCCACCAGGCCATCGACCGTGAAGGGGCCCCGCCGACCGAAGAGGACGAAGGGGCTGGTCGCCGTGGACGAGAACCCCGAGAGCACCAGGACCCGGACGGTCTGTGTCGGAGTCACCGTTCCGAGCGAGGTGCCCTTGAAGTAGTGGGCGAGGATCGTGGCGTGGGTCTGGCCGGCAATGGCGCGGCCCCTGGCGCCGTGCTGGGACAGCCCCACGCCGTGACCGAAGCCTCGGCCGCGGAACCAGATCCCGCTCGTGAGGACCGTCGGGCCGCTCGTGGCGACCGGCCAGGTCGGACCGGCGCCGCCGACCCATGACCCAGTCGGGAGCAGCGGACCAGCGATGACCGCGAGGGCGAGCAGGGCGATGCGGGCGGCAGCCTGGGGCCGCCTCGCCGGTCGAGACATCCGCTCCACCTTGCCCCACCGGTCTCGCGCCGGCCATGGCCCGACGGTGCCACTCGTCAACGGTACCCTCGCCCCGATGGGACTGACGATCTACCTCGGACACGGCGCCAGCGGCGATGCCGCATCGATGAGGCCATTCGTCGAGGGCCTTCGCGAGCGCGGACTCGACGCGCGAGCGCTCGAGCTCCCCAAGCGGCGGGCCGAGGACGCGGTAGCCGCGCTTGTCGCACAGGCACAGCGCGGCCCCGGAGTCATCATCGGCGGACACTCGTACGGCGGTCGGGTCGCCAGCCTGGCGGCGGCGGAAGGCGGGTATGGCGGACTCGTCTGTCTCTCGTACCCGCTCCACCGGCCGGGTGCGCCGGAGCTCGGTCCGCGAGTGGCCCACTGGCCCGCCATCCGCTGCCCCGTCCTGCTCCTGTCGGGCGAGTCCGATCCGTTCGCCCGGATCGACCTCCTCCGTGAAGCGGTCCCGACATTGCCTCACGCCGAGCTCGTCACGTACCCGAAGCTCGGGCACACCCTCAAGCCGGTCCTCGACGACGTCCTCGTGCGCATCTCCGCGTTCCTCGGTGGCCTGGACGCCGCCTGAACCTCTACCGCGCCTCCAGGGCACGCAATAACCGACAATTTGGCAGCGTCACGATCCCGCGCGCTCCCCTGAGGCGCCTCTCCCGCTGCAGGTCGCGTCTACCGCGCCGGTCACGCACGATAGAGCATAGCCACCCGGATGAACGGGCTTTGTGTGCCTCGCAGGCGCGTTAGAGGCGACCGTCCGGCCGCAGACGACGGCCCGGCCGCAGGTTGCCCCGGACTGCAGGGCTACCGCCCGGCCGCTGGCGACCTCTCGCGACTCGGTGGGCGACGGTTGCCGGCGTTACAGACGATCTCGGAGGGTAGACTCCGCACACACGACTGCGAACAGGGGTGGGACCTGCATGATCGATACCCTCGAGCTGGGACGGGATGCCGTCCGCCGACACGCCTGGGATGAGGCGGTGGAGGCGTTCACGGCCGCCGATCGCGATGGCGACCTGTCGCCCGACGATCTCGAGCAGCAAGGCGAGGCGGCGTGGTGGAGCGGGCACCCTGACGCCGCCACCGAAGCGTTGGAGCGCGCGTTCGCCTCACACCTGGCGGCTGACCATCCCGTGCCGGCGGCGCGGGTCGCCCTGCTGCTCACCTACTTCGCCTTTCGGAGGCTGGCCCTATCGATCGGCGCCGGCTGGTTGGCCCGGGCCGAGCGGCTCCTCAAGAACGAGCCCGAGTCGGCGGCGCACGCCTGGCTCCAGGTCTTCTACGCGATCGGTGCGATCGAGCAGAGCCGTCTCGGCGACGCGATCGGCCACCTCGACCGCGCGATCGCTCTGGCCCGTGAACACGGGGAACCCGACGCCCTCGCGCTGGCGGTCAGCTTCAAGGGAGCGGCCGAGATCGCTCGGGGGCGGTGGCAGGAGGGGCTGTCGCTGATCGACGAGGCCGCCGCCTCGGCCACCTCGGGCCAACTCGGTGTCCGGGTGGCCAGCGACATCTACTGCATCACGATCGCCACCTGCCGCGACCTGGGCGACTACGGACGAGCCGGACAGTGGTCGGATGAGGCCGAGCGATGGATGCGCCGCCAATCAGTCGGTGGCTATCCGGGAATCTGCCGGGTCCATCGGGCCGAGCTGAAGATGCTGCGCGGCATGTGGCCGGAAGCGGAACAGGAGGCCCGCCATGCCACCGAGGAGCTGGAGCTGTTCCGCATCATGGACGGTGTCGGCTTCGCCCATTACGAGGTGGGAGAGGTTCGGCTGCGGATGGGCGATCTGGCTGCGGCCGCCGAGGCGTTCGATCGGGCCTATGAATACGGACACGATGCCCAGCCCGGACTGGCGCTCCTCCAGCTGGCGCAGGGCGACGCGGAAGAGGCTTCCCGATCGATCGGGCGCAGCCTGGCCGCTCACGCCGGTGTCGACGGCGCCCGGGATCTCGCCAAGCGCGCCCGACTGCTTCCGGCGCAGGTCGAGATCGCGGTCTCGCGGGGAGACATCGAGACGGCCGGTATCGCGGCCGACGAGCTCGACATGATCGCCTCCACGTTCAGTCGGCCGGCGTTCACGGCGGCGGGTCTCACGGCCCACGGCGAGGTGCTGCTCCACCAGGGCGAGAGCGCCGAAGCGGCACGGGTCCTCGGGCGGGCCTGGCGACTGTGGCACGAGATCGAGCTGCCCTACGAGAGCGCTCGGACCCGTGTCCTGTATGGAAGGGCCCTGTTGGCGGAGGGAGACGAGGCGGCCGCTCGGAAGGACCTGCGGGCGGCCCGGGCAGTCTTCGAGCGCCTTGGCGCATCCCTGGATCTCAAGACGGTGGGAGAGCTCCTGGGAGACGAGGGAGAGCGTGCTGTCTCAGACATCCGCCGGGTGACGAAGACCTTCATGTTCACCGACATCGTCACCTCGACAGACCTGGTTGGTCTGATCGGCGATCAGGCCTGGGGAGAGCTGCTGCGCTGGCATGACCGGGAGCTCCGTTCCGCTTTCGCCAATCACCGTGGCGAGGAAGCGAACCATACCGGCGACGGCTTCGTCGTGGCCTTCGAGCGGGTCTCCGACGGGATCGACTGCGCCGTGGACATCCAGCGTCGGCTGGCGCGACATCGCCGAGAGCACGGCTTCGCTCCCTGGGTCCGCATCGGCCTGCACACCGCCGAATCCACCCGCCAGGGGAGTGACTATTCGGGCCGGGGGGTGCATGTCGCCGCCCGGATCGGCGCCGCCGCCGGAGGCGAGGAGATCCTCGTATCCGCTGCGGTCCTCGACGAGGCCGGCACAACCCGCTTCCCGGTCTCGGAGGCGCGTTTGCTCAAGCTCAAGGGAGTGGCCGAGTCGGTCGAGGTGCGGACCATCGACTGGCGATAGGCACGCCCTCAAGCCCGTCCTCGACGATGTCCTCGCGCGCATCTACGGCTTCGTCACGGCTCTCGACGTCGCCGAACCTCTATCGCGCCTGCGAGGCACCCTATCCCCGATCCATGAGCGGCGTCCTCACGTCCGCCACGCCTCGAGACGTCTCACCTGCGACGCAGCCCGGCTCTAACGCGCCGGCACAGCACGATAGAGCTGCCGATACCGGACAAGCGGGCATAGCGTGCCCCCCATGCGCGCTAGAGGCGACCGCCCCATCCGATCAAAGGTGCCTGGCGGCAGCGTCGGCGGCGCGGGCACACCACCAGGACAGGTCTTCGGTGGCAGCGACCCCCGAGGCGAGCGTGGCTCCCGCTTCGGCGTCGAGGCCCTTGCGCCAGCCTCGGAGGAGCAGCCCGACGATCAGGGCGAGGTCGGTCGTTGTCGACCGGTCCCCGACGATGTCGTCATCGCCGGGAGTCGCCCGACGGACGGCGTCGAAGTAGTCGGCCAGGACCAGCTCGGGCTCGTGGGGCAGCACGGCCACGTTCGAGACGAGGAGCCAGCCCAGCTCGACGGCGACCGGACCCTTCATGACCATCTGCCAGTCGATGATGCCGACCCGGCCGTCGTCCGAGACCGCGACGTTGGACAGCTTGAGATCGCCGTGCAGGCCGACCACCGGGAGCCTCGCGAGGGCGTCGATCAGGGGATCGGGATCGGCCGTCAGCCGGCCGATCAGAGCACGGGCCTCGGTCGAGGCGTGGCGATCGAATGCCTCCCAGCCGGCGAGGAAGATCTCGCCGACCGGATTGCCCTCGGCCCGATACCGCTCGGCGGACGCGGGCGTGAGGAGGGTGATCCGCTCGCGCAGCGGGCACCACGGCAGCTCCGCCTCATCGCCCGAGGCCGTCCACCAGGCGAGGGTGTGCAGCCTCGCGATGACCTCGATGACGCGCTCGATCACCGATGGATCGATCGCCCGGCTGTTGCCCGGCCTCTCCCAGGCGAGGAGCTCGGTCGACAGGTCGGGCATGAGGATCACGGACTCGTCACCATCCACCGCGGCACCCAGATATGGGAGGACGAGCGGGCCAAACATGACCGACAAGAAGGG
>Ga0209341_10004608_pt1 | contig 12660 bp, 9 predicted proteins | sample RifCSP13_2_FD_184020 | JGI IMG/M metagenome (GOLD analysis project Ga0209341, IMG submission 184020) | Soil microbial communities from Rifle, Colorado - Rifle CSP2_sed 13_2 (SPAdes) (version 2) | ecosystem: Environmental > Terrestrial > Deep subsurface > Rock core/Sediment | place: Rifle...
TGCTCTTTGGGGCGTTTGTTCCGGCAAAGAAGAGGCCGTTTTTGATATCGCCGGTTACAGCATTCTTGAGGGCCAGGGCTATGCAGAAATCCTCACCTGTATCCCTCTTTGCGCATACCTTGAGGCAGTTGGCCATGCATCCCTTCCCTTTGGCCTTTTTTCCAGTCTTCATGAATGCAGTGTTTATGGCCCGGCCCGGCAACCCCACGGGGCTGTGGACTATAGCCAGGTCTTCCTCCCCGGCAGATATGTATATCTCCTTAAATTTTATATCTGCGTCGCACTCATATGTGCATACAAACCGTGAGGCCATCTGAACGCCGGATGCCCCAAGGGCCATTACCATTTTTATATCTTTTGCGTCCCAGATTCCGCCTGCCGCAATGATCGGGATCTTCCCAAAGGGTTTGACTGCCTCCACAAGATCGGGTATAACCGCTGGGAATTCGTATTTGGGGTGCTCCAATTCATCATGTGAGGCGCCAAGGTGTCCGCCTGCATACTTGGGATGTTCATAAATTATGGCGTCTGGTATGCGGCTGAAACTCCTCTCCCATTTCTTGATTATGACCTGGGCAGCCTTGACTGAAGAGACTATAGGAACAAGGGCGACATCAGGATATTCTTTGGTCAGACCCGGAAGGGATGTCGGAAGCCCCGCGCCTGATATGATCATGTCTGCGCCATTTTCAACAGACACCCTTACCATATCCTCATAATCGGTTATGGCTACCATGCAGTTTACGCCTATGATGCCATCGCCGGCTATCTCCCTGGCCTTTCTGACCTCGTCCCTGAGTGCCAGCTTGTTTGCCTCATAATAGTCAGATTTCTTTTTGAAATAAGGAGAGATAAGCCCAAGGGCGACAGAGGCGATAACTCCTACCCCGCCGTTTTTTGCAACTGCGCCGGCAAGGCCTGACCTGGAAACTCCGATACCCATACCGCCCTGTATTATAGGGATCCGTATCTTCTTTTTACCTATGGTCAGTCCGAACGGTTCCAATAAACTCTCCTGCTAATCCGTAGTTACTCAGGTTGCTTAGACTGTAGTCTATTAGGACTGCCCTATCTACCTAAATACCTACAGACTATCCACCTGAGTAGTTACTTAATCCTTTACTAATCTGAGGTGCCTGTTTTCCTTTTGCGTCTCTTCCTCTTTCTTTTCCTTATCAACACCTTCCCGTTTGCAATAAAAGGCCTTGCGGTCACCTTCAACAGCATTCACAACATGCCACGGGATGAAGGCATCGTAATGGAAGCGGTTTATTGAAAGTCCCGCTTCTATCCCCTCGTCTGTCAATCTCAGATAGGGGGTCGCCTTTCCTCCAAGGATCATCCTCTGAGTTCCCTCAAGTGGAAGGTCAAGCATGTCCGCATTTACCACAGCAAAGAATGAACCCTCCTCATCGAGGATGCACTCCGCCACGCTCTTGAGAAGCTTGTTAGTCTTGTCCATCACTTAATATACTTGTTTACATAATGCTGCTGTCCTATGGAAAGGACGTTGTTAATCAGCCAATAAAGCACGAGGCCGGAAGAGAAATTCAGGAACATAAAGGTGAATATCACAGGCATCAGCATCATTACCTTCTGCTGCATAGGGTCCGCAGTCGCTGAAGGGGTCATCTTCTGCTGTATAAACATGGTAGCTCCCATGATGACCGGCGTAACATAGTATGGGTCCTTTGCAGAAAGGTCAGTAATCCAGAGAATGAACGGTGCGTGCCTGAGTTCCACCGCGCCGCCAACTACAGCATACAGGGCAAAAAATACAGGTATCTGAAGTATCATGGGGAGACAACCTCCAAGGGGGTTTACCTTGTGCCTCTTGTACAGATCCATGACCTCCTTGTTCAGCCTCTCCTTGTCGTCCTTATATTTCTCCCTGATCTGTTCCATCAACGGGGCAACCTTCTGCATGTCCTTCATCGACTTGTAGCTCTTCTGGGATAAGGGCCAAAATAGAATCTTTATTAGAACCGTCAGCAGAATTACCACCACCCCATAGTTCGGAATTACCTCATACATCCATTTGAAGCTGAGGAGCATGGGGTATGCAATAAGGTCAAAGAAACCAAGGTCAATGGCCCTCTCCAGTTTCGACCCTGCCGCCTTAAGTATGCCTACTTCCTTTGGGCCGAAGTATAGCCCATATTCCATCACTTTTGTCTCGCCCGGCTTGATCTGCAAGGACCTAAAGACCAGGCTGGCCTCAAATAGCTCCTCACCAACCTTTTTGGAATAGACCTCCGCATCGCCCCCACTCGTAGGCATTACAGCGGTAATAAAATACTTGTCTCCGAGATAAGCCCATTCCATCTCCCCGGAACCGGCCTTCTCGTCCTTTATCTTATCTGCATGTATCCTCTTTAAGTCTTTACCCGAAAGAAAGGCCATCTCATGAAAGAGCTCACCCCGGTCCGCTACCTTGGAGATCATAGACATTGAAAGGGCGGGTCTCTCCGTTATCACCGAAGAGCCGGTGTTTTCATATGACACCTTTAGAGCAGCCTTGTAGCTGTTCTCTGTAAATGTAAAGGTTTTTCTGACATTCGTCCCGTCAGGCCTCACGGCGGTGAATGTTATGCTGCCTGCACCGTTAAGGGACTCCTTGTCTGAGGCATAGATGAGATTGTCAGGGAACTGGCTTCCGTTCTCAGTAGATACAAGTTCAAGCTGCCTCTTTCCCGGCGGAACCAGTTCTACCGAAACTGTTCCGTTGGCCTTGTCCTTATACCTCTTCAGCGTCCAGCTCTTAACAGAGGCGCTTTTTGTGTTTAAAACCGCCCTTATGGTATCCGTTTCAACAACGATGTCCTTCCCGGTCAATCCCTCGCCCTGAGGGAGAGAGGGATGCGCGGCCCCCTCCGCCTTCGGGTGCTCTAAAGCAGGTGTCATCGCACTTGCAGGCCCTGCTGGCATCGATCCTGAAAGGGGAACAGATTTTTCTGCAACAATCGGCTCTTTTGGGGCAAAGATGTACTGGTATCCTAATAAAACCAGCAAAGACAAAACAACGGCTAAGACAGCCCTTTTTTCCATTTATTCACTTCCTCCAAAACACCTGAACACATATTTAGGCTGAAGGCTGAAGTATTAAAAGCCTTCAGTCTATCCACCTGAGTAGTTACAAACTATTTAACAGGGTCATAACCGCCTGGGTGAAACGGGTGGCACCTGAGTATCCTTTTTGCGGCAAGGAACAACCCCTTTACAATGCCGTGTTTCTCTAAACTCCCTATGGAGTAGTTTGAACATGTTGGATGAAACCGGCAGGATGGTTGTTTCATCGGCGAGATGAACCGCTGATAAGCCTTTATGGCTGAGACAAGGATATGGGTCATTCAACCTCTCTTCTCTTCAGCATCACCTGATTGGAACTTGAAAGCCGGTGCAAGAACCCTTTCCAGCTCCCTGGAGACCTCTGCAAAACCTTTACCTGCAGCCTCCCTCTTTGCTATAACAACTATATCTATACCCTTCTCGATCCTGGACTTGTTGAGTCGAAAAAACTCCCTTACAATCCTCTTGACCCTGTTCCGCGCGACTGCGCCTCCGACCTTTCTGCTGGCTGTAATACCTATCCTCGAAAAAGCCAGGTTGTTGGGCTTAAGGAAAACGATAAAACTCCTTGTAAGAAGCTTCTTACCATCTTCGGTAACATTAAGAAACTGGACCCTTTTAAGGAGTCTCTCCTCTTTTGTAAACGAAAATTGTTTATGTGCAGATGCCAAATCCGTAGGAAGCGCGTTAGACAGGAAACCAGCCTAAACAGACAGGGACTTGCGCCCCTTGGCTCTTCTTCTCTTAAGCACAAGACGGCCGTTCTTGGTGCTCATCCTCTCGAGGAAGCCGTGGGTCCTCTTCCTTCTCAGGTTATTCGGTTGAAATGTCCTCTTCATGGCAAAACTCCTTTTGAAATTAAAACGGTTATAATAAGCAAAAGCTAAAGATATGTCAAGCTATATGTCCAGATTCGTTACATCCAGTGCGTTCTCTTCTATAAACCTGCGCCTTGGCTCCACCTGATCGCCCATAAGCACAGTAAACATGCCGTCTGCTGCAATTGCGTCTTCTATTGTAACCTTTAAAAGATGCCTTTTTTCAGGGTTCATGGTTGTCTCCCATAACTGCTCGGGGTTCATCTCTCCAAGTCCTTTGTAGCGCTGTATGTATAACCCCTTTTTACCAATATCCTCCACAGCTGCTACAAGCGACCTCAAGTTATCAAGCTTTGCGACAACACTTCCGTCTATTTCCAGTGTGTATGGGGGTGCACCTAAGGCACTGAACCCCTGAGACAGACCCTTTAATTCAAGAAATTCAGGCGATGAAATAAGGTTTGTATCTATTACCGTGTCTGTGAGTAAACCACTCCTCTTTGTAGTTGCCGTAATCCTGAATGCATTGTGTTCAATGTCGCTGTCAATGGATAGATCCAGAGAGGTAAGATCCGGAAACTCCTTCGTAGCCAACTCTTTTAACCCCCCCAGCATTCCCTCCAAGGATCCCTTGTCCCGTAATGACTCCTCACTAAGCCCTTGCATAACGGCAGCTGAGGCTATAACGCCTTTCTCCACCCTTCTGTTTTCGAATTTGGACAGCAGATCAAAGAACCTGTTAATCCCCTTTACTATGGAGGCAAGGCCGCTCCCTCCGACTGAGACCTTCCCTGTCTTGAGGTTTATCTTGTCAGTTGCCAGTTCAAGGAGGTGCTCCTTGAGTAGGAGTTCGTCCTTAATATACTTCTCCTCTTTTCCCTTCTTTACCCTGTAGAGAGGCGGTTGGGCAATGTATAGGTGACCGTTTTCAATAATAGCAGGCATCTGCCTGTAAAAGAAGGTAAGGAGAAGGGTCCTTATGTGCGCTCCGTCCACGTCGGCGTCGGTCATTATTATAACGGTATGGTAGCGCAGCTTTGCTACATCGAAATCTTCCTTACCTATCCCGGTTCCCATGGCAGTTATAAGGGTCCGTATCTCCTGACTCGTGAGCATCTTGTCGAATCTGGCCTTCTCAACATTCAGTATCTTTCCCTTCAAGGGAAGGATGGCCTGGCTCTTCCTTTCCCTTCCCTGCTTGGCAGAGCCGCCTGCTGAATCCCCCTCAACCAGATACAACTCGCTCTTTGCAGGGTCCCTCTCCTGGCAGTCCGCAAGCTTTCCCGGAAGCGAGCAGCCGTCAAGCGCACCTTTCCTCCTTGTAAGTTCCTTCGCCTTCCTTGCAGCCTCTCTTGCCCTTGCTGCATCAACTGCCTTTTCCACTATCTTCTTAGCTACAGTCGGGTTCTCCTCAAGAAACATGGCAAGCCTTTCGTTTACAAGGCTCTCCACATACCCCTTCACCTCGCTGTTGCCGAGCTTCATCTTTGTCTGACCCTCAAACTGGGGGTTAGGGATCTTCACGCTGATAACAACAGTAAGCCCCTCCCGGATATCGTCGCCCTCAAGATTCTCCTTAAGCCCTTTCAACAGGTTGTTTGCGGTTATGTAGCTGTTTACTGTCCTTGTTAAGGCGGACTTGAACCCTATAAGATGGGTACCTCCCTCATATGTATTAATATTATTGGCAAAAGTATATGTGTTTTCACTGTATGAGTCGTTGTACTGCATGGCCACTTCTATATGAACCGTGTCCCTGTCACCCTCAATGTATATGGGGTCGTGCAGAGGCACCTTGTTCTTGTTGAGGTGTTCCACAAACGACACAATCCCGCCCTTATATTCAAACTCGTTTTTCTTGCCGTTTCTCTCGTCTTCTATGATAATAAGAAGCCCCTTGTTCAGGAATGAAAGCTCCCTTAATCTCTGGGAAAGGATATCAAAACTGTATTCAGTAGTTTCAAATATCTTGGCATCCGGCTTAAATCTTATCTTTGTCCCCTTTCTCTTTGTCTCTCCGGTTACAACAAGCTGTGTCACGGGATTTCCTCTCTCGTACTTCTGGTGATATACCTTTCCATCCCTGAATATCTCCAGGTCCAGCGACTCTGAAAGGGCGTTTACCACGGATGCCCCGACACCATGAAGACCGCCTGATACCTTATAGGCGCTGTTTTCAAACTTTCCGCCTGCATGAAGTACCGTCATCACTACCTCTGCAGCCGACTTGTTTTCACCCTTGTGCCAGTCAACAGGTATGCCTCGCCCGTTGTCTTCAACAGTTACTGAACCGTCAACATGGATTATGACGTCCACCCTGGAACAGTGACCAGCCAGGGCCTCATCCACACTGTTGTCAACTATTTCATAGACCAGGTGATGTAGTCCCCCAGGCCCTGTGCTTCCTATGTACATTGCAGGCCTCTTCCTGACTGCCTCAAGGCCTTCAAGCACCTTTATCTGCTCTGCACCATATTCACTCTCTTCTTTCTGATTATTTACCATTTATAACCTCATCGGCATAACTATTGAAATATGTTCTCCACCGTCTTTCAAACCGCCTATCTTAACAGGGCCAAACTCATCATTTATCTCTATCTTGACTGTCTCCTCATTAATACTGTTAAGGGTTTCTATCAGATAACGTGCATTAAACCCTATAACTATCTCTTCCCCGGAAAATTCAGCATCTATACTCTCAGATGCCTCCCCTATATCAGGATTTGCTGTGAAAACGTCTAGCTGTCCCTTTGTGACCGAAACCTTAACACCTCTTGATTTTTCACTAGAGAGGACCGCTACCCTCCTTAACGCCTTTATCAAAAGCTCCCTGTTTACCTTTACCTCCCTTTCTCCTTTTGCAGGTATAACCTGCTTATAGTCAGGGAAATCACCCTCTATCATCCTTATTGCAAGTAATGTATTTCCAACCTTAAATACGCCATTATTGTCCGTAATATTTACCATTAAATCATCGCTGCTTCCTTCTATAAGCTTTTTAAGTTCCCCGGCCCCTTTCCTTGGGATTATCACTCCCTTTCCTATCTCCACATCCTTTAAAGAAGGGTCTTTATAATTCATTAATGACAGTCTGTGCCCGTCAGTCGCAACCATCCTTAACTCATCATCTTTCTTTTCTATAAATATCCCGTTCAGTGTATACCTTATCTCGTCTGTTGATACTGCATATATAGTTTTTTCTATCATCCTGCTTATAACCTTGGATGATAAAAAGAAGAAAAGCCTATCCTCGTAAGATGGAAAAGATGGATACTCTTCAGCAGGTAGGCCAACTATGTTAAATACAGCCTTTCCGGAACGCACTTCAAGGTGATTTCCTTCCTTTTTTAATAACTTTAATTCACCTGCCTCCATCTCTTTTACCATTTCAAACAGCTTTTTGCCAGGCACAGTCAGGCTACCGTCTTTTATTACATTTGCCGGATATACTGTATCAACCCCAATTTCAAGGTCTGTAGCCTTTATCCTGAGATTATCGTTCCTTGTCTCCAGAAGTACATTTGATAATATTGGCATAGTGCTTCTCTTTTCCACCATGCTTTGGGTTTTAAGTAAACCGTTGTAGAGATCATCTCTTTTTATTGTCAGCTCCATACTTATTACTCCTTATATATTAAAGATATATTTATAAAGTACTTATAATAATGCCTGTGAAAATGTTTATAACATAGCTAACCATTTAATAATATTATTACTTCTCTGTTGTATTTTATATATCTATTACTGTTGATAACCTTATATATCCTGTTGGTTAATAGATATTAATGTAAAAAATACCTTCCATCCTCACTAATTACCCAGCTTTGTAGACAAGGTGTCAACAGCGTTCTTTATTAAATGATTTGTAACTATCTCCTTCTCCATCTTTTTTACTGCATACATAACGGTGGAGTGATCTTTGTTGCCAAAATCCCTTCCTATCTGGGGATACGAGTCTTTTGTCAGAGTCCTGCAAAGGTACATTGCAACTTGCCTTGGTATAGCTATTGTCTTTAATTTTCTCTGAGATTTCAGGTCAGATACCTTGATATTATAAAACCCTGCTACAGCCTTTTGTATATCATCTATAGTAAGTATCCTGTTTTCCTCATTTATCTTTAATACATCCTTTACCATACCCATTGTTATATCCTGGCCGGTAAGAGAGGAAAATGCAAGAACGTTTGTAAGGGCGCCCTCTAATTCCCTTATGTTCGACTTAAAATGAGTGGCTATAAAAAAGGCAACATCATTAGGGATGTTAAAGGAGTTTAATTCTGCCTTGTTTTTTAGAATTGCAACCCTTAATTCAAGATCAGGTGGCTGAATATCAACTGTTAGCCCCCACTCAAACCGAGATCTGAGTCTCTCATCCAGTTTTTGTATGTCTTTTGGGAAGCTATCACTTGTCATTACTATCTGTTTATGGGATTCGAATAGGGTATTGAATATATGGAAAAACTCCTCCTGGGTCCTTTCTTTACCTGCTATAAACTGTATATCATCTATTAGAAGGACATCAGCCACCCTGTATTTGGCCTTAAATTCATCCGCCTTATTAAACCTCATTGCAGTTACAAACTCATCCGTGAACCTCTCTGAGGAGACATAAATAACCTTTGACCTGCTTTTTTTGGAAAGGGCATGATGACCGATAGCGCAAAGAAGATGTGTCTTACCAAGCCCAACCCCGCCGTATATAAAAAGGGGGTTGTAGGTCTTACCAGGGTTGTTGCCTACAGCAAAGGAAGCGGCCCTTGCAAACTGATTTGAGGATCCTGCCACGAAACTTTCAAAGGTGTACTTATTATCGAAGAAGGTTGCACCCTTTGGCACTTCCTGTTGGATAATCTTCTTTTCGTCCTCTTTTCCGGTCTGTTCAGACATACTGGACCTAATATATCTTCCACTTTCCTTCTTCACTTTAAAGGCTACAGATAAATCTTTTTTACTTACCTCTTTCAGGGTGTCAGCTATAAGACCACTGTAGTTGTCGTATAACCAGTCCTGAAAGAACTTATTAGGGACCTCTATCTCGACTCCTCTCTCATCAATTGAAATGAGTTTCAAAGGTTTGATCCAGGTGTCAAAGTTGTGATTATTTACCTTTCCCTTTATCAGAGAGAGGCTCTTTTCCCAAATATGATCCATAACCCAGCCATAGTTATGCACAACGTTGTAAACATCTGTGGATAACTTAAAAAATTGAATAATATTAGATAGTTAGTATATATTTATCGACTTGTAACTATAGCAGAAAGGAATGACTGTTTGCAAGTATTATTTATTACACAACCTGCTATAGCGGCACCGCAACACTTTCCACAATGTCATTTATAACTACTTCTGCATCCCCTCTGTCGGACTCCAGTCTGGAGCTTAACATTACTCTGTGAGAAAGGATAGGAAATACCATTTCTTTGATGTCATCAGGGATGCAGTAGTCCCTCCCGTCAGCCATCGCCTTTGCCTGCGCTGCCCTGTAAAGGTGTATAGCCCCCCGAGTGCTTACCCCAAGGGCAAGGAGCTCGGAGGTACGGGTAGCGCTGACAATCTTTAATATGTAATCAACCAGGGAGCGTTCCATGCGGACTTTTTCGGAAAAGGCCTGCAGCTCAAGCACCTCGTCCGATGAGACCACTGGTAAAAGGTCTTCTACCCTGTTTCCTCCCTGTGATGTCAGGATTTCTACCTCATGGGCCTCGGAGGGGTAACCTATCTTAATCCTCATCATAAACCTGTCGAGCTGTGACTCAGGCAATGGAAAGGTTCCGTGGTACTCAAGGGGATTCTGTGTAGCAAGTACCATAAAAGGCAGGGGTAAAGGGTAGGTCCTGTTTTCTACGGATACCTGAAAATCGTTCATTGCCTCCAGGAGGCAGCTTTGAGTCTTGGGAGTTGTCCTGTTTATCTCGTCTGCCAGGATTATGTTGGAGAATATAGGGCCCCGGTTAAACTCAAACTCGTGGTTTGTCTGGTTGTATATGGAGACCCCTATTATGTCGGAAGGAAGGAGGTCGCTCGTAAACTGGATCCTTTGGAAGGCGCAACCAAGAGACCTTGCAAGTGCGTGGGCAAGGGTCGTTTTCCCGACCCCGGGCACATCCTCTATAAGCAAGTGTCCCCTGGCAAGGAGGGCTATCACAGCCATCCTTATTACCTCCGGTTTGCCCTTTATAACTGTCCCTATATTTGCCTCAAGCGCCCTTATTTTGTGGGTCTCATTATTCATCTCCGGGAGTTTATCAAAAGGAAGAGATTGAGTCAAAGATTTAAAATACTTTTTTATTGTAATAAATCATGATAGATTCATGACGATATTAACCGATAAGTAGGAGGAGATATGATCTCTAAGGTCTTATCAAGTGCTGTTCTCGGTATTGATGCCTATCTGGTAGGTGTGGAGGTTGACATTTCTCCTGGTCTTCCAGCCTTTTCCACAGTGGGGCTTCCAGATGGCGCTGTAAAGGAAAGCAAGGACCGGGTCAAATCTGCCATAAAGAACGGAGGTTACTCATTCCCAGAGAGGAGGATCACTGTAAATCTTGCCCCAGCTGATATAAAGAAGGAGGGTTCATCTTATGACCTACCGATAGCAATCGGCATCCTCTCTGCAATTGGAGTTGTCAAGAAGGACAGGCTTTCGGACTACGCTATCCTGGGAGAGCTTTCCCTTGACTGCAGGGTCAGGCCAATAAGAGGTGCACTGCCAACAGCCATTGGCGTTAAGAGGGCAGGGTTAAAGGGGCTTATTATTCCATCTGAAAATTCAAAGGAGGCCGCTGTTGTTCCAGGAATAGAGGTCATCCCAGTGGAGACGTTACCTCAAGTGGTAAGTTTTCTGAATGGTGAAGAGGAGATAAGGCCAGTTGAGATAGATATGGAAGGAGTTTTCAAGACATACTCCCAGTATCAGGAAGACTTTACGGATGTGAAGGGCCAGGAGCACGTGAAGAGGGCACTGGAGATAGCTGCGGCTGGAGGCCACAACATTTTAATGGTAGGCCCTCCTGGGTCGGGAAAGACCATGCTTTCCAGGAGGATTCCGACAATCCTTCCCGACATGAACCTGGATGAAGCCATGGAAACAACCAAGATACACAGCATAATGGGGCTTCTTCACTCAAGCACATCCCTTATTGCCACAAGGCCTTTTCGCGCGCCGCACCATACGATTTCTGACGCCGGACTAATAGGAGGCGGGACTATCCCAAAACCGGGAGAGGTCAGCCTTGCCCATAACGGCGTCCTTTTCCTGGATGAGCTTCCTGAGTTCAAGAGGAACGTCCTTGAGGTTTTGAGGCAGCCGCTGGAGGACGGGGTAGTCACCATATCCAGGGCAGTAGTATCCCTTACATATCCTGCAAGGTTTATGTTGGTTACAGCAATGAACCCCTGCAAGTGTGGAAACTTCGGGGACCAGCAAAAGGCTTGCTCATGCACCCCCAATGAGGTACATAAGTACAGGGCGCGCGTCTCAGGTCCTTTACTAGATAGGATAGACATACATATAGAGGTGCCTGCAGTCAGGTACAAGGAGCTTTCAGCAGCGAGGGCAGGGGAGAGCTCGGAGGAGATAAGAAAAAGGGTCAATTCGGCCAGGGATATCCAGAGAGAAAGGTTCACCGGGAAGGGTATCCACTGCAACTCACAGATGTCTTCAAGGCACATCAAGAAGTACTGCGTTATCAGAGAAGACGCTGACAGGCTCCTTGAGAGCGCAGTAGACAGACTTGGTCTGTCAGCCAGGGCATTTACAAGGATACTGAAGGTCGCGAGGACCATATCGGACCTGGACAGGTGCGAGGATATTGAGGCAAGGCATGTGGCTGAAGCGATACAGTACAGGTCTCTGGACAGGGGAGTGGTGTAGGTTCCGTAATTATTGAATAGGAGATGCGGGGACAATGGAAGAACCACTTAAGATCGTCTACTCTTACAAGTTTGAGGACGGCTATGAAAAGTCATTCGATCTCCTGATTGACAGGAAGGACCTGGGCTTTATACACAAGAGGAATCAGGCTCCTCCATCATGGGCAGAATTGGCAAAATACAGGTGTGAGAACTGCGCCCTCGACAGTTCATCTAAATACTGTCCCATAGCTGTGAACCTTGCCGACATCACAGAAGGGTTTAAGGACTATTTCTCATATGAAAATGTCTCCGTTACCGTATCAACCGAAGACCGCCGGTACGCAAAAGATACCAGTCTGCAGGAAGGGCTTGGAGCACTGATAGGGATAATCATGGTGACAAGCGGCTGCCCTTCCATGGAGAGGCTAAAGCCTATGGTCAGGTTCCACCTTCCATTTGCAACCCTTATGGAGACGACCTTCAGGACTATATCCATGTACCTTGTGGCACAGTATTTCCTGAACAGGGATGGCAAACCGGCGGATTGGAATTTGGAAGGGCTAAAGGAGATATTTACTCAGGTGGGGATCGTAAACAGGGACTTTGCACAGAGGCTTTTGGAGGCCGCAAAAAAGGATGCCAACGTGAATGCCCTTGTATACCTCGACTGCTTTGCATCAATGGTCCCGCTCTCTGCTGACAAGATCATGGAAGAGATAAAACAATATTTTTCTGTGTATTCGTAATATCAACCATGTGGAAAATAAGAAACAGTGACTGTTTATCCTACTCCTTGCGGGCACTTCTAAGAAAATAGGTATAACTACGACTATTAAAACTGATATTATAGAGACATCAAATAATGCGTCTGTAGCTCAGCTGGATAGAGCAATGGTCTTCGAAACCATTGGCCGCAGGT
>Ga0209341_10004614_pt1 | contig 12652 bp, 11 predicted proteins | sample RifCSP13_2_FD_184020 | JGI IMG/M metagenome (GOLD analysis project Ga0209341, IMG submission 184020) | Soil microbial communities from Rifle, Colorado - Rifle CSP2_sed 13_2 (SPAdes) (version 2) | ecosystem: Environmental > Terrestrial > Deep subsurface > Rock core/Sediment | place: Rifle...
GGAAATCATCACGCTGATTTACGAAACCAAGTACTAGTCCTGACAAGCGAAGAAGCACATGACGGCACACGCGCCGCAGATTACCAATATGCATTCCCACCAGAAGGGGCCTGCGTATCGACAGAACAAACCCTCAAGAACACAGCAGGTGGCTGCACACGCCCAAAAACAGTCCCAGAAATGGCTTCCCTGCGTAACGCGTCCATCTTGTACATGATAATCAACAATCGTTCGCTGCGCACCGCTGTCATCAAATGTGGCCGCATTAACCACCAACGTTCCATTAATGCGATGGAATCCTACGATGGCGTGGTGCTGATTGTCTGCGCCGGCGAACGGAAGAGCGAATACAGATGTGGCGCCATCCGTGGTAGTGATTCCCGCTGCATGCGCAGGAAGATCATGGTAGCCCTGGATGCGCATGTAGTTGCTCAGAACCGTGAACTCTGGGTTTTGCCTGGCTTCCGCCAACAGACGAGCGCACTCATCTGCCGTAAGCAGCCGCCCATCGCCTTGGCCCTCGGCAGAGACAGCCGATGGCAATAGTGCTTTGATGCCTGACAATGGCAGGAGAAGCAAGGCGGCCTTTCCCAGCGTGGCTATGAAACGCCGGCGTTCTGGGTTGTGAACCTGACGACGAGGCTGGCGTTCTGCTAAGGTCCGCGCGACTTGCCATGCCTGTATCGGCCCGAGCAGGCCCAGCATCCTCCAGATGAAAGCCCAGCCCACCCATGCCCGCACACGGTTGCCTCGGACCTCGAAGAGCGTCGGTGCCCAAGGCGCGTTTTCACCCAGGGCCTCTCTTCTCCAGGCTTGAACCTGAGGATCGCGCAAGCTCTTACCGATAAGCTTTCCGCTGGACCTGACCAAAACGCGCTGGGCTAACTCTGTACAAGAACCACAGCTTGCGTCGAATCCCAGTACCCATTGTGAGGGACGCGGAGAGTACATTGCCTGCTCCTTCTATGGGAAGTGGCTCACTTCGTCTGTCATTTGCGGTTAAGGTAACACCCTTACGTGCCACGTCAATTCCGCAAAAGTACGTACGTGAAATTGCGTACGTGCTTTCCCGTACGTGATTCGTGCACAGGCGGAGCCGCTACGGGCTGGCCAAGTCCTGCCTATCGCTGCTCTCGCGCCGCACCGCCCACCACGCTGCGAGGGCGGCGCGGTTCGGCGTGCCGGTCTTGAGGCGCAGGGTCCGCACGTGGGTCTCCACGGTGCGGGCGCTGATGCCGAGGGCGCGTCCGATCTGTTTGTCGGACGCTCCGTCCACGAGCAGATCGAGGACCTGTTCCTGGCGGGGGGTGATCCCTTGCTCTTGGCTCATATCGGCCCTCCGCAGCACACTGCATCGCTAGATCCTTCGCTTCGCTCAGGATGACAGTCTGGGCCAGCGGCTTCTTTGCACCGTCTGCTACTTGTAGAGGCACATTTGCTGTGCCGAACCATCGCAGCAAAGGTTGGCGCTGTCTGTGAAGTAGATAACACTCGGCGCATCGATGAAGTCATCTCGCCACAGGCCACCTCCCCCTTTTCGGCGCTGACAGCGGCCGCCCTTCGAGTTTGCATATTTGCAGGCTTGTCAAGCCTAACGCACAGGCGATGCCGAATGCACAGTGCGCCCGTGCCTGGGGCTTATGGTATGAGAGGACTCTCACGAAACTCTCACCGCGGACTCAGCGGACCGAGTCAGGCTGAAGCCTGACCCGCAGCGGTGGGGCCGCGCTTCGACAGACTTGCCGCCGGGGTCGCCGGCGAGCGGCGAGGGCGGCTCTGGCACAGGATGATCCTTCGACAGGCTCAGGATGAGCGGTATGCACAAAGCTCAGGGTGAGCGGTATGCACAAAGCTCAGGATGAGCGGTATGCGCGAGGCCGCCCACGGTCGCGGCCCGATGGACGCTCTGCTACAATAGGCCGGATACGGTCGGGGAGGGCGTCGATGGCGAGGGAGACGTTCTACGGGAAGCGCGGCTGAAGCACGTGCCTCACCGCTCTCGCACAGAATGATGAATTGCCCGCTCGCCCTTCGACAGGCTCAGGGTGAGCGGGAAAGCCATGCCGAGCTTGTCGAGCCATGTCAGCGGGGGTCTTGATGTGGCACTTTCGAGCCAATGACAATGTGAGGTAGCGAGCGAGCATGAAGCAGAGATTATTGGGGCGAACGTACATCAAGGTGTCGGAGATCGGCTTTGGGGGCTGGGCCATCGGCGGCAACGCCTACGGCGACTCGTACGGGTACACGGAAGACGACGCTTCGCTGGCGGCGATCCAGCGGGCGCTGGCGCTCGGCTGCACGTTCTTCGACACGGCCGACGCGTATGGCTACGGCCACAGCGAGGAGTTGTTGGGACGGGCGCTGCGCCAGCGGTCCGACGTGGTGGTGGCCACGAAGGTGGGGAGCAACTTCTACGGCGAACATCCGGTCGACGATTTCAGCGGCTCGTACATCCGGTCGGCGTTGGAGAAGAGCCGGCAACGTTTGCAGCGAGACGTCATCGACGTCTACCAGCTCCACAACCCACCCAAGGACCTTCTGGCCGACCCCAGGACGTACGAGATCCTGCAGCAGCTCAAGGCCGAGGGGCGCATCCGTGCCTATGGTGTGTCCGTATTCCACTACGATGAGGCGCTTGCGGCGATCGAAGCGGGCCAGCCCGATGTGATTCAATTGCCGTACAATCTCTTGAACACGGCGGCAGAGGAGCTCTTTCCGGTGGCGCAGCGAGAGGGGGTCGGTATTATCGCCCGCGAGCCGCTGGCCAGCGGCTTCCTCTCGGGCAAGTACAGCGTTGACGCCAAGTTTGGGCCCGGCGACTTCCGGGCCGACCTGCCCCGGCAGTACGTGCAAGCGATGGTGAGCAGCGCCGAGGCCTTTCGCTTTCTGGAGGCGGGCGGCGCGCGGACGCTGGTGCAGGCAGCGCTCCGTTTCGTGCTCGAACAGGAGGCCGTGTCGACGGTCATCACCGGCATCAAGACGGTAGCGCAGGCAGAGGAGGACCTCGGGGCGTCTGACGTGCCCCCGCTGACGCCCGAGGAGCGACGACGCGTCCGCGAGCTGATGGGCCGGAGACCGTGACCGAAGCCGCACGCTCCCAAAATTGACCGCCTCTCTGAGCCGATGCTATACTCGGCCCACCTTCAGAGTGGCCAGAGGGCTCTTCGCGAAACGCGCCGAAGAGTCTTTCTACGGGAGCGAGGGTGCTCGCTCGGGTGAACGGAACATGTGGGCCGATCAGTCCGAAGTGATCCCCGAAGTCGTTATCCTTCGCCTGCCCCTATACGCGCGCACCCTGGCGGTCCTGGCCTACGAAGGACGCGAGCTTGTAAGCTCGCAGGAGCTGGGCGAGCGCCTGCACGTCACGCCTGCACAGATCCGCAAGGATCTGTCGTATTTCGGGCGCTTTGGCAAGCAGGGGCGCGGCTACAATGTCAGGCGCCTGCTCCAGGAGCTTCGCCAGATACTGGGCCTCGACCGGGAGTGGGTGATGGCCCTCATCGGCGTCGGGCGGCTGGGCCGGGCGATCCTGGGCTACAGCGGCTTCGCGCCAGAAGGCTTCCGCGTGTCGGCCGCCTTCGACCTGGATGCAGGTGAGGTCGGCAAGCGGATAGGTCCGCTGGTCGTCCAACACGTCAATGAGCTTGCCGAGGCGGTGCAGCGGCTAGGCATCCGCATCGGTATCGTGGCGGTGCCCGCCAGCGCTGCCCAGCGCGTGGTCGACATCCTGGTCAACGCCGGCGTGCGGGCGATCCTGAACTACGCGCCAGCGGACCTGCGCGTCCCGAGCGACGTACTGGTGCGGGAGATCGACCCGGTGACTGCGCTGCAAAGCCTCACGTACTATCTGAAGCTCCAACCCACTGAACAGCTCGTACCCCTGCAGATGCTGAGCGCACCGGGATTGTTTCGAACGGAGCCATAAAGCAGCAATGCGGGGACGTGGTCCCACAGATGCGTGCGCCCTCCGAGGTCGCTTCGCTCCACCAGTTGAACGCCCCCTACATCAGTACCGGCGTTCCAAGGGAAGCGCTACCGGACTGGAGCTTCGGCGCGCACCGCCGGAGTGGCTTGTCCCGGCCCAGGCTGAAGACGGACCGCGAAGACCGCCATCGCTAGCAAGATGCTCGTCCCCATGATGGGGCTGAAGATGCGTTTCAGCACGGCCTCTTCGAGCATCAGCCCCGCGACGAAGCCAATGAGACCAATGTTGACACCCCAGAAGACGAGGTGGTCGGCCCAGGGCCAGAGAGAGCGCCTCTGTCGAGAGGCCTCGTAGATCAGTCCGAAGATCCCGTTGGTCATGACGCCGATGAATACGGAGTGGTCCAGGGCGAAGATCAGCCAGGACGGGATCTCGTCTATGCGAGAGGCGTAGTTAACGACCAGATAGGCAATCATCGCTACGTTGATCATCAAGAACAGCGCGCTCAGCGCGAAGAGCCGGTTGCTGCCGTTCGTTAACCAGGACGCACCGAAGATGCGAGGGCCCAGCCGCCAGAGGTAGATAATCACACCAGCGACCTGAAGCGGGGCGACGAGGATGGTTAGGATAAACACATCGAGGAGCGCCCCGACCATCAACGATAGCCCACCGAGAAAGGGCAAGCCCACCTGCGCTATCCCTGCGCGACTCAGCGTCAAAGGCGTGCCCGAAGGCCTGAGCCTCCACTCGGTGATGGCCATGCCTCCTAGGATGAGGAAGCCAGCTACCATGGTTGCACCGTGCGACACAAAGGCGCCTTGAGGTAGGAAGTTGGCTCGGCCGGCAAGAGCAAGTTGCATGAGCACACCGAGCACGGCGCCGATGGTCAAGGTCGTGAGTGCGGCAAGAACGGCGAGATGAGGCACGCTGAGCGCGACGCGTCTGCTCTGTGCGACGACCCACCCCAAGAAGCCGATGATCACGAGCAGCACGAGGGCTCCCGTGACCGGCCTCGCGGTGACGTTGGCGAGGAAAAAGGTGAGGACGTAAAGCGCGACCGAGACGATGGCGATGAGGCTGAGCCAGCGGAGATAGGGGCTGGAGGTCTGCGGTTGGCCCTCGCCAAAGAGCCACAAGGAGGCGGCGAACACGCCGAGGGTTATCCAGCCCAGCGTGCCGGCGTGGGCATGCGTGAGCAGAGTCGGACGCTCGAACGTGACAAGATCTAGGCCATTCAGCACGCCGATGAGCACCGTCACGAGAAAGATGGCGAGAGCCCCCTGGAAGAGCATGCGGACTTCGACCCGAAACGGGGCGTCTTGCGACTGCTCAGTCATTTCTCCTCTCCTTGGGCGAGCATTGCCCAATTAAAGCGGAACACGGGCGTTCTTCGCAACATCTCAACAGGAATATCAGGCATGAGGCCCTGTGAACGCGACGGTGCGCTGCGACACAGCAACATATGTGCTGTAGGGGCAGGTCTGAGACCTGCCCCTACAGTGTTTGCAGGCGGCTTGGCGAATGATCTCGCGGATTCGGTCGCGAACGGCCTTATCCTAGATAGCTCGACGCTAGGAACAGTCGGTCTACAGGGCCGATATGAGCGATTCCTCTTCGGTGGGGAGCCAGCGCTTGATTTGGTCGAGCCGCTCGAGGGCCTGACCAGCGCCCAGGGCGACGCACTCCAAGGGACGCTCCGCCACGTAGCAGGGGACGCCCGTCTCCTGAGTGAGGAGCTTATCCAGGTTGCGGAGGAGGGCGCCGCCGCCCGTAATCACCACGCCCTGGTCGATGATGTCGGCCGCCAGCTCCGGGGGCGTCTTCTCCAGGACCGATTTGACCATAGTGACGATGGCCGTAAGAGAGTCCTGCAGCGCCGTGGTGACTTCGCGGGAAGCGACGGTTATGGTGCGCGGCAGGCCGGTCACCTGGTCCCGTCCGCGCACCTCGACCGCGAGGTCCTCCTCTAGAGGAAGGGCACTGCCGACGTGGAGCTTGATCTGCTCCGCACTGCGGTCGCCGATGATGAGGTTGTGACGGCGGCGCACATAGGAGGCGATGGCATCGTCGAAGCGGTCGCCGGCGACGCGCACCGAGTCCGCGACTACGATGCCGTACATCGAGATAACGGCGGCCTCGGTCCGGCCACCGCCGACATCGACGACCATATTGCCGCTGGAGGAGGCGACGGGCACTTTCGCGCCGATGGCGGCGGCCAGCGGCTCGGGGATCAGCCAGGCGGGCTTACGAGCGCCCGCCTGTTCGGCGGCGTCGCGCACGGCGCGCTGCTCGACGCTGGTGGCGCCGACGGGGATGCAGGTCATGACCTCGGGCTTACCGCCCAGGGTGACGCTGCCGGTCACCTGGCGAAGGAAATAACGCAGCATGGTCTCGGTGATGAGATAATCGGCGATAACGCCGTTGCGCATGGGACGGATGACCGAGATCGTCGAAGGGGCGCGGCCCAGCATCTTCTGCGCCTCGACGCCAACAGCGACGATTCGGTTGTCGCGGTTGCTGATGGCCACGACCGACGGCTGGTTGATAACGATCCCTTTTCCTTTAAGGTAGACGAGGACGTTGGCGGTGCCTAAGTCAATGCCAATGCGCTTGGTGAACATGGGGCCTCCGGGACGGAGTGGATAGTCTCTTCGCTAATGGGCCGTCGGCCCCGGCCGGGTGATGGCCGCGCCAAGGGCGCCGAGCTTGTGCTCAAAGCCCTCATAGCCCCGGTCTAAATGGTAGATGTCGCGGACCTCGCTGGTGCCGCGCGCCACCAACGCGGCGAGGACCAGAGCGGCGCCGGCCCGCACATCGAGTCCACGGACCCGGGCCCCGTGAAGAGGCGTTGGCCCGTAGACCTCGGCCGTCTGCCCACGGACGGTGACCTGAGCTCCCATCTTGCGCAGCTCGTGCAAGTAGCGAAGGCGGTTGTCGTAGACCCGCTCGTGGATGACGCTGCGCCCGCCGGCCTGCGTCAAGAGGACGCCGAAGACTGCCTGAAGGTCGGTGGCGAAGCCGGGGTATGGGAGGGCCTGAACATTGGTGGCCCGCAGCGGCTCGCGGCAGCGAACGGCGAGGCGGTCATCGTCCCCAACGACCTCGGCGCCGACCTCCTGGAGCTTCCAGAGGAGCGACTCCAGATGGTCGCAGCGGACGTTCTCTAGCTCGACATCGCCGTCAGTGAGGACAGCGGCGATGGCGAAGGTGCCCGCCTCAATACGGTCCGGGATGAGGCGCTGGCGAGTGCCGCCGAGGCGTGCAACGCCCCCGATACGGATCGTGCTGGTGCCCGCGCCGGCTATGTGAGCGCCCATGGCGTTGAGCATCTGGGCAAGGGCGACGACCTCAGGCTCCTGGGAGGCATTGCGGATGACCGTCTCGCCGACGGCAAGCGTGGCCGCCATGAGGATGTTCTCGGTACCCATGTGACTCGGATAGTCCATGAACAGCTTCGATCCCCGCAACTGCTCGGCTTGCGCCTGGTACAGCGGGCCGCGGCGCGAGATCTGGGCGCCCAGCGCGGCGAAACCGGAGAGATGGACGTCAACCGGCCGCTGGCCTATGACGTCGCCCCCGGGCGAGGCGGAGGCCGCCCGACCGAAGCGCGCCAGCAACGGGCCCATGACCAGAAAGGATGCACGGTTGAGGTCGACAAGCTCGTCGGGAGCGGTAAACGTGTGGATGTTGGCGGCGCGCAACCGAAGGAGCCGCGCCTGCTGGTCCCAGGCCACCTCGGTGCCGAGGCTGCGCAGCACCTGGACCATGATGGCGACATCGCCGATGAGGGGAACGTCCTCGACCACTACCTCCTCGTCCGTCAGTAGCGCCGCGGCCATGACGGCAACGGCGGCGTTCTTCGCGCCGCTGACCCGCACGCGGCCGGCGAGGCGATTGCCGCCCTGAATGCGAAAGAAGGAACCTGGGGCTCCGGGAGCGGGAACATGACTTGCGCCGGCAAGGAGACTAGCCAACTGCCCGCCTTACGACCGATGATGAGGTCAGTATAGCAAGCAGCGCGAAGGACAAGCTAGGTAATCGGCGAGGTGCCGCGACGCCGGCGGCGCTCGGCGACGCGCAAACGCACGAGCGCACGCTGGAGCGACGCCTGCGCTCGGGCGAGGTCTACCTGCGGCTCTGGATGCAGCAGGCGCTCCTGGGCACGGCGCCGGGCCTCCTCGGCGCGGGCGACGTCGATCTCCTCGACGTGCTCGGCCGCGTCGGCGAGCACGATGACGCGGTTGGGCAGCACCTCAAGGAAGCCGCCCGTCACCACGAGGACCACTTCCTCGCCACCGGGTTTGCGGGCGCGCAGCTCGCCGGGCTGGAGGCCCGTCAAAAGAGGCGCGTGATGGGGCAGGATGCCCAGCTCGCCCTCGCTGCCGGGGGCCACGACGATCTCCACCTCCTCGCGCAAGACCGCACGTTCGGCTGTAATGACCTCGAGCTGCAACACGGCCACGGCGTCACCCCCGGAAAGTATCTTTGTAGGCGAGCCACTGGGGGCCCGCCGCCTGCCCGGTCGGCGCGTTGGAGACAGCGTAGAGCCAGCGGTCTTCGACGTCCAGCGCGGTGCCCTGTTGAAAAGGAATCCAGACCAGCTCGCCCAACGTAAAACCCTGCCAGGCCCCCGAGCCCTTGCGCACCGGCTCTATCGCCCAGCCGAGGCGGCTTTGCAGACCTGCACCCTCGCGCCAGGCAAGCCCCAGCCGGCCGCTGGGCTGCACGAGGCCTGCCGGCGCCACCCCGGCGGGCGTTGGTTCGGGCATCGTGGCGCTCCATCGGTCAGCGAGCCGAGCGACCGAGCCGTCGTCGGCGAAGAGGACAAGGATGGTGCCCCGCGGCGGGAAGGGACTCGGGTCGTCGATGTACTCCTGCCAGACCAGGAGGCCCCGCTCAAAGCGCTGCGCTTCGAAGATGGTCCCCACCTCACGTTGCGCCGGACAGCCGACAAGCGCGCGTGCGTCGGCTTGCTCGGCCCAGACCTTGCCGAAGCCGCGGATGGGGAGTGAGGCGCAAGAGGACGCCGGCCCGCCAGCGGTCGGCGTCGCCACCACCGAGGAGGGAGCTGTCGCGGTAGCGGCCAAGGCCGTCGCCGGGGCGGTGATGCCAGGGATGCTGGTCGCCGTAGCGGCTGAAGGCGCCGGTCTCGTACAGGCCATCGATCCCACCGCCAGCACGATAAGCATCGCCCCCCACCGAGCGTACGCTGTCAGGCGTTGCCCCAACGCTTTCCCCTAAACGGCCGTGCCCATTTCTTGCGCCTGGCGCGCCACGTCCTCGATCGACCCGGCCATGTAGAAGGCCTGCTCGGGCAGATGGTCCCATTTGCCCTCCAGGACCTCCTTGAAGCCGCGCACCGTCTCGGCGATGGGCACGTAGCGACCAGGGCGACCGGTGAACTGCTCGGCCACGAACATGGGCTGGGAAAGGAAACGCTGGATCTTGCGGGCCCGGGCCACGGTGAGCTTATCGTCCTCGGAGAGCTCGTCGACGCCCAGAATCGCGATGATGTCCTGCAGGTCCTTGTAGCGCTGCAGGACGCGCTGGATGCCGCGGGCAACGTTGTAATGCTCCTCACCCACGATGTTGGGATCGAGGATACGGGAGGTGGAGGAAAGTGGGTCGACCGCCGGATAGATGCCCTGCTCGGTGAGCGCGCGCTCCAAGGCGATGACGGCGTCGAGGTGACCGAAGGTCGTCGCCACGCCTGGGTCGGTGTAGTCGTCCGCGGGAACATAGATAGCCTGGAAGGATGTGATGGAGCCGTCGCGGGTGGAGGTGATGCGCTCCTCCAGAGCGCCCATCTCCGTGGCGAGCGTGGGCTGGTAGCCGACGGCCGAGGGCATGCGCCCGAGCAGCGCGGAGACCTCCATACCGGCCAAGGTGTAGCGGTAGATGTTGTCGATGAACAGCAGGACATCCTGGTGCTCGCGTTCGCGGAAGTACTCGGTGATGGTGAGGCCCGAGAGGGCGACGCGCAGGCGGACGCCGGGCGGCTCGTTCATCTGGCCGAAGACCATGGCCATCTTGTCGATGACGCCCGACTCCTGCATCTCGTGCCAGAGGTCGTTTCCTTCGCGGGAGCGCTCGCCCACGCCGGCAAAGACGGAGAAGCCGCCGTGCTCGGCGGCGAGGTTGCGGATGAGCTCCTGGATGACCACCGTCTTGCCGACGCCGGCGCCACCGAAGCAGCCGATCTTGCCGCCCTTGGTAAACGGGGTGATGAGGTCGATGACCTTCACGCCGGTCTCGAGCATCTCGGTCTTGCTCGACTGCTCCTCCATGGTCGGCGCTGGCCGGTGGATGGGCCAGCGCTCGGTCACCTCGACCGGCCCGCGGTTGTCGATGACCTCTCCGAGTACGTTGAACATGCGCCCCAGGGTTTCGCGTCCGACCGGCACCGTGATGGACTCGCCGCTGTCCACCGCCTTATCGCCGCGACGAAGGCCGTCGGTCGTCCCCATGGCCAGGCAGCGCACCCAGTTGTTGCCCAGGTGCTGCTCGACTTCGACGATGAGATCGGTGCCATCCTCACGTGGGATGGAGATAGCGTTGTAGATGTCTGGCAGCGCGTCGGGTGGGAACTCCAGGTCTACGACGGTGCCGATGATCTGGACGATGCGTCCCTCTGCCATTGATGCCTCCTGTTGGGCTTTGTCTAATGTTTGAGTAAATCGGCCAGGCTGAAGGCCTCGAGGGACGGGAGGATAAGGTCCGCTTCCCGCAGGTCAGCCTCCCTAGTATAGACGGTTCGGACAGCGAGCGCTCGCATGCCGGCGGCTCGGGCGGAGGCGAGCCCCGCCGGCGAGTCCTCGACCGCCAGGCAGCCGGCAGGCTCAACACCGAGGCGACTTGCCGCCTCGAGATAGGGGGCGGGATTCGGTTTCCCGGTGACGACATCCTCGCGAGAGACGATCGCGCCGAAGGCCGCGATGACGCCGATGGAGCTCAAGACGCCGGTAACATACGAGCGGCGCGAGGATGAGGCAAGCCCGAGTGGCAGGCCCTGCCGTTGCACCTGGTCGATGGCGCTGTGGACGCCGGCTTTGGCCGCAAGCTCTCCGGCGGCGACGCGGCGCTCCAGCTCGCCCCAGAAGCGATCAGAAAAGTCCTGCCGAGTGCCCGGCAGCTTGTGCTGTGTTACGAGCACGTCCCACGGCGAGATCGTGGTCCCAATGATGGAGACATAGTCCTCCCAGTCCATCGTGACGGCGAACGGGGCGAGAATGTCGTTCACAACTTGATAGCCGAGGGGCTCGCTGTCCACCAGGACGCCGTCAAGATCGAAGATGACGGCGGCGATTGCGGCGCTCACGTCACGGCATCCAGGAGGCCCTGGTCCTTGTACTGCAGCTCGTAGAGCCGGTAGTAGAGGCCGCGGCGGGCCAGCAGCTCCCGGTGGGTGCCCTCTTCCGCAACACGGCCCTGATGCAGGACGAGGATGCGGTCGACGTAGCGGATCGTGTTGAGGCGGTGGGCGATGATAATGGAGGTGCGTCCTGTGGTCACCTCGCGGATGCTGCGCTGTAGGGCAGCCTCGGTCTCCGGATCGATGCTGGCAGTCGCCTCATCGAGGACCAGCACGATCTCGGGGTTGAAGGCCGCGACACGGGCGAGGGCCAGCAACTGTTTCTGGCCTGTGGATAGATTGGCGCCGCGTTCGGCGAGGACCGTGCGGTAGCCCTCGCGCAGCCTCGAGATAAAGGTGTCGGCGCCGACCAGCGCCCCCGCAGCCCGCACCTGGTCGGGGGAGATGGAGGCATCGCGCAGGCGGATGTTCTCCTCGATGGTGTCGGTGAAGAGGAAGGGGTCCTGCAGCACGATGCCGACGTGGCGGCGCAGCTCACGCTGGGGTACCTCGTCGATGGGGACATCGTCCACGAGGACCGCGCCGCGCTGTATGTCGTAGAAACGGCTCAGCAAGCTCATCAGCGACGTCTTGCCGGCCCCGGTCGCACCGACCAAGGCCACCTTCTCACCCGGCTCAATCACGAAGGAGACGCCTTTCAGGACCCAGTTGTCCTCATCGTAGGCGAACCAGACGTCGCGGAACTCGATCCTGCCGCGGACATCGCGAAGATGTTTGGGGTGGGACGGGTCAACGATCTCCTCCGGCTCGTCGAGCACCTGGAAGATGCGCTCCGCTGAGGCCATGGCCGACTGGAGCGTCGTGTAGCGGTCGGCCAGGTCGCGGATCGGCCAGTAGAAGCGCTGCATGTACTGGATGAAGGCGACCAGGGTGCCGAGCGTAAGCGCCTCCTGGACAACGCGGCCACCGCCGTACCAGAGGATGGCAGCGGTCGTGACCGCGCCGAAGAGCAGTACCGCAGGCTCGAAGATGGCGTACCACGAGAGCACGCGCAGGTTGGCGTTGAGCAGGCCGCGGTTGCGCTGGTCGAAACGGCGAAGGTTCTCGCGCTCGCGGTTGAAGAGCTGCACGACGGCCATGCCGGAGATGTTCTCGTTGAGGTAGGCGTTGATGCGCGCGATCCAGGCACGCTGCTCGCGGTAGCCCTGTCGCTGGGCGAAGGCGAAATAGCGCACGGAGACGACCAGGGGCGGCAGGAAAACGTACATGAGCAGAGCCAGCCGCCAGTCCAGCAGGAGCAGCACGACCACGATGGCGCTGACCATGAGCAGGTTCAGCAGGATGGCGACCACGCCCTGCGAGACGACCTGCTCCAGGGTGGCGATGTCGTTGGTCAAGCGGGTGACCAAGCGCCC
>Ga0209341_10004616_pt1 | contig 12649 bp, 16 predicted proteins | sample RifCSP13_2_FD_184020 | JGI IMG/M metagenome (GOLD analysis project Ga0209341, IMG submission 184020) | Soil microbial communities from Rifle, Colorado - Rifle CSP2_sed 13_2 (SPAdes) (version 2) | ecosystem: Environmental > Terrestrial > Deep subsurface > Rock core/Sediment | place: Rifle...
CCCCAGCCGTCGGGGTCGACGGCGAAGCCGTGGTTGTGGCTGGTGACCTCGACACGGCCGGTGCGCAGGTCCTTCACCGGTTGGTTCGCGCCACGGTGACCGAAGGACATCTTGTACGTTCGGCCGCCGAGCGCGAGCCCGATCAGCTGGTGGCCCAGGCAGATCCCGAACACCGGGAGGCGGCCGAGGAGCCCCACCGCCGCATGGACGCCGTAGCGCGTGGCCGCCGGGTCGCCGGGCCCGTTGGAAAGGAGCGCGCCGTCGAACCCCCCGTCGAGCACGCCAGCGGCCGACGTGGCCGCCGGGACGACCGTTGCCTCGATCCCGGTCGCGGCCAGCCGGCGCAGGATGCTCCGCTTCATCCCGAAGTCGTACGCCGCCACGCGCAGGACGCGTCCACGCTCGGTGCTGGCCGGGCCAACGAGCTCCGAGGCCTGGTACGGCGCCGGGGTGCTCACGTGGACCGCGAGATCCGCCCCCTCCATCCCCGGCTGCGTGCGGACGCGTTCGACCAGGGAGGCCGGGTCCAGGTCGACAGTCGATACACCGCATCTCATGGCGCCGCGCTCGCGAAGGAGCAGCGTGAGGCGCCGGGTGTCGATGCCTTCGATCGCTACCACGCCGGACGAGGCGAGGTCGTCGCGGATCGTCCGGGTGGCGCGCCACGACGACGCCCTGCGCGAGGCCTCGCGCACCGCGAACCCGGCGACCTGGACCCGCCAGGACTCGGGATCGTCCTCGTTCGTGCCGGTGTTGCCCTGGTGGGGCGCGGTCATCGCGACGATCTGTCCGGCGTAGGAGGGGTCGGTGAGCACCTCCTGGTAGCCGGACATCCCGGTGTTGAACACGGCCTCCCCGAGCGCCTCGCCCTCGGCGCCGAACGAGGTCCCGCGGAACGACGTCCCGTCCTCGAGGACCAGGAGCGCCGGCGGCCCCGCCTTCACCGCTGCGCCTTCCCATCGGCGACCACCAGGTCACCCGCGTACACGGTGTGGATCACGCGTCCCCGAAGCCGGCGGCCCAGGAACGCGGAGTTCCGGCTGCGCGAGGCGAACGGCGGCTCCACCGTCCACTCCGCCGCCGGGTCGAACGCGACGAGGTTCGCCGGCCTTCCCGGCTCGATCGGACCGCCGTGGCCGGAGGCACCCAGGATCCGGGCTGGGGCCGTGGACATCGCCTCGATCGCGCGGGTTAGCGACATCGTGCCCGGCTCCACCAGGTGGGTGAGGACCGCTGAGAGCGCCGTCTCCAGGCCGATCGTCCCCGGTGGCGCCTGGTCGAACTCGACCTCCTTGTCCTCCACCGCGTGGGGCGCGTGGTCCGTCGCGACGGCGTCGATCGTCCCGTCGACGAGCGCCGCCCGGAGCGCGTCCCGGTCCTCGAGGGCCCGGAGCGGGGGGTTGACCTTGACGTTCGTGTCGTAGGTGAGCAGGTCCTCCTCGCTGAAGACGAGGTGGTGCGGGGTCACCTCGGCCGTTACCCGCAGCCCCTGGGCCTTGGCCCGACGAACCATCTCGACCGAGCCGGCCGACGAGAGGTGGCACAGGTGCAGCCGTCCGCCCGCGAGACGTGCGACGGCCAGGTCGCGGGCGACGATCACCTCCTCGGCCTCGCGCGGCTGTCCGGCAAGGCCCAGCGAGTACGAGTGCAACCCCTCGTGCATCTGGCCGTCCTCGGCGAGCGAGGCATCCTCGCAGTGCTCGGCGATCAGGACCCCGTCGAAGGCCCTGGAGTAGGTGAGCGCGTTCCGCAGCATCCGCGCCGTGGGCACGCACCGCCCGTCGTCGCTGAAGATCCGGACGCCGGCCTCGACCATCTCGCCTATCTCTGCCATCGCCTCTCCCGCGAGGCCGCGAGTGATGGCGCCGACGGGAAAGACGTCGCAGAGCCCCGCGGCTCGGCCGAGGTCGCGGACCTCGTGGATGACGCCCGCGTGGTCGGCGACGGGGTCCGTGTTGGCCATGGGCGAGACGGCGGTGAAGCCACCCAGCGCGGCCGCCCGGCAGCCGGTCTCGACCGTCTCCTTATCCTCGCGCCCGGGCTGACGCAGGTGGGTGTGCAGGTCGACGAGCCCCGGCGAGAGCACTAGCCCGTCGCAGTCGAGCACCGTGGCCCCCGCCCCGGCGTCGGAGGCGACCAGACCGTCCACGACGGCGACGTCCGCGACCTCGTCGCGCCCACTCGCCGGGTCGACGACGCGGGCGCCCCGGAAGACCAACCTCTCAGGCATCGCCGCCTCCTTCCGCGCCAGATCCCCCGAGCAGCAGGTAAAGGAGCGACATCCTGATCGCGATGCCGTTCGTGACCTGCTCCTCGATCACCGAACGGGGTAGGTCGGCCACGTCCGAGTCGATCTCGACGCCTCGGTTCATCGGGCCCGGGTGCATGACGAGGGCGCCTTCGGGCAGGAGCCCGACCCTGTCGCGCGTGAGCCCGAACAGACGCGAATACTCTCGGACGCTGGGGAAGAACTGCTGCCGCTGACGCTCCGTCTGGACTCGGAGCATGTAACACACGTCGAGCTTGGGCAGGACCGAACCGAGGTCGTGGCTCACCTGGACACCCCACGCCGGCGCCTCGGGCGGGATCAGGGTCGGCGGACCGACGAGCGTGGTCTCGGCGCCCATCTTCACCAGCGCGAACGAGAGCGAGCGCGCCACGCGCGAGTGCAGGACGTCGCCGACGACGGCGACACGCAAACCATCGAGCCTCCCGAGGCGGTCGCGCATCGTGTAGAGGTCCAGGAGGGCCTGGGTGGGGTGCTCGTGCGTGCCGTCCCCCGCGTTCAGCACGCTTCCGTTCACCCATCGCGTCAGCGTTAGGGGCGCCCCGCTGGAGGAGTGCCGGATCACGATCGCGTCGGCTCCCATCGCCTGGAGCGTCAGCGCGGTGTCCTTCAGGCTCTCGCCCTTGCTCACGCTGGAGCCGCTCGTCGTGAAGTTGATCACGTCCGCCGACAGCCGCTTGGCCGCGAGCTCGAAGCTGATCCGCGTCCGGGTGGAGTTCTCGTAGAACAGGTTCACCACGGTGCGACCTCGCAGCGCCGGCACCTTCTTGATCACGCGCGAGCCCACCTCGCGGAAGGACTCGGCGGTGTCCAGGATCCGCACGATGTCCTGCGCGGATACGTCGTGGATCGACAACAGGTGTCGGTTCATGCGCCTTCTCCCATCCGGCTCCCGGCCGCCTCCTGTACCATGACCGCGTCCTGCCCGTCGGTCTCGGTGAGATCCACCCGAACGTCCTCGTCCTTGCGCGTCGGCACGTTCTTGCCGACGAAGTCGGCGCGGATCGGCAGTTCTCTGTGCCCACGGTCCACGAGGACCGCCAGCTGGATCGCGGTCGGTCTGCCGAAGTCGACCAGCGCGTCCAGCGCAGCCCGGATCGTCCGGCCGGTGAAAAGGACGTCGTCGACGAGCACGACCGTGCGCCCGGTGATGTCGAAGCCGATCCGGGTCTCGTGGACCTCGGGCGCCTCGGAGCGCATCCCGATGTCGTCCCGGTAGAAGGTGATATCCAGGGCCCCGACCGGGACGGCGCTCCCCTCTATCCTCTCGATCTCCCCGGCGAGCCTTCGAGCGAGGTCGTCACCACGGGCCGCGATGCCCACGAGGGCCACGCCGGAGGCGCCCTTGTTGCGCTCGAGGATCTCGTGCGCGATGCGGGTTAGCGCTCGCCGGATCTCTGCTTCGTCCATGAGACGGGCCGCGGTCATCGGGCGGCGCCGTTCGGGTTGCAGGCAAGGAGAACGCCCGACCGCGCGTGCGGCAGGGCGTTCGGGGCAAGCAGCACTCGTCTTCACGCTCCCTTCCCGGCCTCGCGGGACCGGACTTAAAGGGGAAGTTCGGGAGAAGGATACCGAGCGACCCGACCGCGTACAACGACGGGTCCGACCGAAGTTGATCGGCAGGGCCTACACTAGGTGCCCCTGGCGGGGCCGACCGGCAGGGCCGCATGTGGAGAGAGGTGGAACGGATGCTCGCCTACAGTCCGGGTCCTGAATGGATCGTCGTCCTCGTGATCCTGGTCCTGCTGTTCGGCGCCAAGAAGCTCCCCGAGCTCGCGCGCTCGGTCGGCAAGTCCACGAGCGAGTTCAAGAAGGGGATCTCCGAGGGCGCCTCCGACACCGAGGGCGACGCCCTGGGCGACACCGAGGCTCCGAAGCCGCAGGACCCGGCCGACAAGCCCACCACCGAGTAGCGGGTCCCTAGCCCTCCGCAGCCCCCGCGTCCTCGGCGATCCGGCCGAGGACGCCGTTCACGAACCTGCCCGAGTCCTCCGTCGACAGGTCCTTCGCGGCCTTGACCGCCTCGTCGATCGCGGCGCCGACGGGGGTTCCCAGGATCATCAGCTCGAAGGTCGCCACGCGCAGGATCGTCCGGTCGACCGACGCCATCCGTTCGACGCGCCAATCTTCCGAGTGCGAGCCGATCGTGCGGTCGAGCTCCTCGAGGTTCTCGGCTACGCCATGGACCAGGTCCCGGGTGAACGCCGGCACCTCGCGTCCAGCCTCCTCCCAATCGGTGAGGACCGCGCGGCCGTCCGTGCCGGTCACATCTGACTGATACAGGACGTCGATCGCGAGCCGGCGCGCCTTGGTGCGCGAGGCCACCGGGTCACTTCACCCGTTCGATGTACTGGCCCGAGCGCGTGTCCACCTTCACGCGCTCGCCCTCCTCGACGAACAACGGCACCTGGACCTCGGCGCCGGTCTCCAAGACGGCGGGCTTGAGCGCGTTGGTCCGCGTGTCGCCCTTCACCCCGGGCTGGGTCTTCGTCACGGTCAGCGTGACCGACGCGGGGAGATCCACGCCTATCGACACGCCCTGGTGCATCGAGACCTGGGCGGTGGAGCCCTCGGCGAGCCATCCCGCGCCGTCTCCGACGACGTCCACCGGCACCGGTATCTGGTCGTAGGACTCGAGGTCCATGAACGTGAGCATGTCGGCGTCGCGGTACAGGAACTGCATCTCCTTGCGTTCGACGATCGCGAGGCCCACCTTCACACCGGCGTTGAACGTGCGCTCGATCACGGCTCCGGTCTTCACGTTGCGCAGCTTCGTGCGGACGAACGCGCCGCCCTTGCCGGGCTTCACGTGCTGGAACTCCACGATATGGAAGAGCGTTCCGTCAAGGTCCAGCGTCATGCCGTTCTTCAGGTCGTTCGTCGATACGCTCACAGCACGACCAGCTCCTTGGTGCTACGCGGGATCTCACGGCATCCGTCGGCGGTCACCTCGACCATGTCCTCGATCCGGACGCCTCCGAGCCCGGGAATGTACACGCCGGGCTCGATCGTGACGACCGCTCCCTGCGCGAGCTCGACCCCCGCGTCCCATCGCATGAACGGCGCCTCGTGGATCTCCAGACCGACGCCGTGGCCCAGGCCGTGTGGGTACTCCCCGGCGTGGCCGGCATCGCGGATGACGTTGCGCGCAGCGGCGTCGACGTCCACGGTCGATGCGCCGGCGCGCGCCGCGGCGATCCCCGCCCGTTGGGCGGCGGCCACCAGGTCGTGGATCTCGCGCAGACGCACGTCAGGCTCGCCGAACGCGACGGTCCGCGTCATGTCCGAGTGGTAGCCCCCCATCAGCCCCCCGAAGTCGAGCTTCACCACGTCACCTCGCGACAGGGGGCGGTCCGTGGGGTCGTGGTGCGGTTCGGCGGCGCTCGGCCCGAACGCCACGATCGTCTCGAACCCCCGCTCGTCGGCGCCGGCGTCCAGCATCGCGGCGTCCAGCGCGCGGGCGACCTCCCGCTCGGTGGTCCTGCCTTCACGCAGACCGCCGCGGAGGATCACGCGCTCGAACGCCACGTCGGCCGCCTCCTGCGCGGCCGCGATCAGCGTGATCTCCTCCGGATCCTTGGTGATCCGCAGGGCCTCGACCTCCGCCCCCACTGGGACGAGCTCGGCGCCCTCGGCAACCTCCGTCAGCTGCTCCCACTGCTCGTAGGTCAGACCCTTGCGTTCGAACCCCACGCGGGTTGCGCCGAGCGACCGCCAGGCCTCGATGAGCGGACGCGGGTAGCCGGCCGTGTAGACGCTGTGACCGACGTCGGGGACCTCGTGCCGCGCCTGCTCGCCGTAGCGGCCGTCGGTCAGGAACGTGGAGTCGCCATCGCGGGCGAGGACGACCTGCGCGTTGGAGCCGGTGAACCCGGTGAGGTATCGCACGTTCGGCAGGCGGGTGACGACCAGCACGTCCAGATCGAGCTCGGCCAGGCGCCGGGCCAGGCGAAAGCGCCTCAGCGCGTGATCCAAGGCAGCGCCTCCAGGGCGACGTGGTACCCGCCGGCACCTGCCCCGGCGATGCTCGCGCTGCACACGGCCGAGATCACCGAGCGTCGGCGGAACTCCTCGCGCGCGTGGATGTTCGTCTGGTGGACCTCGATCACCGGAAGGCCCGAGCCCTCGACCGCGTCGCGAAGCGCGTAGGAGTAGTGGGTGAGCGCGCCGGGGTTGATCACCGCTGCCTCGAACCCCTCCGCCGCGGCCCCGTTAAGCCAGCCGACGAGCTCCCCCTCATGATCGCTCTGACGCCAGGACACCTCGTGGCCCAGACGCGCACCGCGCTCTCCGACCTCGCCCATGATCTCCTCGAGCGTCTGGGAGCCGTAGCGCTCCGGGTCTCGGCGACCGAGGGTTCCCAGGTTCGGCCCGAACAGGAACAGCACCCGCATCTAGCCCTCCGTCTCCACGACCCGGGATCCCATCGCCGCGAGCGTGTCGCGAAGCAGGTCCTCGGGGACCCCATCCTGCACGAACGGGCGCCCGACGTCCTCGAGCAGCACGAACCGCACCCCGCCTCGGTACTTCTTGTCCATCCGCATCGCGGCCAGGATCTCCTGGGCCGGCGGGAGCCCGCGGTCGGGTTCCAGGCCCAAAGAGGCGAGCAGGCGCGCGTGCCGCCCTGACAGTCCAGCCGGTGCGCGGTCGAGGGCCTCGGCCAACCGCGCGGCGAACACCATCCCGACCGCCACCGCCTCCCCGTGCGGAGTCCAGGCGCTCGAGCGCGTGACCCAGCGTGTGCCCGTAGTTGAGGAACAGGCGGCGCCCCAGGTCGCGCTCGTCCTCGGCCACGACCCCCGCCTTGGCGCGGACACAAGAGGCGACGATCCCCTCCAGGACCGACGGCTCGCGCGCGAGTATCCCCGCCGGGTCGGTCTCGAGCAGGGCAAGCAGGTCCGGATCGAGGGCGAGGGCGACCTTGGCGACCTCGGCGAGCCCGCTTCGGTACTCGCGCTCGGGGAGCGTCCCGAGCGTCGAGACGTCGGCGAGCACCGCCACCGGCTGGTGGAACGCGCCGACGAGGTTCTTGCCCTCGGGCAGGTTCACCGCCGTCTTACCGCCGATCGCCGCGTCTACCTGCGCGAGTAGGGTCGTCGGCACCTGCACTAACGGCACGCCCCGCATGTAGGTTGCGGCGACGAATCCCGCCAGGTCCCCCACCGCGCCACCCCCGAGGGCGACCACCGGGTCGTCGCGGTGTGCCTCCTGGGTCGCGAGCTGACGCTGGACCGCCGCCATCACCTGGAGCGACTTCGCCTCCTCGCCCTGCGGCACGGCCAGGTGCACGACGCCGAGCCCGCGGGCCGAGAGTCCCTCGGAGAGCGCATCGAAGTAGCGGTCCGCGACCTCATTGTCGGCGACCACGAAGGCGCGCTCGGCGCCTTGGAGCTCGGGCAGGTGCTCGGAGGCGTCGGCGAGCAGTCCCGATCCGATCGTCACGTCGTACGCGCGGCCTGGGACCGCGACGCTTACGCGCTCCACCGCAGGAGCTCTCGCTCGATGGCAACGGCGACCTCCTCGACCGTCCCGCTGCCGTCCACGACGTGCGCGGCGAACTCCCGGTAGAGCGCCTCCCGCTGCTCGAACAGCCGCTCCAGATCGCCCTCCTCGCGGATCAGGGGACGATCGGCCGCCGGACGGATCCTGGACTGCAGCACCCCCAGCGGGACCGACAGGAACACGACGTCGCCGGTGGCTCTGAGCGTGACGCGGTTGGCGGGCTCGAGCACCACGCCGCCCCCGCACGACACCACCGAGGGATCGTTGCCGGCCGCCTCGACCAGGGCCGCGGCCTCCAGCTCGCGGAAGCGCGCCTCACCGTCCCGCTCGAAGATCTCCCGCACCGGCGTGCCGGCAACGCGTTCGATCTCCGCATCGAGCTCGACGAAGGGCACCCCGAGGCGCCGGGCGAGCTCCGGGCCCACCGAGGACTTGCCCGAGCCCGGCATCCCCACCAGGTAGACGATCACGCGAGGCCCGCCACGAACGCATCGAGGTTGCGCCGGGTCTCCGGCAGCGAGTCGCCGCCGAACTTCTCGAGCGCCGCGTGCGCCAGTACGAAGGCGACCGCGGCCTCCCCCACTACGGCCCCGGCCGGGACCGCGCATACGTCTGTCCGCTGGCTGATCGCCACGCCGGGCTTGCCGGTGACCAGGTCGACCGTCGCGAGCGGCCGGGGCACCGTGGAGAACGGCTTCATCGCGGCGCGGACGCGGATCGGCTGGCCGGTGCTCATCCCGCCCTCGATCCCGCCAGCGCGCGCGCTCCTGCGCCGCGGGCCCGCGGCACCCGCCGCGATCTCGTCGTGGGCCCGCGACCCCGGTCGGGAGGCCGTCGCGAACCCGTCGCCGACCTCGACGCCCTTGACGGACTGGATGCTCATCAGCGCGAGCGCGAGTCGTGCGTCGAGCTTACGGTCGTACTGGACGTGCGAGCCGAGCCCAGGCGGGCAGCCGTACGCCAGCACCTCGAACACTCCGCCCACGGTGTCGCGCGCCTTCCGCAGGCGGTCGATCTCGCCGACCATCCTGTCCGCGGCGACCTCGTCCAGGCACCGGACCGGCGAGGCGTCGACCGCCTCGAGGTCCTCGGGGTGCGGGGCTCGAGCGGAGCGGGTGGCGACCTTGCCGATCCGCACCACGTGGGAGACCACGTGTATGTCGAGCTCGGCGAGGAACGCCTTGCAGAACGCCCCGAGGGCCACGCGCGCGGCGGTCTCCCGAGCGCTCGCGCGTTCCAGCACGTTGCGGACGTCGTCGAACCCGTACTTCTGCACCCCGGCCAGGTCCGCGTGACCGGGCCGGGGGCGGGTGAGGCGCCCGGCCGGATCGGGCTCACCCTCCACGGACATCAGGTCGCGGTACTTGTCCTGCCACTCCGCGTTGGCGATCGTCACCGAGATCGGGCTGCCGAGCGTGCGACCGTGCCGGACCCCGGAGACGATCTCGAACCGGTCCGACTCCAGCTTCTGGCGTCCGCTCCGGCCATAACCGTGGCGGCGCCGCGCGAGCTCGGCGGCGACCTCCTTGGGCGAGATGGGCACGCCGGCCGGCAGGCCCTCGAGAACGCCGACCAGCCCCTGCCCGTGCGATTCGCCCGCGGTCAACATCCGCAACATGGGGTTCATCATAGGAGGCCGGCGGGTCGGGCCGGTCCGGGATGGGTGGAGGGCGGCCCCGTTACCGGGGCCGCCCTCTCGACCGGCGACCGCTCCCCCCGAGCGCGGCGCCGGTGGCTCTTGGCCGCGTGGCGGCTAGTTCTTCTTCAGGCAGAGCTCGAAGCTCTGGTCCCCGAAGAGGAACTTCGCGCACCTGCCGTCGATCTTCACGAGCTTGAAGTTGTCGTCGAAGGTGGCGCCCTCCTCGACGGTATAGAGCTTGCCGTCGACGTTCACCTCGAGCTTCTTCCCGTTGCCGGCCACCGAAGCGAGCTTCACGTCGTGCCCACCGATCAGGATCTTGTTGGCGGGCTCGTCCTCAGGCGGCGGCGGGGGCGGGCTCGTGGGTGGAGGCGAGGTCGGCGGGGGCGACGTCGGCGGCGACGTCGGCGGCGACGTGGGCGGTGGCGTGGGCGGTGGCGTCGTCGGGCTTACGGTCGGCGTGGATCCCGTGGTACCGCTCGGAGAGGGGCCGACGCTGCCGCCCGTGTCGGGCTCGAGTCCCGGCGGGATCGAGAATGGATCCCGGGCTCCGGCGAGCTCCACAGGCGGCAGCGTCTCGCGGGGCGTCTCGGACGGCGTCTCGCTGGGGGTGTCCGTCGGGAGGCCACCCGTGGCCCCCGTGGGCAACTCCGGCTGCGCGACATCTTCACCGCCGTCCGGCCGCAGGAACAGGAAGTACACGAGCAGCAGCAGGGGCAGGACGATGCCAACCACCTGCACCATCTTCTTGTCGCGGGGGGTCATCTGCATGGCTAGGCCTCCGGCACCACGGCGTTGCCCTCGGTCGGACCTGGGATGGAACCCGGTCCGGCGCTCACATCGGTCGTGTAGAAGTCCACCGTCAGGGACAGCGAGAGGGTTCCCGTTGCGGTGGCGGTAGCGTCCTCGGTACCCCCCGACGAAGGCGCCATCGAGATCGCCGTGACCTTGGCCGCACGCTTCAGCGTCTCCAACAGGAACAGGTACTCGTCGATCGAGAAGTAGCTGCCGGTCACCGAGATCGAGGACGTGATCGTCGAGTACGACCCGGTCGCGTCCGGCGTCGGCGAGCCCGGGCTGAAGGAGAAGAAGTCCACCGCGGCCTGGTCGGCCGCCCCCTGCAGCAGGCGGAAGAGCGCGGGCAGGTCGGCGGTGGGCGGAACCTCGTCCTCGATGCGGGCGATCTCCGCCTCGGTCTCCGGAGCCTCGGCCTGGGCCTCATGAAGCACCCCGAGCTGAGCCTCCAGGGAGATCTCCTCGTCCTGAGCGGCCTGCAACTCCCCCTCGGTCTGGCTTACCTCTCCCATCTTCGGGAGCACGAGGAGGAAGACCGCTAGGACCGCGACCAGGATCGACGCGGCCCCCGCGATGATCGGCGCGCGGCGGTTCACCGGGCCACCTCGCCGGTCTGGCCGCGTTCGGTCGCCGCCTCCTGCGTCAGGTCGATGCCGTTGGAGAACGTGTAGATCCGCGAGAACGGCGCGTTCTCCTGGGCGCTGTTGGCCCAGGCGTTGACCCACCCCTGGACCTGCTCCAGGCGCGTGAGCCAGCTCGCGATCGTGTCGATCTGGTCGGCGACGCCCGCGAAGGTCATGTTCCCTATCAGGGTGGTCTCTGGCGTGCCTCCGGTCGGCGTCGTCGAGACCTCGCCCGGCGCCGTCGTGGTCGTAGCGGTGATCGTCCCGGTCAGGTTCGTCAGGTACTGCGCGTCGGGGATCACCCGGGACACGTCGAGTAGCGCGCTGGACCAGGAGACCTCGTTCACGTAGAGGGACTCGACGAGCGCCTCCTTTGCCACGAGCTCCGCCTGAAGGGCGTCGTACTGCGACAAGGACTCGATCTCCGCCGCCAGCTCAGCGTTCGTCGCCAGCTGCGCCTCGAGCTCGCTCTGGGCGTCGGAGAGCTTCTGCGTCTGCATGAAGTAGAAGACGCCGATCAGCGCCAGCACGCCGAGGCCCGCCGCGATCACGAGCGAGGCCAGCCGGCGGCTCGCCTGGCGCTGGCGGAGCTCAGGGGGAAGGAGGTTCACCTGGCTCACGCTCGCCCCTTCTCCGGGATCGCGAGCCCGACGGCGGCGGCGAGCACGGCCTCCGCCTCCGCGGCGGCCTCGGCCGACAGTTCGAGCTCGGACTTCACCCGCTCGAACAGCCGACCGCGGTCGACCGGCACGGGGATCCGCTCCGCCAGCAGCTCGAGGAAGCCGTCCAGGCGCGAACCGCCGCCCGCGACGAGCACGCGCGCGATCCGCGCTCCGGGGACCTGCGCCGCGTAGAACTCGAGCGAGGACCGCACCTCGTCGACGAAGCTCCCGGTCCGCGTGAGCGCCAGACGACGGACGTCGGCCAGATCGGGCGGCGGCGTGGCCTCGCTCTCCCCCTCGCCCTCGGGCATCTCGACGGGCTCCCCGCGCTTCAGGAGCTCGGCCATGTCGTCCTCGACACCCATCCCGCGCGCGATCGCGAGCGTGATGTCGCGGCCGCCCGAAGGAAGGATCCGAACGAATCGGGTGATCCCGCGGTCGTGGACGCAGATCGAGGTGACATGGGCGCCGACGTCGATGACGGCCTCGTCGCCCGGCGACTCCAGATCCAGCGACTCATCGCCCGTTCCGATGGCGCGCACCACGGCGAACGGTGTCAGGTCGATCCCGACCGGCTCCAGCTTGGCCGAGAGCGCGGCCTCGACCAGCGAGCCGATCATCGCCTTGTGGGCCGCTACGAGCAGGATCCGCTGCATCCGACGGCCGCCCTGATCGATCTCTCCCAGGGGGTCGTAGTCCAGGACGGCCTCATCCGAGGACATCGGGATGAACTCCTGCACCTGGAACGCCAGGGTCTCGCGCAGCTCCTTCTCCGGTAGCCAGGGGATCGCGACCTCGCGGACGACCACCCGCTGGTTCCCCACACCGAGGTAGACCTGCTTGGACTTCACGCCGGCCTTCCCCCAGAGCTCGCGCAGGGCCTCGGCCACGGCCTCTGGCTCGCGGACCTCCCCGGCCTCCACCGCGCCCGGCGGCAGCGGCACCTGGGCGGCACGCACGACGACGGGCACGTCCCCCGCGGCAACCTCGGCCACGCGGACGGCCGTCGAGCCGACGTCTACCCCCACCCTCGTCTTTGCCACTACGCGCCCTCCACCTGTACGGACCGCGTCGAGAGGTAGCGATCCACGTCCGATTCCCGGATCCGGTAGTTCTTCCCGACCCGCAGGGCCGCGATCTC
>Ga0209341_10004618_pt1 | contig 12649 bp, 9 predicted proteins | sample RifCSP13_2_FD_184020 | JGI IMG/M metagenome (GOLD analysis project Ga0209341, IMG submission 184020) | Soil microbial communities from Rifle, Colorado - Rifle CSP2_sed 13_2 (SPAdes) (version 2) | ecosystem: Environmental > Terrestrial > Deep subsurface > Rock core/Sediment | place: Rifle...
ACCTCTGCCGCGTCCATGAAGACGGCAGCTTCATGTGGAGGGCAGTTCGTATGGGAAGCGTGGCCCGTGTTCGAAGGGAACTCGTGACGGTCCCCCGCGACGTGTGGGAGCGCCTCCTCGAGACGATCGACGCGCTCGCCGACGAGGCGGAGCTCGAGTCGATCCGCCGGGGCCTCGAGGACCTCCGCCGCGGGCGGGTCCTGTCGGAGAGTGAGTTCCTCCGCCGCCATCCGCACCTCCCCCAGCCGGTCTAGGCGATCTCATCGATGGAGCTGAGGTCGAAGAACATCGTGCGATTCTTCCTCTTGCGCTCCCGCGCCGTCGGGACCGTCAACTGGAATCCGCACTTCATGTAGAACTCAATCGACTCGGGTTTCGCCTGGAGGATCAGGAGTCGGACGCCCATCTTCCCCTGTGTCTCGATGGCCATTCCGGCGATGTACTTGATCAGGGCCCGACCGATTCCCCGCCCTTGATGGCCCCCGTCCACCGCCAAACGGCCGATCACCAAGGCGGGGATTGCCTCCAGCTTCATCTCTGACATCCGCGAGAAGGACTTCCACTTCCTGAGATACTCGATCCGAAGTCCGCCCTGGCTGACCGTGAAGAAGCCGACCAGGCGTCCCTTGTGGAAGACCAGATAGGTCTTCCCGACCATCTCCTGCTCGTAGCGTCGGACCTCCTCCGTGCTCAGGAAGTCGTTGAGGTCCTCATTCCCGCAATCGAACGCGTGCACCTGCTCCGTTTCCCAGAAGGGCTGAATGTCAAGGTCCTCGAGCGTCAGTCGAGCCTCGTGCTCGAAGTCTGGGATGTCTTCGGGCAATTCCCCTCCCACCGCGATCCGCGGACGATCGCCTACTTCGGGGCCTTCTTCTTGTAGCTCTCCCGGGCGCCTCGGTAGAGCTCCTTCTGAGACTCCCGAAGCTTGAATGCCTCCAACCGCTTCAGGAACTCCTTGGCGTCCTTACCCTTGAGCGCTGGAATGGGCTCCGGATATGCCAAGGTCGACGCCTCCCGTCGAGGACATGCAGTTCGTCGCTATATAAGGGTTCTTCGCGTACAGTTAGCGCCTGATAGCCGCTTCGAGCGCAATCCGATTGCGGCCACCTCGTGGTTCACGACGGTGGATTGCCGGGCCATCGAGCCGCGCATCTGCGGAGAATGCCTTTCCCGAAGGACTGATGATCGTACCGGCGAACCCTTCCTACTTGCTCCCACCCCCATCAATGCGGCATCGTTGCGTTCGGAGGACCCCCGATTGACTCGGGGACTTACTCGCCGGTGCGAGAATCATGGTCATGGATATTGTTGAATGTTTGTTCGAGGAATGTGAAGCCGAAACGGCGTCCCTCGAGCCACCTCGGAGATCGCGCCCCGTCCAGGCCGGGCCCTCAGGCCCCGCGGCGGGCATACAGCTCCCTCATGTCGTCGACGAGCCGGCGGGGAATTGGGTTTCGGACGCGCCAGTGGACCGCCAGCCGCTCCGTGTCCGGGTCCGACGGGGCCGACCCCTCCGTCATCCGCTCCCACGTGCCCGAGGGCCTCAGGGCGCGGAGGGCCCTCCGAGCCCTCGCGAGCACCGCCAGGAATCCGACCCGGTTCACGGATCCGAATGCCTCCGCCTTCGCGCGCAGGCGCGCGGGATCCAGACGGGGGTCCAGCAGGAGGACGGCGGCCGCGGCCGCGTAGCGCGGGTCCCCGCTCTGGGCGGCCCACGCGGCGAGGGCCTCGGGACAAGGGTACCGGCCCCCTCGCCCCTCGACCGCGTCCTCGTACATCGCCGGGTTCCGCTCGAGGACGACCTCGAATCCGGGGGCGTCGACCCGCCGATCCGCGAAGAAGTCGGTCCAGCCGAAGAAGGGGAGCCCCCATCGGGCGAAGGAGCGGACGGGCCCCGCGACGACCCGGGCCTTGCGGCCCAGCTTCGCGAAGAGGGCGCCCTCCCCGAGCCGGAGGAACCGGAGGCCCGCCCCGGTGGGCTCGGCCAGGATCGGGGGACGGCCCGGGCCGATCTTCCCTGCGGTGCGTCGGCGGATCAGCCCGCGGGCCTCGAGCTCCCGGAGGTAGTGAACGACCGTGTTCGGCGAGCGGCCGGTGGCGGCCACGAGGTCCCTCGTGCCGAGGATCCCGTGGGCGGCGACGGCGAGGATCTGGAGCGCGATGTCCTGCTGCATGTTTGTTACAGGTTTCTATAGCATATTATCGCCTATGAACCCTCGCCCGGGCGGAACCTAGTCCACGGGCGAGGAGGAGCCACACGGCGCTCCCGGATTCCCGCCTCCGGGGTCCTTGCTTCCGGTTCCGGCGGCGTCCGGGCTGCGGCGGAAGCGTGCCCCGGACCCCTTCCCCGGGCGAGCGAAAAATTCTGTACCAAAAAGCGGTAATAGCGGTAAAACTTTTCACCAAAAATCAGTTCTCCTCGGACCGTGCCATGGCCCTCCGTCTCTCCGGTGGAGGGGCAGGAAATCGGAATGGCACCGACAACCTTCAGCGAACGTGTGGCGACGGCAGTGCGAACGTTGGACTGGTTCAAGCGGAACCGCGCGGAGCTCGACAAGCTCGGGCTCCGGGCGGACCTCTGGATCCAGAACCTGGAGGCCGCGATCGAGACGGCGAAGGCGACGGACAACCGCCAGGAGCTCCTGAAGGCGGACCTGCACGCGACGACCGCGGCGCTCGAGCGGGTGGACGCGACGATGTACCGCATCACGAGCGGGGCGATCGACGCGGCCTCGGGCGCGTACGGGAAGGGCACGGAGCAGGCGGCGCAGCTCCTGACCCTCCGGTCCAAGGTGCGCCGCGGGGACGGGGGCGCGGAGGACCTCCCGGTGGAGCCGAAGCCCGTCTCCTAGTCCCGCGTCCCGGGCCCGCCGCGGTCCCCCTCTCCCCCTTTCGGATCGGTCTGCGGCTCCCTTGCCGGCCGTGGCGGGCTCTCTTTTTCGTTTTCTCCACCGCTCCCTACGTGGGGGGCCTCTTCGATTCGTAGGTCCCATCTCCACCGCCAAAACTCGGAATCCGCACGGCTCAGCGGAGGATCCGCACGCGTGCGGGCGGCGTCCGAAGGCGTTCGGACGGAATCCCAGCACCCTAGCGGAGCGGCTGAAGGCGTGCGGACGGCCCGCGAGACCGCGCGGACGACGGTTGCAGGGCTTCGGGGCGCGTCCGAACCCGTGCGGACGGCATCCGTACGCCTCAGCGGGGGAGTTGAAGGGCTACGGATGCTCCGCTAACCCGTGCGGACGACGCCCGAAGGGGTGCGGGAGGAAGCCGAAGACCTCAGCGGAGCTCGCTAGCCTGTGCGGAAGGTCCGCTAGCGGGGATTCGGCTTCTGGCGGTAAGACCGGGGGGAGCAGGGGGTGCGAACTGCATCGCCAAAGAGGAAGGGCTCCCCGTCGTCCCCTATTCCTTCGTTGCCGCGGGTCGATCCGCTTCCATGTCTTGGAAGATCGACGTCAGGTCCACGCGTTCGTCGACGGCGTCGAACAGCTCCGGGGCCGCCGCGGTGGTCCTGGTCTTGATGTGGAACAGTCGGACGATGGCCCCCGCGTCTCGAGCGGCGCGCACGGCGGCCACGTAGTCTCCATCGCCACCCACGAGCCCGATGTGAAGGGCCTCCTTTGACCACGCGATCCGCGTCAGCTCCACAGCGAGCAGGACATCCACCATCTTCTGCTCGATCGTCACGACTTCCGTGAGGGCCTGCTGAAAGCCCGCGCCCTTCAGGTATCCCTTGACGGTCGTCTGCTTGCAGTAGCCCTTGCGGACCGTGAAGCGCTCCAAACGGTCAATCGCCTGAAGCTGCTCCTCCTTCTCCCGGTACTTCTGGACGTGGCGGACGCTCGGGGCGCTCCGATCCTTGTACGGGAGGGCGTCGAAGTAGTACGTTCGAAACCGCCAGTGGTGCTTCGGCACGAGCCGGTCGGCGAACGACTGGAGATTCCACTTGGCGTCGCTGACCATCCCTTGGCGAGCCATCTCCAGCCAGCCGCCATCGATCAAGCTGACAGAGCGCGGTCGGTCCATCACAAACCCGTCCGTCATCCCAATCCCGTTCCCCCCACAGCGGGAGACAAGCCCCGGCAGTCGAAACCGACTCCGGGGCACGTAAAGAGGTTGTTGGTGGGCCCCGCGAAACCGGAGCCGTGTAATCTACTACGTGACTGCCTTGCGCCCTATTTAAGCCCTTTGAGTAGGTGTACGGAACCGGGAACCACTGCTCCTGTCCTCTCCCCCGAGGAGTCGCCTCGCACCTGTGGTTTGGCGGTGTCTTTGGCGGCTCCGGCTGCGTGATCCCGTTCGAGCCGTCGTTCCTCTCGATCGCGTGGAACGTGACCGCGTTCTCGAGCTTCTACTCGTTCCAGGTCCGGACGGAGGGCGTGCAGCCGGAGTCGGGGTACTCGTGCTCCCCGTCCGTGTCGACGTTCTCGAGCGACCAGAGGATCGGGACGCACACGAAGCGCTTCCCGCCCGTCGTGATGACCGTGAGCGGGTCGTCGCAGGGGTTCGTCGTCGGGTGGTGGGAGTGCTTCCGCGGGGTCCGGATCGACCGGTCGCGGGGCGGGACCGCGGACCCGGACTCGTACCTGAAGGCGCACCTCGAGTTCGTCGCGTGACTCAGCCCTCCACCAGGGCATTAGCCTCACGTCGGGGACGATCCTTCTACTCAAGATTTCGTTCTTCCCTCTTGTGAGTCGATCCCATCAGACCCTCGAGTCTCTCGAGAACACCTTCCCGGAAAAGGCCTCCAAGCATCTCGATGTCCGTTTCAGGGACATCCAGCGCTTCCAACAGATGCCTATCCAGTTCAATGCGTGGGGGGAATTCCCGTCTGAACTGATTGATCAGGCTGGGCCATTCTACGAGCTGAAGGTCCTCAAATAGCTTGAGCAGCTTTTCGCGCTGACGAGATGACAGCATGCGTGTATCGAGCAAGGGCAACCGATCAATAGTCTTGCGATCTAATCGACCATAGGACCCGCGAGTCATAGTCCGGTTCGCCAGGAGACTGAGCAGGAATGGCGTTCCATTGAACCAAAGGGCGAGGATTTTCTCGTCGTGTGCACTTGTCCCCCGCAGACCATAGACATCACCCGCAACAAAGACCGGATTGCTCACCCAACATGCGAGGAGCTGGGTGCCAGGCGTTACAAGGTCACCCTTATACGACAGAAGCAGTCGGGATTGATCAGCCTTGGCCTTCTGTTCCCAGTCCCGCTTGAGGGTGCGCTTCTTCGACTCGGCATCCGCAGGATACAAATATTCCAAGATTGGATCAAGGTGACGCGAGTACCGGCGAACGGCCGTATCAACTAGCGACCCGGCGTTCAACTGATTCAGGCCAACGAATCGTCTCACATATCCGACTACCTCGGAAGCAGGCAGTGCGAATCGCTTGCCGGGGGCCTGGACATCTTCGACCTCAATCGTCTTCGGAGATCGTCGGACGACGACGAGCCGGTCATGCTTTTTCAAAGCCCTCTCCCGGCTGGACGAGTAGAGAATTGCAGCGCCGCCATAGGCACCGATTCCGTGGCCAGTCTCATCCGGCGAATCCTTGAACACTCGAAAGGCCTTGCCGATGTACAGCTGCCATTCATTCCTGTGTAGAACAACGCTCGCCGTCCCGATTGCCCGGGACTCCAGAACCCTGTCAAGCTTTCGTGATGCGGTCGCGAATCCGTGTGCCAAGTTCGCAGTGAGTCGCGGTAGTTTCGAATTCCGATAGAGGAGCTCCTTCTGGTCAATCGGATGGATCGTGAAAAGATCGTTCGGAGCAGGGACGACATTCAAACATAGGTCATCAGCCATTCGCCACATCCGGCGCTGGTCATCAGCAGTCCAGGCATGCGGAGGACGCCTCAATCCGATTAGAAAGAGCTTGGTATCCTCTGGCGGCGGAAGGCGATCAGCCACGAAAAGCACTTCTGTCAACTGCGTGTCATCCGAAAACGCACAACCATGCATCCCGGATACGATGTACCGAATCGAGTAGTTCTGAACTAGGAAATCGACGAGAGGTTCGAAGTACTTGCCCGAGAAAGTTGTAAAAGGAAGGACGGCGGCGAGTCGTCCTCCGGGCCGTAGGAATTCGTTCGCCAGGAGAAGGAACGGAATCTGCAAGCTCCATCTGCCTTTCAGGCACTTTGCGAACCGCTTGTCCGAAACGAACCGACTCTCGATGGCCCGCCGATATCTCATTGCCATGTTGTTGCAGCTGGTGAACGGTGGATTGGTAATGACCAAGTCGACCTGCGCGAGGGTGAAAGGGGCCGCTCTCTCTTCACCAAGGCTCACTCCTCCTGTGGTGGTATACTCTGAGGCTGCGAGGGGAAGCGCTCCGTTCTCGTCGAAAGCTGAAAGCTTCCTCTGCCTGAAGCCATCTCGGATTACCTTTGTCGTCGCGTCGATGGACTCACCAGGCTTTTTTGTAGTGCTGTCTTCGACACCGATTCGAACTTGGTTCGTGTCCTCCAATGGTTCTTGGAGCGCGAGATGAACAGCGGCAAGATGCGCAACAAAAGCCATGACGTCGATCCCAGTGAGATCCCTCTCCACGAAGGTTCGGTGAAGTTCAGCTTCTGGGATCCTGCCCGCGTTCAACTCTCGCTTCCGACGATACGCCGCTACAAGTAGGGTACCGCTTCCGCATGCCGGGTCGATTACAGTTGAATCGGCCGCCTCGACCGCCAAGCGCGCAAGCAGTTCTGCAGCAGGAACGCTTGTAAAATAGGCGCCAAGAGGCTTCCTGAAGGATAGCGGAATGAGCTCGTGGAACACATTTCCGATGATGTCACGTTTGCCGGTCAGGCTAGGGACGATCGCCTTCACCGCGCTCACGACTTTCAACGCGCCGTTGGAACCAGCCTCCCCCTCTAGGCAGGAACTCACGTCAACTTCGAAGACTGGCCTGTAGTCCTGTGCGAGTACGCGATCAAAGTACTTCGTTCGCAGGACGGCAGGATCCGATGCATCGGTCAGCGGAATGGGTGGGTACTTATCCGGAAGTTCATGAGAAAGCAGCTGATAGAAGAACGTCTGGTTTACAAGGAGGTAGCCAGCGGCGGTCCTCAAGGCCTCGCGCTGGTCCTCCTCGTCCAACGCATACGACAGAACCGAATCGAAGAAGTCCTTCCCCCCAAAGACAGCCTTGAGGCGATCATCGCTGACCCCCACTAGCGCTGATGAAATCTCATGCACGGCCTGCGACAGAACTCGCGTGGCGGAAGCCTCGACAGGCTCGGTTCCTCGGGAGGCTTCATCGAAACGGCCGCGCGCAACCAAGGTAATCTTGTCAGCGACTTGCTCAAGCGTGCCAAGCCCCCAACTCATCTTGCCATGCTTTGCGTTCTTCAGCGTCCACAGGATGAAGCGCTCTTTCTTTGCTCTGGGGTACGCAACGGCGAAGACCTCGCCCAGGACAGTAGTCTCACCGATGAGCTCTTGATATTCCTCGGCACTGCTCACCGCTTCGTTCTCGAGGGCGTTCCCAAACTTGGCACTAAGAAGATGTGTTCCCTGGTGAGCGAATGCCGCGTCTGGCTTCCGAGGCCTGCCTCTAAGAATGGGAAAGTGCTGCTCAAAGTCCGCGGTCGGGAATCCTCGATCACGCAGCAGCCCGACAAGCCGAGCTGTTAGCGTATTCTCCCTCGGAATCCCCCCGGTCTTTTCTGGCATTCCGAGGGAGGAAACGCTCTCAGACTTATAGTCTCTGAGTGCATGTAACAAGCATACGCTTGTCCCATTAGGCGTGCTATGGGAGATTTGGGATGGGCAGCCGCTACGGCGGGCGCGCGCCGGGCCACCAGGAGACCACGGGCGTGGCTCACCGGAGTCGAAGGGTAGGGACGTCGTCCGAGCCCTCGGGCCAGTGAATCGTAGCGAAACCGTAACCCATAGAGTCGAAAATCCTTCGCGAACCGGTGGAGGCGTCCCAATTTCGCCGGTTTTGGGTTCTCACGCCCGCTTGAACCCCGGCGTGCTGCTCACCTTGTCCGCGAACCCGCAGTGCTCGCACTCGATCCACATCCGGGACTGGAGCCACTTCCAGTTCCACGTGAGTTTCCCGCACTTCGGGCACGTCTCCGGGCGAGGCGGCTTCGGAGCGAGCCACGGAGATGACCCAGGCGCTGCCATCCAACCCTGGAAGCAGAGCGATGACATAAACGTCGCGTCAACGCCTAGGGTTCCATCTCGTTCGACGGCGCTTGCGCGCTGAGTCAGCAATCGGCCCCTTGGAAAGCCTGGGGGTTTTTGTACTTCTAGGGCTCTTCCGGAGGCGGGAGAAGTGCATGGGGCTGCGCCGTCTGGGGGAAGAACATCGGAAGGAGAACGATGCCCTTTCAGGGAGTCCAAGAGCAAGGTCCCCTGACGAGGATCTCCTCCGGTATCTTGAGGATGAGGTGGATTGGCACCGGCGCGCTGGAAGGATACTATTCTTCTTCGCGGCTGGGTCTTTGGGGGTCGCTGGAGTTTTCGCCCGTGATGCCCTAAACCGTTACCCCTTCGCGTGGCCGGACCTAATTCCTCCCATTGTGTCAGGAGTCTTGGCGGCCGCAGCAGGGCTCTACTTCTACCGCTATTACCATCAAATTTCCCGCCTGAAGAGCTCGATTCAATGGATCCTTTGGTATCGAATCGAGGATGTCGCAGTGAAGGAGAAGTGGGGTACGATTTGGTCCCAGTGACGGGCTCTGAGACGCTCGAGTTGAACGTGAGGACTTACACGTCTGCTTCAAGGGGAGCCTCTGTGCCCGGTCCTCCGTTGTGAACTAGCGACTTTCGCGGGGCAGTCCCCTTACAGGGCCAGCATCCCGACACCTTCCAAGCCCGGTTTCTCGCTGAAACCACAATCCCCTCGCCCTCGGGGAGGGGTATGAGACAGTAACGAGGAACACGGCCTCGGCGGGAGGCCACCGAGAGGAGAGAATGAGAGGTCCGGCGACGTACCCCCGGAATCGCAGCTCTGCTCTTCTTGCTCATCCGCGGCGATCCCGGTCCGTGTTGGCGGTGAGTCGGTTCGCTGACTAATCGACGGACCTCCGACGAGCGCTTATCTACTCCGGGTTTGTTGCCTCCGGATGTGTTGACCGTTCTTCCTCGGGAGGCGTTCCCTGTCCGCCCCTGATCCCTCGCAAGTCGGGACGATGGTCGGCCCGTTCGACCTCCCCGCGAAGTACGTCGCCGCCGGCGCCCTGTTCCCATCGGGCCGCGTCCTCCTCTGGGGGGAGTCCCGCCACCACTGGCTCCGGATCTTCCGCCTCCTCCCGTTCTTCCCGCTGATCAACCAGTCCGTCAAGTGGGCCGTCTTCGACGCCGCCAAGGGGCCGACGGACGCGGACCTCGAGACCCCGGCGGAGCTCCAGGCGCGCGTCGTGAACCGCGGTGAGTACGAGGGGGAGCCGTCGGACCCGCGGTCGAACGTCTGGTGCGCGGGGAACGCGTTCCTTCCGGACGGCACCCTCCTCGTCGTCGGCGGGGACGCGTGGGAGCGCAGCGCGCCGGACCGCATCGACCCCCGCCTCACGCTCGCCCGGACCGTCACGATCCGCGGACACGCGGTCCGCTTCGCCCGGGCCGCGGACATGAACCAGCCCCGGTGGTACCCCGGCCTCGTCCAGCTCCCGGACGGGCGGATGCTCGCGTCCTTCGGGATCGCGCGGAACCTCGAGGCGTACGACCCTGTCGCCCGCGCGTGGAGCCTGGGGCCGAGCACGACGTCGATCGACCCGATGGGGCTCGTGGACGACTACCCGTGGACGTTCGTGATGCCCGACGGGACCGTCCTGATGGCTGGCGCGTGGGGCCACGAGGCGTACCGGTACGACCCCGCGGGCGGCTCCGTGTCCCGCACGAGCGACCGCGTCGGGGAGGAGCACCCGCACGGGGGCGGCGCGGTCCTCCTCGCCCCGGCCCAAGAGGGGAAGATCCTCGTGCTCGGCGGCGGCACCCACGAGGGCGGGATGACGAACAAGGTGGAGCGATACGATTTCTCGGCGGGGCAGTGGTCCGCGATGCCGCCGATGCGCGACGCCCGCCACCACTTCGGGGTCGCGGTCCTCCCGACGGGCACCGTGTTCGTCGCGGGCGGCGGCGGGGGGCGGTTCCACCCCGGCGAGGGCGTCGGCGAGCGGACGGAGCTCTTCGACCCGGACCGCCAGGCGTGGACGCCGGGGCCGCCGCTGACGGCGCCCCGCGGGTACCACGAGGTCACCCTCCTCCTCCCGGACGCGAGCCTCCTCGTCGCGGGCGAGTGGCCGACCGCGGAGGTGTACTACCCCGCGTACTTCTTCCGCGGGCCCCGCCCCGTCCTCCGGTGCGCGCCGGAGGGGATCGGATACGCGGCCCCGTTCTCCGTCGACGTCGTGGAGCAGCCCGGGGATCCGGTCGACCGGGTCGTGGCGGTCCGGCAGGGGGCGATGACCCACTCGTACAACTTCGACCAGCGGATCGTGGCCCTCGCTTTCTCTCGCGGGGGTCCGGGCGAGCTCACCGTCACGGGCCCCGCGAGCCCGAACCACGCCCCCCCGGGGTACTACCTCCTCTTCGCGATCTCCCGGGCGGGCCTGCCGTCGCGCGGCTCGTGGGTCCGGATTGCATGAGCGCGAGCGGAGCACGAACCCCGACACCTTCAGGCCCGACGGAGTCCTCATTCGGGTAGGAAGGTTGATTTGGGGAGGTCTCGTCTTATGGTTGGTTGCTCAAGAACCAGCTCGCGCGAACGACCATTGTCCTCGACGGAAGGAGGGTCGCTGAATTCGCAGTCTGGAGCCCCAAGGCGGAGGTCCACGTCAAGTCGATGCTCCCCGGCGCTCGAGTCCACTTGAGCTTCTTCCCCGCCGACGGCCGTCTCACCCGCCATGTCACACACGAGCGTTACAGGAAAGGCGATCGGAGGCGCCACCGCCAGCGGAGGCAGATTTCAGTCGAGGACCTCGTAACGAGGGCGCTTGCGGTCTTCTTTCCCCCGGAGGAAGAACCTCCTCGAGTCGAGGACGTACGCAGTATCGTCCAGGACGAACGCTTGGCGACGCTCTTCGGAGCGAAACTCCTCGCGGCGATTCACCGTGTGGACGACACCCCCGTGCTCCTCCCCGAGGGGCAGGTGGCGGCGATTCTGGAGGCGGGCCTGAACCTGGGGGCCTGGCAATCAGTAGGAATCCAAGTGGAGCTCAGGAGTGAGGACGGAGAGCTGGAAGATACGAGCGGATCCCCGGATAATTTTCGGCCCGCGACGCTCGTCCAGATGGCGGCGGAAGGACGACGGGTGGCGTTCTCTACTGACGAGCGTTACGTGTACATCCTCTTCGATGGAAAGGCGATTCGCCTGTCTTGGGAAAGATTGGTCGAATTCGAAGAGTGGCTCTCCGAGGCGCTCGGGTTCACAGGCTATCTCCGGACACTCCGGCGGCAGGGAGCGCTGACAAGTCTCGGAGACTAGCTGGGCGACGGGGATGGCGTACCCCGAAGCCTTTAAGTCAAGTCCCCCGTTGGAACCCCAATCCCCTTTCGCTGGGGGAGGGGTACGGGACGGGTAAGGGGGAATCATGGCCTCGACGGGAGGCCCCCGAGAGAAGAGGATGAGAGGACCGGCGACGTACCCCGCGATGGCAGCGCTGCTCCTTCTCGCCCTTTCCACCGCGATCCCGGTCCGTGTCGACGCGGATCCGACCGTCACGCCGGACGGCGGCGGGTTCAAGCGGGCGACGTGGGACTTCGCGACGCCCGGGGACTACGCCGCCACGAACGTGAGCTTGGCGGCTGGGGAGGCGTCCCTCTCGAAGACGTCCGGGTGGGTCAACTACACGAACGACGCGGGGTTCTTGGCGGCGCAGCAGAGCGCGAACCGCGTCGTCGTGAGCAACGGCGTGCGGTTGCAGGGGAACACCGCCAATTTGATCTCGGATGGGACGTTCGATCAGAGCCCGGGCCCGTGGACGTACGCGAATGGGACGACCGGTCATGTCCTGTCAGCTCCGGATACATCTGCACGGGCGAAGCTTTGGCACGACACCGCCAAGGTCCAGTTCGACTCGATGGACGCCTGCTGTAACCTCCCAACTCCCAATTGGACAGGGGCGAGTGCCGGTGGTTCAAGTCTCGTGTCTCAGGACCCGGCATCGATGAGAGACGACCTCGTAATCGTAGCTGGCGGCTGGTCGGGAGCTCAGCGGAACGATGCGGGGCCCTGTCCAGGTGCAGGCTGCTGGAACTGGTCGGCTTACAATCGCCTCGGGATCTGGATCAACGCGACTGCGTCGGGCCTCTCCGCCTACCTGAATCTGACCGACTGGAACAACGTCGAGTGGAACACCAGTTCACGCGCGCTATCCCTTGGATGGCAACGGTACATCTTTGATTTGACAGGCCCGGGAGATCTCGCGAGAGTGAACATCCTGCAGATTCGTTTCGTGGGACCCTCCGGATCGTTCGTCGTCTATGTGGACGATTTGGTGCCGTTCAATTACACCGCCTTCGACGAGGCCGCCACGGTCTCGCAGACCTTCAACAAGCCGACCGCGACGAGCGGGAATCCGGGCAGCGTCGTCCTCCGGTTCGACCTCGAGGCGACCGCCTCCGCGAACGTCCTCTCGTACCTCCAGGTGAGCGTCGCGGGCTCCCCGGAGTGGACGGAGCTCCCCGTCGCGGCGGC
>Ga0209341_10004619_pt1 | contig 12648 bp, 9 predicted proteins | sample RifCSP13_2_FD_184020 | JGI IMG/M metagenome (GOLD analysis project Ga0209341, IMG submission 184020) | Soil microbial communities from Rifle, Colorado - Rifle CSP2_sed 13_2 (SPAdes) (version 2) | ecosystem: Environmental > Terrestrial > Deep subsurface > Rock core/Sediment | place: Rifle...
GGGGGATCTCCTGTTTGCTCCCACCCAGATCGCAGAAAAGAACCTGTTGGAGGAGGGGATCCCCGATTCCCGCATACGGGTCACGGGAAACACCGTGGTAGAAGCCGTCCTCGAGCTACTCCCCGACCCCAACGAGCGGATCGCCCTCCTCGACCAATGCGGGCTGGAGCCTGGGAGCTACATCTTGTCGACCTTTCATCGCCCCGAGAATGTCGACGACCCGGCCCGGTTCGCAGTCGTCCTGGAACAGCTCGTATCGCTCGACTTTCCCGTCGTGCTACCGCTTCATCCTCGCTCGACGGCGCGAGCCGCCGAGCACGGGATGACCGGCCTCTTACAGGGGATCCATGTGGTCGAACCGATCGGTTACCGCGAGTTTCTGGCCCTGGGGGCCGAATCCGCCTTTCTCATCTCCGACTCCGGCGGGGTCCAAGAGGAGGTGTCCGTGTACAAGCGCTCGGTGATCGTCGTCCGGCGAAGCACAGAGCGGCCGGAGGTCCTCGGCACGTTTGCCGAACTGGTCGAGCCTGGTCCTGAGATCTCAGCGATTGCCAGGCATTGGGGAGCCGATATCCCGGGCCTCCATCAGAGGCTTGCGGGCCTTCCTTCCCCTTACGGTGATGGGACCGCGTCCGACCAGATCGTCAAGGAGATCGGAGCGCTCGTTGGCGACTCGTGAAACTGTCGGTCGGTGGTTTGGCCGCAAAGGACCGGAGCCCAGAGAGCCCAAGCTGTCATTTGGCTCATGGGAGACCTTCCCCCCCGGGGAGCACCGGATCCTTCAGGTGTGCCACCCGGATTGGCGGGGGGTGCGAACCGCTACCTATGCGTTTGGTTCCCCCGCTGTCGAGTGTGACGACCTGGAGAAGTGGGGTGGGGACCTTGTCGCCGGCTTACGTGTGGCCGGAGTCGAGGTCGTCGTCGTTCAGGGCTGGCCACCAGGGTCTGCCTGGTTCTCTACGGCATGTCGTGCCGCGGGGGTGACGGTGAAATGCGTCCTCCATTCTTCGCCCGCTCAGCATGGAGCCGAGGTGGGCGAGGCTGCTGTGGCTGATGAGGTCCTCTCACTTGCCTCGCGGAAGGTATTGACCGAGGTGGGAATGGTGAAATACGGGGTGGTGGAGGCATTCCGGGCGAGGGGTCATCCGGTGACGTATCTACCCAACCGGGTGCCTCTCATGCCCGAGGTTCCGAAGCTGGATCTGGGACCCGGACTGCACATCGGGGTCTTTGCGGAACCGTTCTGGAGAAAAAACGTCGTCACTCAGCTTCTCGCCCTGGGCATGCTCGATGGTGCGAGGGGCCACGTTATGAGCAAACCCTCGGTCGGATACTTGAAAGATATCGACATTGTCGCGCACGGTGAACTGCCGTGGGAGGACTTCATAGCCCTCCAGGGCTCAGTCGATCTTAATCTCTACGCAACGCTCACCGAATGCCACCCGCTGATGCCTATCGAGTCTTACCTCCTGGGTGTTCCCTGTCTTACGTCACGGACATCGGCCGTGTTCCGCGACGATTCTGAGCTGTGGGAGCTGACCACGGTGGACAAACCAGACGAACCGGCGGCGATCGCACTGGCGGCTGAGATGTTGCTCGGTCGCCAGGATGAAATGGTTGCAAGGGCTCGGATCTGGATTCATGATGCGGACCTCAGGGCGCGGGAGTCTTGGGCCGAGTTCGTATCGCGCTGAGGCGGTTTAGGCCTCGGGTGCCCGCTTGTAGATCCGGAAGTCGCCGATCTCATCGAACAAGTCCATCTCGTTCTCGATGATTGGCTCCGCTTCAGGAAAAACCAGAAATGAATAGTCGCGGCCCTTGCGGACGACCGCATACTCGACGTCCTCATCGGCGAGCACTTCAGCAAGAAGATCGAGATCCAAGAAAAGCTGCTCTTCCTCGTGGTAGCGGTTGTAGGTGGCCGAACCGATGTCCTTCGGGGCCAGAATCGGGTCGTTCGGTGCCACGAGTTCCTGGAGACGATCGACCGTTTCATCGAAGCCGATTTCGTCGGGAAAGTACCGCACTGATCGCTCATCAACGGCCTGGACGGCCGCCATTCCCATGTTGTATGAGAGCGTGGCTGTCAGCAACGCCGCCACTGGCAGTGTGAGAAGCCACATGTCCCGACGCCGGATCACGGAGGCCAGCACAAGCGCGGCAACTGCGACAAGCGCGACGGTCCATAGGTAGCCAGGCCACGCATAAGGCCCGTCATCGGAAATCCGGACGAATCTCCAGGCCGACAGACCGGCCAAGGCGACAACGAGCACCAAGCCCAGCCAACGTGCGGAACTCCTAGACGTGGGCTGGTCGAGGGCCATGTCCACCGGAACGGTCCCAACTATTGCCATGGTGGGAATCGCGGCGATGAAGTACTTGGGAAATCCGAAAGGGGGTCCGCTGATCATCGAAAAAAAGGCAATAGCGCCGAAGGACCACAATGAGAACATGAGTGCGACGCGGCGGTGTGGGTGCGACTTCCATTGTGCTAGGAGGATTCCGGTCCCGACAACTGCCATGGTGGGGAGCAGGACGCCGAGCCAATAGATCGTTGGTGGAGCCGGGACCAGACGCCGCAGGAGCTCGCCGATTCCCGCCTGACTCACACCGCCCTTCAATCCACTCTGGATCGTGAACTCGAATGGAAACGCGAAGGGAAGATCGGCTATCGAGGCCAGGGCCCACCATGCAGTCAAGAACACAACACCCCCCACAAGTGTCGACAATCCTGTAAGGAGGAGCGCCCTCCTAAGTCCCCTTCCAAGAAGAATCCCGACGAACAGGGCGGGTATGACGATCACAGAAGTGAGCTTTGAGGCCAAAGCCAGGGCCAAAGCCAAACCCAGACGCATCGCGGAACTGCCCACGCTTTCTTCGGTGCGAGCCACCCTGGTTAATTCATAGAAGAGCAGGACGGTCGCGAACAACAACACCGTCCCGTCTATGTCCGGCAACAAGGAGCTCTGAATCACGTAAGGATGAAGCAGAAACAGGCTTAGGAACAGAGGGTGGCCCCACCGGCCAGCAAGCTCCAACAGCTTCACCGTTCGTGTCCCGATCCATGCCGTCGCGATCATCAAAAGGACACCGAACAGACGGACGGCGACTTCTGAGAAGCCGAAGAGGCCGATCCAGCCGCCGAGGGTGTATCCATAGAGTGGTGGGTGAAACACTCCGAGATGAGTGGGGCTCTCTTCGCCCCGGTAATACACCGGGCGCCCGGTTTCAGCCACGGCTTCAGCCAGTCTCGGGAATTCCATCTCGTCGATGACGAATGACTGGTCCACCTGGACCAGTGCAAGGGCCAGGTAAACGACGACGATGGCAAAGCTCAAGATGGTTGCGGGCCGGGTTGTCGAAGCGGTCTTTGTGGTCACTGTCGGTCAGCTTGGTGAGGCTACGACTGCTACGCAAGGTCAGCTGACCGACGGTTGCGGTTGTCTGCCGGGCTAGTCTCCGGCGCCCCCATTTCTAGGAGGGATCTCCGAATGCTGAAAAACCGGCGTGTTCTTGTCACCGGGGCCGATGGCTTCATCGGTAGTCATCTGACTGAGGCCCTAGTCCGCGAAGGAGCCGAGGTGACGGCGTTCTGCATGTACAACTCCAATGGCGCGCTCGGCTGGCTTGAGGGAGCAGATCCCGATATCAAGAGATCGATCGATTTCGTCCTTGGGGACATCCGGGACCAGCGGTTCGTCGAAGAGGCGTGCGACGGGGTCGAGATCGTCTTCCATCTCGCGGCGCTCATTGCCATCCCATATAGCTACATCGCCCCGGCTTCTTTCGTGGAGACGAATGTCACCGGAACCCTCAACGTTCTCGATGCCGTACGCCGCAAGGGCTGTCAACGCCTGGTGCACACTTCGACAAGTGAGGTTTACGGCACACCGGAGACGACTCCGATCACCGAAGACCATCCCCTTCGGGGCCAGTCTCCCTACAGCGCGACCAAGATCGGCGCCGACAAGCTGGCGGAGGCCTACCACGCCAGTTTCGGGTTGCCGGTGGTGACGTTACGACCGTTCAACACCTACGGTCCCCGTCAGTCGACGCGGGCTGTGATCCCTACCATCCTCTCCCAGTTGATCACCGGCAGCCGGAAGATTCGGCTCGGGAATCTGGAGCCGAAGCGCGACTTCACGTACGTGAGCGACACCGTCGCAGGGTTTATTGCCGCGGGAGAAGCCACTGGAATCGAAGGCGAGGTGATCCAACTCGGCACCGGTTCGACCCACTCGATCGCGGAGATCTTCGAGTTGGCGAAGCGGCTCACCGGGTCCGATGGCGAGGTCGTCTCCGAGTCCGAGCGTCTTCGACCCAAGAGCAGCGAGGTGATGGTCCTCCTCTCGGACCCAAGGCGCGCCCATGAGCTGTTGGGCTGGTCGCCGACCGTTTCAATCGAGGATGGGCTCAGCCGAACCGCCAAATGGGTAGAAGCGAATCTGGAGCTCTTCGACCCGACCCGATACCACGTTTGATGGGGGCCGTGACCTGCAACCCGCTCCGAGGTGATGATCTGTCATGAGGGCGGTCATTCTCGCCGGCGGCACGGGCAGCAGGCTCAAGCCCTTCACCTTCACCATCCCCAAACCCCTGGTCCCAATTGGCGAGATGCCGGTCATCGAGATCCTGATCCGCCAGCTCGCCGGCCAAGATTTCGACCGTATCACGATCTCGGTGGGCCATCTTGCCGGCCTTATTCGCGCGGTGTGTGGGGATGGATCGCGGTGGGGAGTTGAGATCGACTACATAGAGGAGGAGCAGCCCCTTGGGACCGCGGGCTGCCTATCACTGGTCGAGGATCTAGACGAAACCCCGATGTTGGTCGTAAACGGGGACACCCTGACCGACCTCGACTTCGGCACTGCCTTCAATGAGCATCCCCCCGAGGCAGGCATCACGATCTGCATCAATCGCCGTGAGGTGGCTATCGACTTCGGGGTGCTCGACGTCGACGAAGACGGCATATTGCTCGGCTATCGGGAGAAGCCCACATTGCAGTATCTGGTCAGCATGGGCGTATATGTCGTAAGCCCCTGGGTGATTGAGGACTACATACCCAGCGGCAAGAGACTGGATATGCCCGATTTGATCAGGACATTGGTCGCAGGCGGTCATCCGGTCCGGACCCACAACGCCGACGCCTACTGGCTCGACCTGGGGCGGATCGATGATCTGGAGCGGGGAGACGCGGTCTTTCGAAACGAGCGGGAAAGGTTCCTACCGGGTTGAGCAGGGTGCTGGTCATTGGAGCGACCGGTCTGTTGGGCGCGCCCGTGGCTCAGGCTTTGACGCGCCGAGGGCATGAAGTTCACCGTGCCTCTCGGAACGTCGAACTCTCACCAACATCGCATCGTCTCGATCTGACAGACGTGGACGAGACACATCGGGTTCTCAAGACCGTGCATCCGGCAGTCGTAGTCCAGATGACCGGTGGTATGGCCCAGGATCCGGTACGTCTTGCCGAGATCAACATCGTCCCCACCGTCAATCTCATGCGAGCAGCAGCCCGCAGCGATGAACCGCTCGCCCTCTTCGTGAGCGGGTCGGCTGCAGAGTACGGCGATCCGGGTAAAGACCTTGCGTCCGAAGAACACCAGACACACCCCATGTCACCATATGGATGGGTGAAGGTTGCCGAGATTGCGACGGCCCGCGAACTGGCCCGGCTCCATGGTCTCGATCTCACTGTCATCAGGCCGTTCAACCCGGTGCTGCCAGAGCTGCCACGGGCCACGGCACTGGGCAACTTCCGACACCAGATTCTGACCGGCGAAGGTCGGAAGCGGACGATCACCTGTGGCCGAGTCGACGTGATTCGCGACTTCGTCACTTCGACCTTTGTGGGCGACGCGGTGGCCGAGCTGGTGGAGTACCCGCCCGGCGGGATCATCAACATCTGCTCCGGTGTCGGCGTGCGACTCGGAGAGGTGATGGGGGCTGCAGCAATACTTCTCGATGTCGAGTTGGAGTTGGAGGAGGATCCAATATTGGCCGGATTGCCGGCGCCTTCGGTCATCGTTGGCGACCCCAGGCGTCTTCATTCGCTCATCGAGGCTCGTGCGAACTCAACCCCGGACAGCCTCGCCTCTGCGTTGCTAGGACCGAGCGCGACCGGCGGCTAGCCGAGCTCGTGGACAGATCGTGGTTGACCTATTGATCGCCGAATAGCAGCCGGTCGTACTCTTCCAGCATCGCTTTCGCAGAGAAGCGCTTCGAAAGGTGGACCCGCTCGGAATCCACATCGAGATTCTTTCGTACCGCCTCAACGAAGGCATCGAAGTCCTCGGGGTCGGTCAGAGTGATACCTTCCTCGTTCTCCAGGTCAGGGAGACCTCCTACCCGGGTTGCCACGACCGGAGTGCCCAAGGCAAGCGCTTCCATGGCCACCAGGGGGATACCCTCGATCCTGCTTGGCAAGACGACGAGGTCGGCCGCGGCCAGTGCTGGCTCCACCGAGTCGAGCTCCGACATCCAGACGAGACGATCGTTTTCGCGAACCGCCTTGGCAATGTCCTCACGAAGTGGGCCATCGCCGATGATTCCCACCCGCGCTTCCTCAGGCCGCAGCTCGGTTGCCAGCCGCGTGACCCATTCCGGGCGTTTCTCTGCGGCCAGGCGCCCGACGTAGAGCACCAGTCGCTCACCCTCATGGAGGCCTGCCTCTTCGCGGAACTTCGCAACGAGGTCCGGGTGGGGCATGCTCACGTCGTCGATCCCTACGTAGACCGAGGCCACGTCTGAGACTCGTCCGTCGTCGGCGAGGTTCTTGGCCAGCTCGTCATATGCCGCGATCGTCAGGTCGATCAGATCGGCAAAGCGCCGATTGCCCTCCAGATGGGCGATGGTGTTGAACTGTTGGTCGACCATTCGGAGATGCGGAAAGTCACGACGCAGCCCTCTTCCGTTCTCATGGAGCCAGGCAGATCCCACATTGAAGAGGACCGGCGAGTCGAGGGCGGCAATCGTGGTTGCGACGAACTCGTACCACTGCTGAACGGGCAGGAAGTCGTTGAGGGGGTAGACGTAAGGGGTCACGACGTCCAAATCGTGTCTTCGATCTGACATACCGGGCGCGAGAGGCGTCGTTGTGAACACGACCACGGTGTGGCCATCCGAGACCCACTTGCGAACCAATAGGTCAACAACTCGATCAGCACCCCCCACTGTGAACCAGGGCAGGGTCAGGACCACGGGGCGCCCGGCGCCCGCCGGCAGCTGGCGAGGCCCCAGTTGACGGCCAACCGGCCGAACGGTCGTAGGCGTGGGCCGGTCCAATGGGACCCCGGTGCGGGCCAAACGGGGATGGAGTTGGGCTATCTCATCGATTAGTTGCTGGTGGCTTTCCCTGGCCTTGGCGTCCCGGGACTCTGTCGCGTCTCGGCTGAATCTGTACTTGAAGAGATGCGCGGGAATCGATTTGCCGCGAAACCCCAATTCCGCGGCGTGGACCCAGAACTCCCAATCCTCGTATCCGTGGGTCATCTCCGGCGAGAAACCGCCGGTTTCGTAGAAGACCTCACGTCGAAATAGGGCGCAAACCGGGACATGGTTGGCCCGGGTGATCAGACTTGGCTCGAGATCCTGTGTCTCCCAGAGCTCGTCTGCGTCACCGGTCGAGTGCACCCATGGATACGCAATGGCGTATTGGGGCTGGGATTCGAGAAGCGCCACCGCCATCTCCAGATAGGTAGGGGCGATTTGATCGTCGGGGTCGAGACAACAGATGTATCGCCCTCGTGAGAGGGCTATGGCGCTGTTCCTGGCTCCGACGACGCCTTGGTTCGAGGCGCGAAAGAGGGTGACACCCGACAGGTTGCTGACGTCGTCGAGAACCGCAAGAGTCTCAGGGTCCCCAGAACCGTCATCCCAAATGACGATCTCGATCGGGGTCAGCGTCTGCGCCCTGACGCTCTCGATCGACGATCGCAGAGTTGTCCCTTTGTTGTAGACCGGCATGATCACCGACACCAGGAAGGGGTAGCTCTCCACAGGAGGCTGCCACACCCTGGTTCTGCCCTTCTGCGAGGCGGTGACGTCCGCGTCGTGCCCCGTCGAGGGGGTCCCGCGGAATCGGCTCAAAGCCCTCGATGGCATCCGGATGACGGATCTGAGCCTGGAGACCAATCTCCAGGCTCGTGAGAGATAGATGTCGTTGAGGTCGTTGCGAAGTCGGGCGTTTTCGTTTCCGAGTTCGGTGGCCATCGCCCGCTCACCAGACAACTCACGACTGATTTCGGCGAGGTTAGATTCCAGACTCAAACCGTGTTTGCGGCTCTCGTCGAGCATTTCGACCGAGTTCTTCGCCAGCTGCTCGGCGACTTCCAGCTGAGCCTTCAGCATTTCGATGACATTTCTCAGGGCAGTTCGAAGGTCTTTAGGGTCGCCTTCAGCAAGACGAGCACGCATGTCCTCAAAGCGCTCATGAAGTTCGCGCAGTCCACCGCTCAGCCCCGAGCGCTCGATCCTCATCAGCGTCAATAGATCCTCGACGGTCTCGATGAGAAGGGCGGTTGCCATCGGGTCCTGGCTGCGCTCCGCCGCGATGACATCCTCGAGTATGGCAATCGCCGAGAGCAACTCACCTCGGCTGCGCAACACCTGGGCGCGTGCGATACGTTGCATTGGTTGTGGTCCGGCCATTCGATCTGCCATGTAAAGGGCAGCTTCCGCCGTGGGGAAGTCATACATCTTGGAGGCGGTAAGGGCGATCGCGATTGCCTCGTAGACCGACAGTCCATCCATTGCCTCGAGTGACTCGGCACTCATGAGGTGTATCAGACGCCGTTCGGGTGGACCCACCTCCGAGAACGGCCTGAGGAATCCGAGACCGTACGAGACGATTTGTCCTAGCTCCTCGACCTCGGGGACCCAAAGGACGAGATGATTCTCACCGAAGAGCTCTTCGCTCATGCGTTCGAGGAACGTCGGGTTGAGGTAGAAGGTGTGTTCGTAGTGGGCCTGAAAATCCGAGCCTGCGTCACCGTATTGGGCTAGTGCGGAGTCACTCAGGATCGGGACGAAAAAGACCAAGAGCCCGTCATCCCTCAAGAGCGAGACGAGGTCCAGAACCGTCGTCCGAATGTCGTTGACATGTTCGAGGACTTCTAGTGCTGTCACGACATCGAAGGACTTACGGTCCCAGTCCCGCGGATCGAAGGGTCCGCCTCGCACATCCAGGCCTTTCTCGCGAGCCGCGGCCGCGGCTCGTTCGTGGAGTTCGGATCCGCTGACAACGAAACCCTCTAGCCGCGCTGCCTCTAGAAAGGTGCCGGTGGCGGATCCCAGGTCAAAAAGCCGCTTCTTCTCCGGTCCTACGGCAGCGCGAATCAACATCGAGAGCCATCTGAAGCTGGAGGGGCTGTACGAGCGGTCGTAGTTCTCGTAGCCGGTATCCGACAGGTCACTGTTTGGGAGCGGGCTTCTGGTGAAATAGCCTTCGTCGTAGAACACCGAGAGGTCATCCGGAAGTTCGCCGAGGAATGCGAGATGGCACTCGGGGCACCGCATCACGGGCAGTCCGTCTCCGCGTATCGCGATGCGGAAAATCGAGGTCGACGAGCACCATGGGCACTCCCTCAACGGGGTGAACGTCACGCCCTCAGGCAAATAGGCCAGATGCTTGCCGTTATTGGTCAAGCTGCTCGTCCTGTTGACCCGCGAAGGTCGACTGATAGGCCGAAACGACGTCCGAAGGCGCACCGACGCCTTGGACCGTTCCGTGGTCCAGCCACAAGGCACGGTCAGAGAGCGCTTTTACGGTTTCGAGATCATGGGATACAAAGAGGACGGCTGCTCCTTGGCCGATCATCTCCATCATCCGTTGCTTCGACTTCTCCTGAAAGGCGGCGTCACCGACCGAAAGGACCTCGTCCACGACGAGCACTTCGGGGTTGATGTCGGTCGCCACGGAGAATCCCAATCGAGCCAGCATCCCCGACGAGTAGCTGCGGGTTGGCACGTCGATGAAGTCATTCAGGTCTGCCCAGTCACAAATCGCTGCCGCCCTCTCCTGCATCTGACCTGGCGTTCGCCCCAGCAAGGTGCCGTACAGAATGAGGTTTTCGTATGCAGTCATCTCGGGGTTGAAACCGGCACCGAGTTCGATCATCGGAGCCACCACTCCGCGCACCACGACCCGGCCCCTGGTCGGGGGGAGGACTCTTGCAACCATCTTCATGAGGGTGCTCTTGCCCGCTCCGTTCGGCCCGATGACGCCGAGAACTTCGCCTGGAGCCACAGTGAAGCTGACATCGCGTACCGCCCAGAGCTGTTCCTTCTTCACTTTTCGCTTCACGGTTTGAATGGCGAACTCCTTCAGGGTCCCGACTCGATCTCTCGTGAGCTGGAATGCGAGCGAGGCGTTGTGAACTTCGATTGCGGGTGTCATATCAGCACCACCAGACTCTTCCAGGACCGAGCAAACACCCACGCTCCCAGAAGCAGGAAGCCAATGGCCGTGCCAATCATCACGGCGAACGCCCATCCGGGCGCAAAGGCACCTTCGTATACGAATCCGCGGAACACCAGCAGGAATGAATAGAGGGGGTTGGCCTCTACGACCCACAGAAACTGCTCGGGAACGATGGAGATGGGATAGAACGTGGGAGTGAGGTAGGTCAGGATCAGGACCCCCACGGCGGCGAGGTCGAGGACGTCATAGAAGAACACCGCTGCAGAGGCGACGAGGAGGCCGAGCCCGGCTACGAGCATCAACATGCACAATGCCGGAATCGGGACGAGGAGCATGGTCCATGGGACGCCAACGCCCGTGATTAGTTGAACCGCGATAAGGGGGAGGAGACTGATGGCGAAGTTGACCAATGCAGCCACCGACGAGGAAATGGCGAAGACTTCCGGCGGTACGAAGACCTTGGTGAGTATCGACGAGCTGTTCACGATCGATGAGCCGGTTGCGATCAGGCCCTGGGAGAAGAAGGTGATGTACACGATGCCCGACAGCAGATAAACGATGTAAGGGGTGTTCCCGGGGGTATCGAACCTGAAGATCTGACCGAAGACCATCCAAAGCACCACCATGAAGAGCAGTGGATTGAGCAGGGTCCACCACACACCCAGAGTCGACCTCTTGTACCTGACGGTGAGATCCCGAGTGACAAGCAGACGCAAAAGACCCCGGTAGTTCCAGAGGTTCCGAAGCTCGCTGACGAGAGGGCGGCGCGCTTGGTCGGAGTCGTATACGAAAGTCGAAGTCATGGTGCCCAGTATTGGTGGTGAGCCAGACGCGCCGGTGCTATCCGGTGGCACGTCGAGATCGAAAAGCCTAGCATTTCCTTACTTTCTTGACACTCGGGTCTCGGGGTCGCGGCACGGCAAGGGGAATCCGGGATTGATGACGATCATCGCAAGCTGCAATTACTCGCATGCCTCAACTCGCGTAGATATTCCAGTTCGTGTCGCTTCCACTGAATGCACGATCCGTCTGGGGTCGATCTGCGTCGCCGAGACTTCGAAGGAGTGTTCCTTATGGATGACGGCGTAGTCGAGGGGTATTTCGCGACCCGTTTCACATTTGACTCTCGCCGGACAGTTCTTTGGAGCACCCTGTGTTCACGTGTCTTTCAACAGTATGTGCCGTCTCAAGGTTCAGTCGTTGAACTCGGCGCCGCCCGGTGCGATTTCATTAACAACATCAATGCCCTACGTCGGATTGCTGTCGACGTCTGGCCGGGTGTCACCGAGCATGCGGCAGCCGGTGTGGAGGCCCATGTTCGCTCAGGTACGGACTTGGGATTTCTCGACGCAAGATCGGTTGACGTTGTCTTCGCGAGCAATTTCGTGGAGCACCTCCAAGTAGATGAAGTGCGAACAATGCTCAAAGAGGTACACCGAGTCCTGCGGGCCGGGGGGCGTCTGATTCTGGTGCAGCCGAACTATCGGACGAGCTATAAGCGGTACTTCGACGACTACACGCATGTCTCGGTGTGGTCCGACATCAGCCTTCGCGATTTCCTTTCTGCCGAAGGCTTTAGCGTGGAAAGGCTGGAACCGCGCTTCCTTCCACTCACGATGAAATCGCGGCTTCCGGTGCACCCGTTTCTGATCCGGGTCTATCTGGCTTTCCCGTTCAAGCCGCTGGCCGGTCAGATGCTGGTTGTCGCGCGCCGCGATTGAACAGACGATAGCTCCAGGTTTGGAGCCGATGAGCGATGCTCACACCGATCATTCGCATTCCAAGCCTGAACGCTTCTTTGAGGTCACCGGTCACAGACGACTCTCCCACGCGTTGGAGATAGCGAACCGGAACCTGGACGAGTGGGATCCCCTCTGAGATTGTGAGCAGCATCATCTCCAGGCCGAAGGATGAATCGTAACGCCGGAACCGCGGCTGAATCCGATCGATGGCCGAGCGCTTGAGGACCCGGAAAGTGCATCCGACATCAGAAAGGCTGACCGTGTTGAAGAGGACCTCGATGCCTTTTGCCACCGCCCAGTTGCCCCAACGCAGGAAGGCCCCCATGTTGGCGCCGGTGTAGATGAATGTTGACACGGTTCGGGATCCGAACACGGCATCGGCATCCGTCAAGAATGGCAGGAGCTTCCAGAGATCGTCGGGATCAAAAGTCCCATCAGGCTCACAGATCACGACCAGATCGAAGTCGGAGGTTTCGGTTAATACTCTTC
>Ga0209341_10004620_pt1 | contig 12646 bp, 11 predicted proteins | sample RifCSP13_2_FD_184020 | JGI IMG/M metagenome (GOLD analysis project Ga0209341, IMG submission 184020) | Soil microbial communities from Rifle, Colorado - Rifle CSP2_sed 13_2 (SPAdes) (version 2) | ecosystem: Environmental > Terrestrial > Deep subsurface > Rock core/Sediment | place: Rifle...
CCAGTACACCGGCGGACTGCTCGGGCTGCTCAACCCGTTCGGCCTGCTCGTGGGCCTGACCGGGCTGGCGATGTTCGCCATGCAGGGCGCCGCGTGGCTGATCCTGCGCACCGGGGGCGAGATCCAGGTCCGGGCGCGACGTGTCGGCCGCTACGCGTGGGTAGTGTTCGCGGGACTGTGGCTGGTGGTGACGCTGTACGCAGTCGTCGATGCCCCGGAGTTGTGGGCCAACTACGGCCAGCCGGTGCTGTGGCTGGTGCCGGTCGGCTTTCTCGCGGCGCTCGCCCTGACCGGCTGGGCGTTCTTCCGGGGTGGCCCTGACTGGCAGCCGATCGTCGGTTCGTCGCTGTCGATCGCGGCGCTGATCGCGATCCTGGGCCAGGCGCTGTACCCGGCGCTGCTGCCCGACAGGACGGCCTCAGCCGACCTGACGGTGGTCAACGCCGCCTCGTCCGACCTGGCGCTCACGGTGATGCTCGTCGTGGCGCTGATCGGCATGCCGCTCGTGCTCGCCTACACCGCGTTCGTGTATCGCCGCTTCACGCACAAGCTGGAGGCGACCGAAGCCGCTTACTAAACTCCCGGCGTGACGGGAGTTCGACGGCTGGTGACGAATGAGCTGGCGCCGGCCGACATCGTCCGCCTCCGGGAGTTGATGGCAGACGCGTTCGCCGAGGACGAGCACGGTGGCTTCACCGAGGACGACTGGCAGCACGCCGTGGGCGGCGTCCACTTCGTGCTCGAGGTGGACGGCACGATCGTCACTCACGCGTCCGTAGTGGAGCGTGAGCTGCACGTCGCCGGCGTGCCACTGCGGACGGGCTATGTGGAAGCCGTGGCCACCGCGCCCGGGCACCAGCGCCGCGGTTACGGCACGGCCGTGATGCGCAAGGTCAACGACTACGTCGCGGCCAACTTCGAACTGGGCGGGCTGGGGACGGGCAGCCAGCCCTTCTACGAGCGCCTCTTCTGGCAGATCTGGCGCGGACCGTCGAACGTGCGCACTGCGCAGGGCCTGCAGCCTACCCCGGACGAGGACGGCTACATCATGGTCCTGCGGACGCCGCAGTCCCCGGCTCTCGATCTCGAGGTGCCGATCAGCTGCGAGTGGCGCCCGGGCGACGTCTGGTGAGCAGGCGATAACTTGGCCAACGCGATTGAGTGCACCGACTTCGAACAGAACGGCCCAGAGGCGGGCGATTCCGGGCAGTGCTCGAATTCGGCTGGCGGTTCAAACGTCCCAATGTCACTGGCGGTTCAGTCGGAGCCGGGCTGGGATCTTGCCCGACGCCTTTTCACTTCATTTGAACAGCTGACCGCCGAATCGCTGGCACTGCTCGGCGCAGACGGCCCGACACAGCCGTTTCAGACCCGTTCGATGCGTCGCGATGCGTCAAGGAGCGCCGGAGCGGCTTCAGGCCGGCCCCAAACCTGGTCGAACCGCGGCACTTTGCCGTGACATGTTTACTTGACCTGAACAGTTGCCTGTCAGCCTGATCAGAGGCCGCAATACAAGGAGGATCCGGCGGCCCTGCGCGGGCCGCCGGATCGCTGACTGTGCGGCTATCAGGCCGTCTGACGCCTACTTCGCGTAGGACGCCTTGGTGAAGACCTGCAGCTCGGCGACGCGGACCCGGCCGTCCTGATCCGAGGCTGCCACGCAGTCGGTGTCGTTGGTCGGATCGTTGTCCTGCTCGCCGGCGTAGGCCGGGTTGCCGGTGCACTGGTTGTCGAGGACCACCAGGCGTACGTGATCGGCGTTCATGTCGGTCACGTTGAACTGCTTGATGATCATGTTCGGCATCAGCGGCCGCGGGATGCCTGCCTGGAAGGCGTTGATGAACTGGCCCGTGCGGACCCAGCCCGCCGTACCGGTGCAGTCGCCGTTGGCCACGGTGCCGAGGCACCCCCAGATCTCGAACGAACGCAGGGTGGTGAAGCGGTTCTGGCTGATGTTGTCGTAGTCGTCGTTGTCGTCGATCGGGCGAAGCATCGTGCTCACCTGGACGACGTCGATCTTGCGCGCGTTGGCCAGGGTCACCGTGACCTGCTTGCCGACGACGGTGGGCGTAGCATCGATGACCGCCCAGTTGGTGGCCTCGGTGTCATCGATCAGGTCGCCGAAGTTGCCGCCATCGCCGCTGGCCGAGGCGCCCTTGCTCGATGACGCCCAGTTCGAGTAGAAGCGGAGCGTTACGGTCTTGCTGCCGGTGCCCAGCTTGCGCGTGAAGCGCAGGTGGCCATAGCCGGGCGCGGTGGCCACGAAGGTGTACGTGTCGGGCACCATGGCCAGCTTGTTCGATAGCGATGTGGCCGAGTTTGTGTCCGCGGCGGGCGTAACGCCGGCCTCGAAGCTGCCCACGTAGATGTTCGCCTTGACCGCCTGACCACTTTCGTCGACTGCCTTGAAGACGAACTTGCCGTTGTTCTCCTTCGGCGACGTCCAGCCCGGGATCGGGTCCGGATCGTCGGTGCTCGTGGTGCTCGCGGTCTGGCCGAAGCCACGCCGGGCGAAGGCGTGCCAGAGCTGCTTCTGGTTTGCGCCGCCGAAGCGCAACACGTCGGCTGCCAGGTACGCGTCACGCGCGCCGAGCATCGAGACGTCGGGCGGCATGAGCAGCCATGCGTCGTACACGATCTGGACCCAGCGCCGGTTGCCCGGGCAGGTCTCCGGGGCACGCAGGCCGTCCGCGCACGACTTCTGGAGCGATGCGCTCGAGGCCGGATAGGAGCTGTTGTACTTCGACACCAGGGCGGCCCGGATGTCGTAGTTGACCGCGTTCCAGATCTCGCCGTCCGAGTGCACCTCGGAACGCGACGAGCAGGTGGGCTCGACCGGCGGGCCGACCAGGTTGGTATTGCACGCCGAGTCGTAGCCGATGTCGCTGAAGTTGAGCGGGTTCTTGTCGATCGTGTAGTTGCGGATGCCGACCGTCTTGTTGCCGGTGGCGTAGGGGCCCACGGCCCAGTCGTCGGCACCGCCGGCAGGATCGTAGTCGTACGCGTGCAGGTACTCCATGGCGTTGAGGTCCGACCACGCCTCGCCCATCGAGCCGGCCTGGTCGCCGGTCAGGCCCGAGTCGGGCCCGCCGGCCATCCGGTTGGAGACGGCGTGGGTGTACTCGTGGCCGAACACGCTGGTGTCCATCGAGCCGTCGACGCAAGGCGAGTAGAAGGCACCGGCGATGGGCTGGAAGAGGTACTGGTTGGTGATCCCCGGAACGCCGTCCTGGAGGGTGATCTGGTTGGCGTTGTCGCGGCCGAGGTACTCGGGCGCGCCGCCGGTGACCGCGCCGGCCTGGACGTTGCCGATCTCGGGATCGTTCTCGTCGCCACCCGGATACGGACCGGGCTGGCCGTTACCGAAGTTGGATTGCTGCAGGTTCCAAGCCTGCTCGGTGAAGCCGAGGTTGTACGAGAAGTCGTGGAAGCGGCTATGGCCGACGAACAGGTTGATGATCGCGGCGTCGATATCGGCCCGTGCCGGTGAGGCGAACGAGGCCGGATCGCACTTGCTGGTGAACCACTGGTTGGTCCACGGGAAGTAGTACCGCCGATCGGCCGCGGGCGGGCTGTAGTTCTCGGCCGGGGTGAGCGGGCTGAGCCATGCCTGGGCCGTCTTGGCGTTGTTGCCGATCGAGGTGAAGGTGGGGCTATTCGAGAACGGGTTGTAGTCCCACGGGGCGCGTGAGGCGCCGTTCCTGACCACCACGTCGCAGTCGATCACGTCGGTCGTCCGCTCCCAGCAGTCGATGACCCGCGTGTCCGTGCTCGAGTAGTCGAGCCTGGGCGACTGGTTGAAGGCCTGCCATTCGGGCGGATACGGAAGCTCCTCGACGGCGGTGTCGTTGGTCACCCAGAAGCCTGAGTAGTCGAAGATCTCGCCGGTGTTGAACGCACATACGCGCGTCGTGTAGACGCCCACCGGCACGCCGCCAGATGGGGCGTAGTGGATCGCCTCCGGACTGGTCCCGGTATCGGCCGATTCGATCGTCGTGCCGTTCTTGACCAGCTTGAGCACGATGTCGTCGGCGGCAATGTTGGCCGACGCGACGATGTCGATGGTCTGGGTGCCGATGGCGGTGGGGATGGGATGGTCCGGGCCACAGCCGGCAGCTGTGGTCGTGCCGGTGAAGGTGCCGGTCACGGGCGCGGCGGCGTTCGAAGCCGGCGCGCGGAGCGGTTCCGCCGCCGCTTCATCGACCGCGTTCCAGCGCAACCAGACCTTCTTGGTAACCGCGTCGACCAGCGATACGAACGCGATCGCCGTGGCGCCCTGGACCTTCTGCACGTCGGTCTCGAATACCGGCCGGACGCCGGCGCCGGGGATTGGCAGGGCGCGCAACCGGGCGCGCTGCAGCTGCGGGTAGCCGGCGACGGTGAACACGGTCCAGTCGTACTCGGTGTGGACCTTGGCGATATCACCGGCCGACCCGGGCAGGTTGACGTCGTGGGCGGCGGCCAGCCACGCCTGGTTAGCGCTGATGCCAGCGCCGGCCGGTGCGGCCTGCGAGCCGGCGATGGTCGACGACACGTAGGCCAGCTTCCAGCCGGCCGATGGACTGCCGACCAGGCCCAGGGCGACCATGCCGTCCTGCGCCGCGGAGAGGCCGCCGAACAGCTGGCGGAAGAGAACCGCGTGGCCGTTGCTGCGGACGAGCTGGTTGTCGCTGACCAGTTCCAGGCTGGTCGTGCCAGCCGAGTTGAGCTTGAAGAGCGCCTTGTTGGCGTTGAGCCAGTTGCGTGCGGCGTCAGCGGCGGTGGCCCCGGACAGCCCCGTGGCGAGGTAGCCGCCGTACTTGATCAGCGAATGGGGCGTCCCGAAGCGGTTCCACGTGGCGCTGGCGCCCAGGGTGCTCACGGCACTCTTCTGGGACGCAGTCGGGTTCACCTGACCGGTACGCGCGTCAAAATCGCTGACGCTCCCCTGCCCGCCCAGGATCTGGCCAACGCCAAGGGCGACCGGCGCGGGCAGCACCAGCGCCAGCGTGACAAGGGCAACCACGATGAGGCTCCAGCGCGTGTGGGCCCCGTGCTTCGTCGTCATGTGTCTACTGTCTCCCGTCCCCCGCTCGCCTGATGACGCTGACACCACTGCAGGTGGTATCAGGCTGATGTGGGCCAAGCATGAGCCAGCCGCGGTCGGATCGGGGAGTCCACGGGAGGCCGCATTGCATATCAACAACGTGACAGTCGCGCCATACTCGCCGTCGTGACCAAGGACCTCGGCCCTACCGGGACGGCGCGCGTGGAGTCGTACCTGGCGGCGCTCCCCGATGACCAGCGCGCGGCTCTCGAGCGTTTACGGGCAACGGTGCGCGGTGCGGCGCCTGGCGCGACCGAGGGCATCGCGTACCAGATGCCGGCCTTCTACAGCGGCGGCAAGTTCCTCGTGTCGTACGCCGCGTTCAAGAGCCACTGCAGCTTCTTCCCGGCGAGCGGTACGGTCATGGACAAGTTGGGCGCCGAGTTGAGGGGTTACTTCAGCGGCAAGGGCACGCTCCAGTTCAAGCCTGCCGAGCCGCTGCCTGACGAGCTTGTCAGGCGCATCGTCGAGATCAGGCTCGAGGAGACGAGCTGAGCTACGCCTCTGGCCGTGCGGGTAGCAGGTAGAGGGCGAAGACCAGGCCTGTCGTGGCTACCAGCGCGTGGCGTGTGCCGGCGGCCATCCTCAGCCACGAACCCGGTGCCAGCGCGTGGTCGTGGCCGTCGACCATCAGCTCGCCAGCGCCGGACAGGACATGGATGATCGCCGGCCGCGCGGCGGTGTGCTCGGACAGGCGCTCACCGGCGGCCATGGCGAACAGCACCAGTTCGACCCCGTTCTCGTCCGACAGCGTCTGGCTGTGGATGCCGCGGCGCGGCAGCGCGGCTTCGGCGCCGAGGTCGCTGAAGAACGTGTACCGGGCGCGGGCAGTCATGCCTCGCGCGGCACGGCGCTGCCGAACGACAGGAAGAAGCGCATCACCTTGTGGCCGACATCCGCGGTGGGCCCGAACATCAGCGGGCAGCCGCCCTCGATGACCGTCATACCATGGTTGCGGCCGTAGACGGCCGCCTCGGGTGAGCAGCTGCCCTGGCCGAACGCGCGGTGCATCCACACGCGCGTGATGCCCAACTCGCCGCACTCGCGCATGGTCTGCGTGGCGTGCTCGGGCCGGGTGCCGATGATCACCAGCTCCACGCCGCCCGGGATCGACTTGAGATCCGGGTAGCAGACATCACCCTCGACCGCCTTGGCGTTGGGATTGACCGGGTAGACCTCGTAGCCGCGCTCCTTGAAGCGCTTGTAGACAAAGTTCGCGCCGTGATCATTGCTCGAGCGCGAGACGCCGGTAATCGCGACCCGCCTGTGAGACAGGAACTCGGACGCCACGTCGGCGATTGCCGCCATCTGCCTGTTCTCCTCGCTGTGCCTGGTGGTGTTCGCCGGCATGTTCAGCGCGGACCAACGCTGAGGCGAGTGCCGAACGGACCGTTAGGCTCGGCCGTGGAGCATGTCGATCAGCCGGCCCACGACGCGCTCGCCGTCTGCGCGCAGCGCGTTGTGCTCGTATTCGTTGGTGACCCACGCCTTGAGGCCAGCGATGGTGGCCGCCGTCTCCTCGGCAAAGGCGCGCTCGATGTATAGGTCGTCGACGTAGATCGTCGCCGCCACGGGCACCTCGTTGGCGCGTAGCACATCGGCGTCGTACAGGCGCGGCCAGGGATGCTCGGCGAGCAGTTCCGCCGCCTCGCGCTGCGCGCGTAGACCACCGTGGTCCTGCCACATCCACGGGAAGATGTGCTCGGCGCTGAAGTAGCCCTCCGTCTCGATCTCAACAGGCTCGAGCCGCGCGGCAGACCAACGTGTGGCGACGCCGTCGGCGTACGACGACTCGTGCAGAGTGGCGTAGATGGGGTTGCGCGCGAAGTTCGCGGCGCCCTTCTCCGCGTCCCACAGGAACGCGGGCGAGGCGAACGGCAGCTCGAGCACATGGTGCAGCAACTCGAAGCCGGCCGAATCGCCCAGCCATAGCCCGAGCTGGCGGAAGCGCCTGGCCGTCAGTCGGTCGCCGTTGGGCAGGCGGACGTCCTCCGCCTCGAGTCGGTGGAGGATGTCGCGCGCCCGAGCCCGGTCGTCCGGGTAGCGTTCGAAATAGGCGCGGTTCTTGCCGATCACCCGCCGCCAGGTCGCGCCGTAGATGTCGTCGACCGGCCGCCCGATGGGCGACAGACCGCCGGTGATGTACGCCTCGCGCAGGCCCTCGGGAGCGATCGACAGGTAGGTCATCGAGGTGAAGCCACCGAAGCTCTGGCCGAGCACGCTCCAGCGCCCTACGCCCAGCTCGGCGCGGATCAGCTCTGCGTCGCGCACGATCGAATCGGCGCGAAAATTGGTCAGGTACTCCGCCTGCGCCGCAGGCGAGTCGCCCGGGATCAGTTCGCCCACGGGTGTCGATCGGCCGACCCCGCGCTGGTCGAGCAGCAACACGCGGTAGTCCTGCAGCGCGCGCTTCATCCAGCCCGACGGCGGGCTGGTGGGCCGCGTCGCCTCCATCCCCGGGCCGCCCTGCAGGAAGAGCAGGTACGGCCGGTCGCGCCCGTCCGGTGCGGCCAGTTCGCGCGTGAAAACGGTGATAGTCGGCCCGCTCGGCGCGCCATGGTCGAGCGGCACGGTGTGCTCGCGTTCGGTCAGGATCCCGCCAGGAACGTGGTAGGTGACGGTGGCGGCCATCAGCCGATCGTAGCGCCACAGGACACCGAGCGGCGCCGCCGCTTAGGCTTGCAGCCTTGGACGAGATCGGGGAGTTCCTGGCCTTCTATCCGGCCGCAATCGCGGCGCCGGCGACGAAACTGCGCGACCTGGTCGTCCAGGCGATGCCCGCGGCGGTCGAACGGCTGCGCCCGGGCTGGCGGCTGATCGGCTACGACCTGCCGATCACCAGGCACAGGACGTACTTCGCCTGGGTCTGGCCGGAGCCGGAACACGTCCACATCGGCTGGCAGATGGGAACGTTGATGGACGATCCTCGCGGGCTGCTGCGCGGCGCCCACCTGCGGCTCAAGAAGGTGCGTTACCTGACCTTCGAACCCGGCCAACTCATACCGGCGCGCGTGGTCATCGACTTCACCCGTGACGCGGCGCGGATTGCCTCGCTGTCGCGCGCGGAACGGCAGCTGCTGGCGCTCTCCCGGTCAGCCTGATGCGCATCGCCACCTGGAACGTCAACTCGCTCAAGGCGCGCATGGACCGCGTCATGGAGTGGCTCGAGCGCGCCCAGCCCGACGTGCTGCTGATGCAGGAGACCAAGCTCGCCGACGACGACGCCCCGGTGCTTCCCTTCCGCATGCGCGGCTACGAGCTCGTTCATCACGGCGAAGGGCGCTGGAACGGCGTGGCCATCGCCGCGCGCTCGGCGGTGGACCCGGCCAGCATCGTGACCAACTTCGGCGATGGGCCGGTGCGCAACAGTGCCGCGGGCGCGGACACCAGCTTGGCCGAGGAGGACTTCAACCCGTTCGACGAGGCGCGCATGGTCAGCGCGGTCGTCGAAGGCATCCGCTTCGTCAGCCTGTACGCGCCCAACGGGCGGGTGGTGGGTTCGCCGTTCTACACCGGCAAGTTGGCCTGGTACGAGCGCCTGCTGCGCTGGCTCGGGCAGGCCGTTACGCCGGCCGACGCGCTGGTCATCGGCGGCGACATGAACATCGCCCCGACCGACGCCGATGTCTGGGACGCGGCCGCGGTCCATGGCGGCACGCACGTTTCTGCCGCCGAGCGCGAGGCGTTCGCCGACCTGCTCGCGTGGGGTCTGGTCGACGGTTACCGATCGACACGACCGGAGCCGAACCGCTTCACCTGGTGGGACTACCGTGCCGGCAACTTCCACAAGAACCTGGGCATGCGCATCGACCACCTCTTGCTGAGCGCGCCAGTGGCACAGCGCGTCAACTGGGCCGAGATCGACCGCGAGGCGCGCAAGGGAGTGCCCATCCCGTCCGACCACGCGCCGCTATTAATCGACCTCGACCAGCCCGGCGTGCCGCTCGATGCCGGTTGGGAAGGCGCGTTGCAGCGCATCGCCGCGCGCACGCGTCGCTAGGGTATTGGCGCCGTCATTCGTTGATCCGGAGTTGGGGGTGAGAGGAGTGGCACAGGTGTTCAAGGAGTTCCGCGACTTCCTGTTGCGCGGCAACGTCATCGAGCTCGCCGTGGCGGTGGCCATCGGCGCCGCCTTCGGCGCGGTCATCGGCTCGTTCACGGCCGACATCCTGACCCCGCTGCTCGGCCTGATCGGCGTGCCCGACTTCTCCAACCTGACCATCACCACGCCCGGGGGCGCAGTCATCGGGTACGGCACCTTCCTGAACGCGCTGGTGTCGTTCATCCTCATCGCGGCGGCGATCTTCTTCTTCGTCATCAAGCCGATCAACGCGCTCGAGGCACGCCGCCAGCGAGGCGTCCAGCAGTCGCCGACGACCAAGACTTGCACCGAGTGCGCGAGCACCATCCCGCTCGCCGCCAAGCGCTGCCCCAACTGCACCCAGCCCCAGCCCTAGTACCGGCGCTCGGTCGCACCTTCAGTCAAAAGTCGCCGTGGGCGATCAGGTATCGCACCCTGGTCGCGGCCTGACCCGGTTTTTCTACCACCGGTCGCCTGAAGCGACCTCTGCCAGGTAATGGCCCTGGTCGTTGGAGATTCGGTCGCCATGCGCGACTTCTGCCAGAAAGCGGCCGGAAGGTCAGTGCGAAGCCTGCCCTGGCGCGGGGCCGGCACTGTGATTGCGCCGGCCCCGGGACTGCTAGCCCTGCTGCTTGAGCCCGGCCAGGCGCGCTTCCACCTCCAGCTCGTCTTCGCTCTCGTCGAGGCTGGCGAACTGGTCCTCGAGTGACGAGGCCGAAACCTCGGCCATGCCGCGGGCCATCGCCTCCTGGCGCCGGATGCGCTCCTCGAAGCGGTTGAGATCGCTCGTCGGATCCATGACCGACACGTTCTTGACCGCCGTCTGGACCTGCATCTGGGCCTGGGCCATCTTGGCCCGGGCGACCAGCTCGTCGCGCTTCTGGACCAGCTCCTCGCGCTTGACGCGCAGCTTGTTGAGCCCATCCTTGAGCTGGTTGGTGAGGTTCGTCTGCTGTTCGATCTGGGTCTTGAACGTGGTCAGCTGGTTCTCGAAGCTCAGCTGGCGACGCAGCGCGATCTTGGCCAGGTCGTCGAAGCGGTCGGCCTCGGCGGTGGTGCCCTCGCCGCGCTTCTCTTCGGCCTTGCGCGATGCCGCGGCGGCCTTGGCGCCCCACTCGGCGTGCGCGCGCTGTGCCTCGCGGTTGTCGTCTTCGAGCAGGCGCAGGTTGCCTACTGTCTGGGCGACCGCCTGCTCGGCCTCCTCGATGTTCGAGGTGAAGTCGCGGATCAACTGATCAAGCATCTTCTCGGGGTCCTCGGCCGAATCGAGCATCGCGTTGACGTTCGCCCGTACCAGCTGGCCGATGCGCCCCAGAATCGACTGTGCCATGTGCTTCTCCTTCTTTCTACCAGCGACCGCTGCTCGAGCGACCGCCACCAAAGCCACCACCTGAACTGCCCCCGAAACCGCCGCGGAAGCCGCCGGAGCCGAAGCTACCGCCGCCAAATCCTCCACTGCTCGAGCGACCACCACCGAAACCCCCGCGGCTTCCGCCGCCAAACATCCCCCGACCGCGCGACGGCGCGCCGGAGGATCCCGAGAACCCTCCCCCACGTCGGCCGGCCAACATGCCGCCGAGGATAGCGCCGACGACGAGCGAGCCCAGACTGTCGTCGGGCCGTACCTGGCCAATGTCGAACTGGCCGCCGATCGGCGTCTCCTGCACCGCCAGCGAGTACGCCTGGTTGGCCAGGCCATCGGCCGCGCGGGCATGTTCGAGCGCCCGGGCGAGGTCTTCGTTGAGCATCTGCTCCGCCACCGCCAGGCGACGCTCGGCCTCGGCCAGCCTGTTGCGCGGCTCGCGCCCGATCGGTCGCGAGCGGCGATAGCCGTTGATGTAGTCACGTGCCCGAGAGACGTCCGCCTTGGCCGTGGCGATCGCCGCAATCGCGTTCTGCTCCGTCCGCCGGTGCTGCTCCTGCGCCTCGCGTGCGCCGGCAAGCAGCTTGTCCGTTAGCGTGTTCGTCTCGCCTGCCTTGCGCGCCGCTTCGAGCACGTCGGGCCGCGGAGCGTCCGCCATGCGCCGCGCGTCGGTGAGCGCCGACTCCGCCTCGGCCAGCGACGCGGCCAGCCCGGGCGGCGCTGCCTGGCCGAGGCGCGCGCGTGCCTCCTCGACGTCTCGGCTCGCATCGGCCAGTTGATCCTTGAGCTTGGCCGCCGCTTCGTCGAGCGAATTGGCCAGGTTGCTCACCCCGGTCGCCAGTGTCACGGCGTCCTCCAACGCGTCCTGCGCCTCGCTGGCGGCGACCGCCGTCGCCGACTTCTTGCCGGCTTCGAGCTGCTCGTGCGCCTTGGTGAGCTTCTCGCGCGCCAGGTCAAGCCTCTGTCGGGCAGCGTCGATGTTGCCCGAGACCGTCGCCGTGCTGGCATCCGCGTAACGCGCCAGGCGCGCCTGGTCAGCAGTCGTGCGCTGGATCAGCGCCTCGACGCGCGTCGCTTCGATCTCGAGGCTGGCGATGATCTCGGGCGCCTTGGTTTCCATGTCGCGCAGACGGGCCAGTGCGGCGGCCTGCTGGTCCACGGCAGCCTGCGCCTTCTGGGCGCGGGCGATGACCTCCTCGATCATCTGCCGGCGCTGTTCCGCTGTCTCCGGCTCACTGTCATCGAGCTTCTGCCCGATCAGGAACGCGGCATTCAGCTCCTCGCGCGCGCCGGCCAGCGCCTCCTTGAGCGGCCGCGCCTGCTCGGCGCCGAACTCAGCCTCGGCGAAACCAAGCTCCTGATCGGCGTCGCGCAGCGCGTCGTCGGTCTTGATCAGCAATGCGTTCGCCTCGCGGCCAAGCTGCTCCTGGGTCTTCGCCTCCTGGAAGGCAGCGCGCCGTTCGCCGCGCAGCCGTACCACGCGGGTGACCAGCAGCGCGACGCCGGCGACGATCAGCACGACCGCGAGCACGACCCCTAGCGAGATGCCGCCGCCGCTCTGACCCGGCGTTACCGGTGGCGCGGTCGGCTGCACCGTCGGTGGGGCGGCCGTCGGTGGGGCGGCCGTCGGGCCGACCTGCGGGAAGACACCGCCCAGCGCTTCGGCCGTGGAAATCACGGCACCGCCGAGATCGCCGCTGTCCAGGCCAGGCTCGAGCACCTCGGAACGAACCTGGTCGAGACTTGTTTGCGACACCAGGGCGGAGAGGTCGCTGCCGATCGTGATGGTGTCGGTGCGTTGCACGATGGCAACGACGAGCAGGGCGTCGCGCGCCGAAAGGCTCTGGTCCCCAACGGCTGCGGCGTAGTCGGTGATATCCATGCCCTCGGTCGTGTCGACGAATAGGACGTACAGCTGCACGCCGGTCCGGTCGAAAAGAGCCTCGAGGGCATCCTCGATGGTGGGACGGTCCGCGGCCAGCAGCCCGGTCTGGTCAGTCACCGCCTCGGTCAGGCGGGGAATCTCCTGGGCGACGACGGGTGAGGCGCCGACCACCAACGCGGCGAGCACGGCGAACGCGAGAGCCCAGCGCTTGATGGGCTGGGCGACCTTGAT
>Ga0209341_10004622_pt1 | contig 12645 bp, 15 predicted proteins | sample RifCSP13_2_FD_184020 | JGI IMG/M metagenome (GOLD analysis project Ga0209341, IMG submission 184020) | Soil microbial communities from Rifle, Colorado - Rifle CSP2_sed 13_2 (SPAdes) (version 2) | ecosystem: Environmental > Terrestrial > Deep subsurface > Rock core/Sediment | place: Rifle...
GGGGGCGTCCTCGAAGAGGTCGTGAATCACCGCGGCCTTGAGCAGCACGGGATCGATGATCTTGTAGTCGAGCAGGATGCCCATCGTGCTGATCTGGTGCCGGAACATGTTGCTTCCGGCCCTGCGCTTCACTCCGATCAGGGCCATCGCCTTGACGATGTACGGCGCCAAGGTGATGTTCGCCAGGTGCTCTTCGAGGTTTTCCATTTTCGGAACCGCTGCCTAGAGTTTATATGCCGGGACGGTTCGGCGGAACAAGCGAGAGAGCATCACATTCAATAGGAGGCCAGATACTGAGGGAGAAAGTCTACCGCCAGCAGGTGGAAGAACCTTCAAGAGTGGGATCCGCGACATGCTGACGGCGCTGCTGCACCGCCTTCGCGGTTGTGATACTCACGTCATTAGCTCTCACTAAGGCTTTTATGGTGGCTCTTAGCCGGAACCAAATCGCCTGACTTACAAATTGGACGTCAATGGTGCGATGCTCGGGTTCTTTTCACGATGTTGATGGCATGTGGGCGCTGATGGCGGGGAACCATCTTTTCATTGATGGACTCGGAAACTCAGTTACCGGACTTGAGGCGATGCGGAAGGCATGGCAAGCCTACTTTGCAATGGTTCCGGATTACTGGATCAGAGTAGAACGCCAGATCTACCAAGATTCCGTTGTCGCCATGTTTGGGAAAGCAGGAGGAACCCTTGCAAGTGACGGCCGGCTTGACAGGGCCAACCAATGGGAGATACCAGCAGCTTGGCAGGCCATTGTCAGTGGCGGTGGTGTTGGCAGGTTTTCGCAGATAACGAACCTGTCAGGAAGATCCTAGACGAGTTGGCCAAGGCGGCTACACAGCGGGACCAGTCCGATAATGTTGAACCAGAGAGGCACGGCTAATGGGGGCGCTTACATCGGCTTCAATCTTGATCGAAGACACTACGCACCTTGTGAAAGCAGAAGGCACGGATACACCTACGCGCGAGCCGAGTTGTTCACTCCTCCTGTGCTTATGGCCCACCGCCAAGACGCCGTCACCTCAGCGCTTGGCAGCGGCGGCGCTTGCGCCCTTCGCTTTGTAATTTACCTTGACGAAGAAACTCTTCCCCGGGGGTAGTAATTCTACGTCAAACTTCATGTAAGCCTTTTTTTCCGACTCATCTGTAATCACAACCTCGGTGATCTCTTTGTCGCTGTGGTGCACTTTATGGCTGCCATCTGAGCCGGTGCCATATGTGAATCCTTTATCGCACTCTATCGTGATAGAGTTGCCGCCACCGATTTTGACGCTTCCGTTTGCCATAGGTCTCCTTTCGATATTAAGGCTGGACTACTTACTTTCCAGCGAGCGCTTCGTTGAGTTGTTTGCGAAAGTCCTGAACGTCTGGCCTTGTTAGATAGCCCTTGTAACTTTCGGTTCCCCATTTCTGTTCAAGCTTTGAAAGTGCACTAGCCGCCTGCGATGCGCATTCGCGGGCCTTCCCTACATCGGTTCCGCGCTGGCTGGCACGTGCCGCAACAAGCCAGGCGCGCCATTCTGATTCCAGTTGTCCGGTGCGTAGGAAGATCTCTTGTGCTCTTAGCGCATTCGTCGACGCCGCTTGCTGGTCACCACTCTGCTGCATTGCCTCCGATAGTGCCAGCAGTGATTTCGAGACGTACCAGGGATCGTGCAAGCCGGTCGCCATCGCAAGAGCTTCCTCACACATCCGTCGTCCTTCACGCCTTGCTCCGGATAAAGACTGCGCCAATCCAAGCAAACACCTCGCCTCAATTGCGTTGCCAACCTGCGTGCCGGCCAGAGTGAGAGCTTTTCTGCTTTTTACAATCGCAGTTGAGAAATCCCGTTTGCTGAGTGCAAGATTGGCGTCGACTATACAGAGCCAGGTCATCAACGCCTTATTATCACTACCGGAACGTTCCGCCACGGCGGATGCCTGTGCAAGCGGTTCGCGCGCCTCTTCGTAGCGTCCCAGATGCCAGAGCGCGTTACCGCGCAAGGCTAAGTTGAATCCGATCATTTCTTGAAGGCCCAGGGATTGGGCGAGCGCGTAACTCTCCTCGAAGTGAGGAAGCGCTTCCGTGTATCGTTCCAGCAGCGCAAGCACATTACCGATGTCTTGATGTGCGAAACATCCCACCGACTTGTCACCGGTCTCTTCGGCAAAGCGAAGTTGTTGCTCGGCTGTCCGAATCGCGGCATCATAATCGCCTCTCATTCGGTATGCGCGCCCAAGGAGTATCAGCCCTAGTGAAGTCTCCTTGCGATAGCCCCCCTGTTGATAAAAGGCGAGTGCCGGCTGTAGATATTGTAAAGCTTCTTCCGCATGTCCCTGCTGCACGTTGGCACTTCCCAACATGAATTGCGCCCGAGCTTCGTTTCGACGCATCTTGAATCTTTGCGCGACCGCAAGTGACTGATTGTAGTATTTCTCAGCCTCAGCGTAATCGCCTCTATCGCCAAAGGTAATGCCAAGGTCAGTAAGTCCGCGCGCGGTTAAGTTCTCCATCCCATTATTTTGTGCCAATCCAACCGCTTCACTGGCGTATTGCTTTGCCTTCTCTGATTCGCCCGCGTTAGAAAGTGTGAAGGCCAACTGCAAGAGCGTCTTGATCTGCAGCGATTGATTGCCAGCAGCTCGCCCAATATCGAGCGCTTGCTGTAACTGGGCGCGCGCCTCATTGACCTCAGAAGTGAGCGAACCACGCTGGTAGTGAACCTCCGCTTTACCTTCGAAATTGCCCAGAGCCTCATAAAGCGCCTCGGCTTTATTGAAGGCTAAGTTGGCGCTGGCGGTGTCTTGCCTACGACTGTCGAGAACCCCGAATCGCAGGTAAGCAGTCGCGTATTGTGAGTTCAGGTTCATTGCCTTGATGTAATTCTCGATGGCCCTGTCAGTCTCGTCGTTCTTTTCGTAAGTACGACCCAGATCCACATAAACCTGCGGATCGCTGGGCGACAGCCGCGCGATCTCACCGTACGCTTTGATTGCGTTAGGAAAGTCCCGGATGACTGTGGCGTTGATGGCGTCGAAATAGAGACTTTCGATACGCGGCAGCAACGAGCGATCAGGCACAAGCGAGCTGACACGTAGCATCTCGTCTTTCGCTTTGTCTGTGTAATCAATCTCGGTCCAGGCCTCTGCAAGACGAGCGTGGGCCAGCGCAAATTTCTCGTCAACAACGATTGCTTGCTCCAGCGCCTTGCTCGCCTGATAGTAAGCACCGTTGCGCAGCGCATCCATTCCCTTGTTGTACCAATCCAACGCCACAGCAGCAGGCTTGTAAGGTGTGGGTCGCCGCCAGTGAATAATGCCCCAGATGCCGGTTGCGGTCAGCGCAATCGCCATCGTGAACGTGAGGAGCGAGAGACGCGGACGGCGAAGACTTTTGCTTAGCGTAGTTAATGCGCCACTGGGAATGGCCCGGAAATGAGAGGTCGATCCAGGTACTAGTCGCGGCGTGCGGTAGCCGTTAGTGCTCAGCGTTACGAGAACAGCTCTAAGATCTTTTAGCATCTCTTCCGCCGACTGGTAGCGCAACTCGACCTTCTTCTCAAGAGCCTTCATTGTTATGCGATCGAGTTCGGCTGAAACACGTGGGTTTATCTTTGACGGTGGCGGCGGATTCACATGAATTACCTGGGCCCCGATCTCAATAACGCTCGAACCCGAGAACGCTGCTTGTCCAGCAAGGCATTCGTATAGCAAGGCCCCTAGGGAAAATAGATCACTGCGCCCATCAACCGGTTTCCCAGTTGCCTGTTCCGGTGAGAGATAAAGCGGTGTGCCAACTACTACGTCACTGCGGGTGCGCGTTGTAAAGAGCGTCGCCGCGTCAGGATCAGCGCTATAGGCCGGCTCTTCATAGAGTTTCTTGGCCAGTCCGAAGTCGAGAACCTTGACCTGCCCCTGCTCAGTTACCACTACGTTTGAAGGTTTCACGTCGCGGTGGACGATACCGTGTCGATGTGCCTCCCCGAGGGCTTCGGCAACCGCGGCCACGGTCTCCACCGCCCGCGCAGTCGTCAATCGATTCTCGCGCAGTAGCTCGCTAAGGGGAACTCCTTTTACCAGCTCCATTACGATGTAAGGTTGGTGCTCAGGTGTTTCACCGTAATCGAATACAGTTGCAATGTTCGGATGACTGATTGCCGAAACGGCCCGGGCTTCACGCAAAAACCTCGCACGGTAATGGTGATCAGGGGAGCTTAGGAATTTCATCGCCACACGTCGAGCCAGTTGAGTATCCTCTGCGCTGTAAACGACGCCCATGCCACCCTCACCCAGTTTTTCGAGAATGCGGTAATGGGAGATAGTGCGGCCGATCATGTTCCGGGCACCTTTGAAAGGCGAGACGGGAAAAAATGATGAAAAGGAGCGAGCAGCTAAACCGAAATAATCGCTTCAAGCAGGTATTCTGATTAGCGGCATTCTGCTCCAAAGCCGGAGATAATTCAAGTGATCTTCCGAGGAGGGTGACCTGTCAAATTAGAACATGATTTTTCCGGCGAAATTAGCAAATAAAACGTCCGCTTTGAGCAATGTGGTCCGGGTTTCGTCAGAGGATTGCAGGCATGAAGCAGATGACGCAGTCCGCAGTGGAGAGCGATGAATCTACAGGACGGAATGTTACGGGCAATGGTCAGTTGGATGCTATCAGGTAGCTGGGATCCTGGGGATCAATCACCCAAACGAATACATCATTGTGTAGAGGCTCGGGAAAATCGGGCATTCTTAAACGAGCATCAGCATCAGGCGGCTTCAGCTCAGCTGAGTATTCTGGGATCGTGAGTTATACGACGCTCAGAATGGTTTCCGCCGCGATGCGGTAGCAATCAATTTTTGACAACGGTTCCCAATCAAATCGAGCAGGGTTCTGAATGAGCGTTACCTGGGGTTGAGAAGCGCAGTTGAACGCGACGTACAGCCAGTAGTCATCGCCCAAGCGTTGCGCCGTTTTGTATTCGTTTGCGGTAAGCGCTATCTCACCAACCGCAGCACGCCCCTTTACCTCGATGAACCGCGTCTCAATTCTTTCTCGTGAAATATCGGAGACCATCCGCCGCGAGATCAGATCAAAGCCACAAGTGTCGCTCTCTACACTTTCGACCTTACAGCCTCGCGCTTCCTCAAAAGCAATCGCCGCCTGAACCGCGATTCGTTCGATGGCAGCGAATCTCAGATCAGCCTGAGCCTCTTGTTCGCCAGACGGCCGAGTCACGGTGTAGCCGACGGCCTTGTACGCTTTCAAGCGCTTTTCGTACATGCGATTCAGTACTGGCACCGAAGCATCGACGTAGTCGTACACTCGAACTATGTGTTTGTTCTCATGAAGCCGATGCAGCCGCCCAACGTATTGCTGCAAAGTTCCACGCCACGAGATGGGCATAGCAAGGAACAGCGTATCCAGCCGAGCGTCGTCGAAACCTTCTCCAATGTAACGACCTGTGGCGATAATGACTCGTTGCTGGTCTTCCGGAACTGCTTTGATCTCCGACGCAAGCGCGTCACGTTGTTTCTTGCCCATTCCACCCTTCATCACAAAAACGTTGGGCACATGTCGCCCCAACCTCTCAAGCAAGAGCTGCAGGTGGTTCGTACGCTCCGTAAGCAAGAGCGGGAATCGCCCGTCTTCGATTGCGCCCACCACATCGGCGACGATAAGGTCCGTCCGCCGCTCATCATTGACGAGCGCTGTGTAGATCTCCTGTATGCCGATGCCATTCCATTCAGAAGGCACTGTGAATTCGGTCAGCTTGGGTATTACCTCGTATTGAAAAGCCGAAGCTGCGGCCTGCTTTTTACTGCTCACATTGAAGCGAATCGGACCGCATTGCATCAGGATGATTGGGTGGTGGCCATCTTTGCGAATTGGAGTCGCCGTCAATCCGACAACGTACCTTGCCTTGACCTTCCTTAGCACTCGTTCGAATGAGAACGCGGAGACGTGATGGCATTCATCCACTATCACCTGGCCGTATTCGGCCACTATGTCCTTCACTTTGCCCTTTCGAATCAGGCTCTGTATGACTGCTACATCGAGTCGTCCGGTTTGTGAGGTCTTTCCGCCCCCAATCTGGCCGATTTCCTTGCTGCTGAGTCCGAGGAAGAGCGCCAATCGCTCCCGCCATTGGTTCATTAAATGACGGCGATGAACTAACACCAGCGTATTCACCTTGCGCATTGCGATCAGCTGAGCAGCAACGGCTGTCTTGCCAAATGCTGTTGGAGCGCAAAGGATTCCGTCATCGCAAGAAGCCAGAGCCTTTGCCGCCTCTGTCTGACTCACACGACGATCACCGTGGAAATCAGCTTGGATAGGAACTCCGGTGAAGCGATGGTCGGTAATGTCGACTGCGATGCTTTGGGTCCGGAACAGGTCGAGCACTTCTTGCAATAAGCCACGAGGCAGAGCGATGTGATGAAGCAAGTCCTCAGCGCAGGCGATGACTCGGGGTTTGCCAAAAGTCGAAAGCCGCATCGCTTGAGTCTTGTAAAACTCCGGATTCTGAAACGCGGCGAGGCGGACCAAGCGATCAAGGAACACATCAGGTAAGTCCCTCTTTTCGATATAAATCAGATTTCCAAGTTTGATTGATACGCTTTGAGGCAACGGCTCCGTTATATCCCTAGCAGCAAGCCGTCCAGAGGGCGGAACGATCCAGGGATCACTGGCTTCATCGTAGTCGGATGCGCTGTGTTTGATGTTAATGACGTCGCCGGCTGGATACATCTTGTGGAGAAGAGCTTGAGTCTCGTCCGGGGCCAATCGTTTAATCGAAGAAAGGAATGCCCACTGGTCGTCGTACGGTCGGAGCCCGTCATCTACGAAAACGCTGTTGCCGTTTTCGCGAGGGCCGTGCTGCAACGGCAACGCAATGAGATTTCCGAATCCGCCTTTGGGCATCGTGTCCTGGCTTGGAAACAAGCGGTCATAGGAATCGAGACCCATCGCGTAACGCTGCTCCATCGTGCGGGTCAAGACGGCGCTCGCGAGCTTTCGTGCCAGTGCCGCCTGGATCGGACTTGTGAAGAATATCCAGACATGGCCTCCATTGCCCGATCGTGAACGTTCAAGCGCCGCAGGCACGCCAGTCTTGTAACACGTCTTCAAGAAGGCGCAAGCATCCGCTTCCCAGCTTCTCTTGTCGAAGTCCACCGCTACGAACCAACAGGTATCATCTTGTACTAAAGGATAGACTCCGATGGTTTGCTTGCCGAGTAGATGATCTCTGATCACTTCCTCGCTTAGAGGGAACAGCTTGCTGTGGCGAAACGACTTCTCCTTGCTACGACCAGCGGAAGCTCGTTGCTCCCAATCGCGAATGCCCGCGGGTGAATACCCAGTCTTACCGCTTCTCCCTTCCCACCTGGTTGCGTACACATCGTCTCTTCCCCGAAACAGACTCCAGAATAGTGCCACTTTGAGTTCTGGCGGAGAGGTAGCCGTTATAGTTGCCGCAGCTTGTGCTTTCTTGTTGTTATCCGTCAAGAACTGCTTAGGCGTCGGAGCACGGATATCTGGTGTTTGACCGACACGAAGCCTGAGCCGGGCGTTTTCCTCGCGCAGACGCCTGCATTCCGCTACCGCCTTTTCGAGTTCCGACTTCAGAATCTCATTGCTGGCCACGCCTCAACTCCCCTTGAAAAAGAGCATATTGTCGCGCTACGTGAACGATACCAACAAAAGCCAAGATCCTTCCAAATCGTCCGTTTCACGCACAGATGGTGCATATTAGAAGATCTTCCGTCACAGATGAATCGACTGTGATCAGGCTTCGAGTTGCTTGAGAATCTTTTCAAGATCGTCTGGTAATCCAACCCGACGCTCCAACGATGGCCACAACTCCAAAGCAGTGCACACTGTTTCGTCAGAAAGTGAAACTGTCTCCAGATCATCATGTAGGTACGGACGCTTTCCGCAATTCCAAGCGTCGCACGATCTGCGTCTTCCCGGCCAACATTCCTTCCACGAACATGTTCGACCGATGTACTTGCCTTGAGTATCTGCAAGGAAAATATCCGCGCCTCGATTCATCTGTTGAGCCCTGCCCTTGATCTTCCGGCCCAAACGCGCCAGGGGCTCGAGATCAATATCGTCATCAACCACTACCAGGAAGTCGATGTCTTTAGGATTCTGTTTGTTAGTCGTAATCGAACCAAGAAGCGCAACACGGCGAATTCCGGGGAGCTTCGTTACCGCCGAAACGAACCAAGGCAGGTGGGAAAGCAATTGCTCTCGCATATTAAAAGCAGAATCCTCATGCAGCCGGCGAAGGAAGCAAGGCCTGCTCGGAGCATTCCAATACTTCGCGCGCTAAGTCTCGGGTTACCGAAGGAAAGCATTCGAGGAATTCTTTCAACGAGTAGTCGTTCTCGAGATACTCGAACAAGATCTTGATCGGCACGCGAGTTCCCTTGAAAACGGGTTCGCCACCAAGAATGTGCGGGTAAATTGTGATTAAGTCGCCGGTATCCATGTCTTGAGTTTAGTCCAGCTCACGCTTCGCCGTAAATCTATGCGTGGGCCGTAGTACACGTGAGAATACGTGCCAGAATCTGGCGACTTGAAATATTACAGAACTTGTAATATTCTCCAAATGTGGAGGTTGAGATGACAGGAAACCACCTAAGGGTAGGGAGGGAGCAAAAGGGCTGGACTCAGGAACAGGCGGCCTCTAGGCTAGGCCTGTCTCAGCCTTACCTTTCTCTGTTGGAGAAAGGGATGCGACGAGTGCCCGAGAAATTGGCTCGCAAAGCCGCGACTGCATTTGGATTGTCTGCGGCAACTCTGCCAGTAGAAACAAGCTGGGAAAGCGTTCAACCCAAGGATGCGAACACTCTCGCTACGGACCTTGCATCTCTAGGATATCCGGGGTTTGCATATCTCAAATCAAAACGCAAAAAGAATCCTGGGGAAGTTTTACTTTCAGCATTAAGTGCCAAATGTCTTGAAAGTCGTGTTGCTGAGGCTTTGCCTTGGCTGTTACTAAGGTATCCTGATCTAGACTGGCAGTCGCTCGTCAGTGCTGCTAAGGTAAGGGATCTTCAAAACAAGCTGGGCTTGGTTACATGCGTAGCACGTAGAGTTGCTGAGAAACGTGGAGAGAACACTAAGGCTGCACTTCTTCGTAAGCAGGAGAAAGCCTTGGAACGGTCGCGACTATTCTTTGAAGATACTTTATGTAACGACTCGCTAACGCAGGCAGAGAGACGTTGGCTCGAAACAAATCGACCTGACGAAGCTAAATACTGGAGAGTCTTGACAGATCTTTCGCCAGAACATCTGAGCTATGCCGTCTAACTTCCCTCCTGAGCCATGGAAATCGTTCTTCACTGAAATAGATGCGTCTCTTGAAGAAGCAGTGGTGTTGCACTGTTTGGGCGGCTTTGTAATGACCATGCTTTACGGGTTAGATCGTCCGACTGCGGATGTGGATATCCTGCCGGTCGGGTCGAACGCTGCAACCGAATCTCTGATAGGCTTGGCCGGTCAAGGGTCCAAACTTCACAAGAAATACAGAGTCTATCTCCAAGTTGTTGGCGTCGCGCAGGTGCCGGTTAACTATGAGGATAGATTGACGGAAATGTTTCCGGGAACGTTTGATCACCTTCGTCTGTTTGCTCTCGACCCATACGATCTCGCGCTTTCGAAAATCGAGCGCAACACGCAACGCGACAGAGATGACGTTAAGCACCTCGCGCGAATTCTGCCCTTAGATCTCAACGTGCTGCAAGAACGCTATCGGAAGGAGCTGCGACCGGATCTGGGCAACCCGAACCGAGAAGATCTAACCCTAAAGCTCTGGATTGAAGTCATTGAAGAAGAGCGCTGGAGCAGCTGAGATAGTTATTAACTGGCACTATGTATCACGACTAGAGGCACACTGGCATGCGACGGGGAGAAATCTTTAGCCTTCAATGGTCTGACCTCGATTTCGAGCGTGGATTGATTCACGTTCGAATTACCAAGAATGGCAAGAACAGGCTGATCCTTGCAACCAGGCTTTCAAGACCGTGACTGTGGATTTCGCCAACGGGCTAACCGTTCCTTACGGCCCTTGCCAATCACACGAACATGAGCGCCAGTACCGATTATCACATCGTCACGCTTGAGCCCAGTCATCCCCGACAAACGCAAACCCGTTTGCACCGCTACTAAGAGAAATGCATGATCGCGGCGGCCGAACCAAGTGTGCTGGTCGGATGCCGCGAGCAAGCATCAACCTCCACCCGTGAGAGAAACCGTACTAACGTGCGCGTGAAACGCTTGCTTGGAATGGCGAGCACGCGCTGGATCTGGGCGGAATGGGGCTGGCAGCTCGAAAGCCGCGTAGCGGAAGAAGGAGTGGAGCGCGGTCAGGCGCAGATTACGGCTGCGAACGCTCAACCCTCGTTGCTTCTCCAGGTGCTCGAGAAAGGCCACGACCAGCGGAGCGTCAATCTTTTCGAACCTTAGCTTTGAGGGCGGCTTGTGCAACTGTTGCTGCGCAAACTTCAGGAATAGCCGGAAGGTGTCGCGATAGGAACTGATGGTATGCGGGCTGACCTGCCGCTGCTGCATCAGTCGTTGTGTAAAGAAGCGCTCCAGAAGCGGAGCGAAGCCGGTATTGACGGTCATGATCGATCCTCCCATCGTCGCTCCAGCCGCCGCATCGCTTCTCCCATCAACTCAGGCCAGGCGCTCAGATACCAGTAGGTGTCGGCGACATGCACATGGCCCAGATAAGCGGAGAGAATAGGCAAGCGCCGTTCGGTATCCTCGCCAGCGCGGTACCAGTGCAAGAGTGTCTTCACGGCGAATCGATGTCGCAAATGCCGCATGCGGCATTAAAGACATTTATTTGCCGTCCATACCTTACGACGCTGGTATCGAGACGGGGAGGATCTGGATGCCAAACTTCCTCTTCTGGCCACCTACCTCGGGCATCAGCATCTTTCCGGAACTCAGCGTTACCCTTCATCTCACCTCCGAACTTTTCCCGAGATTACCGCACGAGCGGACGCGGCTTTTGGTGACGTCATTCCGCGGAGGAGCGAACCATGAAACCCACCGATTTCTCCGTTCACGTGACAAGCTTCTTGACGCATTATCTGGCAGCGCAGCGGAATGTCAGCCCGAATACCATCAAGGCGTACCGCGATGTGTTTACTCTGCTTCTGCGATTCTGCCGCGATGTGCGGGGAATCGTTCCGGAAAGGCTATGTCTCGCACAGATCGATGTTTCGTTGGTGGAGGCATTCCTGGATTACTTGGAGAGAGAAAGAAAGTCTTCATCACGCACACGAAATCATCGCCTTGCGGCCTTGCACGCATTCTTCCGATATGTTCAGGCTGAAGAACCGGACCGCATGCTTCAGTGTCAAAAAATCCTGCTATTCCACAGCGGAAACACGCTCGCCCCAGGGTCGCCTACCTTTCGAAAGAAGAGTTGGCTGAGATCTTGGCGCAGCCGGACCTCCGAACCGCAGCTGGGCGAAGAGATGCAGTTTTGCTGAGTATCCTTTACGACACTGGAGCGCGCGTTCAGGAGTTGATCGATCTTTCAGTCGGAGACGTGCGATTGGATCCACCCGAATAGCTGCGCCTTCTGGGAAAGGGACGCAAAATGTGCAGAGTGGCATCTCGCTCGACATGATCCGGGACTTCCTCGGTCACGTGGATGTTAAAACAACTCAGATCTACGCGAGGGCAAATCTCGAAATGAAACGAAACGCGCTTGAGAAAATCAGCGAGCCTTCACCAGTCAAAGCGATTCCAGCCTGGCAGCAGAACAAGGATCTTCTTGACTGTGCTACATGTGATCGATGAGGTCTGGCAAATGTCTGGCAAGAATTTACCCCAAGGTCTCAGGTTGAACTCTTGGATCATTTTAGATAAACGTCCAATGTTTCAATCTAAAAAGACGGGCAAGCAGGACCTATTGTAAACACATTATCAACAGCAGACAGGCATGCGCCTTTTAAAAGGTCAAGCGGCGGGCCTGGTTGCCAAGGTCTCGCAGCTTGGCTCGTTACCCAATGGCTCAGTATTTGCGCGCAGCAAACGCGAATTCAGTCCAAACTGTCCAATCCGCGCGAACGCACCCTTGAAGCATTCGACTTTCTCCCGCCTGGGAAATTGCACACACACACACCGCTGAGGATTATTTCCCAGAACGTCGGCATGAGTTTTGGATACCTTTCCAATTTGCATCATTAAGCTCATGGAATGCGGGTTGCTCAAAGGGGCCTTGAAATTCGCGATAGGGTTGAATTTCCTGAACCCCAGTTTAAAGTTGAGAAGCGCTGAATGCAGTTCCTGGCGCTCCCCAATGAGTTTGGCTTTGCGCCGGGCCCGGTTCCGTGCCGAGAGCAAAAGTATGATCTTCAAGCGACGAACTCAAGGGTAGCGGTTACCGGGAATTGATGGGTTAGGCATACTCGGCCGCTTGAGCCAGACGGGGCAAGCCATCCCATTCATTCTGGTAACTGCCTACTACTCAGCCGAGCTGGTCCAGACGGCGCAAGCTCAAGGCGCGCGTGCGGCCCTACACAAAACCGCAAGTCGGAAGCTTCTATTTCAGCTTCTCGTACTCTCGCTTTGCTTCCTGAAGGATCGGAATGTTCTGGTCGGCGTCTTTCCAGAGCCCGAAAAAGTTCTGGTAAGCG
>Ga0209341_10004626_pt1 | contig 12641 bp, 8 predicted proteins | sample RifCSP13_2_FD_184020 | JGI IMG/M metagenome (GOLD analysis project Ga0209341, IMG submission 184020) | Soil microbial communities from Rifle, Colorado - Rifle CSP2_sed 13_2 (SPAdes) (version 2) | ecosystem: Environmental > Terrestrial > Deep subsurface > Rock core/Sediment | place: Rifle...
CCCTGACCGCACCGGTGGACCGGCGTGCCTGATCGAGCCGAACCGCCGCCCCACGCCACCTCGGGCCCTGTCCGAGCCCGAGCGGACCGAGGTCCTGGAGGTGCTGCACTCGGGGCGCTTCGCCGACACCGCCCCGGCCGAGGTGGTGGCCACCCTGCTCGATGAAGGCACCTACCTGTGCTCGGAGCGCACCATGTACCGCCTGCTCGCCCGAAACGGGGAGGTCCGGGAACGGCGTGACCAGCTCCGCCACCCCGCCTACGCCCGCCCGGAGCTCCTGGCCACCCGCCCGTGGGGGTCAGCGTGATCTCCACCGGATCGGGTGTCCGGCCGAGGACGACGAATGGGAACACCTGGTCGTAGCCGGGGTGGGTCGAACCGCCCAACCGGACCAAGTCCTGCGGCGTTAACCCCCACGGCCACCACATCGATGCGCTGGAGCGTCGGAGCGAGGTCTTCGAGATCCGTCGGCGAAGCCACTCCCCCGTCTGGATGCGGGCACCGATCGAATACGAGAGAGACTACGGCGGGGAGCCAACCGCCCCACTCCAGAGTCGTGCAAGCCGACTCCACGAAACCCGCTGCTTCTTCTCGCTCACCCACCTCTCCTCGGGGACCGGAGCGACCATCGTCCCAAGCGGCTCCGCCCAGGGAAACCGTCACCCAGCAGGGCCCGCGTCACGGCTCCTTTGCTACGATGATGCCCTGGTGCGCGCCAAGGCGGTTCTTCCCGCCCTCGTGGCTCTGATGCTGTTGGTTTCGTCGTGCGGCGGATCCGACACCGGCGACGGCTCGGGCGACGCGTGGAAGCCCTCCGAAGCGACGATTCCGCCCGCCATCGCAGCCGTCGTCGAGGATGTGAGCCTCCCCGACGTGTCCCCCGATGAGGGCGTCAGCGAGGCATGGCACCAGGTGCGGGCCCTGCTCGTCGCCGAACTGGGTCTGGGCGACGTCCTCACCGACGAGGCCTTCGCGGCGATGGATGCGGCAGCCGCCCAAGCGATCGCCGACGCCTTCCCCGACCTCGGACAGCCCGCGCAGGGCTTTCACGGGTTTCGCCAGTCCCAGACCGACCCCCTGCCGGGATCACCAGGGGTCGGAGGCACACTCGTGTCCGGCACGGTGGCTCTCACGCTGTTCCGCGACATGTGGAACGATCTGCAGCGCACGACGACGACACCGGAGGCCCGCACCGGCAGCCAGGAGTTCGACTGTGCGACCGACGCCGGCAGGGCGAGGGGTGGTGCCTGTGTCGGGGGGAACAGGAACGCGAAGTCGGTCGTGTCGGGCTCCATCAAGATGGAGGGCCGCAAGATCATCGCCGACCTGACGGTCACCACCACCTACACCGTCGACGAAAAGGCCTACACCGAGGTAGCGCGCATCACCGGTGAGGCCGACGCCTGCCCCGACGCCGAGGGCACCCTGGCACTTGCCGCCGAGCTGGAGCTGACGATCAGCGGCGACGGGAGCTCGTCCCGGTCCACGTTGGGCGGGACGGCAACAGGGCATGTGGGGGACGACGCATGGCTGCAGTCAGTCGACCTGGACGTGGCGACGACCGACAGCGCCACGGGACCGATCCCGCTCGGGTTGACCTACCGATCCGGAGTTTCGAACGGCCCCAAGGGCGACGTCTCCATCTCGCTGGACGACTTCATCGGGGCGCGCGGCGGAGGGAACCTCGACCGGTCCCAGTTGGTCGTGCGGGTGCTGATCATCGTGATGTACGGCAAGGCGTTCGCGGAGTCGGTGTTCAGTTCGGCCCAGGACGCATGGCGCAACGGCGCGTGCGTCACCATCGAGGTGCCCGAGGGCCTCAACTTCGACACGGCCGCCCATGAGCCGGTGACCGTCACCGCTCACGTGAAGCACAAGTGGGAAGGCGGCGACCTGGCAGTGCCCGTCACCGCGAATCTCACGGGCACCGGCAGCGTCGTGCCGGGCCGGATCGATCCGGCACCCGACACCTTCATCATCACCGCCGACGCCGCTCCCGGGGTCACCGCAGACCTCGAGACCGTCTCCCGCCGGGGGCGCGACACCGAGTCGGTCCGGATCGACGTCGGCGCCTGGGTGGCATCGACCGTGAGCGGGAGAATCACGGTGTCAGGTGTCGTCGCCAACGTCCATGAGGCGTTCACCCTGGAGGGCACCTTCGAGGGTGGCTCGGCCACGCTCAGCTTCACGCCGACCAGCGACCAAGGCGGCACCATGTCGTACTCGGGCGGTGGCAGCGGGGTGACCGTCAGCGGCGACGGCACGTACACGTTGACCGACGACCGTGACGGTTCGTACACGCTCAGTTACTCGAGTTACGGTTGCACCTCTGTCGGCACCTGTGCAGACCAACAAGCAGTCATCAGCCTCGACCCTCAAGACCCAAGCTGACCGCCGCATCCAGCGCCGATCTCTGATGTCGGCAGGGAGGCTTGAGCCACCGAGCCTGGATTCACCGTCGAAAACCTCGGGTGGCTCGGCGGGACAGGGTGACTCCCGAGCGACTCCCGTTCGCGGCAGACCGGGTCGTGACCCATCCGGAGGAGACGCGAACGAAATCAAGCCACGCGCCCACTTGGCAAGAGCAGGCGAGAGAGCGGGTGTCGAACGGCTCGCGCGACGGAGGCCTCGGAGGATCGAATTGGAACGCCCAGACAAACGAAGAACCTAGGCAGTACCTGAACCGCCCTGGGTTCGGTAGAGACTCGGGCTATTGGTTTCCGACCCCGGTGGGGGCGGCCTGTTGGGCAGCGTAGAACGCTGCTTCGAACTCTGCGGGTGGCACGTCAGCGCAGTGACCGTGGAGGCGGTCCTCGTTGAACCAGTGGACCCAACTGAGGGTGGCCACGATGAGAGGAATCCGTTCGTCTGGCGCGATGCTCTCAAGGCCGCTTGAGAGGATGCGAAGGCAGTTCCGGCAATGCGGCGCGTAGACGCCGGTACCCCAACCGTCAAAGGGTGGTCCTTCCCCTGGCTCCATCTCGATCCATTCACGACCGCACAGCGTGCGATGGTTCCAGATCGGATCAAGCAGAGCGCCGAGATCGTATCGGGTGGCCCAAGGTTCCGTCCCGGTGCGCCCCTCTGCGAGTGCAGGACGCCCCGGCTCGTCGCCCTCTGCGAGGCGCGCGATGTGGCTAGACGAGACGCCGACGAGCAGGTACCGCTTGCCACGGACCACGAGTTCATTCAGCCCATGCAGCATCTCGGACTCAGACCTCAAGAAGACAGACTGCAAGTCTATGGTCCTCCGCGACGTGCACCCCTCTTGGATCGGCCATGCCAAGGTAGGTCGGCCCGACAATGTCCCTGGTTCACGATGTTGTCCACTAGAGACGAGTCGGATCCCATTCCCCGGTGATCCGTCCAGAAAGGATGAGGTCCACGAGCCGTCTCACAATCTCGAGGGCCTTGTCTGCGTTGAGGATCTCGAAGTTCGGCACGGTGGCTGCGATCCTCCGGTAACCCTCATGCCAGTCGTCGGCAGTGGGCGGCGATTCTCACCAGGAGCGACCTGCAGGCTCCGGCGCTGTCGGCAGTCGTCGCACGCCTGCCCGCGTTCCTCCTCCCTCCCGCCGCGTTGATCGCCAAGGGCGAAGCCTTCGACGAGACCTGGCAGCCGTCAGGCCCGTGGGGATCTCGGCCAGAAATCTCGTCCACAGACGGGTGAGCGAGGGTCGAATCGAAGAGTCGACACGGCCCTCCAGCGGCAGTTACGTGATCGGCGTGTGCGATGGATGTGCGATGGAGGCCTCAGAAGCCGGATTGAGGGGAGAGCCCGCTCAGCGGAAAACCCTTGCGGTGCAAGGGTTTTCCGGTGGTAGCGGGGGGAGGATTTGAACCTCCGACCTTCGGGTTATGAGCCCGACGAGCTACCAGGCTGCTCCACCCCGCGTCGTGAACAATGAGTGTACGGACGCTGCCCCTCATAAGCAATGCCGGCCACCCGGCGGCGTTCGGGGCCGTCCGCTACCGTTGCGCCGCCACGACGGGCGTCCGACCCGTGGCGGAAGTCGACCGTCACTGTTGTCGCGATGCGCGATGTGCCGTACCGGACCGAGGGGGATCGTTGACCACAGCGGCAGTCTCCCTAGTCGGCATCACCAAACGGTTCGACGACGTGGTCGCCGTCGACGGGGTGACCCTCGACGTCGTCGACGGCGAGTTCTTCTCGCTGCTCGGCCCATCGGGATCCGGCAAGACCACCTGCCTGCGGATGATCGCCGGCTTCGAGGCCCCCACCGAGGGCAGGGTGCTGCTCCACGGGGCCGACGTCACCGATCTCGCCCCCTACCAGCGCGACGTCAACACGGTGTTCCAGGACTACGCCCTGTTCCCGCACATGACGGTGGAGGAGAACGTCGGCTACGGCCTCAAGGTGCGGGGGGTGGACAAGACCGAACGCTCGACAAGGGTGGGCGAGGCGCTCGACATGGTGCACCTGGAAGGGTTCGGAGAGCGCAAGCCCGGCCAGTTGTCCGGCGGGCAGCGGCAGCGGGTGGCACTGGCCCGGGCTCTGATCAACCGGCCCCGGGTGATCCTCCTCGACGAGCCGCTCGGCGCCCTCGACCTCAAACTGCGCCATGCCATGCAGATCGAGTTGAAATCGATCCAGCGCGACGTGGGGATCACCTTCATCTACGTGACCCACGACCAGGAGGAGGCGCTCAACATGAGCGACCGCCTCGCCGTGTTCAACCACGGGACGATCGAACAGGTCGGACCGCCCCAGGAGGTCTACGAGACGCCGCGCAGCGCCTTCGTTGCCGGATTCGTCGGCGTCTCCAACGTGGTCCCCGCATCTGTGGCCGAAGCGCTCACCGGGCGCGCCGAGGCGTTCACCGTTCGCCCGGAGAAGATCTCGCTGCACGTCACCGGGGCGCCCGCATCGGACCCCTCGACCTGTGACGTCGGCGGAACAGTGGTCGACGTGATCTACCTCGGCATGTTCACGAGATATGCGGTCGAGGTAGCCCACGGCACCACCCTCGAAGTGGTCCGGCAGAACCTCGACGCCCCACATCGGGAACGGGGGCTCCTCGGAGCCACCGTGTACCTGCAGTGGCGGCGCGACGCCTGCCGGCACCTCTCCGGGGGTTCAACGGAGGAGAACCAAGGAGGAATGCAATGATCAAGCGCCGCTTTCTGGCGCTGGTGATGCTCGTCGCTCTGGTAGCGGCGGCCTGCGGCGACGACGATGCCACGACCGGCGGACCGCTCACCGAAATCGGTGAAGGCGAGGGCGCGGTGTCGATCGTCGCCTGGGCCGGCTACATCGAGGAGGGCGCCGTCGATCCAGCATACGACTGGGTGACCCAGTTCGAGGCCGACACCGGATGCAACGTCACGGTGAAGACCGCCGGCACCTCGGATGAGATGGTGGCACTCATGACCGAGTCCACCGACTACGACCTGGTGACGGCATCGGGTGATGCGAGCCTGCGGCTGATCGCCGGCGGCACCGTCCAGGAAGTGAACACCGACCTCATCCTCTCGTGGGACAAGGTCGACCCGCGCCTCCAGGAGGCGCCGTGGCACTTCGTCGACGGCAAGCACTACGGCGTGCCCTACCAGTGGGGCTCGAACGTGCTCATGTACAACACCGAGGTGTTCGGCGACACGCCGCCCACCTCGTGGAGCGTCGTGTTCGAGGAGCAGACGCTCCCCGACGGCGAGTCCAACGTCGGCCGTGTCGAGGCCTACGACGGCCCGATCTACATCGCCGACGCCGCGTTGTACCTGATGTCGACCCATCCCGAGCTGGGCATCACCGACCCGTATGCGTTGAACCGTGACCAGTTCAATGCAGCGCTCGACGTGATGCGCACCCAACGCGACGTGGTGTTCCGCTACTGGCACGATGCCTACGTGCAGATGGACGACTTCACCAACGAGGGTGTGGTCGCATCGAGCTCGTGGCCGTTCCAGGTGAACATCCTGCAGTTCGGCGGTGCCCCGATCGCCAGTGTCGTCCCCGAAGAGGGAGCCACCGGATGGGCGGACACCACGATGCTGCACGCCAACGCGCCGCATCCGAACTGCGCCTACAAATGGTTGGAATGGTCGATCAACCCCACGCTCCAGGGTGACCTGGCCGCGTGGTTCGGCTCGGTCCCGGTGAACCTCGAAGCCTGCACGGGCAACGAGCTGCTCACCGACGCCGGGTGTGACACCAACGGTCTCGGCAACTTCGACCAGATCCATTTCTGGAAGACGCCGCAGGCCGACTGCTTCGGCCTGGGCGGCGAGTGCGTCGCCTATCACGAATGGGTGACGGCCTCGGTCGCCGTCATCGGCGGCCGCTGAGGTCGCACGGAGGAGCCGGGGGCCTGCTGGCCCCCGGCTCTCCGCTTCCATGGTGACCGAGACCACCACCGCCGGAGGGATGCAACGCATCTCGGGGGCGCTCCACCGTCGCCCCGGGCTGCGGCTCGTCCTCCTGCTCGGACTCCCCTTCATCTGGATCGTCGGGGTCTACGGCGGATCCCTCGTCGCGCTGCTCTCCCAGTCGTTCTTCACCCTCGACGACTTCTCCGGGACGGTGGATCGCACCCTCACCCTGGAGACCTGGGGCGATCTGTTCACCGACTCCAACATCTCGATCGCGATCCGCACCACCGTGATGGCGACCGCGGTCACCATCGCCTCGGCGATCATCGCCTTCCCGATCGCCTATTACACCGTCCGGTACGCCGGGCGCCGGCTGCGGGCGGTCTTCTTCATCCTCGTCCTCATCCCGCTGTGGTCGTCGTACCTGGTGCGGGTCTACTCGTGGAAGCTGATCCTGGCCCGTGAGGGCATCCTCTTCTGGTTCGTCGACAAGCTCGGCCTGAACTTCCTGCTCGATGGAGCCCTCTCCGTCCGCGGCATCGGAGGCCCCTCGCTGTCGGCGTCGGCGCTGGGGCAGTTCATCGTCTTCGTCTACATCTGGCTGCCCTTCATGATCCTGCCCATCCACGCCGCCCTGGAACGGGTCCCGCAGTCGTACCTGGAGGCCTCCGCCGACCTCGGGGCGAGGCCGTTCCAGACCTTCCGCAACGTGATCTGGCCGCTGGCGATCCCGGGGATTGCCGCCGGTTCGATCTTCACGTTCTCACTGACCCTCGGCGACTACATCATCCCCACGATCATCGGGGACTCCTCCCCGTTCGTCGGGTGGGCGATCTACTCGTACCAGGGGGTGTCGGGCAACCTGCCGCTAGCCGCCGCCTTCACCTTCTTCCCGATCGTGATCATGGGGATCTACCTGTACCTGGCGCGGCGCGCCGGAGCGTTCGAGGCCCTGTGATCAAGCGCAAGCACCTCGGGCTGCGGATCTCCACCTGGGCGGTGCTGCTCTTCCTGCACTTCCCGATCGCGATCGTGTTCCTGTATGCCTTCACCACCGAGTCGTCCTCGTTCAAGTTCCCCCCACCTGGGCTGACCTTCGACTGGTTCGGCGTCGCCTGGAACAACGGCGAGGTCCGCGCCGCCCTCTCCCTGTCGCTGCGGGTGGCGGCGATGGCGACCGCCATCGCCCTCATCCTGGGGACGATGGCGGCGGCGGCGGTATGGCGGCGGCGCTTCTTCGGGCGCGAGGCGGTGTCGCTGTTCATCGTGCTCCCGATCGCTCTGCCCGGGATCATCACCGGGATCGCACTGCGATCGGCGATCTCGATCGGCGGGATCCCGTTCTCGTATTGGACGATCGTGATCGGCCACGCCACCTTTGCGGTGGCCATCGCCTACAACAACGTCGCCGCCCGGATGCGCCGCACCTCCCCGTCGCTGTTGGAGGCGTCTGCCGACCTCGGCGCCAACGGATGGCAGACGTTCCGCCACGTCCTGCTCCCCCAGATCCGCCCGGCGCTCATCGCCGGGGGGATGCTGGCGTTCGCCCTCTCCTTCGACGAGATCATCGTCACGACGTTCACCGCCGGGAACCAACAGACGCTGCCGATCTGGATCTTCTCTTCGCTGGTGCGTCCCCGGCAGCGCCCGATGACCAACGTGGTGGCCATGTTCGTGGTGGCGATCACGTTCGTTCCGATCGTGCTCGCCACCCGGCTCACCCGGAACACCGAGGGGACGACGGGGTGAGGAGATCAGAGATAGAAAAAGGGAACCAGGAATCAGGGGGTCACGGTTCAGCCGGGCGATTGTCGGTTGGAGGGTCGCTTCGCCGGCAGTGGTCCCTCGTGGGCGCAGTGTCGCCAACGATCAACTTGTGGTGATGAACAGGGCGTCGATCGTGCTTCTCCAACGAAGATCGGAAGCGATCGCATCACCTGCCACTCCGACACGTGGCCCAGGACCCCGCCACATCGCTGCGCAGATCGGGCAGAGTGCTACTTGCCAGGCGATCGAGTTCTCGAACGCACGATGAGGAACCTCGTTCAGGGAAAGAAGTCCTCGCGGACAACACGAAAGCTTGTCAACCCGGTGGCTCCGCTGTCTCAAAGGAAGTGGGTCGGGTTCGCCGGTCCCGCGAGCGGCGACGCATCGAGGACAGATCTAGGGAACGAGCTCCCAGGTGGCGAGCCATGTCAGCGCATCGTCGAGCGGCAGCATGGTTTCCAGGTGGAACCTGTATCCGTTCTCTTGCCACTCCGCGTAGCCCAGACCGACGAGGTTTGTGGCTCCACATCCCTGTGCTCCTCTGATCGCCTCCCCCTGCCAGACTTCACCGGACGCCCCCCAGGCGCGGTCGTCGCACGTCGGTAGACCCGAGGCGACCGGTCGGCCATCGAGTGAAAGGGACAGCTCGTCGCCTTGCAGCGTGAGCGTCATGAACAGCACCGCTGAAGAAAGCGCTGGCGGTGGGCCACCTTCCTTTATCCAGAGCAGGGCGCTGGATTCGCTTCCCTCTAAGATGTCTCGCGGTACCAGCATCATCACACCATGCTCATCGAGTGCGGCCACTGCCTCGCTCATCGCCGTGGCATCATTGGCGGGTTCCCACTCCGCTTGGAACACAATCGAGGCAACCCCCATGAAGGTGGTTGAGCCCTCGCCGAACGTAGTGCTGCTGCCAGGTGGACCTGTGGTGTCGGGCGTCGACACGGATAGGCAGGAGGCAACCAGAGCCGCGCTCCCCGCAATCGCAACAAGAACGAGCCACCTTGGAGTCATCCACTCGACCTTCCCACCAATACCAGTTGGACGCCGGCGGCGCCGGTCTAATTCCCGTTTTCCGTGTCGCTCCAATTCACCTGTACGCGGCCCGGACACTCTCACGGACCCTCGGTTGTCAGCCCAGCGTTCAGAACTCACAGCACCAGACCGATGGTGTCATCCCCATCGTCGTCCCAATCACCTGCTACCGGTGTCACAGGGGTCCCTTGGTCATAGGCGAAGGTGAGGTCGGCGACTCCTTGGGTGTTTGAGTTGCGCAGGTAGAACGTTCGGTTTGAGAGCCGGTACAAGCCGATCGTGTCGACCCCGTCGTTGTTCCAGTCGCCGATCACAGGGATGTCGCCCGGGTTACCAAAGTAGAAGACCATGTCGGCCACACCTTGGGTATTCGTGTTTCTTAGATAGAAGCGGCCTTCGGTTGGCCTGAATACCCCGATCGTGTCGATGCCATCGCCATTCCAGTCACCAGTGACAGGGATGTCTCCGGGGTTGCCGTAGTAGAACATGTTGGTGCTGCCACTGGAGTTGCGAAGCCGGTACCGCGCTTCGGACGGCCTGAAGGTGCCGACGTCGTCCGCCCCTCCATCCCAGTCCCCTGTCACCGGAAGGTCCGAAGCCTCGGGACCCCCTACCCGCCCAACGCCGCTTCGAGGAGGTCCTGCGCCTGGGCTATCAACCGCTGCGCTTCGGCCACCTCGGCCTGGTAGGTGGCGAGATCGGCGGCGCGCAGCGCCGCATCCGCCCGGGCAAACGCGGCGTCGGCGCGGGTGAGCAACTCGGCCACCGCAGCCGTCACGTCATCGGGAAGATTGTCGTCGGGGGTGCCATCGTCGACGGTGGGAGCGTCTCCGAACACCGCGGTGAGCGCCTCGGCGAGGGTGTTTCGCATCACGATCCGGTCGCCGAAGACCACCACCACCCGCTTGAACTCGGGAAGGGCGGCGATGTTGGTGCCCGGCGTGCCGCCGGTGCTGTTGGCGCTGATGTAGATCGGCTGCACGTAGAGGATCGACTCGTCGATCGGCACCACGAGCATATTCCCCTGGATGACCTCGGAGCCCTCCTGGCTGAGCAGGGTGAATTCGCTGGAGATGGCCGGGTCCTGGTTGATCCGGGCTCCCACCTGGCCGGGGCCGTTGGTGGAGGAGTCGCGGGGAAGTTGGAAATCGACCAGCGCCCCATACTCGTCGAAGTCCGACTTGGCCACTAGGAACGACACCATGTTCGGTCGGGTCGCCGGGGTGAAGGGCTGCAACGCCAGATAGGTGAGATCGTCCTCGCCGGGCAGGCTCATGAGCAGGTAGTAGGGCACCATCGGGCGATTCTCGGCGCGGAACGCCACCCGCAACTCCTCGCGCTGCGTATTCGACGGATCGCGGGCGATCTGCCAGGGATCGCCGTTGTTGAAGAAGACGCGGGGGTCGGTGACGTGGTAGCGGGTGTACACGTCCGACTGCACCCGGAACAGGTCCTCGGGGTAACGGAGGTGCTCGGTGAGACCGGCCGGGATCTCGGACAGGTCGTCGAATAGCGCCGGGAAGATCGCCCGGTACGCCCGGATCAGCGGGTCGGTGTCGTCGATGACGTAGAACCGCATCGTGCCGTCGTAGGCATCGATCGTCGCCTTGACCGAGTTACGGATGTAGTTGAAGTCCGACGGCAGCGTCGAGTTGTCGCGGCTCAGACGCCCGGTGGCCGCGATCCCCTCCTGGGCGGTGGCGGCGTCATCGCCGGCGGGCGTCGAGTACGGGAATCGGTCGGTCACCGTGTACAGGTCCTGTACCCACACCAGGCGCCCCTCGAGCACCACGAGGTAGGGATCGGAGTCGGTGTAGAGGAAGGGCGCCGCCTTGGCGATGCGGTCGCGCAGGTTGCGAACCATGAGCACCCGGCTGTCGGAGGTGATTTGGCCGGAGATCAGGGTGTTGACGTCGGCAAAACGCAGGGCGAATGCCACCCGGCGGAAGATCGACCCGGCCGCGATCCCGCCGGTGCCGTCATACGAATTGTACGAGACGGTCTCTTCGCCCGACTCGACCGGTGAATCTACCTCCTGCTCCTTGGTGCCCACGATCACCCACGAGCCCGATGCGAAGTCCTCGCCAAAATAGATCCGGGGCTGGTCGATGATTAACGCCGCCGGCACCGCCTCGTCGGGATTGATGTCCTTGACGAGGAAGTCGGGCTGTCCCTCGGGGGTCACCGTGTTCGCCGGGCTGAGGACGGCGCCGTAACCGTGGGTGAAGACCAGGTGCCGGTTGACCCATCCGGCGTCGGGGATGCTGGAGTCGTTGAGCTCGCGAGCCGCCAGCACCACCTGGGTGAGGGTGCCGTCGAGGTCGTAGCGATCGACGTCGACGTCGGTGAACTGGTAGAAGGGGCGGAGCTCCTGCAGCTGGCGGTAGGTGGTGAGGAGCACCGTCGGATCCCACAGGCGGACGTTGTCGATCGTTGCCGCGTTGTCCTCGAGCGCGGCGGCATCGAGGTCGGTGACCGCGGCGAAGCTTCGCAATTCGACGGCGTCGAGACCGTATCCCTCGCGGGTGAAGGCGATGTTGCGCTCGACGAACGGGAGCTCCTTGTTGATCTCGTCGGGCTGCACCGAAAAGCGCTGGACCACAGCCGGCCAGATGCCGCCGAGCGCCACCGAGGTGACCAGCCACAGGCCGAAGGCGACCGCGGGGAGGGTCCACCCCCGGATGCGGATGTTGATCAGCAGGAGGAGGGCGGCCACGACCGAGATGCCGATGAGGAGATTGAGCGCCGGCAATTGCGCGTTCACGTCGGTGTAGGTGGCGCCGAAGACCGCACCACGCCCGCTGTAGAGCAGGTCGTAGCGGTCGAGCCAGTACCCACCCGCCTTGAGCAACGCGATGATCGCCAGCAGCACCGACACGTGGACCTTTACCCCCGGCGCCACCCGCTGGCGACGCGGCATCACCTGGATTCCTCCGTTGAGATAGTGCAACGCGGTCACCACCAGCAGGGTGATGATGAAGAACTGGAACGCCCATCCGAAGATGTCCCGGTAGAAGGGGACCTCGAACACGAAGAAGCCGAGGTCCTTGCCGAACACCGGGTCGGTGGCTCCGAACGACTGGCTGTTCTGGAACAGGAGCCAGTGCTCCCACCAGGCGCCGGCACCGAGGCCGATGAGCAGCCCGAAAAAGCCGGCAACCGCCAGGCGGAACTTGAGGACGCGCGGCGACACCCATGCCTGGAAGCGCTCCACGATCTCCTCGTCGGGGCTTCCGGCCACCAGCGACTGGCGCGGCGCCAGCCGGTCGGCGAGGACCAGGTTGAGGAACATGAGGGCGAAGGCGGCGACGGTGGCCACCAGCACCAGCACCACCCGGCTGAAGACGAGCGTCGTCCACACCGAGGAGAACCCGATCGACTCGAACCACAGGTAGTCGGTCCAGAAGGTCGCCAGGCCGCGCAGCGACAGCAGCAGGAACAGCAGCACCACACCGAGCACGGCGAGGCTGCGGCGACCCCGGGTGGAGGAACGGCGGCGGATCGGGATC
>Ga0209341_10004629_pt1 | contig 12636 bp, 13 predicted proteins | sample RifCSP13_2_FD_184020 | JGI IMG/M metagenome (GOLD analysis project Ga0209341, IMG submission 184020) | Soil microbial communities from Rifle, Colorado - Rifle CSP2_sed 13_2 (SPAdes) (version 2) | ecosystem: Environmental > Terrestrial > Deep subsurface > Rock core/Sediment | place: Rifle...
TCGCCACCGTTTCTGGTTTATCAATTGGATGGCCCAGGACAAGCGGAGCCGCGCCTGCCGCCTGCACGCCGAGCAGGCGGGGCAGCGAGTCCACGCGGTTCGCGGCGCGATATTCGTGAAACCCTTTCCAGTAAGCGGTGATGTTCCCGGCGTTGCCGACAGGCAGACACAACCAGTCGGGCGCGCGGCCCAACCCGTCGCAAATTTCAAAAGCGGCGGTCTTCTGGCCCTCGAGGCGATGCGGGTTGATCGAGTTGACGAGCGCAAGGGGAGTTTGGTCGGCAATCTGGCGGACTAAGGAGAGCGCATCGTCGAAAGAGCCTTGAATCTGAACCACTTCCGCGCCAGAGGCCATGGCGCCCGCGAGTTTGCCCGCCGCCACCTTGCCCTCCGGGATCAGCACGTAACAGCGCAGCCCCGCGCGGGCCGCGTAGGCCGCCGCCGAGGCGGCCGTATTCCCGGTCGAGGCGCAGATCACCGCGCGCGCGCCCTCGGCCACGGCGATCGTCATCGCCATCGTCATGCCGCGATCTTTGAACGAGCCGGTCGGATTGAGGCCCTCAAACTTCAGATAGAGCGCGCAGCCGAGTTCCGCGCCGAGGCGCGGCGCGGGGATGAGCGGGGTGTCGCCTTCGAGCAGGGTGATTGGTGCAACGTTGGGGGGGAGGCGCAGGTAAGCGCGGTAACGAGCGATAATACCGGGATGAGGCATCAGCCGGGATCAGGGGAGCCAGATGAGCGTGTCGGAGTGGTCGCGCCACCAGCGCACCTCGGCCAGGACGTAGCGCGCATCTTCGTCTTCGGGGCACGCCGCGCGCATCTCGGTGAGCACTTCGGCGGCGTCGGCGAAGAAGCCGTGCTCGGCGTATAGTTTGACCACCCACCACTGGATGGTGTATTTGGCGCGCGGGTGCCTGGCGCATGCTTCGATATAGCGTCCCCACGCTCTTTGCAGTTCGGCGTCGCCGCCGCGCACGTAGGCGCGGCTCAGTATGCGCTCAACTTCTTCCAACTCGTCCACGGGCGGCCTCTGCTCGAAGTCGTCGCGGAGCCAGCCCCTCCAGCGCGTGAGGACGCGATAAGAAAACGCCAGCATCCGCCGGTGTTGGTGGGGGCTGGCGTCGTCTGGGTCGAACAGGCGCTGGAGTGTGAGGCGCATGTCCTCGACCAGCTCGCGCTGGAGGTAGATGCTCGTGAGTTTGAGCTGGGCGTTGACGTTGTCGGGATCGAGGGCCAGGACCTGATAACAGCGCGTCGCCGCCTCGTCCCAGTCGTGGTGCATAATGAAATGCTCGGCCTGCTTGATGAGTCGGGCGATGTCATGCTGAAGCGAGTTCATATCGTCTGCGGCGAGTAACAGGTCGAGTGGATGGCAGGGGCATTATACCAGAGTCGAGACGGCTGTTCGGGGAACTTTGGGGCTACAATACTAAAGCCTATGCCGGACAACCAGCCCACTGACCTCCGCCGCCACCGCGCGATCACGGACCGCAACCTGCTGATCGGATTTTTCGCGATCCTGCTCGTCGTCGGCCTGGGGTTGATCTTCCTGTTCTACGGCGGCGGGGCCGCCATCGGCGGTCTCCTGTGCCTGGCCGTCTTCGCCGCCCTGGCCGGGCTGCTCGCGCTGGTGATGTGGGGGTTAGGGAAGTTGGGCGAGTGGCTGGACGACAGCGGATAATGAACGGATGAAATGGATTACAGGCCAGCGACCAGCGGCAGACGCGCGTTGACTACGCCCTAGCCTCTCTTGTACAATCTCTGCCAGTGGAGCAAGGCCATGGGCAAGACGGCGGCGGAGTTAACCCCGGAAGAAATCAAGAAATACGCCCGTACTGCACGGGCGCGGCTGCCGGCCCGCTGTAGACGCATGGAGGCGCGTCGAGCGAGAGCCTGGGAAGAGGCGCGTCGGGGAGCAGCCTTGTTGAAATGCACGTCCGGCGCTTCGGAAGACAATTGAGCATGCGGAGATACCACTATAATCAGGAAGGAGGTGGCGGCTGTGTCCAAACGTGAGGTAGCCACAATTGTTGAGCCTCTTGTCCGACATCAGGCTTTCCCGTCGGCTGAAGATGCTGTGCGTGAACTTGTCCTAGAGTTTATCCTTCGACAAATTGACCGCTATCGGCGTCGAATTACAAAACTAGAAAAACGCCATGGGATGTCGTTCGAGGATTTCAGCGCCTATCTTAAGGAACGTTCGGCTTTGCTCTCAAATGATCAACTCGATCCCCAGCAGAAGAGAAGAATCGCACAAGCTGTCATGCTTGAGGAAGAAGACTGGTTGGACTGGAAAATCGCCCGCGATTTTCTTGAAGGCTGGCTCAGCGTAAAAGCGGAGGCGAGGGCTTGAAGACTCTGGCCTCCCTGCTCAGTTGGACAATCAGCCAGCTACAGGCTTGGCCAAATAGCCGTGAGGTTAGAACTCTTGAAACGGAGGCTTTTGCCGAAGATCAGTTCCATTTCAAGGTTAGGACTTATTTACCGGAGCCATTCCAGTTGCAAATCCGATTTTATTACAACCGTGGTCATCTGGATTACTCCTATCAACTCTTCAATGGCGACCCGATTCTGCGTTGGGATAACAAAGAGGATGTAGGTCCCCTCTCCACGGCTCCCCACCATTTTCATAATGATAAGGATGAGATCGTTGAATCACCTTTGAACGGTGACCCATCTCACGATTGGCCGATAGTCAAGGAGGCAATAGATCAATTCCTGGATGAGCGCTCTAAATCGGAACAACCTCACAACCGATTTTCTTCCGAATTACCTAGCGAAGATAATCATCTATAGCCCATCTACTACTCCCAAGGAGGCCCCCCATGCCCAACGGATACACCGGAAACATCCTGCACGTGGATTTGACGCAAGGTGCGCTCACCGTCGAGAACCCGCCAGAGAGTTTCTACCGCAAATACCTGGGCGGCTCGGCGATGGGGATGTACTACATCCTCAAAGACATGAAGCCCGGCGCGGACCCGCTTGGCCCGGATAACGTCCTCACCCTCATGCTCTCCCCGCTCACCGGGGCCGCCATCTCCGGGCAAAGCCGCATGACGGCCAATGCCAGGTCGCCGCTCGTGGACGGCGTCGGCGATTCGCAGTGCGGCGGCTTCTTCCCCGCCGAGATGAAGTTCGCCGGGTTCGACGGGATCGTGGTCCAGGGCAAAGCCGAGAAGCCCGTGTACCTCTGGCTGAACGAGGGCAAGGCCGAGCTGCGGGACGCCTCCCGGCTGTGGGGCAGGACCACGACCGAGGTGGACGACCTCTTGAAGAAAGACCTGGGCGACGACAAGATCGAGATCGCGCAGTGCGGCCCGGCGGGCGAGAAGCTGGCGCGGTTGGCGGCGATCATCAATATGGGCAACCGCGCCAACGGGCGCACCGGCCTGGGCGCGGTGATGGGGAGCAAGAACCTCAAGGCCGTCGTCGTACGCGGCAAGTCCAAGAAACTCAACCTGGCCGACGCGAAGGCCGTCAACGAACTGGCGAAGTCGGGCGCCGGGATCATGAATATTTCGGACAGCGCCGACCCGAACTTCAACGGCGACATGGCCGGCCTCAAAGAGCATGGCACGGCCTCCGTGCTGGGTTTCCAGAACCAAATCGGCTCCCTGCCTACGCGCAACTACAACGAGGGTTCTTTTGAGGGCTTCGAGCCGATCTCCGGCGAGGTGATGACCGAGACCATCCTCAAGGAGCGCGACACCTGCTACGCCTGCACCGTCCACTGCAAGCGCGTGGTCGAGACCGAGTTCATGGGCCGGCCGGTCGAGAAGAAACACGGCGGCCCCGAATATGAGACCCTCTCCACCTTTGGCTCGTACTGCGGCGTGAGCGACCTGAACGCCGTCTCGTACGCCAACAAGCTCTGCAACGAGTACGGGCTGGACACCATCGGCACGGGCGCGACGGTGGCCTGGGCGATGGAATGCTTCGAGAACGGCCTGCTCAGCGAGGCCGAAGTCGGCTTCCCGCTCAAGTTCGGCGACGCGGCGGCGATGACCAAGATGACCGAGCTGATCGCCAAACGCGAGGGGTTCGGGAACATCCTGGCCGAAGGCTCCCGCAAGGCCGCCGACCGCCTGGAGAAGGGCCACGACTATCTCATCACCGTGAAAGGCTCTGAGGCCCCGGCGCACATGCCGCAGGCCAAGCGGTCTCTCGGCCTGATCTACGCGGTCAACCCCTTCGGCGCGGATCACCAGTCCTCCGAGCACGACCCGATGATCGAGGAGAAGAGCACCTCCGATCTGTATATGGGGCGGCTGAAGCACCTCGGCTTCGACAACCCCCTGCCGCGCAAGTCGCTGAACCAGGATAAGGTGCGCTACGCGCTGAAGACGCAGATCTTCTATTCCTTCCTCGACTCCGCCGACCTGTGCCAGTTCGTGTGGGGGCCGGCGTGGACGCTCTACGGCCCGGAGGAAACCGTGAACTTTGTCCGGGCCGTCACCGGCTGGAACGATTTCACGCTGGACGAACTGATGACCGTCGGCGAGCGGCGGCTGAACATGCTGCGCGCCTTCAACGCCCGCGAGGGCCTCACACGCCAGGCGGACAAACTGCCCAAGAAGTTCTTCAAGGCATTGGGCGGCGCGGGCAAGACCGCCGGGCGCTCGCTCGACGAGGCCGAGATGAATCAGGTGATGGACTGGTATTACGAGATGGCCGGCTGGGACAAAGCCACCGGCAACCCGACGCCGGAGACACTGAAGCGGCTGGAGTTGGAGTGGGCAACGTGAGGGGGATGGGCGCGCGCAGCAGGCGACGCCTGAAGGGCGAGCAGGCAAGCGCAGGATAAGAGAGCAAGGGCATGGCTGAGTGAGTTGTGGTCGTGCCCCTGTCTTTTGGAGTGATGAGGCGGACAGAATTTTCTCACTGAACGCGTGGGCGACCCCCGCCTGCGGGAAATGGCCCATCACGTGCTCCGCAACGGCGTCTACGCTCCCGTCTCGGTCACCCCTCTGGTGAGGGCGCTGGGGGGGCCGGCGGCCGACGTCGAAGCGATGATCCAGGCCGATCAGCTTCAGCAACAACTGGAAGCGCAAAACCTCCGCTAATAGGCGCAGTTCAGGGTGTTGCCGTGCGGGCAGTTGGCGACGTCAAACAACGCCTCAAACTTGGTGGCGACGGGGGTGTTATCCCGCAACTAATGCTGCACTTGACGCCGCGCCCCCAGGCGCATCAAAAACATGAGTACGCCGCCAACACCATCGGCAACGGGTAGGTGATGAGAGCAGGCTGGCGGGGATCGGAGACGGACTGGAACAGCGTGGAAAGCCACCAAAGAAATGTTCGACCGTCAGCAACAGGGCGTGGAGCGACACCTTTTGCTGTTCTGCTTCGGCATCGGTGAGCGTCTCCACCGCTAGAGGATTGGTTTCGGTTGAGAGCATATCCGCCATCGGCCTGCCTCCATCTCTTCACGAGATTAAGGTGTGCCACGTTTTATGGCGGGGCGGAAGTATGGCTTCCCCTAAGCGTCAAGACACTAGCCATACAAAGTGGCTAACGGTTCTGGTCGGCAAACTTCCACCAGAGATACGTCCCGATCATCCCCGCCAACCCGGTCAGAAATACAATCCAATAGCTGATCGGTTCGGTGTAGCTTTTTCCCTGTGCATATAGCATGGGTACTGCCCAGGGGAAGTATTCGCCCCACCCCGCTACTACTGCCAGGTTCGCCATGATCACCGTGAGAATCGCCATCCCCATTGGCAACAGGTATCCCCGCCCCACGCTGGCGAAGAGCGCGAATGGCACAATAACCGCAATAACCAGACAGGCTGTTATCGCCACGAGGGTACTGCCTTGGAGAATAACACTGATCGAGCCTCCCGGGAGTTGGATGATCGCACCCATGACCAAGCCGAAAATGAAAATAATTATGGTCATTGCTGCAGACCAGGCGGCCACCACGGTAAATTTCGCCAGGAGTATGCTTGAGCGTTGAACTGGCACGGCAAGCATGTCTTTCAGGGTGCCATCGGCAAATTCACGGCCAAATACCCAGCTAATGGCCAGGAGGAAAAAAAAGAAGCCGCCGGCTGCAATTATCTCGGCAAACAATACCAGATAGGATGGCCAATTTGTGGCGTAATATGCCGTTAAGTCGGCCTTGGCACTGATCAGGCCAAGCTTTCGGGAAAGCTCGGGGTTCTTAGCGAGGAAAATTAAGGAAGCAACACCCAAAGGCATGAATAGGGACCCAAGGGCGGTCCAAAGGGGCATCCTGGAGCGGAATGCTTTTCGCAACTCTATCCAAATCATATCTGAAAGGTTATTCATTTTGCAGTCCTCCGTCCATTCCAACTAACCTGAGGAAATACTGCTCCAGTTCCTCTTCCTCAATCATTAACTGAGTGGGCGGTGTCCCGGCCTTGACCAGGAGGCAGTTGATGTCATCCGGGCGTTCAACTGAAAAAGCATTTTTGAGCTCTATGGTTCCGTCTTGGAGGATTTCGGCAGGCTGCCCGGCGGCTATCAACGCTCGGTGGGCTGACTCAATGTCCCGCACCCGCAACAAAAGCCGCCTCCTTCGATTCCGCTCCAGCTCATCCATATTCAATTCCTGGAGCAGGTGCCCTTTGTGGATAATCCCTATCCGCCGGGCAAGACGTGAGACTTCAGCTAGGATGTGACTCGACATGAAGACCGTCACGCCCTGTTCGCGAGTCAGTTCTAGCAGGAGCTCGCGGATCTCGACGATTCCGGCTGGGTCCAAGCCAAGGGCTGGCTCGTCCAAAATAAGGAGCTTGGGATAATGCAGCAAGGCTTTAGCCAATCCCAGGCGCTGCGCATTACCCTGAGAAAGGGTGCCAGCCCGCCGGTTGGCGTAAGTTGCCAGCCCCAGGCGCTCGATAATTTGGCTAACAGCTTTCGGCTCGGTGCCAGGATGCAGGCGACGGGCGACCTCCAGGTTTTCGAAGACCGTCAATTCCGGATAGGCATGTGGTATCTCCACCAGATACCCCACCGATTCCCAGGGTTCCCGGTTGCCTAGACGTACCCTGGTTTGAAGCACCTTGGCATACCCGGTGGTGGGCTTGATCATCCCAAGCAGCATTCGGATGGTGGTGGTTTTCCCTGCGCCATTGAGGCCAAGAAACGCGTAAATTTCTCCCTCGGCAACCCGCAGAGAAAGGTGCTCGACGGCCCTTACGTCTCCGTAGTGTTTTCCGAGGTCCTCTGTTTCAATCGGCAAGCTCATATTAGGCTCCTGTCTTCTGAATCCGGTGCGGAGCTGATTGGTTTTGAAGCTGGATCTCGACCTCACCCAGACAGAAAGCCGCGACCAGCTCCAGAGGCAAATCGATGCTGCCGCTAAAGCTATATCGACCCAAATCGTCCTCATGCATGATGGCCAGAACGAGTGGATACAACAGGCTGATGATCTCCTCGGGCTGCGCCCGGATGGGTATTCCCGCGTTCTGGCAGCGCGTGATCAACTCTTTGAAGAACACCCGATCGCTGGCCAGGTGCTCCTGGAGTTTTTCTGCAGGGATCCTACGGAATAGCAGGTCATAATCACTGCCCGTGAAAAACTGCAAAATGGGGATCGTTTTCAAAAGGGCAAAAGCCTTCTTGAAAACGGCAAACAGGCGAGCTCGGGGCGATGGCCCTGGCAGGTCGATCGCTGCCAATATTTCCTGGCGATAGCGTTTTTCGGCCCATTCTGCGACATCCATAAAGAGCGCTTCTTTGGACTCGTAGAAAAGGTAGAACGCCCCTTTGGAGATCTTGGCCGCTTCGGCGAGTTCCTCGATATTGGTTTTTTTCAATCCGTAGGCGGAAAACTGCTTGTAGCCTTCCTTTAGGAGCCGCTTGCGGATCAATTCCTTTTCGTGTTCCGTAAATCCTTTTGGCATGACTGGCCTTCTGTGGTCGTGTGACTATATACCAATTTTAGTCATACGTAATTCTATCGCAACGTAGTTACCTGTCAAGCGAGCGCCTGTGGATCGGCCAGGAGAAGTATTTCAAGCATCGCTGGGGTGAGCGGGTTCTGCTTTGTGTTCAACCGGAGAGAGCACAACTATAGCTCTTCGCGACTTTATTCTTAAGTTCGGACTATTGCTTTATCATGCCGGCAATCAATCAAGAACTAGCGCAAGCGCTCCGAAGCGAAGTCGAAAAGCTTCGGCGCGCGCAAATCGAGGCCGTCGAGTGCCGCGCTGAGTTTGGCAAATCAGCCACGACACCCTCGACTCTCAACCTGCGCGGCATCGCCAGCATCCTCGCTGACATCTATCAAGGCGCAGAGAATGCCTTTCAGTGGGTTGCAAAAACCACGGGAGAAGATGAGACAATTACCGCCCTCGTCGCTGACCTGGAAGCCTTTTGCGCATGGCTGGACGAGTCGGGCGAGGCAGCAGAATAAACTCGGCCAGACTGCGCGGCGCGTCCCACAAGCGGATGCGCCGCGTTTTATTTTCCTCACCGCCCCCCTCCCCTTCCGTTTAGTGCGCACGCAAATGTTCGGATGGTCAGCCGCTCCCATTCTGCTATAATCACCCCCGGCGCTTTTCCACAATCCACAATCAGCACTCTACAATCAAAAATGTCCGACACCGCCCTCAAACATATCGAGCACCTCTCCGTCGTCATCGGCCCGCGCGGGAGCGCCACGCCCAAAGAGAAAGAAGGGCACGCGTACGTTCAGAAAACCTTGAGCGACCTGGGTTGCGAGACGCGCACGGAGACCTTCCTGGCGCCGACCTCCACCTACACGCCCTTCATCCTGGGCCTGGGGGTCGTACTGCTCGCGGAGGCGCTCTTCTGGTTCGTCGGCGCGACGCCCAACGCCTCGGCGGGCGCGCTGGCGGCAGCCAGCCTGGCGATCATTGCCACTGTCTCATTAGTGTTCGAAATCTGGCCCGCCGACAACCCCCTGCGCTGGTTCATCCCATTTGCGCCCAGCCAGAACGTGATCGGCGTCGCGCCCGTGGGTGGCTTCATCACCCACGGCGAACCGAAGCAAAAGATCGCCGTTATCGCGCACGTGGACTCGCATCGCACTCCGTTCATCTGGCAGTCGCGGCGCACGTTTGCCATTTACCGTGTGCTGACCACGCTCGGCTTCCTCAGCCTGGCGGCGTTGTGTGTGATCTTCGTCATCGGCATCTTCGGCTTCCTCGAACCCGGCAGCACGCTCCGCACGGTTTCTCTGATCCCGACCGGGTTTGCCGCGCTGGCCTGGTTGATGGTCCTGCAGGCGCACTTCACGCCGTTCACGCCCGGCGCCAACGACAACGCCTCCGGGGTCGGGATCATGCTGGCGCTCGCCGAGCGCGTGAAGCAGGAACCGCTGAAGACCAGCGAGGTCTGGTGGGTGGCCGCGGGCTGCGAGGAACTGTCGAACCCCTACGGCGCGGCCGACTTCGTTCGCCGTCATCGGGCTGAGTTTGAGAACGGCCGCGTCGTGGTGGTGGACAACCTGGCCGGGAAAGGCGCCGACCCGACCTACCTGACCGGCGAGGGGATCCTCATCCCCCTGAAATATCCGCCGGAGATGCTGGCGCTCGCGGAGCAAATCGTCAAAGAGCATCCCGAGCTAGGCGGGCGGGCGTATGCTCAGCAGGGCGCGTTCACCGACGCGGCGCCCGCGCTCAAAGCCGGGCTGAAGACTATCGGCTTCCTCGGCTTCACGGGGGAGGGCTGGATTCCCGACTGGCACAACAAGTCGGATGTTTTCGCCAACGTGGACGCGGACGCCGTAGACCGCGCCGAGCGGTTCGTGTGGGAAGTGTTGAAGCAGCTGGATGAGAGGAATTAGGAATTGGTAATTGATCATTGGCAATTACCAGTGACCAGCAACTAATTACCTTTTTGAGTGTTTCAGTAAACATGGACGTAAACCACCACGAGCTGCTCCGGGCTGCGAGCCGCACCTTTGCTCTCTCCATCGAGCGCCTGCCGGGCGTCGTAGGCGAGGCCATGTGCCTCGCCTATTTGTTGCTGCGCGTCTCCGACTTCCTCGAAGATAACGACTACATGCCCCCCGAGCGCAAGGTGGAACTGCTGACCCTGTGGGACCGCGTCCTCGCGGGCGAAGCGGCCCCGGAGGAGCTCGTCGTTCAGTTGACCGACCGCGAGCCGGGCGACGATCCCGATGCGCAGGTAGCGCGCCACGCGCCGGAGATCATGGCGAAAGTACGCGCCCTGCCTCTCGCGGTGCAAAACCAGCTGCTCGTGCACGTCCGCAACTCCACCCAGGGCATGGCCCGTTGGGTAGCGCGCGGCCCGGACATCCCGCAGGAAGTGGACATGGACGATTACATGCACGAGGTCGCGGGCCGCGTGGGATACCTGGTCACCGACGTGTTTGCCTGGTATTCCAGCTTCATCCGCGCCCGCCGGAACCTGCTCATGCCCCTGGCGCGCGAGTTCGGCCTCGCCCTGCAAACGGTGAACGTGATTCGCGGCCTGCGCAAGGACTACGAGCGCGGCTGGATTTACGTCCCCGAAAGCTTCTGCGCCGCCGTCAATCTGCGCCGCGCCGACCTCTTCAAGCCCGAATACCAGATCCAGGCCCTGCAAGTGGTGGACATGCTGGCGGACAAGGCCGAGCGGCACTTGCGCTCGGCGCTCGATTACGTGGAGGCCCTGCCTCCCTGGCTGCACACCCTCCGGCTGGCGTGCATCTGGCCGCTGCTGTTCGCCGTGCGCACCCTCGCCATCAGCCGCGACAACGTCAACGTGCTGGTGGGCGAGGTGAAGATGACGCGCGACGAGGTCAAAGCCATCGTCCGCGATACCACGCTGTTTGGCTGGTCCAACGCCTGGCTGGAGCGGTACTACCGGAAACTGCAGGAAGCGCCGCGCCCCGCGCCCAGACTCGTGATGCGTGACGCGTGACGAATACCCCTCAACGCATCCCGCTTCACAACACCCCCGTTTTACTCCCCCGCCGCTTTCCGGTAAAATTTCCCCATGTCTTTCGCCGAAAGCGCGATGCTCACGCGCAACTTCTACCAGCGCAAAAAGTTTAACACCGGCGACGGTTGACTCCGCGCTCGACCGGTCATGCGTTTAGCGCGACCGGCTCCCCCTGCCTAAACCCAAGTCATTTGCGTCATCTGTGGTTCTACCACACCAGGAGTCTTTCCATGTCTCACAACACTCAAAAAACACAGGCCCTCTTTGAGCGCGCCAAAAGCGTCATGCCGTGGGGCGTGTCGTCGAACTTCCGCTACTGGGGCGATGAGACGCCGGTCATCGCGCGGGGCAAAGGCGCATACGTCTGGGACGCCGACGGCAACCGGTACCTTGACTACCGCCTGGCCTTTGGCCCCATCATCCTCGGCCACGCCGACCAGCGCGTGAACGAGCGCGTCGCCCAGGCCATGGCGAACGGCACGCTCTTCGCGCACACGCATCCGCTGGAGATCGAGGTCGCCGAACGCCTGATCCACCTGTGCCCCGGCGTGGAGAAGGTGCGCTTCGCCAATTCGGGCACGGAGGCGACCATGCACGCCCTGCGCATCGCCCGCGCGCATACCGGCCGCGAGAAGGTCGTCAAATTCGAGGGCAGCTATCACGGCTTCCACGACTATCTGCTGTTCTCGACCGCGACAAGCCCGCTCGGGGCGCTCGGCTCTCGCCGCAGCCCCCTCTCGGCCCCGAATACCTCGGGCATCCCGGCCGTCCTGCGCGACCTCGTCATCAACGTGCCCTTCAACGACGGCGAAACGCTGGAGCGCGTGGTGAAGGCCAAATGGGGCGACCTGGCGGCGATCATCGTCGAGCCGATTGCCGGGAACATCGGCGCGCTCATGCCGGAGAAAGGTTTCCTCGAGCTCATCCGCCGCTTGTGCGACGAGCACGGCATCGTGATGATCATGGACGAAGTGAAGACGGGCTTCCGCATCGCCAAAGGCGGCGCGACCGAGTACTTTGGCGTGAAGGGCGACCTGATGGCCTACGCCAAATCCATCGCCAACGGTTACCCGCTCGCCGCCATCGGCGGGAGCAACGCAGTGATGGGGACGATTGAGCCGGGCCGCGTGGCGCAGGGCGGGACGTACTGCGGCAACGGCGTGGGCACGGCCGCCGCCGCGGCCACGCTGGAAATCCTCGAGACCACCGATGCGCTCGAACAGATCAACAAGCGCGGGCAGAGGCTCATGCAGGGCATCGGCGAGGTGCTCACCGAAGCCGGGATCGCGCACAGCGTTCACGGCGTGCCGGCCATGTTCAGCTTCTTCCTCGACCCCAAAGAAACGGTGCGCGATTATCGCGGCGTGCTGCAAACCGACCACGGCCGGTACGAGCGTCTGGCGATGGCCATGCGCGCGCACGGCGTGGAATACGAACCCGATCCCCGCGAGCCGTGGTTCCTCTCCGCCGCGCACTCCGACCAGGACGTGGACGATACGCTGAACGCGCTGAACGACGCCGTGAAGACGATCAAGTAGAGGGATGGGGCCGTGTATCCACCCCGCGGCCTTGCGCCCACCCCCAACACCGCCCAGCCCGCCAACGCCCTCTCACGAGGGCGTTGGCCTCTATACACCCGCCCCCCGAACCGCTCACGAGTGATAGAATTACCGGCGCGAGCGAGGCGCACGGCATGCCAACCATCATTCGCCTGGAAAACCTGAGCAAGGACTACACCGAAGGCGGGCAGAC